>Ga0255047_10002251_pt1 | contig 12917 bp, 16 predicted proteins | sample JV7_2_1_MG_FD_183640 | JGI IMG/M metagenome (GOLD analysis project Ga0255047, IMG submission 183640) | Seawater microbial communities from Jervis Inlet, British Columbia, Canada - JV7_2_1 | ecosystem: Environmental > Aquatic > Marine > Inlet | place: Canada: British Columbia | collected 2016-10-06
AAGGTGTCGCCCCGAAAGCACGTCGAGGCGTTGCGCGCGTCAGGCGCAGTTGCCTGACAGGGCGATCAAAGCTGCGTCTTGAAGCGGGCTTCGACCTGTTCCTGGGTTTCGGGTGTGCCCTGGCCGGTCTGCTCGTGAATGACTTCGCTGATGCTCGGCTGCGCCGAGCGCGCGACGCGGGAGTCCGGCGACCACAGCCTGGAGCGCATCAGCGCCTTGCCGCAGTGGAAATAGGCTTCGCGGACAGCGATATCGAGCACGGCGCGGGGCGGCTTGCCGAACTCGATCATGCTGGCCAGCAGATCCGGATCGGCCGAGAGCTTTGCCTCGCCGCCGACGCGCAATGTTTCGTCGAGGCCCGGCACGAAGAAGATCAACTGTACATAGCCCGAGCCGGTCAGCAGGTTGCGGAAGCTGTCGATGCGGTTGTTGCCCGGACGGTCCGGCATCAGGAGGCGGGTCTCGTTCTCGATGTGCACGAAGCCGGGATTGCCGCCGCGCGGCGAGGCGTCAACGGTGCCGTCGGGGCCGGCGGTCGCCAGCACGCAGAACGGCGACATGCCGATGAAGTTCGCGGCGTGGCGGTCGATGCGTGGCAGTTGTTTCGCAATCACGCGCTCGGAGGGTGGCGCGTAGATGGTGCCGAGGTCGTCAGGTCCGATATGCGCCACGCCGTGCTCCCATTTCTCCCGATGCTGACGTTTAACCCAATCCGCCGCGTCGTGCATTTGCGGGTTTGCCATCAGTTGGCAATCGCTGATGCTGTCCATCTGCGGCACCAATTTAGATTGATTCCAGATTGTGCGCGAAGCCGTCCGGCCAGTTTGGAATAGCTTAAAAGTAGCTGTTTTCCTTTTGCATCGGGGGCGTTGCTCCAATACCTGTTGGTCAACAGTCCTTACAGGTTCTCTAGGCATCCATGATTGTTTGTTCCTGCAACGTCCTGACTGACCACGACGTGCGTGACGTTGTGACCCGGCCTACGGATTTTCCGCGCACGGCTGGGCAGGTCTATGGCTGTCTGGGCTGCAGCGCCGAATGCGGCCGCTGCGCGCGAACCATCAAGAAAATCATGGACGAAGCGCTGGGCGCCTGCGCCAAGGCTTGCTGCTCTGGATGCCCCCACAGCCAGCATGAAGCGGCGAACGAAGACCAGCCGCCGGTGGTCCTTGTGGCCCAGGCCGCCTGCTAAGTACCTCCATAACTTCAAGTTTTCCCCAGCCCACCCTGGTCCCTCCAGCCGGGGTTGTGCTTGGCCAAAATCTCATTTAGAACGTTTCTAAATTGAATTTGACCGTCCAACGACGGTTCCACGATGGAGTGCGACATGAAGGGCGATCCAAAGGTCATCGAATTCCTGAACAAGGCGCTGCGCAGCGAACTGACTGCCGTCAGCCAGTTCTGGCTTCATTACCGGATGCTGGAAAACTGGGGCCTGAAGGATCTCGCCAAGAAGTGGCGCAAGGAATCCATCGAGGAAATGGAGCACGCCGACAAGCTGATCGACCGCATCATCTTCCTTGACGGCTTCCCGAACCTGCAGGTGCTCGATCCGCTGCATATCGGCCAGAATGTGAAGGAAGTTCTGGATTGCGACCTCAAGGCCGAGTATGCGGCACGCGAGCTTTACGAGAAGGCCGCGACCCACTGCCATAGCGCGAAGGACTACGTCTCGCGCGACCTGTTCGAGAGCCTGATGAAGGACGAGGAAGGTCACATCGACTTCCTCGAAACCCAGATCGACCTCGTCAAGAAGATCGGCGTTGAGCTTTACAGCCAGAAACACATGGGCGGCCTCGACGACGGACACTGAGCGCGTTGGTCTTGCTCAGTACGAACGTCTGCATTCAGGCGTGATTTTTTAAACGGGTCGTCCCGGCGAAGGCCGGGACCGATACTCCCTGAGTCCCCGTTTTACCGGCGGCATGCCCGCAACATTTTTCTAAAACGAGAAGTCTGTGGTTATGGGTCCCGGCCTTCGCCGGGACGACGCACGATTGTGTGCGCATTCGCGAAAAATGCTCTAGCCTTGCCGATAACAAGAAGCATCCGGGAGAAACGCGATGACCTATGACTGGCCTGCGATTGTCGGCGACCTCGACTCGCTGCTGAAGCTGCGCTCGATTCCGTTCGGCATGAAGATGTTCGCGCGGCGCGAGGACATGGAAGCGATTCCGAAAATCCGCAGACCGCAGTCGGTTCACACGCTGGACCAGATTGTGGCGCAGGCGGCGCGGATCGGCTGGACGGTGGGCATCACCAGCGACGATCTGGTCGGTGCGCAGTGCCGTGCCGTGGTCGGCCTCGGCGGCGCCAAGACCGATGCGTGGCAATCGGGCCAGCACATGACAGGCGTGTGGTTCTCGACGCAGCAGGATGCGCAGGCGCATCAGGAGGCGATGCATTGCGTCCCGGACGGACAATACGATGCGCTTGCAGTCGGGCCGCTGTCGTCCGGCAAGCTCGATCCGCCCGACAGCGCGCTGTTTTATGCGACGCCCGGCGCGATGATCTATTTCATCAACGGGCTGCAATGGTCCGGCTACAAACGCTTCGACTGGAGCGTGGTCGGCGAATCCGCCTGCGCGGATTCATGGGGCCGCGCGCTGACGACGCGGTTGCCGAGCCTGTCGATCCCGTGTTTCGCCGAGCGCCGTTATGGCGGCGTGCTCGACGAGGAAATGCTGATGGCGACGCCCCCGGAATATCTCGTCAGCGCCATTGCCGGCATGAAGGCGCTGTCGAAGAACGGCTTCCGTTATCCGTTCGCGCAGTACGGCGTGCAGCAGGACGTGCGCGCGGGCATGGCGGTGAGTTATCCGGGCAGGGCGTAGGTGATTTCGTCATCCTCCTGAGGCGCGCGCCGCGCTTGGCGAGCCTCGACGGATGGCGGTGCCGTCCTCCTCCTTCGAGGTTCGCAAGTGCTCGCACCTCAGGATGACAACGGCTCAATCGTATGCCTCACGACCCATCCGCCGGCACGAAACACGTGATCTCGATGTTGCCGCGGATCGTCACGTACCACACCACCGCGCCGCCGGTCGGATTGCCGCCGGTGCGGATCACGGCTTTTTCCGGCACCGGCCACCACGTGCCTTCGATCGGCACCCAGTAACTGCCCGCACGCACATCGTAGTCGGTGCGGTGCCCGTCGGAAACGTCGCAGCACGGCACGCCGGCCGGGCTGCGCGCATCCCTGAACCATTTGCGTATGTGCTCGGGGACATCGCCGAATTGCCCGCGATCGACTGCGAGCGCCGTCGCGGCGGACAGTATCAGCGGAATCATCAGGGCAAGGCGAGCAGGCCACCTCATGCGATCCTCCGCAAAGCAGGAATCGCCGGGGAGTTTCGGACGGTCGGGCAGAGGCGTCCAGACAAACCCGCGCGAGGTATGGTGTTCGTCCCGCGCATTGTTGAGGCACGATGCAGCGCAACATCGCAAGCGGGTTTATGCCGCGCGTGTTTCCTCGATCCGGATCACAGAGGCGGCAAGACCGACGGCGACCGAGAGCGCCAGGCACCAGAAGCCGACATAGACATACATCACGGCGGCGACCGCGCAGCCGAATGCGAAGAAGCAGATCGCGAGCGCAAGGTGGCTGAAGCGGGTCCGCACCTGTATGCGCTGTTCGGGCTTGGCGCCGGTGAGGAGATCAACGGCGTCGAGCGTGACCTGCACGGTGGAGCCGGTCATCATGGTGGAGGGCGGCAGGCTGGCCATATGCACGCGCTGAACTGCGTTTTGCATCGCCATCGCGCCGACGCCGGCGAAGCCGGTCAGCAGCGCCATCGGCGTGTTGGCGTCCGGAAACGGACCGAAGCGCACGGCGAGAACAAAGAAGGCAAGCAGCAGCGCGACCTTGACGCCCAGCAGGATCTGCATCGCGGGCAGGCTGTGCGCGCGCAGCGCGATGCCGGCCAGCCGCGCCAGCGCGATCACCAGAATGAATTCGGGGAGCGCGAGAATCTTGCCGACGATCCCATGGCTGCCGTGGACCAGCGCCGCGCCCAGCGTGACGAAATTGCCGGTGACATGCGCGGTGAAAAGACCGGCGAGGCCGAGGAAGCCCGCGGTGTCGACGAAGCCGCCGTTGAACGACAGCAGCGCCGCGACGACATTCGCCTTGCTGATTTTCGTCATGAGTTTGCCCCGGCCCGATGATTCACAGGCTAGAGCGTTTTCCGGTCAGGTGGAATGTGGCTTTGCCGTCAGTCGGCCAGCCCGACCGCTTCGCGCACCGCTTCGACCGGCTGGATCGCGGCCGCCCAGAAATTCCACTCCGGGCCGAACAGGTCGAGCGTGGTGTCCTCGCCGCGCGCCCACGCATAGAAAAACTCTTCCGGCTCGAACGCGCCGGTCGCCGCACCGGCGACATCGTTGAGCGGAATGCCGAGATGCCAGCTCAGGATCACCGGCAGTACGTGGCCTGCCATCGCGTGGCTGCGATGCATGGTCGCCGTCAGTGTCGATGTCAGCAGTTCGCCGCGCGGCGACGTGTCGTAGCCCGCGAGCACATGGGTTGAATCGTGCGGCATCGCGAATTCGAAATTCAGCGCGGTCGGCTCGCCGGGATAGGCGTAGCCGTTGGCCTGATAGAACATCGCGAATGCGTGGCCGAATGTATCCACCGGCAGCCGCTCCAGCGCGTGGAAGCGTGTCGCCAGCGCGGGATCCGGCTGCGCATTGTAAGGCTGCAGCCACGGTCCCATTTCCGCGGTGTCCCATGCGCGGCCCGTCACGCTCTCGAGGTTGGCGTGGATCATGTGAGCCTTGGCTTCTTTCATGTCGCCCAGCGCCAGCCGTGCCAGATCGTTGACGAAGTCGTCGCGGACGCCGAGCTGATCCGCAAGTTTCACCACCGCGCTCAGCTTGGCTTGATCCAGCGTACCGCCCACAAACGCCATGACGGCTGCGAAGCTCACCGCCTGCGCGGCAAGCGCAGGATCGGCAACCAGTTCGGCCTGCCGGTGGGGGCTGAGCGGCGTCAGACCGGCTAATCCGAACTGCGGCTCGAGATGAAAGATGTAACGGGTCGCGGCGGCGATGGTCTCGTGGTCGATCGCGTCCGGGAGTCCCTCGGTCGCTGCAATGCCGAGCATCACGGCGAGCGTGCTGCGGGCCTGATCCAGCGTTGCGGGAATGTGCATGGGTCTTGTTGCGATCCTATCTGAACTGTTTCCGGCAGAGCGGACTGAGCTTCCTGAAGTTCTTCTCCATGCAGGCCTTGATGCGATTCACGTTGGGGACGAACTCGCGGCAGAACTTCATCGCGTCCTGACGGCAGGCGCGGCGCTGGTCCGGTGTGCCTTTAGCGTCGGCGGCGGACGGAGCGGCGGCGAGAAGCGCGATCGCTGTGCAGGCGATACGTGCCGTGGTCATTGGTGGGGTCATGGTGAGGTTCCTTGATATGGAACCGTAACCCGATCATCAATGCCCATCAAACGGTAAACCGCGCCGCGCGGTTTCTGGCTTTATCGTTTGGGCATGATTCTTTCCGAAAGCCGGTCCCCACTTTTCGGGAACATGCCCTAATGATGTGCCGGCACTTCGACGCCCTGTGCAGAATATTGCCGGATCTTGTTGCGCAGTGTGCGGACCGACACGCCGAGCACGCGCGCGGCGCGGGTGCGGTTGCCATCGCAGCGTGCGAGCGTTTGCAGGACAAGTTCGCGCTCGATTTCTCCGACCGTGGCACCGATCAGCAGCGGAACCACCTGGTTCGGCGCCATGGCGGGTGCATCCGGCAATGGCTCCAATGTGGATGGCGATATGTTCTGGCTCATCGAGACCTCCCGACCAACGTCTGCCCCTAGATGCAGACGATTGCGTTACTGATCTCAGCCCCGGAAAAGGGTGGGCCGATATGGTTAACAAAGTCCTAATTCTCCAATAACCCATTCAAGGAACTGGAGAATTGGAACCCGATGGAACCGCAAGGGATTGCTGGATAAATTGGATATTCCCCAGGACCGTGCCTAAAATTTGCGCGTCTCCCGGTCTGGAATTAGGTGAAATGCCTGGCCGTGCAGGCTTCAGGAAGGGAGTGCATCATGTGCCGCAACATCAAGACGCTGTTCAATTTCGAGCCGCCGGCGACCGAGGATGAGATTTACGCTTCGGCGCTGCAGTTCGTGCGCAAGCTATCGGGCTTCAATGCGCCGTCGAAGGCCAACGAAGCAGCGTTCGAACTGGCGGTCGCGGAAGTTTCGGCCAGCGCGCGAAAGTTGCTGACATCGCTGCACACACATGCGCCCGCACGCGACCGCGAGGTCGAAGCGGAAAAGGCGCGGGAGCGAAACAGGGCACGGTTCGGCTGACCACAGCCAACAGGTCCCCCTGAAGCGCCGCGAAGTCGCCACCGTCAGGTTGCCTTGGCGTTGCGAAGCCGCTGGTTTCAGTGCGGCAGCGCGATTGGCACAAAGCGCGGATCGCTCGACGCGGCCCGCCGATCGATTGCAGCCACCCGCATCAGGGCTTCAAGCTTCAATAAAAAGATTTCCGCCAACATTGTCATAATCCATTCTTGACCGTCTGGCAGTTGGGCGCCGAGCGAACGGCGGCGTTCAATGTCTGATTCAAACGTATGCCTGACAGCCGGTGTTCGCAATGATCTTGCCGCCGGCGGACAAGAAGTTAACGGTGCGCTCAAACGTTCGGGCTGGTGCCCTGAATCCGACGTTCGCCCCGGCCCTTGGTTCGCAAGTCCGCAAAAGAGCGCGCTGAAAGGATATTGCGGACTTGCGAACCGCCTGAAACGTGTCGCCGTGTTGCAGTCATATCCTCGGCCGCTGAGGCCGACACGTCGGACCGTGGCATCACGCCGCGCGTTGCGCCAGGAAGCCCCAGTCCCACGGCAGTTGCTTTGAGCCGCGCGGCTTGCGCAGGCCGTCCACCGACCAGGGATAATACACCTTCGCGATGCGGGTGATCTCGAATCCTTTTTCGGACACGGTGGAGATCAACTCCTCGCGCTCGTAGAACTTCTGCCAGACGCCGTCGCGGCTCACGAGCCCGCCCGCCTTGATCTTGTCTGCCGATGCCCCGAGCTTGTTGACCATCAGCTGCGATTCCATCGACGGCACCACGACCAGCGCATGAGCCGACGGCTTGGTCACCGCGGCGAGGGTCGCCCACAGCGCATCCCGTTTGGCTTCGCGCGGCGAGGTGATGACGTTCAGGCAGACGGTGAGGTCGGCGACCGTTCCAAGAACGTCCGCGGACTTGCAGACATCCATCGCCATCCATTTTGCGTTCGTCATCTCCGCACAGCGCTTCTTCGCGCGCGCGACGATGCGCGGCGCAAAGTCGATACCGGTGATCCGCTCGAAGCGATGTCCGAATTTCTTGACGAAGCTGCCGACCCCGCAGCCGAGATCGACCAGCTCGAGATCTTTCCGCGAGCGGCAGGCGGCGGCAACGAAGCGCGGCATCTGGCTGCCGGTTTCATCGGTGACGATGTCGCAGACCATCGTTTCAAACTTGGCTGCGTGAAGATCCCATTCGACTCGATTCACAGAAACCTCCAGTTGGTCATTGTGAAGCCGAATCGATTAAACAACAGAAACGGCCGCGGCGATACGCGCTGCGGTGCCTAATCTGTTGATCAATAGCGTGTCTTGCTCGGCAGGTTCTGGTATTCGACCCAGACCTTCTGCGCATCGCCGCGCATAAGTTGCGCCACGCGAACAGTTCGCTTGGCATATGACTGCTTCATATCCTGATTGATGTTCGAGTCGTCGAACAGGTCGGCGTAATCGCTCCACGATGCCGCGTAGTAGATCTTGTCCACGCGCGCCCAGTACGCGGTCGAGTAGCACATCGGGCAGGGCTCGCAGCTGTACTTCAGTTGTGTTGCTGGAGTCTCGCTAACTGCGCTGCGAAATGGTATCAGCGGCGGCTTGCGGGCGGTCGCAAAACGCCTGCCGAAACGGGATGCGAATGCTAGAATCGAACCACCAAACTTGATTCGGTTTTGCCGATCCGTTTTGCAGCATCTGCTGTCCGCACTGCTTACCCTCACCAATCCGGAGACTCCATTATGCGTCTGTCATCTGCCATTCGCGCCGCGCTGATCGCTGTGACGGCCCTTATAGGAGCCGGTCTGTCATCCGCCCATGCCGACAGCGGCACGGTGTCGCTCGTCATCTACAAGGCCGGATGGTTCATCGGCGGCTCGGGCGGCAGCGGTACGCTGAACTTCCGGGGTAGGAGCTACGCGCTCTCCACCGGCGGGATCGACTACGGCCTGGTGTTCGGCGGATCGAAGACCGTGCTGCGCGGCCGCGTCAGCAACATCAACCGGCCGTCGGATGTCGCCGGTGTTTACGGTGCGGCGGGCGCAGGCATCGCGGTCGGCCGCGGCGCGCGCGCGATCGTGCTCACCAACCAGAAGGGCGCAGTGCTCGAACTCTCCGGCCAGCAGACCGGGTTGATGGCGAATGCGGATCTGAGCGGTCTCGCGATTACGATGAAGTAAACCGGGCGCTGCTGTTGGCGGCGTGCGCAAGCGCCGCCGATAGCTAGCCGTCGGTGGATGTTGCGATGGCGGTCTCGCTCAACCCGGGCTTGGCCGCCTTTTGCTTGCTCCACATGTCCTGACCGATCATCCCGGCGGCCATCGCGGCGACGAACACGATTACCGGCAGGCCGAGACCGGCGAGATTGACCAGCGCCGGGCCGGGACAAAGCCCGACCAGACCCCAGCCGATGCCGAACAGCACTGCGCCCGTCACCAGCGGCGCATCGATGTCCTTGCGCGTCGGCCAGAGGCTTTCCGCCGCAAAGACAGGTGCGCCACGCCGTTCTGCCAGCGCGAAGCCCATGCTGGCGACCGCGACGGCGCCGGCCATCACGAACGCCAGTGTCGCGTCCCATGCGCCGAAGATGTCGAGAAAGCCGAGCACTTTCCCCGTCTGCGTCATACCGGAGATCAGGAGGCCAGCGCCGAAAATGAGTCCGCAGGCAAAGCTCACAAGAACGAGCGGCATGATCTCAGCCTCCGATGACGTGACGCGCGATGGCGACGGTGATGATCGCCGCCGCCATGAAGACCGCGGTGGCAACGAGCGAGCGCGCGGACAACCGCGCGGTCCCGCACACGCCGTGACCCGAGGTGCAACCGCCGCCCATCCGGCTGCCGAAGCCGACGAGCAGACCGGCAACGACGATCACGATCAGGCTTGCCGGCATCACGGGCGAGGGCAGTGCCGCGCCGGTGAAAAACGACGCGATCAGCGGCGCTGCAATCAGGCCCGCGACGAAGGCGAGCCGCCAGCCGCGATCGCTCGTCGCGGGCGAAAGAAGTCCGCCGAAGATACCGCTGATCCCGGCGATGCGTCCGGTCAGCAGCATCAGCATGGCCGCGGCGAGCCCGATCAGCGCACCGCCGAGAAGACCGGAGAGGGGGGTGAGGTTATGCATGGGGGGCGGCCTTTGCAATTTCGCCATTGCGAAAAATCATCGCTTCACAATGGGCTAAAATTTGAAAGCAAACTCCGAAAGGGTCGCGGCCTGCTTTATTCGAGGAATATCTAGAAGATTCGTCTTTGTCGCCACGTCAACAAGGTCTAAGTGCCAATACTGATCTTTGCCAATCCCCGTGGAGCGAAGATTGGGCAACTGCGCTCTTACAAAACGTAACGGTAATGCAAAACATGTTCTTGTGTCTGCACACCCGAGAAGAAGAAATCCATCTCTGGATCCTTCCAACCAGCGGTTCCAGATCTCATGGTACCCAAACCAATACTTTCGTTTTCCCTTTCCTTCGTAGCGGCTTGAAAATGTGCAGACTACGCGTAGAGCTCCGGAAGAATCTTCAAAATAGCTCTTCGTGATCTGCTGAAGAGTAGTTCCTTTTCCCTTAGCGAAGGCCGATACAGCTTCTCGTTTTAAGAGTGGCACATTTGAATTTGAGATATTTCTCAAGGCACTGTGTTTTTGAAAAATTAATCCCGCGAATCTGAGATCAAAAAATTTTAGAAGGGAGGCTAGTTGTTCCGTCATGCTGCGCCAATCTTCATCGCGAATTTGGCTTTTGAGTTCTTCCGGAACCAAGACGGACGTTGAATTGCCGTCGGTAATGGCAAGAACTTTAGATGCAAGTTTTCCAAAGTCGAATTTGCGTCGAGTTTTTCGTGATTTGTGCAGCCAATCTCTAATTTTCGGAGAAAGTACGTTTGTATCTAACCAAGCATTGGCGCCTGCTCGCCCCACATTCTCTGCCAATAAGTCGTGGACTGTCTGAACGGCAGCTTCCTGCCCATCTATTTGACACGCCGCTACAACTTGCAAGAGAATATCGGGGCTGTTCTCTATTTCTATTTTTCTTTCATGAAACTGAGATCGTATATCTTCTATCGATCCTGAAAGTGGGCCATTCTTCAAACCAAAGTACCAGAAGGCGGAATCTCCAACTTTCTTATCTACATTAATGTCGATTGCTTTGATTTCGACAGAGCTAAAGAACGGTTCAAACGATTCGATGTAATTCTGCTCGTCGACGATTTGAACAAGAAGATGGTTCGATTGCTCCGGGTCAATAAAAACGGGCACACAAAATCCGTCGCTTTGTCCTGTGGGGCTGATGACCCCATAAAGTTGTGCTGCTTTTGTGGTCACTTTTTCAAGATGCCTTGCTTAATATAAAAATGGCGAACGACGTCGCTAAGGCGAGGTATCTGGCTTGCGGGAGTTAAGTTTGCTCCATCGGTGTACGGGAGGATGTGGACATCTAGAGAATGCAACTTGGCTTTAATAGCCTTGTCTTTCAAAAATGAGCTCGGTACGACGATGCCTAGTAGATTGCCGCTCAGTTTGATGAACTTGTCGAATACTATCTCAACAGTAGTCGATCTGTCGTCTCGATCGTTCTTTCCTCGATATGTTACCAGCTCTTTGTAGCTCAGAGCTTCGAATTCATTGCTGTTGATTTACATTCCGGTGACGGAATCTGATCGTAGTAGCTTTTGTTGTCGCCGAAGAAAAATGCGACAAGCTTGCCGATCCTTTTATAAGATGGCTCCAGGCCGAAATCTGTCACCGACATTCGATGATGGGTAACGTCTAAATATCGCTCACCTTTGAAGCCGCCAGAATCGAAAGGAAAAGCCGCGATGGCCTCTTCAGAAACCGACGGTTTGAAAATAAAGATGATTGGCGCGTAGGCAGCTAAGCTGTTAGCTTGGGTTTCCCCATTCTTGCGGTATGCTGGTCGGCCATAGAAATGATATGAAAGATCGTGGTCAAGGACGGGGCAAAAGCGGGGCTTAATTTCTTGATCATCAATGATGTCGCGAAGGTCGAATGCGTCCGTCGTGTGCGTGAGCGGTAGGGGCTTTTCTGAAGACGTCGCTTTGCTTTCTATGAAACGCTCAAAATGAGTTCTTCCCGCCGCAATTATCTTATGGCGTGCCTTCATCATTTTCTTCTCTCGCTGGATTGAGCCGTCCCGTCTGCATGATCTTCACGGCGTTTCGGGCTTAATACAAGCGATTCTCCGTCGCTTCCCCCGCGTCCTTCCAGCACATCTGATTAGCGGGGCGGATAGGTTCGCTCCAGATCGGTCAGCGGCGGTGAGTTTCGCCGCGAAGGCTGCGCCCGACAAAGCAACGGCGCTGAGAACCCCCAGCGCCGTTGCGATCTTGAGCATGGGTGGCGTCGAGCGCCTCACAACACCTTATTACTTTCCTTCACGGCTTCCGCCTCGACATAGACCTGTCCGCCCATCTTGACGAACTTTTCGCTCATCTGGGCCATGCCGTCCTCGATCACGCCCGAGATCGTCATGCCGACGCCGGGCAACTTGCCGTCGAGATTGAGCGCGGCCTTTTCGTTGTCGCCAAGCGTTGCCGCGTAGTCGCGCACGTCCTGCGTGATTTTCATCGAGCAGAACTTCGGTCCGCACATCGAGCAGAAATGCGCGACCTTGTGCGCTTCCTTCGGCAGCGTCTCGTCGTGATAGCTGCGCGCGGTGTCCGGATCGAGGCCGAGGTTGAACTGGTCCTCCCAGCGGAAGTCGAAGCGTGCGCGTGACAGCGCGTCATCGCGAATCTGCGCCGCCGGATGGCCCTTGGCGAGATCGGAGGCATGCGCCGCGATCTTGTAGGTGATGACGCCGACCTTGACGTCGTCGCGGTTGGGCAGGCCGAGATGCTCCTTCGGCGTCACGTAACAAAGCATTGCGCAGCCGAACCAGCCGATCATCGCCGCACCGATGCCCGAGGTGATGTGATCGTAGCCCGGCGCGATGTCGGTGGTCAGCGGCCCAAGCGTGTAGAACGGCGCTTCGCCGCACTCCTTGAGCTGCTTGTCCATGTTGATCTTGATCTTGTGCATCGGCACATGACCGGGGCCTTCGATCATCACCTGACAGCCCTTCGCCCACGCGATCTTGGTGAGCTCGCCCAGCGTCTCGAGTTCGGCGAACTGCGCGCGGTCGTTGGCGTCCGCGATCGAGCCGGGACGCAGGCCGTCGCCCAGCGAGAACGACACGTCATACTTTCGCATGAGGTCGCAGATTTCCTCGAAGTGCGTATAGAGGAAGCTCTCCTTGTGATGCGCGAGGCACCACTTCGCCATGATCGAGCCGCCGCGCGAGACAATGCCGGTGACGCGGTTGGCGGTGAGGTGGATATAGGGCAGGCGGACGCCGGCATGAATGGTGAAGTAATCCACGCCCTGTTCGCACTGCTCGATCAGCGTGTCCTTGTACAGTTCCCATGTCAGCTTGACCGGATCGCCGTCGCACTTTTCCAGCGCCTGATAGATCGGCACGGTGCCGATCGGGATCGGCGCGTTGCGCAGAATCCATTCGCGGGTAGTGTGGATGTTGCGGCCTGTCGAGAGGTCCATCACGGTGTCCGCGCCCCAGCGGATCGCCCATACCATCTTGTCGACTTCTTCCTCGACCGACGACG
>Ga0255047_10002253_pt1 | contig 12911 bp, 17 predicted proteins | sample JV7_2_1_MG_FD_183640 | JGI IMG/M metagenome (GOLD analysis project Ga0255047, IMG submission 183640) | Seawater microbial communities from Jervis Inlet, British Columbia, Canada - JV7_2_1 | ecosystem: Environmental > Aquatic > Marine > Inlet | place: Canada: British Columbia | collected 2016-10-06
TGTCGAGAGCGTGCTCGTTCTCGACACGGACTATTCTGTCGCGTACAACGCCGACCTCGTGACAGGCTCTGTCACTCTGGTGGTGGCGCTGGGTGCTTCAGAGAGCGTGCGGGTCGAGGGTAAGCCCGTCTTCCAGCAGGGCGTCGACCTCAGCAACGGGCCGTACGACCCGGAAGATGTCGAAACAGGTTTCGACGTGCTGGCGCGACAGGCCAAATATCTCAAGGCCACATTCGAAGATGCCATCGCCAACCCGTCGGTCGACGCTGCAGCTGCTGCCGCCTCCGCCGCGGCTGCAGCCGCCTCAGCTGCAACGGCAACCGGCATCGTCGACACGTCGACGACCAGCATCGCCATCGGTACGGGCTCCAAAGCCTTTACGATCACAGCGGGGATGCAGTTCGTCGTTGGCATGCCTCTGCGCATGGCGTCAGACGCCGCGCCTACCGTCGACTATATGGAGGGGCTGGTCACCAGCTACACCACGACCACCCTGACCATCAACGTGATCGGCGCGTACGGCTCAGGCACCCACACGGACTGGACGATCTACCCGACCGGCATGGCGTCTACGCTCGTCGCAGCTATCGCGGCCCTGCCGGGTAACGGCATGATCACCCAGCTCACAGCCACGACGACAGCCAACCGGTCTCTCGCGGCGGGGGCGGGTTTGCTAGTGACGAACCCCGCCGGCGTAGCGGGCAACCCGACGGTCACCCCTGACTGGGCTACCGCGGCTCAGATCCGCAACGGCACTGCCAGCAAGATAATGACGGCCGCTCTGCTGGAAAGCGCTGCTGCACTTCCGGCGGTGCTGGTGGACGGCGCCAACATTGCCGTCGACTGGGACACGTTCTTCACGGACAGCGTCACGCTCGCCGGCAACCGTACGCTGGACAACCCGACGAACATCGTCCCGGGAACGTGGCGCCAGATCACGGTCATACAGGACGCTACCGGCAGCCGCACGCTCAGCTTCGGCACCTACTACGAATTCCGCGACGGCGCGGGCGCACCTACGCTCAGCACCGCCGCAGCTTCCGAGGACAGCTTCGTCCTCTTCGCACGATCCGCCACCCGCATCTGGGTGTTCGAGGGACTAGACTGGAGTTAACCCATGGCCCGCCTGAACCGCCTGAAGAACATACTCGTCGACAGCGACCTCGTCGTTGTCGAGCCGCCGTACCGATCGGTCAGCCCCGACCCCGAGAAGCCGGGGCGGATCAGCCACCCCCGGGATATCGGGGCCAAGTGGACTGACGCGCAGCTCGCGAAGATAGGCCTGTGGCCTGTCTACGAAGACCCGCGTCCACCGAAGAACGACGCGGGCCACACCACTGAATATGTCCGCCGGGCGAACGGCAAGGTCTTCCGTCAGTACGTCCCGATCGCCACCTCCGCGCAGGACATCGACAACGAAGAACGCAGGCGGGTGATGGAAGGCTTCAACGCGCTTCAAGGCGAGAGCTACGAGCGCGCCATGTTCATGTTCCTTGAGGCGCTGCTGGAGTTCGGTGCGGACAAGACGCTGTGGCCGGTTGGCACACGGACGCTCTACACGCTTCTGGAGCCGGCGCTCACCGATGCTTCTCGCCTGCGCGCGAAGGCGGACACGCTGAAGGGCACCCTTCCTGCCGATTACCGCCACGAGCGCCACTGGAGATAAGCATGCCCATCTTCATGCCCAACCTGATCGGCCCGGCCGCGGCGGCTGTCATGCGTCCTACGACACATGCGCTCACAGCCGTCTACCAAGGTGACTGGAATGACAACCAGAGCGTCACCCTGACGTCACCCGTGGCGTCACGATACGTGGTAGCGCTTGTGTGTTGGGAGGCCTCGACTACGGTCACGCTGACTGGCGTGACATTGGGCGGTGTTGCCATGGCCCGGCTGGGCGTCAGCTCACCGGCGAACAGCACCAACAATGCAGCGATAGAAGCCTTTGGGCTGATATCCACTTCAGGGACTTCGGTGAACTGCAACGCTACGTGGACAGGAACTCCGGGCAACAGGCGCATCATGATCTACCAAGTTGACGGCGGATACGACGGCGTCGGCGCTCAGGTGAACCACGCGCAGAACAGCCAAACGGTCAACGACGCTGTGACGATGACCGGCGTGATCAACCACGCCCCCCGGGGTGTGAGTATTCTTGGAGGCTGCTTCTCGAACAGTGGTGTAAGCGGCATCTTCGACGATGCTGACGTGCAGGACGTAGATCTCGCGTCCACCGGCATCCGCTGCTGCGGCGGCCGTGTCACTGCTCTCGGGGCAGAGACCGCTCGCAACGTGGATCTCAATCCTGACGCGACAGCGTACAAAGCCTTGTGTATGGTCGCGCTGAAACCCTAACCGAGAGGAACCTCCGATGAAGAAAGAACTGAAAGACCTGATGATATTGCCGCGCGCCGTGAGGGTCGCGAGCGAGAAGTACAAGCTGATCTACGAGAACCTGCTGGCGGTGCTGATCACCGAGAGCAACGCCGACGTCGGTTTCTACCGTACGCCGAAACCAGTCGTGAGCCAGAAGTTCTACGGCTGGCTGCCGCTCATTCGTATCGAGGGGCACCACGTCTACAAGCACCTGAAGAACCGGCCGGATCTGTTGACGGCGGCGTCGAAGATCGGCGCAGCCAGCCGCAAGATGAACGCCATCAAGCAGGGCAGCCAGAGCAAGCGCTGGGAGATGTTCGAGAAGCTGTACCGGATAGACCCGGAGGCTGCGGTCCTGTCCACCAGCTTCGGGCTGGGTCAGGTGCTTGGCGCGAACTTCAAGATGCTCGGCTTCAACACCCCCGAGGAGTTCTTCCTGTTCGTCAAGTCCGGCATATGTGAGCAGGTGGACGTGACGGTCCGCTACATCGACAAGGCCGGTCTGTCGGGCTACCTGAACAATCAGAAATGGAAACCCTTCGCTCGCGGCTACAATGGCCCGGCGTACGCCAAGTACCAGTACGACAAGAAGATCCAGCAGGCGATGCGCCTCGTCCGTTCCGGGAGCGCGCTCCCCGCCATGTGGGATGACTACATCAACTTCGGCGACGAGGGGCCTGTCGTTGTAATAATCCAGAAACGGCTTGCTGCGATGGATTATTACAAGGGCCCGATCGACGGTGACTTCGGCCCCGGCACTCGCGCCGCGGTGAAGGAATACCAGAGCGGTCTGCTTGGACACGAAGAACCCAGCGGCGTTATAAAGGAAGACGAGCTCGACGACCTGCTCGACATCTACATTGAAGACAAGCCAGCGTTCGATCCTACGCCGAGCGCGGAGCCAATACCCAGCAACCCGGTGGGTGTGCCGGAGCTGGACAGCAGCACGATTGCCACTATCATCGTGCAGGTCTGGGATGGTATTCTCTGGCCTGTTCTCAGACGCCTCATGGGCAAGAAAGGTTAACCATGGCATTCTCACTGACGAGCCTTGTGACAGAGGCTCTAGTCGGCAAGCTCCTGCAGAGCGTGGTCGATGTGGTCAACAAGCGGACGGACAAGCAGATTTCTGCTAACGAGATCCGTGGAGAATTAGGCGAGGCCTTCACCGCTACGGTGGGTGAAGTCGCGGACGCTTCGGCGTCTGTCCTTATCGCCGAGGCCCAAGGTGAGGGATGGCTCCAGCGCAGCTGGCGCCCCCTCACCGGGCTGTCATTTGCATTCGTCGTATTCTTCTACGCTGTCATTACGCCAGCGGGATCTGCTTGGTTTGGGCTGCCGCCCCCACGGATCGGGGACAGCCTCCTCATGGAGATCATCCGCAGCCTCGTCATCTTCGGGTCTGTTTACGCAGGCGGTCGCTCGGCAGAGAAGATCGTCAAATCAGTTGTGGAGAGAATTCGATGAGAATTAATTTCGAACGAGAAGGCTTCTGGATCGCCGCGATAGCTGCCGTCCTCTATTTCATTATCGCCGTGTCAGCGCACGGCGCGGAGATCGTGCGAACAGCTGCGCAGAGTGCCGAAGGCGACAGCGGTCTCGACTGCCGATCGACGCTCGCGAGCACCACGGCCATGGCGCACGAGGAGATGGCCAAGCTGGAAGGCGTGGCGTACACTATCGACAGCATCGTGTACCCGCTTAACTCAGATGAAGGCGCCGCGTTCGCGGAGTGGATATCCGACGGGGTAGTCGATGGTGCTGAGGGTTTGGTCGGTATGGACAGCGTAGCTATTCTGGCGACCCACATGAAGTTCCCAAACAAGATCTCAACCAACACGGTGTACTTGGTCATGGGCATGAAAGGCGAATGCCAGTTAAGCTACTTCTTCATCACTCCTCAGCTACACCCCAAGGCGCACCGGTTCATCAAAGCGCGCTACGGTAAAGGCGCTTAACATGAACGGCGACGGGCAGCAGCCGGACGTACCGCACCAACCGCCCCTCACCGACGCGGAGCTGCTGGCGCTGCGGGCGCGTATCCGTGATGACGAGAGGTGGTTGTGGCTGCGTAAGCTGACATCCAAGTGGGCACTCTGGATAGTATCCGGGTTCGCCGCTTTCTGGGCTGTCAGGCAAGGGCTGACAGACAGCATCGTTTGGTTGGCCGACATACTCAAGGGAGCCTCCGAATGAAACTGCCTAACCCATCCGACTTCTTCATGATCACCTGCGCGACGCTCATCGGCGTCAGTCTCGGTGTAGGCAGTCGCCATGTGGTTGATCCGTTCTTCACTCCAGACCCCAACGAGTGGTTCACAGAGATCGACGTCGACGTCCCGAACTTCGTTGTCGGTGACGACCCGGTGGTCACGTACGAGCGAACCATAGTGCGACCGTTCACCGCCACCTTCTATGTGGAGCTCTACCCTGTCAGTGACGAGGGGGTGCGACAGCCGAGGCGTGAGCTGTGCGAGGGCACAGGCACCTTCGGCTATTCACTGGGGACTGGCAACAAGAGCTTAATGACGCTCAGTGAGTACGTTGGTGAGCTTTCCCACCCTAACCACGGGGCGAAGTGCCCGATCGTGCCGGGGCTATATGTGCTTGAAACCAAATGGGAAATGCATGTAGAAGATGATCAGAGAACTCAAACCAACGTCAGTAACATATTCAAGGTGAGTGCGAATGACACGACTGGACGACGACCATCTCTTGGAGGTGGTGGCGGCACACCGTCAACACCCCAACAATAAGGCAGCAGCCGCTCGGGTACTTGGTATCTCCCGGGAGCTCTTTCGTTACCAGATAGCAATAGCAGCACAACGAGGTCTGATCGACCTCATCCCCGGCGCCAAGGTGCCGACAGGACAACAGCTCAAGGGCGTGTCCACCCTCTACCGCATGAACGAGACCGGCACTGCTGAAGAGCTCATGCAGTGGGTCAAGACTGGCGCCGACAAGGCGAAGCTGGAAGAGACCATAGCCAGCTGGCAGATGGCCTTCGCCGACTACACCGCGCCCAAGGTGCCTGCCCTGCCCAAGAAGGCACGGCGTGACGACCTCCTCAATATCATACCTCTCGTTGACCACCACCTCGGCATGTTCGCTTGGGGTGCTGAGACTGGCGGTGCTGACTACGACGTCAAGATCGCCCGGCGCCTGTTATCGAGCACCGTCGGCGAGACGATGAGCCGGCTGCCTTCGGCCGAGACGTGTGTGATCCTCGGGCTGGGCGACATGATCCACTCCGACAGCAGCCGCAACGAGACCACCAAGGGTACCGGTGTGGACGTCGACACACGCTGGAGCAAGATCTTGCAGACCGGCATCAACATGCTGATCGACGCTGCGTGGCTCGCTGCTGCGAAGCACGACAAGGTGCTGATCCGCATCCTCCCGGGCAACCATGACGAGGACACCGCCGTCGCTCTGGCCTGCGCCGTGTCCTGCTTCTTCGACAAGGAAGATCGAATACAGGTGGACCTCGACCCGAGCCGCTTCTGGACCTACCAGCACGGCGCCACCATGCTCGGCGCCACGCACGGCGACAAGGTCAAGGCTGCCGAGATGGCCGGCGTGATGGCTGCACTGTGGCCGAAGATGTGGGGGGACACGGAATTCCGATACTGTTACACAGGCCACTTCCACCACCGGCGCAAGCTGGCGGCCAGTGAGGTGCATGGCGTGGACGTGGAGACGTTCAGGACGCTGGCACCCAAAGACGCATGGAGCGCCAGCATGGGCTTCAGTAGCCAGCGCACCATGACAGGGATAACGATGAGCAAGACCCGCGGTGAGCACTCCCGCGTAGTCGTGGGCTTGCCGAGAGGAGACGAAGACGATGGGAACGATGAATGAAGCGCAGCAAATGATGGACAACACTGACAACTACGATGACCGCCAGAAGTGGAGGATGAAACCGAAGGGCGAGTACCCGATCGTCGGCCTCTCTGGCCTGATCGGCAGCGGCAAGACGTTCGCCGCCGAGCACCTCTCCTACACCCGGGGCTTCTACATCATTCGCTTCGCGAAGGGGCTCAAGAGCATGCTGCACGCCATCGGCTTGAAAGTCGAGCACACACAAGGACACCTGAAGGAGGTACCGTGCGATCTCCTACAGGGCAAGACGCCGCGCTACGCCATGCAGACGCTCGGCACCGAATGGGGCCGCGAGCTGATTGGCGACGACATATGGGTGAGCGTGTGGGAGAACCGTCTGCCCGATCAGGCGATCGGCGTGGTGTGCGACGACTGCCGGTTCCTGAATGAAGCTGAAGCTGTGATGCGTATCAGCGCGTCAGCTCGCCTGATCCGTTGTGTGGTGGGCGGTACAGGGCCGGAGGATAATGAAACGACGGCCCACGCCAGCGAGCGGCAACACATGATGCACGACACGGTGATCATCAACAATTTCGGTGGGGAATTCCTGAAGGCATTAGACCAACAGCTGGCGTAATCCTGCGCTGGTTTCAGAGGGGGGAGGGGCGCCGAGTTGGCGCCCCTTTCTCGTTCAGGCTTTGCGGTAGCTGTCTTCAATGTCATGCTGGGCGATCAGTGATCCGTCCAGATCACACCGGACCGCCATGTAGTCGAAGCCGCCGGGAACACCCAGACGCCGCTTGTGCAGGGACATGACCTCACCGTAGGCACACGCATGCCAGACCCTGTTGGCGAGCTCGTGCAGATCCTCCGACACCTCCTTGATGCGCAGCTCCGTGGGGCTGCAGGCGGTCTTGCTCTTGCTCCGCAGCAGGCTCCTCGCCACGGCGAGCGATCGGCTCTTGTGGCCGTAGTAGTAGCACCGGTCACCGGGGACCGATCGCTTGAGCCACTGCGCGAACCCTCCGACGCTCTTGACGTGTGATGTCTTCGGCTCTGTCTTCACTTTCGGGTATTTCGTATTCATGTCTTTCTCCATTGGTTAGGTTTCTGTCGTTCTCTATACGCTTCTACACTGAGTTCCAGCGCAGCGCCGGGAGTGCGTACGCGTCCCGCCACCTGAAGTTCTTACCCGCACCCTTCAGGCGCCACAGCACATCTGTGAGATCGTAGCACGCTCGCTGCGGGTTGTTCAGGTAGTGGTCCATCCATGCACGTCCGAACGGGGCCATCCCCCTCACGTCTACGTTCGTGACTTCGCTGACGTGCGTCGTCCCCGGCTGCAAGACAGGCCGCTCGATGTCGAACGCCATCTGGTCAATCTCATGAACCATCCGCAGCATACCGTCGTCCGGGTCAGGAACGCCAAAGTAGCCGTTGATCGCCTGCATCATCCGATCCTCTATACCGGAGTAGTCAGGACACAGCCGCTTGAGCGGCCGGGGCAGGTCGTTCATGTACGCCTCCGCTGCATCGTGCAGCGCCACGTAGATACCCAAGAAGGCGTACGCCTCGTTGCGGGAGGGGATGAGGCGCAGGCACAGCATCGTGTGCTGGGCTACGTCCCATGGCTCGGTCGTGAAGCCGGCGTAACGCGGCGCCGTGCTCATGCCAACGACGAGATCGTCGACATGAAACTGGCTCCGCTCCGGGTGTTCGAAATCAACCTCCCGATCCCGGTGTACTTTCATCGTATGCATTCTGCAACCTCTCTGTTGTTCCGACTTCTCATGACGATATTCCATGTGGCACGGGGAAGCCGAGCGACCCTGCCGGGAATAATTGCGCACCGGATCTTCACCCACTTGGGGCCGATGCTGTCGATGTGGATCAGGCGTTTGCCGGATCCGATCTTGCGTGCCTCGCCGTCGAACTGGACGAGGTACATTGGTGGTCTCTTAATCCTTCTCTTCATCTTCATCCTCACACTCTCCTCAATAGTTGTTTGAATGCCTCTTGTTCAGACAGCCGGCGCTCTACTACCGGCATCATCTGATGTTCAATATGCGTGTCGCGTGCGTAGCACATGTAGAAGGTGACGTCACGCTGTTGCCCCGAGCGGACCAGCCGACCGCACGCCTGCTCGAACAGCTCGGCGTCGTAGTTGGTCAGCTCCAGCCAGCAACCCAGCCGGGCACCGAACTGAATGTTCAGACCGTGACCAGCACTGGCGGGGTGAACCGCCATGTGCGGGATCTCGCCGGCGTTCCATTTGTCGACCACGTCCTGCCCCTGCTTGTCGTCGAGGATGATCATGTCGGGGTACCGCCGGCGCAGCTCGGCCTCGGTGTGCTTGTACCAGTAGTAGGTGAGCATGGGTTCGCCGCCGGCTTCCTCTCGGACGTCGTCGTAGGTGTCGAACAGCTCCTCGTGGAAGAGGTGAGGCTTCTTGTCCTCGTCGTACATGAAGCCACTGCACAGCTGGGTCAGCTTCTGGCTGGAGCTGGCGGCACTGGCGGCGAGGATGCTGTGGCCCTCGCTGGCCTCCGCCACCATGACGGCGTCCATGCGCTTGTACTCTTTGACCGCCTTGGGGGGCAGGTCGTACGGGCGGTGCAGGAAGGTACCCTTCTTCTGCTTCGGGTATTCCTTGCCGTCGACGCCATACAGCCACGGCTCCATCCGCTCCATGACGGCTTCCTTGGCGCCCTGACGGGGCTCCCATTTGTAGCCGAGGAAGTCGGTGGTGTAGAAGAAGGTCTCGCGCCACTTGTAGAACGAGGCGCCGAAGCACTTGTCCCGGGAGACGATGCGCGTAGGCATGAAGACGTTCTCCAAACCCTTCGGCATGATCGACGCCGTCATGCCGTGGATGTTCTTGAACTTGTGAGCGAGGGCAGCGACGCGCTTGGCGCGCTTGCCGCTTGGCGAGCGTAGCTTCGAGATCTCGTCGAACAGAGCGAAGTCGAACAGCTCCGGGTAGTCTTCAATCGCTGCCGGCTTGCCCGGGCTTTGGCGGGTCTTTCTCTCCCCGAAGAGCCAGCTTATGTTGTCGTAGTTTATCACGACAATCTTGCATCCGCTGGCTAGTACCGCGGCGCGCTGCTGCGGTGTCCCAAGACACACTCCTATTTCGCTTTGCCACTTTGCGAGGTGATCCCATTCTTCAAACTCCGTTGCCCAGACAAACTTGCAGACTTTCTTCGGTGCGATAATAAGTGCCCTCCGGATAACACCGTCCTCCAGTAGGTCTGTGATGGCTGTTCCTCCGATAACAGTCTTGCCACCACCGACGCGCACCACCGCGCAGCTCGCGTTATGTGTGTAGATCTCATCGGCCAGTCTTCCCTGATACCCGTGCATGTCGCTCCTCGATCTGATCAAGGAGGGCTTTGAACTCGTCTTCTGTCCTGATGACATGGATCTCTGCTCCTGCTGCTTTCATCTCTTTATGGCGCAGGACTTGCCCCGGCATGAGGCCCGTCTTGCTGCGCTTCAGCTCCACGAATACGGTGAAGCCGAGATAGATGAGTACACGATCAGGAACGCCTTGACAATAGCGGGGGGAGAATTTGTATAACAGGGCGCCGCGGCGTTTGGCCTCTTTCAAGCACCGCGTTTCAACTGCAACTTCCAACATGAAGGAACCTCTCCAATGAGTAATAACACACGACGTGAGACAATGTGGACCCGTATGACTGTCGGCATGGTTTGGGCCGGCCGCTGCTTCCTGAACCCGGGCAGCCGCAATCGCATCGCTCGCCCCACCCGGGCGGACCGGCGAGCCAACGGTGACCTGCGGCCGGGCTGGCTTGACCGCTTCAACGACACGCTGGACGTGTTCGGCCATTACCTGCATCCGACCCGCGGCTATCGCGTGGTCAGCTTCAAGCGAGCCATCGCAGCGCACCTCGTCGTCACCCGGCAGGTGTGGCCTTGGACGTCCCTGAAGTATGTGAAGTACGCTCTGGCGAACGGCATCTGATTGGGGGTTACGGAGGATGGCAGCGTGTGCCATCCTCCGCATTCAAGATAGAACAGCAAGCAACAGAGAGGACGCTACCGATGGCTGACAGAAAGCCCTGCGGTGAAATCACCGACATCATCGAGAGACTAACCGAGAGGTGCAATTGCCCCAATTATTCGTGCGGCGCGGAGGATGAGTGCCGATTAGATCAAGACGCCGTTCGCAGTCTTCAAACTCTCAAAGCCGAGAACGAGCGGCTGCGCGCAGGCCGGCAGGAGGTAATAAGTTTCTTGAAACACACAATCGTTGGTTGGCGGGCATGGTACCGCCATGCGGGGCAATCACCCTTTGAATTTATCACGACAGAAGTTGAACGGTTTCTAACCCATATGGAGGGGCGACATGTCCGATGATATCGACCACGCCTCGCGTGAACACTCCACCCTACTAGGTGGCTCCGTAGCAGAGCGCCGCATCAACTGCCCCGGGTCGTACCGGCTCGAAGAGGAATACAAACAGAAGTTCGGCGACACCGCCAGCGAGGCAGCCGAGCAAGGCACCTGCTGCCACGAGGCAATATCGAAATGCCTGCTCGAAGACCTCGAACCTGACGAGCTCATCGGCCAAACCTTCAACGACATCGTGCTCACCCCCGACCATGTTGACGACCTGCTCAACCCGGCGCTCGACCAGCTGGACGAGTACATCGACAACGAGATGGACGGCGAGGCCTACGGATCGACCGCAGACAAGTACGACTTCGATTTCCTGATCGAGAAGCGGGTCCACTTCCCGGGGTACCAAGGTCGCAGCTGGGGCGCCGCCGATGTGATCGGCCGCAACATCGCGAAGTCCCTCGTCCTCGACTGGAAGTTCGGCAGTGGCGTGCTGGTGAGGGCTGAGAAGAACTGGCAGGGCATCTACTATGGCCTGTGCGCGATCAACACCTTCCCTCACATGTTCGGAGCTGCAGCTGACTGGCCGATCGACATCGCCATCTGTCAGCCCGGGCGCTACGACGAGCTGGATGTCTGGCACACTACTCGCGGCGAGATAGAGGCCGCGGCCAAGACGCTGGTCAAGGCGATGAAGGAAGCCGAGGGGCTCAACCCGAAATTCCAGAAGGGCAAGTGGTGTACGTTCTGCAACGGCCTGACCGCCTGCCCTGCTCAAGCGTCGGCGCTGATCACGTTGGACGAGAACAAGATCGATGCGACCGAGACGTTCGGCGATCTCGACATCGGCGCCATGCTGGAGCTGGCGGAAGACATCACCCCGTTCGTCAAGGCCATCAAGGCGGAGGCCTACCGCCTGCTGCAAGGGGGGTTACCGGTCGAGGCGCCGTCAGGTATCAGCTGGAAGCTGAAGCCGGGCCGTAACAGCCGGTCGTGGGAAGACGAAGAGCAAGCCAAGAAATTCCTGAAGGGCAAGCACGGCTTCACCAAGACACAAGACGATCTGTACACCAAGACATTCCTGTCGCCGGCGCAAGCCGAGGCGGCATACAAAGCTGAGGGCATCAAGAAGCCCAAAGAACTTTCGACCCAGATCCATTCACAACCGGGTTCCCCGGTCATGGCTCGGTCGGATGACCCTGCGCCTGCAGTAGAGCCGCGCAAACCTACCCCCAAAGGGGTATCGCCTGCGTTCGTAGCCGCCGCCAAGGCAGCCGGGAGCGTGTTCAACTCAGACTGAAACAAGGAATAGTAGAATGAACGACATAGTGAAGAGCTTCACCACTGACCTCGCCAAGGCGAACGAGATGGGGTTGGCGATGCGGGCTCATGCATCCTCCATTCAAGTCAACACCGGCCAGACCTTCCTCAAGCTCGACAGCGAAGGCTGGAACTACGGGGCGGATCAGACCCCTATCGAAGAGGGGACCGAATGGGTGATCAACCCGATGTCTGTCAAGCATGGCTGGATCAAGTTCCCGCCTGACGAGGCAGCCAATCGCTCACCTGAAGTGTTGTCTGTTTCGATCTTCGACGAACGTCCGACACCGCCCGACAGCGGCTTCTCGGATTATCTCGAAATCGAGCTGGCCCAGATCTCCGAAGGCGAGGACTTCGGCAAGAAGGTCGTCTACACTGGCGGCACAGTCGGCGCCCGGGCTGCGATCCAGCCCATCATCGAAGCGCTCAGTGCTCGCATGATCGAAGGCAACCCGGAGATGTTCCCGATCGCCACGCTGGACATGGACGACTACTGGCATAACCGCTGGAAGCGTACGGTCTACGTCCCGATCATCACTGTCGACGAATGGATGGGCAGCGAAGAGCTGGCCGAGATCTTCGCAGATGGTGGCGGCGATGAGGCTGCGGCCAAAGCTGCGGCGCCGAAGAAGAAAGCGGCGCCGAAGAAGGCCGCGGCTCCGAAGGAAGAGGCGCCCAAGAAGCGGGCACCTCGTCGGTCGAAGAAGGCCGAGGAGCCTGTGGCCGAAGAAGCTGAAGCTGAAGCTGAAGCTGAAGCTGAGCCGGAAGCCGTCAGCGAGCCGGCCGAGGCCAGTGAAGAAGACAACGCGCCTGTCCGCCGCAAGCGGCGCGCGCGTCGGTAACCACCACTGTTGGTCGGGCACCAAACCGGCGACGTTTCGCGACAGTGGTTCAGGAGGCCGCCCCCTCATATCCTGAATGAGGGGGCGGCTGATCTGCCAAAGCATATCAAGCCGGCATTCAGATAACCTATAGCTGATCGTTCAAGGGCTGGAAGATCACCTATACATTATCTGAGAGAGAACATCACA
>Ga0255047_10002254_pt1 | contig 12906 bp, 12 predicted proteins | sample JV7_2_1_MG_FD_183640 | JGI IMG/M metagenome (GOLD analysis project Ga0255047, IMG submission 183640) | Seawater microbial communities from Jervis Inlet, British Columbia, Canada - JV7_2_1 | ecosystem: Environmental > Aquatic > Marine > Inlet | place: Canada: British Columbia | collected 2016-10-06
ATCGACCGCGTCGAGGCCGGAAAAACCTGTCGCCTCGACACCAAACGCAAGATCCTCCATGCCCTGGACCTGAAGGTTTCGGACAAGGAATCGGTCTTCGGCACGAAGCCGTCGGACGACGTTCTCAGCGGACAGACTTCGCACAGTTCCGGCGGGCACGGATCGCTGCTCTAAGAGGGGCTCATGTTTTTTTCATCCAAATCCATTGTAGGCCTCGACATCGGCTCTAGCGCCATCAAGATCGTCGAGCTACTGCCCACTTCGAACGGCTATAAGCTGTTGGGCTTCGGATACGCGCCGCTGCCACCAGAGGCCATCGTGCAGGGCTCCTTCATGAACTCACCTGCGATCTCGAGCGCGATCCGCGAGGCGCGAGAGAGCGCAGGCATCAAGGGGCGTGAAGTCGCCACCTCCATCTCGGGCCACGCGGTGATCGTGAAGAAGATCTCGCTCCCGGCCCAGAGCAGCGAGGAACTCGAGGAAAGCATTCGCTGGGAGGCGGAGCAGTACATCCCCTTCGACATCAACGAGGTCAACATCGATCACCAGCTCCTCCAGGAGGCGAGCGTAGACGGCCAGATGGACGTTCTGCTCGTCGCCGCCAAGAAGGATCTGATCGATGACTACCTCGGTGTCGTTTCGGACGCCGGGATGAACATCGAGATCATGGATGTCGACGCCTTTGCGGTTGGAAATATGTACGATTTCAACTACCAGCCCACGGGCGATAGCGCCGTCGCGCTGGTGGATATCGGGGCCTCGGTGATCAACATCAGTGTGATCAGTAATTCGGCACCGGTCTTCATCCGCGACATTACGAGCGGCGGAAACCAGTACTCCGAGGAGATTCAGAAGACCCTGAATGTGAGTTTCGAAGAGGCCGAGCGAATCAAGGTGGGCGAAGCGCCCGGTGAGGTTAGCACGGCCGTCATTCCGCAGGAGGTGGAGGAGGCCATGCAGGAAGTCTCCGACACGCTGCTGGCGGAGGTTCAGCGTTCTCTCGATTTCTATCGCGCCACGGCTTCGAGCGGCGGCAGCATTCAGAAGCTGGTGCTCTGCGGCGGCTCATCGCAGGTGCCCGGCCTCGCTCGCCTGTTTCAGGAGAGGATCGAGATACCCGTGGAGATCATCAATCCATTCGCCCGGGTCGAAATCCCCTCCGATTTCCTCCAACGCGACCAGGTGCGGGATCTCGCGCCGGCTCTGGGCGTAGTCGTTGGGCTCGGAATGCGGAGGCACAACGAGTCATGATTCGAATCAATCTCCTACCGGTCAGAGAAGCACGCAAGGCAGCCGAGCTTCGACAGCAGGCAGCCATGTTGGGCATTGCCGCAGCTTGTGCGCTTGCGCTGTGCACACTCATTCACCTGGCGAAGCTCTCTCAGGCCGCTTTAACGCGCAGGCACATTGTCACGGCACAGGCCGAGCTGCGGAAGCTGGAAGAAGTCCGCACAGAGGTCGAGCGCTTCATGGCGGAGCAAGAGGAGATCGAGGGGAAGCTCGCGGTCATCCAAAGGCTCGAGCGCTCGCGAACGGGCCCCGTGCGGATCATGGATGAGATCGCCACCCGGATTCCGAAGCGCCTCTGGCTGACGAAGCTTTCAATGAAGGGTGGAGTGCTTCGGCTGGAGGGCGTGAGCCTCGATGCAGAGATCGTGGCTAAATTCATGACCGAGCTGGCTGAGTCGCCCATTATCGAAAATGTCGAACTCGAGGAGACCAAGCTCGAGGACAAGGAAGGCTTGAAGCTCAACACCTTCAAGGTTCGCAGCGCGTATCAGTATGGGCCGCGGTCCATGCCAGAGCAGACGACCGATGGGTAGTCCAGAGAAGAACGTTTCGAGCAGGAGCCCGAAATGGCTTTAGACAAACAGATGGACCTATCGCAACCGCTGGAGCAACTGGCGCGACTTCCGCGCGGGCTTCGCGTCCTGGTTCTGCTCGGCGTAGCTGCCGCAGTCATCTCTCTCTACGGATTCACTCTCTACCGGGGTGTGAACCGTCAGCTTACGGGGCTCCAAGGTCGCCTGACCCAGGTCCAGAGCAAGATCGCCGAAAGCCGGGCGGTGGCTTCGAACCTGGAGAGCTTCGAGGCTAAGCAAGTGGAGCTGAAGGCCGAGCTCAAACTCGCGCTGCGGCGTCTCCCGAACGAGAAGGAGTTACCCGTCCTCCTCACCAACATGAGCAGTTTGGGGAAGAAGTCGGGACTGGAGATTCGTTACTTCCGGCCCTCAGGAGAGATCAATCACGGCTTCTACGCGGAGGTCCCGATCAATATCGAGTTCCTCGGGCGCTATCACGAAGTGGGCGTCTTCTTCGATCGCCTCTCTCGTTTGTCGCGGATCGTCAATATCACGGAGCTGAGCATGGGCCTCTCGAAAACCAAGTCGAGCGTACCCATGCTGTCTGTGAAGGGAATTGCGACGACCTTCCGATTCGTCGAAGCGCCGCCGACGCCTGAGGGAGGGGCCTGAGGTGAGAGTTCTATCCGTCTTTCTGACGGGCCTGCCCCTGGCGGCTTTGGTCGCGTGCGGCGGTGATAAGGCGGTAACGCCAACGGCCCCGATGCGCCCGACGCCCCCACCGATGGCGCAAGCGACGCCCGAGGAAGGGGCCATGGTCCCGGACGAGGAATATCGGTACGAGCCCGAGGGCAAGACGGACCCCTTCGAGTCGTTCATCACGGTGAAGCTGCGTACCGATGCCGAGGGAGCTTCTTCGCCACTCGAGCGGTTCGATCTGTCACAGCTGATTGTGACAGGGATCATCTGGCAGACCAACAACGCTCGCGCCTTAGTCGAGGATCCGGCAGGCAAGGGTTACATCGTCGGTGTCGGAGCCGCTATTGGGAAGAACAAGGGAAAAATTATCGGCATCGATGACAACCGGGTCTTGGTGAAAGAGACCTACGTCGATTTCCACGACCAGGCGACGACCAAGGAAATCGAGATGCACCTGTACGATACACAGGGAGGGTGAGGAGGATGGGGATCTCCATCAGATGGCGGGCAGCTAGTCTCGCGGCCGGGTTTGCACTGGCCGTGTCTCTGACCGCCACGGACGTCTACGCGCGCGACGTGAAGACGATAACCGAGGTGGAAGTGCAGGAGGAGGATGGGGTCACTCAGATCCTCCTGCGCGGGGCGGAAGATCCCATCTATACCGCGTTCCTGCGGGACGATCCTCCACGATTGATCGTAGAGCTTCCGGACGTGACGTTCGATGGCATCGAGACTCCACTGCACGTGGCGAATGGCCTGGTCAAGGATGTCGCACTGGCCGCGTTCGGAGATCCGCGGGTCTCCCCGAGCATGGCGCGCATTAGCATCGGCCTCCAGAACGAGGCTGAGTACGAGATCCTGCCCAACGGCAACCAGCTCCGCATCGAGATTCGTCCGCTTGCAGGTCAGGCCGAGCCGACCGTCATCGCTAAATCCGAGCCGCCATCTACCGTGGTTGCGCGTGCACAGCCGAAGCCCGCCCCGAAGACAGCGGCCTCGAGCAAGAGTGGGGCGAGCCGAATCATCGGCCTCATGGCGGAGGGCGAGCAGGTCCAGGTCATCGCGGACGGCCCGCTCGATAGTGTCGATGCTTTCCGTCTGAGTAACCCCGACCGGGTCGTAATTGACTTCTGGGGCACCAAGAACGCTGTCTTCCCCACCAAGTTCGGCGTGGACAGCGGGGCGATACAGCAGGTTCGAATCGGTGAGCACTCAGACAAGGTTCGCGTGGTTATGGATCTGCGCGCGCCGATTGCGTCGCACAGCGTCGAGACCAGTGAGAACGGCGTCCTGATCCTGCTCTCGGGCGAGGGCTCGAGCAGCATCACCCAGGTCGCGGACCAGGGCTCGAGCAGCATCGCCCAGGTCGGGGGCCAGGGCTGGGAGGAGCGCGAGGACGACATGGCGCTGGAGCCGGTACCAGCGGCTCCGGACAAAGCATTCGATCCGGTCAAGTCAAAGAAGACCTCGACCAATCCGTACACTGCCCCGGAGGGAGACTCGGTTTGGGTCAACAGCGTGCATTTCGAGTCGCTTCCCAGTGTCGACCGTGTGGTCCTGAGCATCAGCGGAGAGGTTCAAGCGGTGATCGCGTATCCGGATCCCATCACCGTGGTCGTGGACTTTCCAGGCAGCCGCATTCCTCCGGAGACCCAGCGCCGCGTGGACACGACGGAGTTCGGCGGGCCGCTCGAGATGTTCTCCGTCTTTCAGACCCCGGATATTTCGTATGACCAGGTTCGTGTCGTGCTCAAGCGACGCGGTAACCTCAAGCCTCGCCTGAACTGGGACGACGGGAATCTCAAGATCGAGTTCCCACGCGCAGCCGGTAGCGCCGTAGCTCCACCGGTCAAGGTCCCCGGAGGCGTGGGCTTCGTACAAGCTCACGAGTCGGGTGTGCCCGCACAGATGGCTGCGCAGCTGGATGATTCGTACGCTCCCATGATGGGGCCCCCGCCCGCAGCAGCGGGCCAGGCTCCGGGCACGACCTATCCGGTACGGGTTCCGGGCGCGAGGTTCCCCAGTCATCCCGGGGCGGGTGCGTTCTCGGGGCCGCCGCCGGCCTTGCCCTTCGGCCAGGATCCGTTGCTGGCGGGCCCGGCCGACCCGGCTGCGATCGACATTCTGGAAGAGGGTGGCTTCGACGATGAGAAGACCTACCAGGGCCGTCGCATCTCCCTCGATTTCAAGGACGCCGACATCGCGAACATTCTGCGCCTGATCGCCGAGGTCTCGGACCTCAATATCATCGCGGGCGAAGAAGTCGAGGGGAAGGTCACGATCCGGCTCGTCGACGTTCCCTGGGACCAGGCCATGGACGTCATCCTTCTCACCAAGGGTCTCGGATTCGTGCGCGTAGGAAACGTCCTGCGCATCGCTCCGCTCGAGACTCTCAAGACCGAGAAAGAGGCGCGCCTGATGGAGCGTCGCTCCAAGGAGAAGCTCGAGGATCTCGTGGTCAAGCTCCAGCCCGTCAACTATGCCGACCCATCGGAGATGAGAGACCTCGTCCAGCGCCTGCTCTCGGCGCGCGGGTCGGTCAACGTGGATAAGCGCACGAGCACGCTCATCATCAAGGACATCCCGTCCGTGATCCATGAGGCCACAGCGCTGGTGAAGGCCATCGATACACAGACGCCTCAGGTCGTGATCGAGGCCAAGATCGTCGAGGCGAGTCTGAACTTCTCACGGGCGCTGGGAGCAAACTGGGGGATCGGATTCAACCAGGGGAGCGGCTCCACGGGCGGCGGCTCGGGTCTCCACCTGGCTGATGGCACGCTGGACGCGCTCATCCCCGTGCCCGACGGCGATCAGCAGTCGAACTTCATCTCGTCCAACCCGGTGGTGGGGATCCTGAACGGCGCCCTGCGGCTCGGACTCCTGGGCAACGACGAACGCATCCAGCTTGATCTCGAGCTGATGGCGGCCGAGTCCAATAATCGCGGCAAGGTGATCTCAGCTCCGCGCGTGGTCACGCTCGACAATCGTGAGGCTGTGATCAAGCAGGGTGTGGCGATCAAATTCACCGAGATCACGCGTGACACGGTGACCACGAGCTTCGTCGATGCGGTGCTTGAGCTAAGGGTTACGCCGCATATCACAGCGAACCGCTCGATCATCATGAAGCTCAAGGTGTCGCGCAACGCGCCGCAGCTTTCGTCGGCCAGTGGAGACGTAGTAGGTATCGCAAAGAACGAGACCGAGACCGAAGCGCTGGTTCGGGATGGAGAAACCATGGTTCTGGGCGGGATTTACGTCGTGGACAATGGTAAGTCCACGTCCAAGTTCCCCTACTTGGCGGACATCCCGTTCCTGGGTACGATCTTCCGAGGGGTGTCGATCCAGGACGAGAGGCGTGAGCTGCTCATCTTTGTGACGCCACGGATCGTCACCAGCCCGAGTTCCGACGTATAGCGGAGGCTTTGCTAGCTTCCCGATATGGGAAGGGTAAAGCGCGACCGCGCGATCTTACTCAGCGGCATGATGGGTTCCGGTAAGTCGAGTGTCGGACGTGCCCTGGCGAAACGCGTGGGTTGGAAATTCATCGACACCGATGAGCGCGTGGAAAGTGAGCGGGGACTCAAGGTCACGGAGATCTTCCGCCAGGAGGGTGAAGCCAGCTTCCGGCAGCTCGAGCGCTCCGTGCTCGAGTCGCTGCCCGGCCGCAACGCCGTGGTTGCACTTGGAGGAGGCGCCGTGATAGCAGCCGAGACCCGGTCGCTGCTCCGCACGAAGGGAACCCTCGTGTGGCTCGAGGCGAAGCCGGAGACGCTGGCAGCGCGGATCGGCAGTAGGGACTCACGGCCCCTGCTCGCGGGAGCGGAAGGCGCCGGGCGCATCGAGCGCCTGCGCACGCTCCAAGCCGAGCGCGCCGAGGCCTACGGGAGTGCCGAGGTACGGGTCTCGACCGATGAGAAGAGCGTGGAAGAGGTATGCTCAGCCGTGCTCGTGGCACTGGGGTGGGAGAAAGCGGCATGACGACGGTTCAGGTGCTGCTCGCGGATCGCAGCTATCCGATCCGGATCCGTCCCGGCTCACTATCGGATATCGGCGAAGCCCTGGTGAAGGAGTTCGAGTCCCGACGCGTGGTTGTGATCACCACGCCCCGCGTGGGCGGAGCGCACTACGCTGCGGTGTCGACGAGCATGGCTCGCGCCCAGCTCGAGCCCCATCGCATCGATGTTCCCGAAGGGGATCGGGCGAAAACGCTGCGGACCGCCACCCGCCTCTACGATGAGCTGCTGGAACTCGGTGCCGATCGCAGCACCGTGATGGTGGGACTGGGGGGCGGTGCGGTCTGCGATCTAACGGGGTTCGTAGCTTCGACCTTTCTGCGCGGGCTGCCCGTGGTACAGATCCCGACCACCTTGCTGGCCCAGGTCGACGCCAGCGTGGGGGGCAAGACGGCGATCAATCACCCACGGGGGAAAAATCTCATCGGGACCTTCTATCAACCGCGTCTGGTCTGGATCGATCCGGACGTGCTGTCCACCTTGCCGCCGCGCGAACGCCGCTGTGGCTTGGCCGAGGTCGTCAAGGTGGCTGCTATCTGGGATGCACGCTTTTTCGCATGGCTCGAAGAGAATGTTGATGCAGTACTTAAACTCGATCGCGAAGCCCTCACGCACGCCATCTCGCGAGCGTGCGGCATCAAGGCCGAGGTGGTCGGGTTGGACGAACGTGAGGCGGGCCTGCGCGCGCTGCTGAACTTCGGACACACCTTCGGCCACGCGATTGAAAACGTGGCGGGCTACCGGCGCGTGCGCCACGGTGAGGCGGTGGCCATGGGCATGGTCTTCGCGGCCCGCCTCTCCGAGCGCTTCGGACTTGCGTGCGAGGGGGTGAGCGAGCGACTCTCGAAGCTGCTCGAGCGCATCGGGCTGCCCATCGAGCCCCATGATTGGACGAAGGAGAAGAACGCTTACCTCCGCGCCATTGCGGTCGATAAGAAAATCAGGGATGAGAAGGTGGGGTTCGTGGTACTTCGGGAGATCGGCCGCGCCGGTCTGTATCCCGTCTCGCCCGAGCGGATCATCAAGGGAGCTGCCTGAGATTGAAGAGCCCGGCCCAGATCCGACGAGAGCTCGCCGAAGGCCATTGGCTGCTGGCTGAGCACCGGCAGGCAATCTCCTGCCTGCGCCTCGCCCTGGAGGCCGAGCCTGACGACCCGATTCTGCACGAGCTCCTGGAACGCTTCCTGACCGAGGCCGAGCAGGGGGTGGCCAGCGCGAGGAATCTGGCAGCTCTGACGCAGCTGGTGCATCCACCCGCGCGCGCAGGTTCCTCCACCACACCCCCCGAGCCCCGCTTTGCGATCACCACACCGACTATGGCCGAGCTGCTCGAGCAGCAGGGTCACCGGGAGCAGGCCCTCGAGGTGGCCAAGAGTGTCCTGAGCAAGAGTCCGCGCGACGCGCGAGCCCTTGCGGTGTGCGAGCGGCTGCGCCCTCCCGCTCGACCTGCCTCCGGGTCAAAGTCTGAGTCGAAGGCCTACAAGCGCCAGCTCCACGCGCTAGAGGTATGGCTCGACTACTTCCAAGCACGCAGTCCGGGAGACGCACGCGCGTGACGTTCCGCGAGATTCTAGAGAGCGTCGTCCTGAAAACGCCGGGCGCTCTGGCGGGCGTCGTCATGGCCGTCGATGGGATCCCGGTCGACGAGTTCGTCCGGGAGGGGGCCCATATAGATCTGGCAACTCTATCCGTGGAGTTCCAACGGGTCATAGACCAGGCACGTAAGGTCTCTGGCGCACTCTACGGTGAGACGGGGGGTGGGCTGGAAGAGCTCTTGCTGATCACGACCGGCCACCAGCTTCTGTTCCGCCAGCTAGACGACGACTTCTTCGTGGCGATCGCGCTCGATCCCAGCGGGAGCCTCGGCAAGGCCCGCTATCTGGTGCGGTCGCTCTTGCGGAACCTACAGGAGGCGTTGTAACTACTGGCTCGAATGGAGATCCTCGTCCTCCACGGGCCGAACCTGAACCTCCTGGGAGAGCGTGAGCCCGAGGTCTATGGGCGCACCTCGCTGGCGGACATCGACGCCAAGCTCTGTGAGCTCGCTGCGGAACGCGGGGCCCACATCGAGACCTTTCAGTCCAACCACGAAGGCGCCCTGATCGATCGTATCCAGGCCGCGCGCGGCCGCTACCAGGGGATCATCATCAATCCCGGGGGGTTTACCCACAGCAGCGTCGCTTTGCGCGATGCGCTGGTTGCGAGTGAGCTGCCGGTGATCGAGGTCCACCTCTCGAACACTCAGGCGCGGGAAACCTTCCGCCAGAAGTCCCTGATCTCCGACATTGCCGTGGGGCAGATCACGGGCCTGGGCGCGATCGGATACGAGCTCGCGCTGCTGGGGCTCCTGGAGCGTCTGAAATAGATGGAGGCGCGCCCCTGGCAGCTGCTCTTGGATCCGCCCGGGTCCGCGGCCTGGAACATGTCGGTGGACGAGGCTTTGCTCGAGTGTGCAGCGGGTGGGCGACCGACTCTGCGCCTCTACACCTGGGACCGCCCTTCGCTGAGCCTCGGCTATCGACAGGCTCCCCCCGCGTGGCTGGAGCGCTGCGAGCAGCTCCAGATTCCGGTCGTGCGCCGTATCAGCGGGGGCGGAGCCGTGCTACACGCGGGCGATCTGACCTATGCCACCGTGGCACCGGCAACGGCACACGAGCTGCCGGGCGATCTGCACGGTAGCTACGCGTGGATCCGAGGCGTGTTGCTCGAGGGACTTCGCGCGGCGGGGCTCGCGGTACGGCCGAGCCGGGCCGAGCCGGGTGCCGAGCGTCTCGGGATCTGCTTCGCCGGCTCGACCGGGCTCGAGATCGAACTCGAGCAGACCAAGCTGGTCGGGAGTGCGCAACGCCGCACCCGCTGGGGTTTTCTGCAGCACGGCTCGATCCGCCTCGGCGGAGATGCTGCGCTCTGCGAGGCGCTCTGGGGGGAGGCTCCGCCCTGGCCTCCGGATCTCCGGACCCCCGAGCCCGAGACTTTGTGTAAGTCGATTTGCGACGCTTTCTCGGCCGCGCTCGGTCGGCCGCTTGCAAGCGCCACCCTGGCGGAGCCGGCCCTGGGTGTCGCCCAGTGGCGCCTCGCGGCCCGAACCCACGACTCCCTGGCCGTCCCTCCACTATCCCTAAGAAGAATCCCCACATTCGCCGATACTTCTGCCTAGCGGGGAACCTTTGCCTTCCTGGGCGACGGGTGTGCCCCGCTGAGTCTCCTGGCGCGAGCGAGGTACAACTCTGGCTCCGAAGATCGACAAGCGTAAGACCCTCGAGGCTGCGCAGAAGTTTATTCAGAAGGGGGCTCACGACAAAGCCCTGAAGGAGTACCAGAAGCTCCTGCTGGCCGATCCTTCCGACACCAACATACGTCTCAAGATCGGCGACCTCCTGATGAAGCGGGGCAACACGGAGCAAGCCACCCAAGCCTACTCGCAGGTCGCCGAGCAGTTCGCCAAGAGCGGATTCGACGCCAAGGCCGTTGCCATCTACAAGCAGATCCTGCGCGTGGATGCTTCCTGCCTCAATGCACACATGCGTCTGGGCGATCTGTTTCAGCGGCTGGGCCTCACTTCGGACGCACTGCGCGAGTTCCAGCAGGGGATTCAGCTCTGCGAGGAGCGGGGGCTCAAACGTGAGGCCTTCGACCTGCTCAAGCGCGTGGCCTCGCTCGACCCCAGCAACGTCCCGAACCGGCTGCGGCTCGCGGATCTCTTCGAGCGCCAGGACCTCAAGGACGAGGCGCGCGCGGAGTACGCATCATTGCTGAAGGAGGTGCAGCAGGGGGAGGAGCAAGAGCCCGACCAAATTATGCGCGTGTGCGAGCAGATGCTGAGCTCATTCCCCGACGAGCCCGAAGCCATTGCCGCTCTCGGACACGCCAAGATCGCACTGGGAGAGTCGGCAGAAGCCGTCTCGCTTCTTGCCGAGGCGCTTCCGCGTTTCGCTGTGAACATCGAGATCCGTGAAGCCATCGTCGCCGCGTACGAAGTGGAAGGTGAGCTCGACGCCGCGCAGCCCGTCTATCACGAGATGGCGGAGATTTACAAGGAGCGGGGGGAAGAGGAGCGAGCGCGCTCGCTGCTTCAGCGCTTCGTCACGATGGATTCCATTAGCGAGCCCGATACTTCCCCAAGCATCGTCCTCGATGAAGCAGTCGAGGGAGAGAGCAGCGCCCTCAATCTCGGAACTTCGCAGAGCGAGATGCCATTCGACGACGAGGATTGCACCCAGGACCTCCTAGCCGAGGCCCGCATCTCGTTCGAGTTCGGTGACATGGCCGGTGCGCGGAATCGACTCACCTCCTTACTCGAGCTGCGACCACAGAACGCCGAAGCCCGGCAACTGCTCGCGCAGATCCCTGGTGACGATTCGTCCTCTCCGCGGCTCGACATCGAGTCCAACAGCCTCCAGCCCGAGGAGCCGGAGCCGCCCACGCCCGACCTGATGAGCGTGCCCGACGCCTTCCAGGAAGCAGACGATACCAGCGCTACCAACGACCCCGCTGACGGCGCGGACGAAACTCTGCCAGACATCGAGCTGATGCTCGAGGACGATCACGATCGCGACTCGACCTACGCCTCGGTCGAGCCCCCGCCCGAGCTGCAAGAGGCGGAGCTGGAGATCGATTTCGACGACACGGGTGCCTTCGACTTCGAGGTCGCACCCGCCGGCGTGGTGTCTAAAACCAGCAAGCCCGCGATGGACGAAAGTGCCAGCGAAAACGATCCGGCCTCGGAGTGGGGGACGGACTCTATGCGACTGAGCGCCGACCTCGAGGAGGCGGAATTTTTCTTCCAGCAGTCCATGCTGGATGAGGCGGAGAAGGCCTACGTCGAAATCCAGAAGCGAGCCCCCAACCACCCGAAGGTGTCGCTGCGCCTGGGCGAAATCGCCGACCTGCGGCAGAAGCCGGGGAAGAAGGAACCCGAAGCCGAGCCGGCCGTCGTTCTACAGCAGCCCCCTCGCCGCGCTCCCGCACCCGAGGCGGCCCGAAGTGTAGAAGAGGACAGCTTCGACCTGGCCGCAGAGCTCGACTCCAGTACTGATGACACCGACGATCTCGCGATGGGGGGATTCGAGGAAGTGTTTCGCGCCTTCAAACGCGAGATCGATGACCAGGTCGGCGCGGACGAGTACGAGACTCACTACGATCTGGCGATCGCGTACAAAGAGATGGAGCTACTCGATGACGCCGTGTCGGAGCTCGCGATCGTGCGCAGCAGCGGGCGCATGCCGATCCAGGACTTCGCCGTCCTGCTCGCGAGCTGCAAGCTGGGCCTGGGACAGCCGCAGGATGCGGTGGCGGTGCTCGAGGAAGCGCTCGGGAGCGGCGGCGCCGATCAGGCCACAATGGTTTCACTCCGCTACGAGCTGGGCGAGGCATTCCTGGCGGCGGGCCAAACGCAGCAGGCAAGAGAAGCGTTTCAGAAAGTGGCCGCAGCCGATCCCGACTACCGGGAAGTCCAGAATCGGGTCGCGGAACTTGGCTGAGCTTTCGGGCCAGCAAGGGCTTAGACAGGAAATCACTTGAGCTACTTGAAGTTCTATAAGCTCGACGCCGATCCGTTCCGGAACGAGCCTGAGAGCCGCTTCTACTTCGAAGGAGCGGTCCAGCAACAGGCTCGCATGCGGCTCGAGCGAGCAATCCAGCAGCGCAAGGGACTCGCGGTGCTGATCGCAGGGCAGGGCTGCGGCAAGACGACGCTGGCCCACCACATTCTAGATGGTTTGAGCGGAGCCGAGTCGGCCACACGCATGCTGAGCGTTCCGCATCCGAACTGCGGTCCGGGCTGGCTGCTCCCGGAGATCAATCGAGCCTTTGGTGTCGGCGACCCCGCAGAAGATCCCGTCGGCGCCCTGACCCAGCTCTCCAATGTGCTCGTCGGCCTCGCTACAAAAGACAAGAATCCGGTGCTCTTGCTGGACGAAGCTCAGCTGCTCTCCAACCAGGCCGTACTCACGGAGCTGCGACCGATCTTGAACTTGCTACACAGAGGTCGGAAGCTGATCTCGCTGGTCCTGTTCGGCCTCCCAGAGCTCGATGAAAGTCTCCGCCTCGACGCGAGCGTGGCTCAACGCATCGATATACGCGTGGAGATGGGAACCATGGATCGCGAGGCCAGCACCACCTACGTGCAGCACCGTCTCACATGTGTGGGAGGAAGTGCCGACCTTTTCAGCCAGGACGCGGTGGACTCCCTCTTCAGCTACACGACCGGCGTTCCTCGGCTGATCAATACACTTGCCGACAACGCACTTTATGAAGGTTTTATGGAACAGTCGCTACGGGTCACCCGCTCGCTCGTGATGGCGGCTGCAGAGCAGCTCGGGATGGAGGCGCGCGAGCTGAAGGTCTCCAGCGTCGCGGGCCGGCCCCCACGGCCTCAGGTACCGCGCCCGGCG
>Ga0255047_10002255_pt1 | contig 12901 bp, 13 predicted proteins | sample JV7_2_1_MG_FD_183640 | JGI IMG/M metagenome (GOLD analysis project Ga0255047, IMG submission 183640) | Seawater microbial communities from Jervis Inlet, British Columbia, Canada - JV7_2_1 | ecosystem: Environmental > Aquatic > Marine > Inlet | place: Canada: British Columbia | collected 2016-10-06
GAGAGATTCCGGTCGGAACGGGCGGTGCGGCGGTGGCCATGGATCTCCTCGAGGTGATGTCAGGCCGTCAACTCGGTGCCGCATCACTGCACGAAACAACGGGGCTCTGCTGGCCTAGCATCGCCGGATGCTGGACACGCTCCTCACCGAAGCCGTCGCGCTGCAGTCCGACGCAGTCGCCCTGCGCCGTGCGCTCCATCGCGATCCCGAGATCGGTAACGACGTGCCGCGCACCAGGGCCAAGGTCCTCGCCGCGTTGGCCGGTCTCCCCCTCGACATCACCCTCCATGACACCACCAGCGGCATTGTCGCCGTCTTGAGTGGCGACCACCCCGGGCCCGCCATCGTACTGCGCGGCGACATGGACGCTCTCCCCCTCACCGAGGACACCGGCCTGGCGTTCGCCAGCGAAAACGCCGGGGCCATGCACGCGTGCGGCCATGATCTGCACACGGCGATGCTGGTCGGTGCGGCCCATCTGTTGAGCGCCAAGCGGGATCTCCTCTACGGATCGGTCATCTTCATGTTCCAGCCAGGTGAAGAGGGTTTTCACGGCGCCCGGTTCATGCTGGACGAAGGCCTTCTCGACGCCGCTGCCGGAGCGGCGACCGGGGCATACGCCATCCACATCAGTCCGCTCTATGCGACGGGGACGATCAACCACCGAACCGGGCCCCAGATGGCAGCGCAGGACAAGCTCGACATCGTCATCAAGGGCAGCGGCGGACACGCGTCTGCACCGTATCTCGCCCTCGACCCGATCCCCGTGGCCGCAGAAGTCGTGCTGGCGATCGAGACGGCGTTGACCCGCCGCCTCGATCCGTTCGATCCTGCGGTCGTCACGGTCGCCCACATCGCCGCAGGCACTACGTACAACATCATCCCAGAGACCGCCGCGATGCAGGGCACGATCCGCACGTTCTCGGAAGCTTCCAGGACCAAGGTGCACGCGCTGCTCGAGGATGTCGTCGGTGGGGTCGCCTCCGCCCACGGAGCGCAGGCAGAGGTGATCATCGAGCACGGCTATCCCGTGACCATCAATGATCCGACCTTCACCGACTTCGTCACTGAGGTCACAGGCTCCGTCCTCGGCGCCGAGAACGTGGCTCCCCTCCCCAGCCCGATCATGGGAGCCGAGGACTGGAGCTACGTCCTGGAACGGGTACCGGGAACGATGAGCTTCCTCGGTGCCTGTCCCCCCGACTCCGAACCGGGCACGGCGCCGGGAAACCATTCGAACATCGTGATCTTCGACGAAGACGCCATGCCGACCGGGATTGCCGCATACACCGGCGTTGCGCTCTCCCACCTGTCGGCTGACGGTCAGATGTAGCCGTTCGTCTCCAGCCACTTCATCGCGAAGAACCCCTCGCCCGCCGGGATGTAGAAGGTTGCCACCCGGAACACCACCGCTGCCGCGAAGGCCTCCTCCGAGCCGAGTCCGGCGAGGACCAAGAACGATGTGAGCACGGCCTCGGCGATTCCGATGCCGCCGGGAACCGGTACGAGACCGGCCAGCAGATTGGTAGCCACCGTCACCACGAGGCACGTCACGAGAGGAAGTGGCGTGCCGATGGCCTGCAGGATGAACCACAAGGTCACCCCGAGAATGAGGCGGGATGCCAGGTTGCTCCCCAGAATGCCGAAGGCCCGTTTGGGATCCCGCATGATCCCCCAGAGCAGGCCCCAGGCGTCGTGCAGCACCGGAACCACCAGCGTGCGTACCCGGCGCACCCGCAGCACTACCACAACGGTCGCCACGATGATCAGGACAACGATGCCCAACAACAGTCCCCAGCGAACCTCGTCGGTATCCAGGTCGAGGGTGAGGTCGGACGCCACAAACGCCGTGATCAGGATGAGAGCCTCGACGAGGAAGCCGGCGATCCCGTCGATGGCACCCTGGGTGAGAGCGATCGTCGGAGACACGCCATACTTGCGGAGAAACACCGTGTTCATCGCAACCCGGCCCGCGGCACTCGGCACGGCGAGCCCGATCCACTTCACGGACACCTGGAGCACGGTCAGCGGCATGAGCGGCAGCGGATACCCCACGGCGAACATCATCCCGGTGGCTTCCGGGAAGAAGACGAATTGGCCAATCACGAAGCCGACAACGATCCAGACCCACGTGGCGTCGCGGACGACCTCCCACACCGCGACGAAATCGATGTCGGACAACATGCCGATGAGCGCATAGGCCGCGATCAGCGACAGCGCCGGCATCAACAAGTCCTTGGGATTGACCCGGCGCAGCTTCGCCGGCTCCGGGGGCTCGACACCAGTCAAGGCCACGATCTGGTCGCGCAGCGCCTTGATGAGCGACTTCGTCTTGCCGAGCCGTTTGCGCTGGTCCCTGGTGAGTGCCGGCTCCTGCAGATAGGGCAGTGCGGCAGTCAGGGTTTCGACGCCGATGCCTTCCGCAGCTGCCGCAACCGCAGCTTCGGCTCCGAGGTCAGCTGCGCTCTCCGCAAGCAGTGACACGACATCCAGATTGAGTCTGGCGTCACTGGCACTGAACGACGCTGCGGCGAAGTCGCGGAGCACCACCCGCCCGTCATGGGTTGTGACCGCTCTGGCCGTGAGGCGGCCGTGAGCGATACCAGCCCCGTGGAGCACGGAGAGCTGGCGCCAGACAGCCACGATTGTCTTCCGGTCGAGGGCGTCGAACGTCCCGCCGGATAACGTCGTGGCCAGCAAGGCGACATCATCGCCGCCGACGCCAACGGCGAGGACCTCCTCGACACCGACCCCCGCGCGTTGGGCCATCAAGATGGCCAGCGCCTCATGCTCGACGCCGTGGAGTCGGGAGTAGGAGAACGCCTGGCCCTGCTCGCGATACCACAGGCCGCGCCACGCACGGCTGAGGACCTGCGAATCCGCGGCATCCCTTCCCAGCGCCTTCACCTCGGCGGTGCCCCCGTCTTGCAGGGTTCCAACGAGGATGCGGACACCCCAGGACTGCTGCTCCGGAACGGTCAGGTCTGTGAGGCGCACGCCGAGCTCGGCCAGAGCGGTTCGGATGGATGCGACATCCGGGTAGCCACGGGGAGAGCCGAAGACCAGGAGCACGGAGCTGGCGGCGGCGAGGCCAAGGCCGACACCGCCGACGGCATCGCTGGGAAAGCCGAATCCGAGGCCCATTCCGGAGATCCCGACGAGAACCACCAATGCCCAGGCGAAGCGACGGACCGGCCTGGTCAGGTGCGGCCCGGCTACGGCGATCACCGAAGTCACGGCAGCCACCCGCAACACCGGATAGAGCGGTTCCGGGTCGGCGCTCGACAACTCGGGGAAGATCAATGGCAGCTCGCCGGTGAGCCACACCACGAGACCGAGCGCGATACCGACGGAGGCAACGAGGGCGAGCACCATGTCGCGGAGCAGATCGAGGCGCTTCCTCCCTTGGGCAATCACCGAGACGAACAGGGCGACCACCAGGATGAACCCGAGGAAATAGCTGATCCTGTAGAGCTGCTCGAACCACGTGGGGAAGCTCTGCACCAGATCGACCAGGGCCGACTCGATCGAAGAGACTTGCTCATGATTCAGGCCCGCCCACACCAGAAGAAGCAGCCCGCCGATGAGTCCTACGACGTCGGTAGCGCGCCGCACACGCGGCTGGTTCGGGTCATCGACGAAGTAGGGAGTCACGTTTCCATGCTGGCACGTCGACCTTCCCCGCGCCGGACCATCAAGTGAACGCGTTGATCCCCGTGATCGACTGTCCCATCACGAGCGTGTGGATCTCGTTCGTCCCCTCATAGGTGTACACCGACTCGAGGTTGTTCATGTGGCGGATGACCGGGTATTCCAGCGTGATCCCATTGGCTCCGAGGACGTTCCGAGCCTCCCTGGCGATGGTCAGCGCCTGCCTGACGTTCTCGAATTTCCCGAAGCTGATCTGCTCGGCGCTGATCGTCCCCTGGTCCTTCATGCGGCCCAGGTGGAGCGCCAGCAATGTCGATCGATTCACGGCCACCATCATCTCGACGAGCTTGCGTTGCGTGAGTTGGAACGATGCGATGGGCCGCCCGAACTGCTCGCGCTCCTTGGAGTAGTCGAGCGCAGCTCGGTAGCAGGCCCGAGCCGATCCCGTCGCACCGAAGATGATGCCGAACCGTGCCTCGGAAAGACACGACAGCGGCCCCTTGATGCCGACGACCCCAGGGAGCGCGGCGTCTCCCGGCAGGCGCACATCATCCAGTACCAGCTCGGACGTCACCGAAGCGCGCAGGCTCATCTTCTGCTTGATGTCGTGTGCGGAGAACCCGGGTATGTCGGTCGGTACGACGAAGCCGCGGACCCCTTCGTCTGTGGTTGCCCACACGACGGCAACGTCGGCGATGGAGCCGTTCGTGATCCACATCTTGGCGCCGTTGAGCACCCAGTCGTCGCCGCCGCGTTTGGCCGCCGTCCGCATCGAGCCCGGATCGGACCCGGAGTCTGCCTCGGTCAGCCCGAAGCATCCGATGGCCTCTCCTGCTGCCATTCGCGGCAGCCATTCCTGCTTCTGCTCTTCGGAGCCGTACTGCCAGATCGGATACATGGCCAACGATCCCTGCACCGAGACCATCGAACGCACGCCACCGTCTCCGGCCTCGAGCTCCATGCAGGCGAGCCCGTACTCGACGGAGCTCGTTCCGGCGCAGCCGTAGCCGTCGAGGTGCATGCCGAGCAGGCCAAGTGCTCCCATCTCCGCCGCCAGCTCGCGAGCGGGGAAGTCCCCGGTGTCCCACCAGTGTGCGATCTCGGGTAGCACCCGATCGGAGACGAAGGAGCGGACGGTGTCGCGGATCATGCGTTCCTGATCGTCGAGCAGGGAGTCGACGTCGAGAAAGTCGAGCGGGTCGGGGTTGCCGGGACGGATGGGTTCAGACATGCGACCGAGGTTACTGGTCTGTCTCCTGATCCCCAGATCCGTCGCCGTGCCAAATCACCCGCTGCGGGAAGGCGATGACGATGCCGTCGACCTTGAGGGCGCGGTCGATGCTGCGAGTCACGGCATCGGTGACGACGTAGCCGTCACGAATCATGGGCGCGTGCCAGTATCTGACCACGAAGTCGATCGACGAGTCACCGAACTGCGCGGCATAGACCTCGGGCTCCGGGTCGGCGAACACCCCGTCGTTCGCCACGACGGCCGCTTCGATGATGGCTCGAGCACGATCCAGGTCTGTGCCGTATTCCACACCGACGGTGACGTCCGAGCGCCGCTGTCCCTGCGCGGTCAGGTTGACGATGGGGTCACGCAGAATGTCTCCATTGGCGATGTGCACCGTCTTGCCGTCCGGCGTTTCGATGATCGTGGTTCGCCCGTTGATCTCCATGACGACACCCGTGTGGTCGCTGTGGACGATCTGATCGCCCAGGCGAAACGGTGCTCGGGTCTGCAGGATGACCCCTGCTCCGAAGTTCTCGACCAGACTCCGGCCGGAGAGAAAGAGCACGGCACCAATGATCACGAGAAAGATGACCATGGGGCCGGTATTGAAGCCGAGGAGGAGCGCGCCGACGACGATGCCGAGGAGCACCACCAGCCATCCGACCATGCGGGCTGCGATCGTGGCGAAGCCCTCGGTCATGTCGGGGAAACGACGCAGCGCCCGTTTGGTGAGTCTGCGGGCTATGCCGCCGAGCGCAAAACCGACGATGACCGCAACGATGGCGCCGATGACGTCGCTCCACCCGATCGAGGAAGCGTCGATCAGATCATTGGTGTCGACCGAGACCTGAGCGGCGAAGCGTCCCAACTCAGGAAAGCCGCAGCAGGCCGAGTGAGGCCAGGGTCAGGCCGACCCCGCTGGTGAACTGGACGGCGATCCAAGCGCCCGTATGGCCGCCGGCCCAGCAGACCACGGCGGCGCCCACCAGGGCGAGGCCGCCGCCGATGCCTGCGATCAAACCGAACCGACGACGCATTCCGAGACCGACCGCCGCGGCGAGCAATGCGCCGTGGAAGGCGATCCCGACGAGCGCGGCGCTGACAGACAGCGGTGTGTCAGGATCAGCTGGTGCCGGTTGCACGGCCCACGAGATCGCCAGGAACACGACCCAGGCAGCTGCGGCGAATGTGACCACCGACCTGCTGAGGACATCTTCGGCATAGACATCCCTCCGGGCTCCGGTCGTTGTGGTGCTGGTGGCGAAGGTCATGACGCTCCTCAGTGGCTGCCCCGGATTATCGCACGGCAACCGCCCGGTAGGGTCCTTCGCCATGGAAGATCCGCGGAGCGCCCTCGCCTTCGATCCTTCCGCGGGAACGGTGGTCCGGGAGCCCGAGGGCACCGGATACGGCTTCTGGGTCGGCGGCAAGGTGTCATACGACTCCGATTCCGCCACCTTTGCGCTCTTCTACCGGCAGCGCCATCCCCTGGAACACGGTCGTGCCGGGCGCTGCGTCATCGCCGAGTCTTCAGATGGGATCGTCTTTGAGGACCGCTGGGAGGCGTCCCGGGACGACCTCAACGCCAACTCGATCGAGGAGGGTCACGTCGTGCGCTCCGACAACGGGTGGCGGGCGTACGTGTCATACGAAGTTGCGGGATCGGCAACGTGGCGCATCGATGTGCTCGAGGCCCCTGCGCTCGATGCGTTCGATGCCCAAGGGCGTCGCACCGTACTCCACCCGGGCGACTACGGCCTGGCGTGGATCAAGGACCCCTTCGTCGTGCGGAGAGAAGGGATGTGGTGGGTCTACGCCGCAACCAACCCGCGCACGGGCCCAGTCGTGAACGGAGATGAAATCACGGCTGGTCCGCTCGACGCCACCGTGCTCGCCGTCTCGCACGACGGACTCGTCTTCCCTTCGGTCCGGTACGTGTTCGAGGCACCAGGGGACGGCACGTGGCACGGCAATCGCGCCCGGATCAACTCGGTGTTTCCCTCGAGCAGCGGCTACGTCGCCACGTTCGACGGCGGCCGGACCTTCTATGACAACTACGAAGAGTGGGCCGGGCTTGCGGTCTCTGCGGACGGGATCGCCTTCACCCGCATCGTGGGAGACGAGCCGTGGGCGGTGTCTCCCCACGGCTGCGTTCGGTACGTGTGCGCGGTCCCGTGCGGTAACGCGATCTTCCTCTACTACGAGTACACCCGTGCGGATGGAAGCCACGACTTGCGGGTCGCCGTGGTTTCGTGAGTCGCTCAGTCGAAGAGCACGCCCTGGGCGTCCGGGCGCACGTAGCGCCGAACGCCTCCCCACGCCAGCGAGTCCATGAAGGCCCAGCTGCGGCGATGGATCCGGGTGGGACCGAACGCCGCCAGGGCGGCACGGTGGCGCGGGCACGGATAGCCCTTGTTCTCGGTGAACGCGTATCCGGGAAACTCGGGAGCGAGCGCCCGCATGAGGCGGTCTCTGGTCACTTTGGCGAGGATGGACGCCGCAGAGATCGTGAGCGACGTGGCATCTCCACCTACGATCCGCGTCGTGTTCCCGGTGCCCACGAAGTCCCAATTGCCATCGACGAGCACCTGATCGGGAACGACGCCGAGCGCGTCGAGCGCCCGCCTGGCGGCGAGATGCTGGGCCGCGGACATCCCGAGCTCGTCGCACTCGTCGTGACTGGCGTGGCCGACGGCCCAGGCTTCGCACCATCCGGCGATTCGGTCGAACATGACTTCGCGCTCATCTTCGGTGAGCATCTTCGAGTCGCGCACCTTGTACACCCGGCGGTCCTTGGGCACAACGGCCGCGCCGACACTGAGCGGACCGGCCCACGCCCCTCTGCCGACCTCGTCCACACCGACGACCGCGAGATTCCCCGTCGCCCACAGGGCGCGTTCGACGGAGAGTCCCGGGGATCGGGCCCGGATGGCTTTGCGCAACTTGGGGACGACCGTCGTCATCGGTTGCGAGGTTAGAGACCTCGAGGCGTGCGCTCGGGGACCCGTCAGTTGAGGTGCAGGTCGTGGGGGAAGTCGGCGTACCACGCGGCGGCTCCGCGCTGGCGGCGGAGCACCAAACGCCACAGAGTCTGCGGTGAGGCGGTGAAGACGTCACCGTCTTCGACTTCGAGCGAAAGCCAGGATCCGATCGCCAGTTCCATCTCCAGCTGGCCAGGTGACCAGCCGGTGTACCCGGCGAAGATGCGGAGTCGGGCGACACCTGGGACGTCGTCCGGATCCATGCTGAGGTCGATGACACCGACCCCAGAAGGCAGCGGCTGCCAGCTTTCGGAAGGAGCCGCGTCTCGTCTGGCCAAACCGATCGCGACCGCGCGCTCGACCGGACCGCCGGAGAAGACAGCGGCCGGTGTCGTGAGGTAGGGCTGCCATGCCGGCAAGACGTCGCCGGACTCCAACTCGAGCGGCCGCGTGAGGTCGAGGCCGAGCGCCCCGTCATCGGTGTGCTCGAGCAGCAACAGGACTGATCGCTCGAAGTTGGGGTCGAGCATGTCGGGCGACGCCACGAGGAGCCTGCCTCCCACCTTCTCTTCCGGCATCACGAAGGGTCCTCCTTGGGCTCCAGCGTACGCCGCCTCCCGACTCGCTGGCGCGCTTGGAAGAATCGCTAACGTCGTGTTGGGAGGTGACCATGAGATTGTCGAGTAGCGCTTTCGCTGACCAGGCCGCGATTCCCGAGGAGTACGCGTTTTGCGCTCCCGATCCCGAGAGCCACGTGAGCCTCGCTCCGAATCGAAACCCAGATCTTGCCTGGTCCGGTACCCCCGAGGGCACCGCGAGCTTGGTGATCATCTGTGTCGACGGCGATGTCCCGACGAAGCCGGACGACGTCAACCAAGAGGGCCGCGAGGTTCCTGCGGATCTGCCGAGGACCGACTTCTACCACTGGGTCCTCGTCGGCGTGCCCCCCGGCGTTACCGGCATCGAGGCGGGGTCGTTCTCCGACAGCGTCGTGGCTCGCGGGAAGGGTGAGCAGGCTCCGTTCGGCCGGGTTGGCCGCAACGACTACACGGCGTGGTTCTCGGGCGACCCCGACATGGAGGGAACGTACCTCGGCTACGACGGCCCCTGTCCCCCGTGGAACGACTCCATCGTTCACCACTACGCGTTTCACGTATACGCGCTGGACCTTGCACAGCTCCCCGTGAGCGGCGACTTCGGAGGCGCAGAGGTGATGGCTGCCATGGCGGGCCACGTGCTGGACGAGGCGTCGATCACCGGGACCTACACGCTCAACCCGCGTCTGCGCTGAGCGCCCCTCGGTAGGCTGCCGGCCCTCATGGACACCACGAGCCTGCGCGCCCTCCCCAAGGCAGAACTGCACGTGCATCTCGACGGCGGCCTGCGTGTGGAGACCGTTCTCGAACTCGCTGCCGGCTATGGATACGTGCTCCCCGCTGCCGACGCCGACTCGCTGCGGACGTGGTTCCACCGAGGCCGGTCCGGCTCACTCCCCCGCTACTTGGAGGCCTTCGAGCACACCGTCGGCGTGATGCGCGACGCCGAAGCCTGCCGGCGCGTGGCGTATGAGGCAGGCATCGACCTTGCTGCCGACGGCGTGGTCTACGCCGAGGTCCGCTTGGGGCCGGGCCTGCACGTTCCGTTCGGCATGGCACGCGAGGAGGTGATCGAGGCGGTTCTCGATGGCTTTGCTGCCGCACAGGCCGAAACCGGGACGGTGCTGTACGCGATCGTCACGGCCCTCCGCCAGATGGATGATTCGGCGGCAGTCGCTCGAGCCGCAGTGCGCTTTGCAGGCAGCGGAGTCGTCGCCTTCGATCTTGCAGGGCCCGAGGCCGGGTATCCGGCAGACGACCACCTGGAAGCCTGCCGGATCGCTTCGGAGGGCGGGCTCGGCCTGACGATCCACGGCGGTGAGGGCGACGGCCCGCACTCCATCTGGCGGGCGTTGGCGATCTGCAGGGCTCAGCGCATCGGCCACGGGGTTCGCATCGTCGAAGATACGACGATGGTCGACGGGGAGATCGTCGCGCTCGGTGCCCTTGCCCGTCGGGTGCGCGATCACCGTGTCCCTCTTGAAATCGCCCCGACTTCCAACGTGCAGACAGGTGCCTTCGCCGATCTCGCCTCCCATCCCCTCGGAGCGTTGCACCGCGCTGGGTTCAACGTTTCGCTGAACACCGACAACCGTCTGATGTCTGGTATCGATCTGACCCATGAGTTCGCCGCCGCCACCAACCACATGGGTCTCAGCGTTGCCGACCTAGCTTCAGTGACGCTGAACGCGTTGCGTGCTGGCTTTGGTGATTGGAACGTGCGGCGCAGGCTCCGTGGAGCGGTGCGTGCGGCCTACCCCGCTCACTGATCTGCGATCGTCCTCTCGATGAACGCAGCCACGTCGGAGAGGCACGTTTCCGATTCGGGCTCGTTGTGCAGCTCGTGGCGGACGTTCGGGTACAGCTTGCGGTGCACCGCGTCCGACGAGGCGAGCGGTGCAGACGCACGTGGAGGGACGAGCTCGTCGTCGGCCCCGTGGATGACCAAGGTCGGAACCGATATCTGGTCCACACGCGGTCGATAGCGGTCCTGCGCACTGAAGATCTGCTGGCCCAGCCGCGCTGAGGTATTCAGATCGACGAGCGGATCGGCGAGATAGGCCACACCCACCTCCGGGTCTTTGGACAGGTGCTCCGGCTTGATCGAGTTGCGCATACGAAAGCCGCCGGCGAACCGACTCAGCACCTGGGCTGCCACTTTCATTGCGCCCGGCACGTCCGAATCGAGGGCAGGAGCGCTCAGCACCGCAGCATCCGGCTGCGGATGGTCCGACAGCAGGTAACCGATGCCGATCAAGCCCCCCATCGAGTGGCCGTAGAGAACCCACGGAAGGTCGTTCGGTAGGACGTCGAAGCCTGCGACGAACGCGACATCGGTGACGAAGCCTTCGAAGTCGTCCACATACTGCTTCTTCCCCCCGGAACGTCCATGACCTCGCAGGTCGAAGGCGTACACATCGAGGCCGCGCTCGGCGAAGAAGGAGCCGACATGACCCCAGCGACCGGAGTGTTCGGCAAGCCCGTGGACGATCAGCATGGCGGCCCATGGATCGGTCGCAGCCCAGCGACGCGTGGTCAACACCACACCGTCCGGCGTTTCGAGCGGGGCGATCACTGCGTCCATCACCGTGTCTCCTTTGCTGCCAGTGCGGCGCCGACGATGCCAGCATTGTTGCGCAGTACAGCCGGCACGATGTCGGCGGCACTGCGCAGATCGCCGCCGAACACCTCGAAACGTTTGCTGATCCCCCCGCCGAAGATGATCAGATCGGGACTCAAGATCCTTTCGACATGGGCGAGGTATTCGTTGACGCGCCCGGCCCATTCGTCCAACGTCAGCCCGTCTTCCGCCCCCTCCTCTGCGAGGTGTTGTGAAGCCGCGAAATGCTCTGCCGATGCGCCGTGGAGCTCCAGGTGGCCCAGTTCGCTGTTGGGGATCAGCGTTCCGTCGTGGATCAGTGCGCTCCCGATACCTGTGCCGAAGGTCAGGAGCACGACGAGGCCCCCGCGGCCCCTGCCAGCGCCGAACGTTGCCTCGGCGAGGCCGGCAGCATCAGCGTCGTTGATGACAACGACCGCGACGTCGAGCCGAGCGGCAAACAGCCGGCCGGCGTCGAGACCGATCCAGCCATCGTCGATGTTCGCGGCCGTCGCGACGACACCGTTGTGCACGACGCCAGGAATCGTGACACCGAACGGTCCCGACCATCCGTGGGCGGCAGCGACGGCGGCGACGACGTCGGCAACCGCGTCTGGAGTCGCCGGGTGAGGGGTGGCGATGCGGTGGCGGTGAGCGGCGAGTCGTCCGGTCATCAGGTCCACTGGAGCGCCCTTGATCCCGGAGCCACCGATGTCCACGCCGAGAACCTGCATCTCATCCACCCATTGCCGCTGCGAGCTCGGCAGCATATTCACGCGCAGCATCGGCGGTGGTGCCGGGCTCGATCACGATGCGGATCCCGCCGGGAAGTCCCGGCTCTGCGATGTGCAAAGCATCCGGAACTGGAGAAGGGTCGGGCACGAGCACGACGGCGATGGGCGTCTCGGGAACCCATGGCACCACCACACCACGGAGCTGGGCGAGGCGTTTGACCATGGTTCGAGCCAGCGCCGTGCGCTCGGCAACATCAGGGGCCGTTCGCCCGTATGCAATCACGCGTCCTGGGGGGGCCTCGGCCAGCGAGCGATCCCACAAGTGGAGCACCTGGCTTCCGTCCGATTCGAGCCTTCCCAGGCCGTTGGGCCAACCGAGAACGGCGAGATCGAGGCCGGGTCGGACGACGGCCGCACCGTTGAGCAGCGGCAGCCATTCGACTCGACCCGAAGCCACCTCGATGGCCGTCGATCGCTGGGAAGCGGGAATCCCGGACGAGATCCCGATCGTCCCTTCGCCGACCCCGGCCAGCGCCTCGGCGAGGCTGCCGGTCACCGTGCGATGAACGGAGGGGTCACCCGCTCCGTCGGCGTCCACGATCCCCGGATCTCGACCTCGATCGCTTCACCGCTGGGCGGCGGGCCCAGATAGCCCATGCCGATGCCACGGCCCAAGACCGGACTGAAGTTCCCACTGGTGACGGCGCCCAGAGCGGCGCCTGCCCGCAGTCGATGCCCGTGGCGCGGGATGGTCCTGCCCTCCGTCCGAAACGCCACGAGCTCTTTGGCGATGCCGTTGCTTCGGTGCTGCTCGAGGGCGGTCCTACCAACGAATTCATGGTCCCATGCGACCACCCATCCGAGGCCGGCATCGAGCGGCGTGGTTGCCTGGTCGAGGTCCTGACCCCACAGGAGGTACCCCATCTCGAGCCGCAGCGTGTCGCGTGCGCCAAGGCCACATGCCGTGGCCCCGGCGTCGAGGAAGGCCGCGAGCAACTCGGCGCCGGCCGCGGCAGGAACGGCGATCTCGGCGCCACGCTCCCCGGTGTAGCCGGTTCCCGCTGCGGTATACCGCTCACCGCGGAAGGTCCCGGATTCGACCCGAA
>Ga0255047_10002256_pt1 | contig 12896 bp, 8 predicted proteins | sample JV7_2_1_MG_FD_183640 | JGI IMG/M metagenome (GOLD analysis project Ga0255047, IMG submission 183640) | Seawater microbial communities from Jervis Inlet, British Columbia, Canada - JV7_2_1 | ecosystem: Environmental > Aquatic > Marine > Inlet | place: Canada: British Columbia | collected 2016-10-06
CGAAGCGATCAAAAAGGAGCTCGGCGAAGAGGTCGACGCAGCTTCCGAATACCGGCAGAAACTCGAAGACGGCGACCTTCCCGACAAGGCCCGCGAAGCGGTGGAACGGGAGATAGATCGGTTGGAGCGGATGTCCGAACAGTCGCCCGAGCATTCGTGGATCCGGACCTGGCTCGACACGATGTTCGATATCCCCTGGGGCCAAGCCTCGGACGATCGCCTGGATCTGGACGAAGCATGGGCGGTCCTCGATGCCGACCACACCGGCCTGGCGGACGTTAAGGAACGCATCGTCGAGCATCTGGCGGTCCGCAAGCTCCGCCAGGACCGTGGCCTGGAGAACGCCGGCAACCTGAGGGAAGGCGCCATTCTGCTCCTGGTTGGACCTCCGGGGGTAGGCAAGACGTCGTTGGGCGAGTCCGTTGCTCGGGCCCTCGACCGCAAATTCGTGCGCGTCGCCTTGGGCGGCATCCGCGACGAGGCCGAGATCCGCGGTCACCGGCGCACCTATGTCGGAGCCCGCCCCGGACGGATCGTCCGGGCCCTCATCGAATCTGAGACCATGAACCCGGTCTTCCTCCTGGATGAGATGGACAAGGTTGGATCGGACTGGCGAGGCGACCCTTCGTCTGCCTTGCTCGAAGTGCTGGACCCGGCCCAGAACCACACCTTTCGGGACCATTACCTGGAGTCAGATATTGACCTCTCCGATGTGCTGTTCATCGCAACCGCCAATGTGTTGGAGACAATCCCCGCACCGCTGCTGGACCGTACCGAAGTGATTCGCCTCGACGGGTACACCGACATCGAAAAGGTGGCGATCGCTCGCGATCATCTCCTCCCCCGCCAGATTCGCGGGGCCGGACTCGAGCCCGAGGAGATCGTTGTCACCGAGGAGGCACTCACCGCCGTCGTTGATCGGTACACGAGGGAAGCCGGTGTCCGGTCCCTCGAACGCGAGCTGGGAAAGGTGGCCCGCAAAGTGGCGACCAAGATCGCCCGTGGCGACGACGCGACCAAAGTGGTCGAGGTCGACGAGCCCGACGTCAAGGACTTCCTGGGCAAGCCCAAGGTCTGGCGAGACGAAGCCCAGGACCGCACCGCCGTCCCCGGCGTGGCGACCGGTCTGGCAGTAACCGGGGCTGGGGGCGATGTGCTGTTCATCGAGGCGACATCCATGGATGGTGAGCCCGGCCTCACGCTGACCGGACAACTCGGCGACGTGATGAAGGAGTCGGCTCGTATCGCCCTGTCCTACATCGAATCGCATGCGGATGAGCTGAAGATCGACCCGGCCGACCTGAAGAGGAAGTTCCATGTCCATGTGCCAGCCGGCGCCGTCCCCAAAGATGGTCCCTCAGCCGGTATCACGATGACAACTGCCCTGGCGTCGCTCCTGTCGGGCCGGAAAGTGAAACACACCCTCGGCATGACCGGCGAGATCACGTTGCAGGGCAAGGTGCTTCCCATCGGCGGAATCAAACAGAAGGTGTTGGCGGCGCATCGGGCCGGCCTCACCGAGGTGATGATCCCCGCTCGCAACGAAGCCGACCTCGATGACGTGCCGGAAAGCTGCCGCGATGAAATGGCCTTCCATATCGTCGACACGATCGACCAGGTACTCGACAAAGCACTCGAACCGGCCTGATACCACCGGTCGATCTGCCTCCACAGGTGGGCGTATGGTCGTCAGGAATAGTGGTGAGAACTCGGGGGTTGGCCGCTCATATGGATACACAGACAGCAACAGCACTCGAGGCCGACGGCCTCTGCGACATCACCACAATCGGGGCGAGAAGTGGCCAGCCCCGCCGCATCGAGATCGTCTTCCACCACTTCGACGGACGGTACTTCATCACCGGCAGGCCCGGCGCCAAGAGAGATTGGCTTGCCAACCTGATCGCCAACCCCGAGTTCACCCTCCACCTCAAAAGCGGACACGTGGGCGATCTTGACGCAAAGGCAGAGGACATCACTGATAACGAGGAACGAGCGGCGGTGCTCTATCGCATCCTCACCGAAAGCTGGGACAACGAACCGTCCAAGGCCAACCACATCCTCCCTCGCTGGGTGGCCGGGGCACCTTTGGTCAAGTTTGATCTGATCTAGATCCATTGGAACCCGGGGAGAGTGCAATCCCCTGCTTGTGACGTGGTGTGCTGATCGTGGACGATGGCCGAAACCCACTCCTGGGCTCAACGGTCGTCTTTTCCTGGGTTCGGTCCGGCTCGGAGCTCGGGGGGGTGGGGCGAGCTACCCAAGGACTTCGCCATCGCCGGAGACCCAGTAGTCGCGACCTCCAAACGAGTATTTGCTGAAGGGATTCATACATCATGGGCAGAGAACCCGCCAGACTGACCTAAGAAGGGCGGCCGCAATGGGCAAGCTACCAACGATGAGCAAGCGGGTCGCTGCCGTCGTCGTGGTCACAACGCTGGCGGCGGCCACTGTCGCAGCCGTATCTCTTGCAACCAGCCGGTCGGGTTCGGATCTCAGTGACGAGCTCACAACCGTGGCCAATCCCGACGCGGACCCTCTGGTGGCCGCCGACCGCTTTCTCTCCGCGTGGGCGGCCTCCGACTGGGTAACGCTTCAGCGACTCGTATCAGACCAGGAGTTACGAGCCGATGATGCCCTGGCCGATTGGTGGCTAGAGCTGGACGTGAGGTCTGTGTCCTTCACACCGGGCCCAGCCCGGATCGATGAGGGAAGCGCATCGGTGCCATTTCACGCCACCGTCGAGATCGAAGATGCCGGCACGTGGGACTACGACTCGGAGCTCCAGTTGGTTCCGGGGGAGGATGATTGGGTGGTCGGGTGGACTTCGGCGGTCATTCACCCAGCCCTCGGGAGCGGTGATCGACTCGAGGTCACTTCCGCTTGGCCCGAGCGGGGCCTGATTGTCGACGTCGACGACAACCCGCTTGTCAGGACGGTGCCCGACATAGCGGTAGGCCTGATTTCGGGTCGCATCAGCTCTCGTGATGACATCGTCGTCGCATTTGAGGAAACCCTGGAGGTTTCCGGCGAAGTGATCGATGAGGTCCTCGATCGACCGGGAATCCAGCCCGACTGGTTCCTCCCCGTGTCCACCATCGCCCGCGAGGACTATCCCGAGGTCCGTCCCGCCCTGTTCCCGATACCGGGAGTCGCCTTCCGAGTTGTGGATAAGCGAGGCCCGGTCGAACCGGGTCTGGCAGACCCACTGCTCGGCACCACCGGTGAGGTAACCGCCGAGCTGTTGACCGCCCTCGGCCCCCCGTATCAGACGGGCTCGATCGTGGGACGGTCCGGTCTCGAACGCTCTTTCGAGCACCAATTAGCCGGCACTCCCACCAAGCGGATCGTTCGACGAGCGGCCGATGGTTCGGTCGAAACTCTCATCTCGTTTGATGGAGTCCCCGCATCCGACTTGCAGACCACGCTGTCTCTGGCTGCTCAGCGGGCGGCCGAGTCCGTGCTGAACGCCATCGACCTTCCGGCGTCGCTGGTGGCGATCGATACTGAAACCGGTGAGATTCGTGCTGCGGCCAGCAACCCGGCCGACGGATTCAGCCGGGCATTGAGCGGGCTGTACCCGCCCGGCTCCACTTTCAAGATCATCGTCGCCGCTGCCCTGCTCGAGGACGGACTGAGACCCACGGACATGGTGTCCTGCCCGCCCGTTCTCGTGGTGGCCGGCAAGGAGTTCGGCAACGCCGCTCCCCTCCCGACGACAATGACGTTTCAAGACGCGCTCGCCCGCTCCTGCAACACAGCCTTCATCCAGCTGGCCGCGGATCTCGAACCTGCCGCGCTGGCAGATGCCACCCGAAGATTCGGATTCGACACGGTGGTCAATGTCGGCATCCCGGCGGCCGACCCCTCCTTCCAACCATCGTCCGACCCGATCGAAAACGCGGCATCTTCGATCGGACAGGGCACCGTACTGGCCAGTCCCCTCAACATGGCCGGCGTGGCTGCCACCGCCGCCTCCGGAGTGTTCCGCCCACCCACACTGATCCCCGGAATCGATAACGAACCCTCTGACAGCCTCGATCCGAACGTGGCCACCGACCTGCAAGCAATGATGCGAGCCGTGGTCGTTGACGGCACCGGAACCGCCGCAAGCGTGGAGGGTGTTGACGTGGCCGGCAAGACGGGAACCGCCGAGGTCGCAACCTCCGACGGCCCCGACACGGTGGCCTGGTTCGTTGGGTTCACCGACCACCTGGCCTTCTCGGTCACCGTAGAAGGCGGCGCATCCGGCGGCTCAACGACAGCCCCCATCGCCGCTGCGTTCCTGCGGAAGCTGGAAACCCCCTCCGAGCTCATGCCCGAATGTGTGAAAGCCGGTGCAGACTGGGTGACGTTCCAGGGTGACATGACCCGGTCGGGTTGCTCGCTGGCCGACCCGATCCTCCAACCGAAGCGACGATGGCGGGCGGAAGTCGGTATTTCTGGATGGCTGAACAGTCCCATCGTGGTCGATGGACTGGTCGTCGTCGGCAGTGCCGGCGGCCGGCGCGGCTCGGGCGATGACGGAGACGGCGTGTACGCACTCGATCTCCACACTGGTTCACAACAGTGGTTCTTTCCTGCCGCCAACGATGTGAACGGGGTCACCGCCTCGGGCGACCTCGTCATCGCAACCGGCGATGAGGGCACCGTCTGGGGTCTGGATCTGACGACAGGTGCCGAGATCTGGAGCTTTCAGGCAGGCGCACCCGTGTTCACCAACCCCCTCATCGTCGGGGACCTCGCGATTGTGGGCGACGCCTCCGGCGTCTTGTGGGCTCTCGACCTGGCGGGGAACGAGAGGTGGCGAGCCCAACTCGACGGTCCGATCCGCGGCGGAGCAGCCTCCGACGGGCAACTGGTCTATGCGGTGGGTAGCCGCGGAGAAGCAGCAGCCTTCACGTTGGACGGGTTCGAAATGTGGCACTCCACCATCGAAACCCCGGCAGCGCTCCCGATCACCGTGTTCGCGACCCCCACCGTGACGGAAGACAGAGTGGTCGTCTCCTACATCGTGGAAGGCGGACCGGGGGGCCCTGCCCTGGTGGCGCTCGACCGGTACGTCGGCCGGGTCGAATGGTTCGGTTCCGACCCAAACCAAATCGCCGACGGGTTCGCCAATCTGCGGAACTCGCCGGCTCTTCACGGCGACAACCTGGTATTCGCAAGCTCCCTGTCGAAAGGCGTCCAGGCCATCGACAGCAGAAGCGGCCAGGCGGGATGGACAACCGAGGACGGAATCGATTGCGAGCAACAATGGGCCTCCTCCATCATCATCGGCGACCTGGTCGTGCTCCCGCGCCCCGACGGAGCCGTGCATGCCTTCGACGCGACCAGTGGGGATGCTGTGTGGCGATTGGTTCCGCGCGATCCCAACGAACTCGCTCCGCCTGCCAACTGCACCGTGGACGGGCAGCAGGTTCATGAGGGATTCGAGTTGCATGCCTCGGTCGCAGTAGCCCCCGACGGCACCCTCATTGTTGCCTCGACTTCAAAGGCTATCTACGCGATCGGCGCCGGCTCCGCCGATAGATAGCCTGCGTCCCCCCACCTTCGGTACGGTTGTGGTCATCCGGAGATCGGCCTCGGGGTCAGCATCTTGACGCGTCATGATGTTTCTTGATACGCTGTTTCGTATGAAGTCCAAGTTCTCATCCCAGGCCGATCCCGAACTGCTGGCCCAAGTCAAGGAAATCGCGAGCGATGAGGGGCGCCAGTTTCAAGCTGTTCTTCACGAAGCCCTAAGCGAGTGGGTTGAACGCAAGCGTGGCTCTGGCCCCCGTCCGGGGGTGACCGCCCACCTGAAGGCGACGATTTCCCGAAACCGCGAGCTCTACCGCCACCTCGCCGGCTGACCGTGTCCGAGTACCTAACGGTCATCGAGGTGCTTTCGATTCATGCCTTGATGATCGAGGAGTTTGGTGGAGCAGAGGGCATCAGGGATCTTGGCGCACTCGAAGCCGCAGTATTTCGGCCTGAGACCGGCTACTACACCGGACCCGTAGAAGAGGCAGCAGCTCTCATGGAGAGTTTGCTCCAGAACCACCCGTTTCTCGACGGTAACAAGCGCACGGCTTTCGGGGCCGCCGACCTCCACCTCCGGCTCAACGGCCTTCATTACAGCGGCACACCTGCTCAGGCAATGGCCTTCATCGATGCGCTATTCAAGGAGCAAACCGTTGACGCTTCCCTCATTGCCACCTGGCTCAGCGACCACGCCACGCCCTTGTAGCGAACGGAGACCCTGCGACTCCGTCGTGGATCGCTGTTACGGAAGTCCGAAGCCCACGACTCATCATCGTCTTCAGGGTCACGATGGAGGGGGTGCTTGCCTACCAACCCCGGGCAGGCACCAGGAGGACCGGGTGTGGGCGATCTTTGATTGGGACGCCGAAGGATGGCAGAGCTTCGTCTCCGACCAGGCAGTTCCCCCGATCCTTCAGGAGGCCGGCCACAGGGACATTCCCCAGGTAGCGGAGCTCCGCGGCGAGTACTACGCCTAGGTCCGTCTACCACCAACCGCGAAAAGGCCCAGACGGCGACAGCTGTCTGGGCCTTTCGCGCCGGCCGGGATCGCCTTTCGGGTTCGATTAGGGTCCCACCCAGAACCATTGGATCGGTCCCCGCACCGGGAGGTCACGCTATTTCGGGCCCGCCACTTCGCCTCGGTGAACTAGCGGCAACCTTCGCACTCGCCCAGGACAATTGCTTCGGTCAGCCACTCGAATCGCAGCTGCGCTCGTGCCTGCTGGGCATCTGGATGTGCGACGAGGCCGGCTTCGACCGGGAACTGCGAGACACCGTCTACTGGGTGGCGTTGATGCGCTACATCGGGTGCACGGGTCACGCCCACGAGGTCGCCACCGTCTTCGGCGACGAAATCGCCATCCGGGCCCAAACGCTCATCCACGACAGCGCCGACCCGGCCGAAGTCATGCGAGACGTCATCGCCTTCGCGACGGCCGGACATCCGCCGGAGGCCCACGACGCCATCGTCGAAGGGCTGCACGAAGGGGCCTACGACTGGGCGGTCCACAACTTCGGTACCGGTTGCGACATCGGCGACATCATCCTGGAACGCCTCGACTTCGACCCGGAGGTGCGCCGCGCCCTCGCGTTCACCTTCGAGCGGTGGAACGGACACGGCTTCCCGCACGGAGCGAAAGGGACCGACATCCCGCTGGCGATGCGCATAGTGCACATCAGCCACGACATGGAAGCGATCGGCCGTCGCTTCTCCCCCGCCGAGGCCGTACTCGCCGTTGCCGATCGGCGGGACCGCACTTACGACCCCGCATTGGCGGACTTGTTCGCCGTCCACGGCAGCGACTGGTTCGAGCGATTGGGCAAGGTCGATCCCTGGGATGCTGCCCTCGACGAGGAGCCGAAGCCGTACCGGACCCTGCGGGGTGAGGACCTCGACACCGCGCTGTTAGTGGCCGCCGACTTCATCGACCTCAAGTCGCCGTTCATGGCTGGGCACAGCCGCCGCTGTGCCCAGCTCGCCGCCGACACGGCCGAACGGCTCGGGTACGACGCTGAGGCCATCACCCAACTCCGCCGGGCGGCGCTGGTCCACGAGTTCGGCACTACCGCGGTTCCGAATTCCATCTGGGACAAACCCGGTCCACTCACGCGAGCCGAACGGGATCGCGTCGAGATCCATGCCATGCTCACCGAGCAGATCCTGCGCCGCTCCGATGCCCTGGCCGTCCTCAACCCGGTTGCGGCATGCCACCACGAGAAGGCCGACGGGTCCGGCTACCACAAGGGGATGGCGACGGGCGCACTCGAGCCAGGCGCGCTCGTGCTGGCCGCGGCCGACATCTATGTGGCGCTCACCACCGACCGGGCCGACCGACCCGCCTTTTCAGGGCGGGAAGCCGCCGCCGAACTGCGTCGGCGTGCCGCCGACGGCCAGCTCGACGCCGACATCACCGATGCCGTGCTCGCCGCTGCCGGTCATGACCAACCAAAGAGCACCCGCAGCGGGCGCACCTATCCGGGCGGGCTTACCAAGCGGGAAGTGGAGGTCCTGCGTTTGGCTGCCCGTGGATTCACCATTCAGCAGATCGCCGGCGAGCTCTTCATTTCCCCCAAGACCGCCGACTCTCACATTCAGCACATCTACACGAAGATCGAGGTGTCCAATCGCGCCACCGCCGCCATGTGGGCAATGCAGAACGGCCTGGTCGGCTGATCGCGACTTCACCAACACCTTCCGGAGCTGATCGCCCGTTGTGGGCAGGGGCAAGGCGCACCAGTCCAAGGCGTTGGAAGTCGAGCCATGTCAGCTAGTGCGTACCCATCTGCCGGGGCCGTCAGCCGGGGGCCACAAGAGGCGTGACCCCCAGCCCTGGCGTCGCTAGTTGCCGTGCGGCTCCAGGATGCGGCCTTCCATTATGACGGGCTGGAATGGTGCGGTGCCGGTGAAGACGATGATCTCCTTCAAGCCCGCTAGGTCGCCGGTGCCATGGGCGACGGCTTTGAAGAACCCAACGCCGTTGACCAACTTGCCCTGCCAGGTGCCCTCCCAGGTCCCTTTGTACCCCTCTCCGGTCACGACGGTCAAAGATGTGCCGTGCATGATCCCGGTGAAGGTCGCCATGTCGGTGACGGTTAGTTTCCCGGACACATATGTAACCCCGGTGTTGCGAGGATCGGTCGTCACGTCCTCGAAGACGCTCTCCAGATCCAACTGAACGACCGGCTTGGACAGGTCGACACCGTCGAAGATCGGTCCTCCGCCGATCTGGGTTTCCACGCCGGTGAATTCGCTGAACTCTGCCCGGGCCAGAGCCGTTCCCGGAATCGCCATCACCGTCATAAGACCGACGGCCATGATCAGTGCGAATGTCCTTCTCATTTGCTTCTCCTTTCTTGGTGGCCCCTCGATTGAGGCCAACGTGTGTCCCTTCTGCTCATCGCTAGCCGGTCCCGGCCGCATCGATTAGGTACGCAACTAATTCGAGGACTTTGCCGAGCGGCGTGTGGCCTCCGGGGAGTATGTCGAACGTTGTTTCGATGCCTGCCTGTTGCAGGCGGGTTGCGAGGAGGAGCCCTTCATCGATGTAGTTGATGACGCCATCGTCGAGTTCATCGAGTTCATCGAGGTCTTCCCGGATCGTGCCGTCGGGATCGCGTTGAGCGAACCAGCCGTCCTCATCCGAGGGATCGCCAAACGAACGCGGGAAGGAGCCGCCTGCCGCGGCCCAGAGACGGATACGCGTGGGCAGGTCGGTGGTCCAGAAAGCTGGATCGACGGTCTCCGCGACGATCGTCTGCATCTCCTCGATGTCTTCGTCGAACGCTCCGTCCCACCATGTGGCGTGGAGGAAGTATTCGGCGTCACCGAGAACTGCGCCGACCGGCGCGGTCGGCGGTGTCTGGGCGAGGCATCCCGATGTCAGGTCGCGTGTTGGGCCAAGCACAAGGTGCGCTCCGGTCGTGGCACCCGCTGACAGGCCGTAGACGACGGTACGGTTCGAGTCTCCGCCGTACCATGCTGCCTCCTGTTGGGCAAACGCCAGAGCGCATGGCAATGCGAGACTGATCGATCGGACGAACTCCGCATCCATGAGTGACAGGGACGGCCACTGCGCAACGTAGTTCGGAGCAAACACGAGCATCCCCGCTTCCGCCGCCGCCTGGGCTACCACCGTGGTGAACGGATTATTCTTGTAGACCATGCCTTCGTGGAGGGCGACAACAACCGGCCAGGGACCGTCTCCGTCCGGGGCGTACACATCGAGCCGGTATTCGTGACCATTCATTTCGAGGTACACGATGTCCTTGATGACGGTGGCCCCGTCCTTGACGGCTGGCGATGTTGTCGTCGTGGTGCTAATTGTCGTGGTCGTTGTCGTTGTAGCCGTTGGTTCAGTTCGAAGTGGTGTGGTCGTCGGCGCGGCGGCGATCGTTGTCGCCGGTGCGGAAGCATCCGAGCCGCATGCGGCCAGCACCAACACAAACGCTGCAAACACTCCCATTCCTCGTCGGTTGGTTGCGTTACGCATTGCAACCTCCTTTCCCCGATAGCGTGCACCGAGGACCTAAAGCGGATCTGAAGCGCTGCCGAGCCGGACTCCAGGAGTCGGCCGGTACACTCGGGGTGCGATGCGCTTCATGGCACTCGGTCCGCTTCAGGTCGAGGAGAACGGCGAGGCGATAGGCCTCGGCGGCCAACGAAAACGTGCCGTGCTGGCGCTGCTGCTTATCGACGCCGGGCGACCGGTTCCGATCGACCGGATCGTGTCCGAGATCTGGCCCGGAGATCCAGTGGCGAATGTCCGCGACTCGCTCTACACCTATGTGTCACAGCTGCGCAGGGCCCTCGGGAATGACCGCATTGTCAGGGTGGACGGCGGCTACCGGCTCGACCTCATCGAGGCCGACGAGATCGATGCGGTGGTCTTCGAGAGGACCGCCAAACAGGCCGGGCGGCTGCTGGGATCCGACCCCGCAACTGCGGCTCACCTTCTCGACTCGGGTCTCAGGCTCTGGCGGGGCCGACCCTTTGAGGGATTCGAGGATCTCGCCTCAACGGTCCCGGAGGCCGCGCGACTCGAGGAGCTGCGGCTTGATGCTGTTGGGGATCGTATCGAGGCTGAGTTGTTGGCCGGGGGTACGCCGAGCGCGGGTGATGTAGAGAAGCTGTGCGAAGAGCATCCGTATCGGGAGCGGTTGTGGGGTCTGCTGGCGCGTTCGCTCTATCGGGCCGACCGGCAGACGGAGGCGGTGCGAACCTTCACTCGGCTGCGGACGGTCCTCGGCGACGAGATGGGCCTCGGCCTCTCGCCCGCGCTCGCCAGGCTGGAAGAGCTGATCCTGTTGCAGGACCCGTCGCTCGATCCAGATGCGGCCCCGCCGCCGACGAACCTGCCCATCCCCGTGAGCAGTTTTGTCGGGCGGGTCGACGAGGTGATGCTGCTCGACAAGGCGATCCACGAACATCGGCTGGTGACCGTTGTCGGTCCCGGCGGTGCAGGCAAGACCCGGCTGGCGATTGAGGCGGCCGGCAACGTCCTCGGGAGCTTCCGTGACGGGGTCTGGTTGGTCGATCTGGCCCAAGTGCCGGAACCGGATTCGGTGCCCCAGGCCGTAGCTGCGGCGCTGCATACCGCGGAGCAACCGGGTGTCGATCTTGTCGATTCGATTGGTGGGTATCTGCGACGTCGCACCACGCTGCTGGTGCTGGACAACTGCGAGCACGTTGTCGACGCGGTTGCAACCCTGGCAACGGCCCTGCTCGAGAAGGCGCCGAACCTCAAGATCCTGGCGACGAGCCGCCAGACGCTCGGGAGCGATGGAGAAGTCCGCTTCTCTCTCGAAGGTCTTGCCACCTCGGGAGTTGACGAATTGCCATTCGAAGCGGAGCGACTGTTCGAGACCCGTGCCGCCTCCGTCCTCGGTGGCTTTACGCTCGAGGGGACGAACCGGGCTGCGGTCGGCTCGATCTGCCGCCACCTCGACGGTATGCCCCTGGCGATCGAACTGGCTGCGGCTCGAACCGACGTCCTCTCGCCATCGGAGATCAAGGCGCATCTGTTGCGCCGGTTCGCTTTGCTGGCTGATACGCCGTCACCGCGGCTGGTACATCGCTCGTTGCGTGCCTCCATGGATTGGAGCTACGACATGATGTCCGTGCCGGACCAACAGGCGTTTGACACATTCGGTGTGTTCGAGGGGCCGTTCTCGGTGGCAGCGGCCGAGGCCGTTCTTGGCTCCGGCGACGGGGCTGCGGTCATCGACCGGATTCGTTCGCTCGTCGGTGCATCTCTGTTGCAGGTCGCTCCCCCGGGCAGCCGAGGGTCTGTTTATCGGCTGCTGGAGACACCCCGGCACTACGCCCGGGACCATCTTGTGGACTCCGGTCGGTGGGGTGCCGTCGTCGCACGACACGATGATCACTACCGCAATGTGTGTGTCACGCTGCGCCCTGCGTTCTTCGGGAGAGACAGAGTGGCTGCCCAGCAAAGCATCGAAACCGAGTTGGCTGATTGCCTCGCAGCGTTTGATCGGTTGCTCGACTCCGACATCAACGGGGCGCTCGAGATGGCCTGGGCTCTCGGACACGTGTGGATGTTCAGTAGTCGACTCGTTGAAGGTGAGCGTCGCTTGAGACAGCTGCTCGACGCATCGCAGGGCCATCAGGATGGTCTGCGCGCCGACACTCTCACCGTGGCCTCTTTCCTCGGTTGGTACCGCCAGCAGTTCGCTCAGGCCAACGCGTGGGTCGACGAAGCGGTCGGGATCTATCGTGCGATCGATGACCATCAGGGCCTCGCCTACGCCCTTGCGAGAAAAGGGCATGGCGCTTTTCTCAGCGGTGATGGCCCCACCGGCGTGGCGATGCTGCAGGAGAGCCTCGATGTGTGTCAGAGGATCGGCTACGAGGATGGCACCGCCTGGCCGATGACGCTGTTCGCCCAGGCTCGCCTCTGGTCCGGTGACGAGGGTCCCGAGATGCGCGCCATGGCCGAGGAGGGTCGAGAGCGTTTCATCGCCATGGGTGAGGTGTACGGACAGGCACACGCCGACATGATCCTCGGGATGCCTCACACCGATGACCTCGACTACCGACTTCACTACGCCGAAGAGATGGTGCGCCTCAGTGAGCTACCCGGTGCCGACCGCCTGATCCAGACCAATGCCTTCCACGGTCTTGCCTTTGGGGTTTGGGATGCCGGTGACTTCGACCGAGCTGAAGGCTTGAACCGGGCAGCGGCTCGGGCTGCCCTCGAGACGGGGGACACAATCAACAGCGGGCTGGCTCTCCTGCAAGGCGCGGCCTTCGCCGGGCATCGCGGGGATGCCGTTCGGGCGGCGACCCTCTTTGGCTCCGGCGACGCCCACCTCGTGATGAAGAAGGCACCGTTCATGACTCGGAGTTACGACCC
>Ga0255047_10002257_pt1 | contig 12891 bp, 16 predicted proteins | sample JV7_2_1_MG_FD_183640 | JGI IMG/M metagenome (GOLD analysis project Ga0255047, IMG submission 183640) | Seawater microbial communities from Jervis Inlet, British Columbia, Canada - JV7_2_1 | ecosystem: Environmental > Aquatic > Marine > Inlet | place: Canada: British Columbia | collected 2016-10-06
TCAAGAAATTCAAATTCTCATGAGAGCTCAACAAGTGATGAAAAAGGAAGGACAGAATCCTGATGACGCACTTGCCTGGGTCCGTGGTCAAATGGCGGATGATGCTGGTGTTGAGTTTGAAGAATTCATGCCCGACTTTGACTGGGGCGACTTCCCAGGAAAATATTCCACCGGCGGTGGCGTAGGCTCCATGTTTAGGAGAGTTTGATGGCCTCTAACAAAGACACCACTTTAAAATTAATCCGGCAATATGAAGCTCTTGTTGAAAGAGGTTTGGCACAAGGAGATTTAAGTAAAACCCCTAGCTTTGCTACATGGGTGGAAAAGAAACACGGCCGTTCCGCTATGAGACTTGCGCAGACCGTTATCCATGAATTTCCTCAAGAATTTTCTACGCCCAAGATAGCGGAAGCTAGAGATACTTTACTTAAAACATTAATTGCAGAAGCTAATCAAGGTGAAAAATTTGTAGAGCTGAACACTCTTTTAGACAAAGTGAATGTGGTTGAAGGAGGAAGAGTCAGAGGAGGACTTTTTGATAAAAATTCTCCTTTACTTCATACCAAAGAAGATAAAGTTAGAATGGCCTTTGATAATATCGTGGAGGCGGATGAAATTATAGAATGGCCTAAAAAATCTACGAAGAATCTTAAATATGCTAAAACCCCTTTAATGGCCATGATTGGAGAACGAACAGGAGTTTCAGGTCCTCAATATATGGATGCAGTTTTAGCAAAAGGAAAATTAAGAGATAGTAATTTTTCAAAATTCAATATTTATAAACCCAAACATATTTATGATAAGGAACTTGTAAGAATTGCGGGCAACACCGGGGTTATAGAGTCCGGCAAACCTTTTTCTGAAATTATGGCAGACGCTAAGTATAGAGCGGGAGGGGGAGTTCAATGGAGTAAGGCACAAGGGGTTCGTCCCGATCCTGCTGAGACTATTAATAATTTTGCGCTAAGACACTGGGACCATCATAAAAAACATCAAACCGGAAACTCTCAAATAGAATTTTTTTGGAACAAGAAAAAAAATGCGAAGGGTAAACCTTTGGCGGTGGATTGGGAAACCGTTCCTAAAAATAAAAGAGGATTTAAATCCTTAAAAGGAAGCCAGGTATTTTTTAGATACAAAAACGAGAACTGGGGTATTGATAAATTAAGAAGGGAAGGAAGACAGTCTAAATTATTTAAAGAAGTTTATGCTGCTAAACAGGAGTATAATAAACTTTTAGCTAAATCAGTCCCTGATCCTAACAACCCTAATAAGAAGATATCTTTCGAAACACTAATGAAAAGAACCTATAAAAAAGGTTATGATACATTAGGAAATATTTATGCCGTAGATCACGAAAAATTAGTTGCCGACAAACCTTTTAATGCTTTAAGAGTAGCGAGCCGAAGATTAAATGATCAGTTAAGTTATATTGCTCATCATGCGAAGCAAAAGAATTTTAAAAAGATTTTAACGAATGCTTTAGATCTTACTCAGTTAGATGATCCATTAAGAGCTGGGCAAGAGTTAGCGGAAGAGGTTTTGGTGGAAGGTTATAAAAGTCCCTTAACTGGACCCCAAGAATTAGCTCAAACAGTTTTAAAAAAAGACGTAGATAAGTTAAGTCGACCCATGGCTAATCAATTAGTTAATTTGTTTTCTGTTTCTACCAATGAGGAACTTGTAAGACCCATTCTAGACGCGGCAAATTTACCAGGAGCTAAAATTTGTGGTGTTGTTTTTGGACAAGGAAAAAGATTTGGCACTGCTGCCGGAGGTCCTCCCGGAGGATGTCCTGATGAAATGGCTCAGGCTTTAAATGAAAATCCAGATGAAGTTTTTAAAAAAGTAGCAGAATCTAAACAAAAAGGAGGAGCTTTAGGTCGAGCTTCTAATTGGGCAAAAAATATTTTAACTAAAGTTCCTAAAGGCGGAAGACTCGGCGCTATTCTCACTGGTGCGGGAGCCGTGGGCGCTGGTACGTGGGCCATGATGGGTGGAGCGAAGGCTGAAGAACCCGGGACCACGGAACTCGAAGCTCAAGACATCACGATCGATCAACCCGAAAGCATGATGTACAACGCAACCGAAGGAAACTTCGTCAATGCCGAGGGAGAACGAGAAACTCAACCGGGAATGTTGAACTGGATTGCCGACAATCCAACCAAATCAAGTTTGGCAGCGATGCCTCTCGCGATGGGAGCAGGTTTCGGATTAGAGAAGCTCTCATCAAAATTTGGAAACGAATCCGTAGCCAGAAGCGGATTAAAATCAGCAGGAAGATATTTAACAGGATGGAAAGCATTAATTCCAGCCATGATGATTCCTCATGCGCTCCATGAGTATAAGGCAGGCTATGACCTTCCAGAAATGGTAACCAATCCCATCAATGCGTTATGGGCATTAGGGATTAGAGGAGAAAAGGATTTAAAATTAGTAAAAGAGTATTATGATGATATGAAAAAAGTAGGTCGTCGAGGATTAGACATGACAACTTTAAAAGGTTTAAAGAGTGTTCAGGGATGGAAAGAATTACCTGGTAATTTTAAAACAGCGATGATGTCACCAGCAGCCAAAGGAACGAATATGGCTTTTGGTACAACCTTTAGAAAACCTTTTGTGGCGACGATGGGTGCTTTAGATGGTATCGCCAAAACTGAAGGAGCTAAAGCCTGGGGAAAAAGAGCGCTCTTACGATCTGCTTTAATTCCAGCGGGCATTTTAGCGGCAACACCAGCAGGATGGTTAACCGCAGGATTCTTAGGAGCAGACTTCCTTTGGGATCAGTATAAAGATTACCGAGATGGAAATGTTCGAATTGATGAAATGAGAGCTCGAGGAGCCATTTCAGAAGATGAAGCCGATAACTATCGATCGTTAATTCTTCAAGGCAGCATTCCTTTCGGAATGGGCAATCGAATGTTCGGTCCTGACACCATGAAAATTGGGGGACAGGATTTAGATCCAACCCAACAACGAGAATTGTTAAAGGGCATGGAAGCGCAACTTGATGAGTGGCAAGCGGGAGATATGGAAAGACGTGCGAAACACAGAGAAGATGATTTTACCTTCAGTGAAGGTGGAAGAGTGGGCATGAAGTTTGGTGGAGAAATGGATCGAAGAACATTCTTAAAATGGTTAGGGGCTCTAGCAGCGGGTGCGACGGGTATCTTGAAAGGTAAAAGTAAAGATATCGTTAAGCCTCTCGTCAAAGATGCAACCAAAGCTATTCCAGCAAAATTTATCGGTGTTGAGGGAATGCCGGCGTGGTTCCCAAGAGTAGTGGCTAAGATTAAAGCCCACGGTAAACTGATCGAGATGGCAGACAAGCATTATGTTCAAGGAGATATTTATGAAATGGTCATTCCAACCAAAGTGCCTAAATTTGACATGGTAGGGGGAAAACAGAAAATGTCTGGTTTTGAAACGGTGCAGAAAAAAGTCATCATGGAAGATAATCCATTAACAGGAGAAATTGAACTTAGTTGGAAAGTGGAAGATTTCGATGGGGAGATGACCAGACAGATTAACTTTAAACCGGGAGAAGCCGGTTATCAGAAATTTGGAGTAGATGATGCTGAAGCGGCTGCTCAGGGTATGACAGAATTTCACAGAGTTAAAGTGGAAGAACCCGAATTTAGTTATGGCAATCCGGATCAAGCTAATCCGTATCGTGAAGAGTTTGAGTATAGAGATATCTTTACTCAAGGAGATGAGGTTGTTGATGGTTTAGAAGCTTTGACAAAATCAAAACAGATGATAGCCAAAGATGGTACCGTTTTTAATATTAAAGAATATGACCCTAGCGACAAAGTTGTTGATGAAGCTTTTCAAAAGAAAATCTATAAAGACATTGAAGGTGAGGAAGCTGTTATACCAGAACCTAAGCATTCAGGGATTGATCACCAAGGAAATGTTTATGGAGAAGAAGAATATTTAGAAATTATTGGCGGAGACATTCCTGAGCACTTGAAGAAAAAAGCTAAAGGAGGAGTCATAGAAACGGGAAACATAGCAAGAGAACCTGGATTGGTTCCTCCATTATCAGGACCAACACCACAAGGTGAAGGCATTGTAGGGTTGTTTTCTAATCCCAAACAAGTTAACATGAGATCATAGGAATATTATGGCAGAAATGGATAAACCGTTACCCAATGTAACGGAAAAAGTACACTTAGAATCCCCTGAAGAAACGATTATTGAACAAACCGAAAAAGTAAAAGAAGTCAATGACGAGGGTATTGAAGTTGTTCAAAACGAAGATGGCAGCGCGGATATCGAATTTGAACCTGGTAAAGTTAATCAGGCGGATGGGGAAGATCATACAGCTAATCTAGCGGATCTTCTTCCTGATGATGTCTTAGGACGTTTAGGTTCGAGACTTTTCCAAGAATACGAAGATTACCGTGTAGCCAGAAAAGATTGGGAACAAACGTATGTGACCGGTCTGGATTTATTAGGATTCAAATATCAACAACGAAGTGAACCCTTTCAGGGAGCTTCGGGTGCTACGCATCCGGTGTTAGCTGAAGCGGTTACCCAATTTCAAGCAACTGCATACAAAGAACTCTTACCTTCTGATGGTCCTGTCAGAACTCAAATTTTAGGCGTCTCGACAAGAGATAAAGAAGATCAAGCAACTCGGGTTAAAGATTACATGAATTATCAAATCATGAATGAAATGCCAGAGTACGAAGATGAGTTTGATCAAATGTTATTTTATTTACCCCTAGCGGGCTCGGCTTTTAAAAAAGTTTATTATGATGACATGATGGGACGAGCGGTTTCCAAATTTGTTCAAGCCGATGATTTAATTGTCCCTTATAGCGCAACCTCTTTAGACGAGGCGGAATGTGTGGTTCAAAGAATGTATATGTCCCATAACGAGATTAGAAAATCTCAAGTCTCCGGATTTTATTCTGATATTGAGTTAGGGCAACCAACCATTCAAACCGATCGAATACATGAAGAGGAACGAAAACTAGAAGGAAGCCGAAAAACATATAACCAATTTAGCGATCAAACTTACACTATTTTAGAATTTCATATTAATTTAGATCTTGAAGGATTCGAAGATATTAATCCTGAAGATGGAGAACCCACAGGAATTAAACTTCCTTACATTGTAACAATGGAATCGGGTGGAAGAAAAATTTTAGCGATTCGAAGAAACTATCAACCTAACGATCCACTCAAATCAAAGATCCAATACTACGTCCATTTTAAATTTCTGCCTGGACTTGGTTTCTATGGCTTTGGTTTGATACATATGATTGGCGGCTTGAGCAGAACTGCTACAGTCGCTCTCCGCCAATTACTTGATGCAGGAACTTTATCGAATCTTCCTGCTGGATTTAAGATGAGAGGGATTCGGGTTAGAGATGACGCGGCTCCTTTACAACCAGGTGAATTTAGAGATGTGGATGCACCGGGTGGAAATTTAAAAGATGCATTTTATCCGTTGCCTTATAAAGAACCTTCTCAAACGTTGCTCCAATTAATGGGTATCGTGGTTCAAGCAGGTCAACGATTTGCTTCGATTGCAGATATGCAAGTGGGAGATGGAAATCAAAACGCTGCAGTGGGTACAACGGTTGCTCTTTTGGAAAGAGGTTCCAGAGTGATGAGTGCGATTCACAAAAGAATCTATAATGCCCTTAAACAAGAATTTAAATTACTTTCAGGAATCTTTTCACAGTATTTGCCAGCGGAATATCCTTATGATGTTGTCGGTGGTCAACGAATGGTTAAGCAAACGGACTTTGATGACCGAGTGGATATTGTTCCCGTTGCGGATCCCAATATTTTTTCGATGACCCAGAGAGTCACGTTAGCTCAAACAGAATTACAATTGGCAATGTCCAATCCTCAAATGCATAATCTTTATATGTCTTATCGTAAAATGTATGAAGCATTAGGTATTAAAAATATCGATCAGCTTTTACCTCCTCCGCCTCCGCCTCAACCCAAAGATCCGGCGTTGGAACATATTGATGCGATGGGTATGAAACCTTTTCAAGCTTATCCTAAACAGGACCACAGAGCTCATATCACGGCTCATATGAATTTTATGGCAACGAATTTTGTACGAAACAATCCACCGATCATGGCTTCTTTAGAAAAGAATATATTCGAGCACATTAGTCTTATGGCTCAAGAACATGTCGAACTAGAATTTGCTCAACAAATTACGCAAATGAAACAGGCCCAAGCTCAAGGAGCTGGCGGTCCACAGATGCAGCAACAGATGCAAGAATTGAATTTACAAATGGAAGCTCGTAAAGCGGTTTTAATTGCTGAGTTTACTGAAGAGTTTATGGCTCTCGAAAAACAAATCACATCCATGTTGGATAGTGATCCTTTAATTAAATTAAAAGCTCAAGAAGTTGACTTGAAAGCTATGGAGAATTATCGTAAACAACAAGAAACGACGGAACGAATTAACTTAGACAAGTCTAAGCTAATGCAGAATCGAGAACTGACCGAAGAAAAACTCGAACAAAATGAGGATTTAGCTCATTTAAGAGCTGAAACTTCTCTAGCTAAACAAGAGATGTCAAATCAAGCTAAAATGCGGTCTGATGTTATGAAAAGAAAAGACGTAAAAACCTTGAAAGGCCCTCGAAGTTAGTGTAATCATTTAACAGGAGAAAAATTATGAGAAATGATTTTGGAACAAGACCTTACAAAGTACGTTTTCCTTATTCAAAGGGAAGCAAGAAACAAACCGCTGATGACAGATTAGACGAGTCTTTAGGGGAAAGACGTGGTGCAGAATCTACAAAGACCCAAAGCTATAAATCTCGAAGAGATGAAAGCCGCGGGGCTAGCAAGGCTTAATCATGGGTTGGAGAGACCGACTATTAAACGCTACACCTGAAACGGTTGGACGTGCCATGAAATTTGGTGGAGGCAGAATTCTGTCTCAACAAGATCTTCCACGTGCAGGAATGAATAAAGGTGGAAGAGCAGCTAAACAAATCGGTGGTCGAGCAAACTTACTAGAAGAAGTAGGTCGTATCGATGCTGAAAAAATGAACCCTAATAGAAGGGCTGAAAAAAGTAGAGTTATTGGAGAATTAAATCGAGGTTATAATAAAGGTGGAAGAATTGGTGCTAAAAAAGGTGGCGATGGCAAATGGATTCAAAAAGTTAACAAATCAATTAAAGCTAGAGGCACTAAAGGAAAATGTACACCGATTACAAAACCAGGCTGTACAGGTAGAGCTAAGGCGCTAGCAAAGACATTCAAGAAGATGGCGAAGAAAAGGAAAGCAGCATAATGTCCGGAAAAAAACAAGAAGATTATCAACCACCGCAGCAAAAGAAAAGTGAGAAGCAAAATTTTTCGCGTACTAAAAAATCTCATGGTGGTGGAGTAGGTATACAAACTCACGGCAACAAGTTAGCTAAAGCGTTGAATACTCAAACCCCTGATCATTCAGTTTATTTAAACGAAGACAACTACCTAAAAGGTGGAATTAAAATAAGGAGCTAATATGGCAAATGGACAAAGACCTTTTTACAAAGGCGTAAACTTCAAACAGTTTACCAACAAAGATGGATATCTTAAGGGAGGCAAAGAATACAAAGTCTCTGAAAAGATTCCTGTCGAAGATCAAGTTGGTGGACAAAGAAGAATGCTGGCAAGTAAAAAATCAAAAGTTAAGTGGTTTTAATTTTTCACGCGCCATATGTATATCCTACATTATAAAGGAGACTTATGTGGTTTGGTTTAGCAAAGATGGCCCTCAAGACCGGGAGCCATATTTATCAAAATAGACAAAAGACCAAAGCTGCGATGTCTGATGCAGCTTTGATGCACGCCGAGCGCATGGCGCGAGGTGAGGAGTCTTACCAAGGCAAACTTTTAGAATCCCGAGATAATGATCTAAAGGACGAAATCGTTTTGGTGATAATTTCGGCGCCCATAATTGTGCTCGCCTGGGGAGTTTTCAGCGACGATCCGGCAATGATGCAGAAGATAGAACTTTTCTTCCATCATTTTGGCTCACTGCCGATATGGTTCCAAACTTTGTGGATTACCGTGGTAGCGAGTATTTTTGGAATAAAGGGAACACAGGTGTTCAGGAATGGAGGTCCTAAAAAGAAATGACGAAGCCTATTAAAGTAATTGATAAAGTTAGACCTACGTTAGGTCGAAAGTTAACAAAAGAATATTTGAAAAAGTTAAAAATGAAAAAATTTAAAAAGAAATAATGCCTTTTAAATCAGAGAAACAAAGAAAGTATTTATGGAAGAATCACCCAAAGATTGCCCGTGATTGGACAGATACCTATGGAAGTAAACCTGTAGGGAAAAAGAAGAAGAAAAAAAAGAAAAAGACATAATGGCTGAATTTGATTTTGTATTAACTCTCCAGCGAGAGATTAAAAGAAAACTTGCTTCTCTATCTTTAGGAGTAACGTCTGGGGCTATTGACAACTTTGATAAATACAAATATATTACAGGACAAATTGCGGCACTGGAATCAGTGCTTCAGGAAATATCCAACCTGCTAGATAAAAAGGAGCATTATGAAGACGAAGGAAACGTTGTCAGAATCGACAAAGACCCAAGAAGTCCCAAAACTTAAACTCGCTTTAGAACCAGAATTAAAAAAAGCTGCTGAAGAAGCAGAAGCTAAGAGAAATAAACCACCTGAATCTAATAAGCTTCCAAACCCAACGGGATGGAGAATATTAGTTTTACCCTTTCAACCTAAAACCAAAACAAAAGGCGGGATTCATCTTGCTGAAGCTGCTTTGGAACGTCAACAGTTAGGGACTGTTTGCGGTTTAGTGTTGCAATTAGGACCGGATTGTTATGCGGATAAAGAACGTTATCACCGTGGTCCGTGGTGCAAGAAAGGTGATTGGGTGATCTTTGCGCGTTATGCCGGATCACGGTTCAAGATCGAAGGGGGAGAAGTACGTATGCTAAATGACGATGAGATTTTAGCAACCATCAAGGATCCAGAGGATCTCTTGCATGAATATTAACCATAGGAGGAACTATGCCTGAAGATAAAAAAACGGTAGACATTGACACAACGGGTCCGGGTGTCGAGGTTGATTTACCAGAAGAAAAAGACAAAGCAGTTATAACAGAAACTGCTCCGGAACCAGAAAAGGAAAAGGATGAAAAACCTATTGAAGAGCCTGTTAAGTCCGATGACGCACCTGCGGAATCTGATGAGCAGCCTGATGTTCAGGATAGCAAACCTGAAAAAAAACAAGACGAAAAACTAGAAGAGTATAGTGAAGGGGTCCAGAAACGGATTTCTAAACTTACAAGAAAATGGAGAGAAGCAGAACGTCAAAAAGATGCTGCGGTTCACTACGCACAAAGCGTAGAACAGAAACGAAAAGCATGGGAAGCTAAATATTCAAAATTAGATTCCACGTATCTGAAAGATTCAGAAGCAAGGATCAAGAGCCAATTGGATGCCGTTAAAGGAAAATTAGCAGCAGCCATTGAAGGTGGCGATACGGCAAAACAAGTTGAAGCGCAAACGGAGTTAAGTGCTTTAACAAGTGATGCTAGGAACATTGATTCTGAAAAGACACGAAGGGAATCATACGAAAAACAAGAACCCAAAACTCCAGCCTATCAACCCGGAACGCCGGCACAAACGCCGACCCTTCCACAAGTGGATGAAAAAGCTGAAGACTGGGCAACCAAGAACTCATGGTTCGGTCAAAATCGAGCTATGACATTTACCGCGTTCGAGATTCATAAAGATTTAGTTGAGAAAGAGGGTTTCGATCCTAAGTCCAATGAATACTATGCAGAAATTGACAAAAGAATTAAGGTTGACTTTCCGCATAAATTTGGTAAAAGTGAAACTACTACGACCAAGCCCGCTCAGACGGTTGCTTCCGTAAGACGAAGTGTGAAAACTGGTCGCAAACAAGTGAAACTCACGTCTTCACAAGTGCACATTGCACGAAAATTAGGCGTGCCACTCGAAGAGTATGCAAAACAATTAATCGTGAAGGAGGCTTAAGCATATGGAAAAACAAACCAATAAAACCCCTCGCGCGAGTCAGACTAGGTCTAAAACTGAAAGACCAAAAGTATGGACTCCATCATCATCGTTAGATGCACCTGAAGCCCCAAAAGGCTTTAAGCATAGATGGCTAAGAGCTGAGTCAATGGGCTTGGATGATACAAAAAACATTCAAGGTCGACTTAGAGAAGGATATGAATTAGTGAGAGCTGATGAATATCCAGACGGTCAGTTTCCTTCCTATAAAGAAGGAAAATATGCAGGTATCATCGGCCATGGTGGCCTAGTGTTGTCTAGGGTGCCTGAAGAGATCGTAGATTCTCGCAATGAGTATTTTGCTCAACAAACAAAAGAGAAGAACGAGGCTTTAGAATATGATCTTAAAAGGGAACAACATAAGAGTATGCCCATCCAACAGGATAGGCAATCTCGCGTAACCTTCGGTGGTACAAAGAAAGATTAGTCTTTCTCGGGATAACAACCAATTCCCTATCATCGATTTTAATTAACCGTTCATAGGTAAAACTATGGACAAGGAGAACAAACATGGCAAATCAAGATGCTCCATTCGGCTTTCGGGCTGTAGGTGGTATGGGATCAAGCTATGAAACACAAGGTACTTCGAAGTACGAAATCCAGGACAATTATGCTGGAGCAACGTACCAAGGAGATTTGGTTTTTACAGGAGATGGCGGTAATGACGCTAATGCAGGAGCTTCGGTTGCTGGATACATTGCACCGTCCGCAGTAAATGAACCAAATAACATTGGTGTATTCAATGGCTGTTTCTACAACGACCCAACAACTCAGAAACCGACATGGAAGAACTATTACCCTGGGTCAATTAACATTACCCAAGGCAAAATAGACGCGTTTGTTTATGATAACCCTCAACAACTTTTCGAAGCTCAGAGCTCGGGTACTTTAACTCAATCTGATATGGGAAATCTTGTTGACATGGGAACGTATGTGGCTGGTTCAACTATAAATGGACATTCTAAAGAGGAAATTAGTGGTACTTCAATAAGTAACACTGCTACTTTTAGATTGATTCGTTTAACAGAAGATCCATCTAACAACGATACAAGTGCTGCAAATGCTAACTGGATAGTAAGACTTAACGAAAGTATTTACTATGCTAGAGTAGTTAAAACAGCGTAATAGGAGCATATAGAAAATGGCAATATCAAGAGCACAACTAGTTAAAGAACTAGAGCCAGGTCTGAATGCACTATTCGGGCTTGAATATAAACAATACGCCGACCAAACGAAGGAGATTTTTAGAACAGAATCTTCTGACAGGGCTTTTGAAGAAGAAGTAATGCTGTCCGGATTTGGCGATGCTGCTGTAAAACCTGAAGGTCAAGGCGTAAGCTACGACGAAGCTCAGGAAACTTACACTGCACGTTATACGATGGAAACAATAGCATTAGCTTTCGCAATCACGGAAGAAGCTATCGAAGATAACCTCTACGATAGACTAGCTTCTAGATACACAAAAGCTTTGGCACGTTCTATGGCAACTACTAAGAATACGAAAGGTGCTAGAATTCTTAATAATGGATTTTATTCCGCTACCAACCCAACTTATGGTGACGGTAAAGTTCTTATTACGACTAATCACCCAACGCTTTCTGGTGACCAAAGAAACGTGATTTCAACTGCCTCAGATCTTAACGAAACATCTCTTGAAACAGCAATTATTGACATTGCTAATTTCAAAGATGAACGTGGTCTGAAAATTGCTGCGACTGCAAGGAAATTAATTATCCCTGTAAACGTACAATTTGCTGCTGAGAGATTGATGAAATCTCAAGGTAGAATCGGTACTGCTGATAATGACATCAACCCCGTTAAATCATTAGGAGTTGTTCCTGAAGGATATCATGTGAACAATTACTTAACTGATACTGACGCGTGGTTCCTTATCACAGACGTGCCTAACGGACTTAAACACTTCGATAGAGCACCGTTGAAAACTTCAATGGAAGGTGATTTCGATACTGGTAACGTAAGATATAAAGCTAGAACAAGATACGTCTTTGGCGCATCTGACTGGCGTGGTATCTACGGATCCGCTGGTGCGTAATCAATAAACAATTTAAATGAGGCGGCCTCAAAACCGCCTCATTTGCTTTTTAAGGTGAGAAATATGAAAAACTTCCGAGTACAGATCCGATATCATGGCTATTATGCTGATTTTTCAGTTAAGGCTGAAGATACAGCTATAGGTATTGAAAAATCTATCCTTGACAAACTAGGAAAAAATGAGGTAAAGTTCGAAAAAGATGGATTTACGAGAAAAGATCGTAAATGGATAACCTATGAGGAGGTTACAAATGACCCAAGACCTATACATTACGAAGAAGTCCTTGGAGTTAGAATGGCAACAGGAGCATCTGAAGGACGGGAAGCATAATATCAGGATGATTGAAATCAATAGAAAAATCCAGGATATTATTAAAGAGATCATTGCCAAAGAGTTTGAAGCAGATACTCTTCAAACTAAAGTAAACGAAGCCAAGCCTGAAGTTTCGATAGCCACTTAAGCGCTATCAAAAATCATACAAAACCTACAGGATCACTTGCGCCAAATTTAAATTTGGGGTATAGATGAATTACTATACAATTATTAATTAGATCTAGACGCGTATAGTCGACGGCCTAGAGACTAGATCTTATAAACTAGGAGGATATAATCATGGCAACAACTACATTTTCGGGACCGATAAAAGCGGGAACGATTTCAAACACAACTGGAACTACACTTGGTTCAAATGTTAAAAACACAGGACAAGTGGTAATGGCACAGACATTTTCAACGGGGGCTACACTTGATAGTGGAGCTTCTGCTGCTAATGCTACTACTGTTGTTATTC
>Ga0255047_10002258_pt1 | contig 12890 bp, 8 predicted proteins | sample JV7_2_1_MG_FD_183640 | JGI IMG/M metagenome (GOLD analysis project Ga0255047, IMG submission 183640) | Seawater microbial communities from Jervis Inlet, British Columbia, Canada - JV7_2_1 | ecosystem: Environmental > Aquatic > Marine > Inlet | place: Canada: British Columbia | collected 2016-10-06
CGACGCTGACCTGGCCGGCCTCAATGTCGGACAGCAGCACCGTATAAAAACGATTGCGAACCCCGATCCAGCGTCCCGCAACCTCGGTCTCGCCCTCTTCCAGCGACGCCTGTCCGTCACCATCGACAGCGACCGGCCAGACATTGCCGTAGACCGCACCAAACCCGGGCAACGGATCGGGAATGAACGAAGATTCGCTGACCAGCTCTACGGCCGCGCCATCGGGAACGCTGAGCCGAATCCCGGTCACGGCGCCGTCGGCCGCAACCGTGATTTCCTCGGTCAATTCACGCAGCCGGGCTGTCGCTACTTCGTCGCCCGGCACGTGCCAGCGAAACCGGACGCCGCCGTCGAACAGGACCGGCAGCGCACCGGACATGCCGGCATCATCGATGCCGGCCGGAACGGCGTCCCGCGCGACCGATGCCGTACCTGACAGGCACAAAAAAATGCAGATGATCAGCCTTTTCATTTCAGGAACCGGCGCTGCGCCTCGAGCGAATCGGAGATCAGTTGTGCGTTCAGCGTCTTGTCCTGCACCGGCCGATAGTCGCTGCCCAACACCTCAACGAATCCGCCCGGATGCGACACGATGACACGCCCGGGTTCGATAATCGCATGGGAGGTATAACTGCCGGCCATCATCCAGCCCCACGACTCGCCGGAAAAAAGATTGCGCCCGACGCTGTAATCACCGGGCGGATTCTCGCAACCAAATACTTCCTGCAGTAACGTCACCGGCAGGTCATGATGCGACGTCCGGTAATCAATCGCACGGGCCGGCTTGCCCGGCCAATGTATCATCAACGTGGACCGTAACTGGACCGTGCTGAAATTACTCGCGTGTCCGTAGTGCCCGATACCGTTATCGTCGAACTCGTAGCCATGGTCGCTCGTGACGATGACGATCGACTCGTCGAGCAGATTCCGGTCGCGTAACGAATCGAGAACGGTCCGCACCTCGCCGTCGAGCATGCGAATGGCCAGCCGGTATTGCCGCCAGAGTTTGCGCGCCTTGTCTTTATGCGTGAAACGGTCATCCATTGGCAACGGCTCAACCGGGTCCGTCGTCATTTCGTCCGCCGGCGGGTCGTAATATATAAACCCGAACAGCGGTTGGTCGCCGGACTGTTCTCCCAGCCACCGCGTCCAGTTCGCCGAGACCAATTTGTTTCGCTCGGTCGCGGATAAATCCTGTCGCTTCTCCGTCAGATCGGGCCAACCGGCGAAGACCGTCCGGTCGATCAATGCGGGGCTGCCGAAACCGACCGCGCTGAACAGACCAGCGTCATAGGCACGGGCCCTGACTTCATCCATCAGGACCGGGGCCCGCTGCAAATCGTAAAAGCCCTGCCAGTAGGTGCTCGGCAGGCCGTAAAACATCGAGAACAGTCCCATGCGTGACGAATTGCCGCCACTGTATTGCCGATCGAACCAAATAGCATCGTCGCGAAACCCGGCCAGCGTCGGCGTCAGTTCGGGGTCGATCGCATCCGGGCGCAGCGCATCGATCAGGATGATGACGATATTCGGCAGGTCGGCATCCGCAGCCTTGCAATTCAGCGGCTTCAGCGGGTAATTCAATTGCCCGTCGGCCGTATCGAGACTGCCGCGCAACATGCGCTGGCGTCTTACCGTTTCCGGGTCGACCCAACCGAGCCGCGCCAGGTCCCGTTTTGCGTGAAGCGGATAATAAAGCGGCATGAAGCGAGTGAACTGAGTGACCGGCGTGTGCCCGACGGCATCGCCCCAGATGTGAATGACCTGGCTGGCGAGCCAGCAGCCGAGCAGTACGACGGCCAGCTTCCTGCCGTGTTTCGGCCCGTCGGCCAGCGCAAAGTTACGCCAGATGATGCCGGCCAGCATTGCCTCGAACGCCAGCAGGATCACGAACATGATGCCGACGAAGGCCCAGGTCGAAAACTCGAACAGACTGACCGACAGAGCGCTCAAATGAAAACGGTGTTCGACAAAAACCATCGTGTCGAGCACCAGCAAACTCAGCCCGCTTGCCGCAACGAAGACGCCGAGCGATAGAACCAGACGCCTGGATCGCAACGTGACGACGATCGGCGTCAGCACAATCATCATCGGCACCAGGGACAATAACGCGAAGTGCCCGACGAAAGTCAGCGCGGTATAGGCAATACCGAGTCCATCGTCCGGAAAGTGATAAATCCACAGGTAGCGTTGCGCGACGAGCGCGAACAACGCGGTGTTGGTCACGCCGAACCAGCCAATCCAGCGGAACAATCGACGACGGGTGGGAGAAACCGCGGTCACGACATCATGCACCGGTCGAATTGCCGGCCGGTTTATCGGCCAGTTCATCGCCAGGTTCATCACCAGGTTCATCAACAATACCGACAATCGCATCGGCGGCGGCGGCCGAACTCGAACCGAGGTTAAAGACCGATGCATCGCGCGCGACGGCGATCTGATCGCGGAACTGCTCCGGGTCGGCCAGCAACCGGCGAATCTCGCCCGGCACATCGGCGAGGCGATCGGGGGCAACGACGGCGCCGATTGTCTCGCGCACCGACATCTCGAACGGATCCAGGCCGAGTTTCTGCCACGTGTCGTTACGCGTCTTCGGCGGCACGTCGATATACAAAACCGGTTTTTCGAGCCCGAACCCGTAGTCCATACCGGCGCCGGACCAGTCGGTAATCATGACATGCGAGTCATACAGCGAGTCGTTCTCCCCCATCTGCTCGATCAGCCGAAACTTCGGATGCGTGCCGTAACGCTCGACAATCGCATCGAGAATCTCCGGCGTCTTCCAGCGGGTCTGAAAATGCGGCCGCAATGTCAGTATAAAACCGGCGTCGAGCAGGATACCGGTCAACGCCATGCCGAACAGGTTCAGAATCGTCTGTTCTCCCCACGACGGCGCAAGCAGGACATGAATGTTCCCGGCCTCGTCGGGCGTACCGTCGAGCGGCGGTGCCTCACGTCGCTCGGCCATCAGTTGCTCGAGCCGATAATAACCGTGCGGCGCCAGCCGTTTCGGCTTGAAGCCCTGCATCATTTCGCGCTTGCGAATCTCGTCGACCTGGTATGGCGTCGAGCACAGGATCGTGTCGTAATGATCGAATGAATTCTCATGATCGGCCATATGCGTGCTGATCAGCGAATGAAACATGTAGACATAGTGCACCGGGTGAACGGAGCGCTTCAGATCCTTGTTATCGAGGTCGAGCAATTGCGTGACCATCAGGTCGGCCTGCAACGTCTGGAAAAACACGATCCGGAAAAACCCGTCGCCGATGCAGAATGGGCGAATGTTCGGGTTGTCCTGGTGCAGACCCGGATCGGCCGGGTCGGACGCAACATAGCAAATCGATCGACCAAGCCGGCCCGTCAGTTCATCGATGATTGTCGCGTGATGGTGCCAGTCCTGGGCGCTCTCGGAATACACGACGATTCGACGTTCGTCGCGCGGGAGTCGCTTGAACGCTCGAAACTGCCCCCAGTCCGAGACGAATCGGCTGATTCTGCCGATCCCGCTCAATGGTCCGCCGGGTTCTCCGCATCCATGGCAGCATCGTCACCGGTCGACAGTTCCGCCGTGTCCTTGCGAAAGAATGCCTTGATTTTGTACCAGTAGGTCTTGATCGCAAGCCCGACCGTCGCGAACAGCCCGACGATGGCCGAAATAATCATACTGCCGGTGCCCGGGTCGAGGTACGCCCACGCCGGCTGAGCGAGCAAGACGAGAAACAGGGCCACGGCAGCCAATCTCGTGCGGCCGATGGAGTGTCGTACGTGATTTTTCATGACCAGTTCCAGGCTGATATCGGCGGCTATTCTACACCAGACAGGCGGGTATATAGGGTCACCGCCAGATAGAAGACGGCAGTTTATAGCTGCCGAGCAGCTTGATGTAGTTACCGCGCTCGAAGGCCTCTGGATCCGTGGAGTGAATCTGGCTCAGGCCACCCTTGAGCTGCTCGATAGACTCGTATTCATTGTCGATCAACCAGCGCTGCACGCCCTCGCTGATTTGTTCGAGTTGGCCCGGCCCGCCCGTTAACAGTTCGCTGCACAGGTAGGTGACATCGGCGCCGCACAAAAATAGTTTGATTGCGTCTTCGGCCGTATGCACGCCGCCGGTCGCGGCCAGCGACAGCCCCACACGTCCGTACAGAATCGAGATCCAGCGCATCGCGAGCAGCGAGTCGGCAGAGCTGGACAGGTGCAGCTTCTGCGAAATATCCAACTGCTCCAGATCGATATCCGGCTGATAAAAGCGATTAAACAGTGCGACACCGGCTGCGCCGGCCGCCTCAAGATCCTGGACCAGGTTACCGATTGCCGAGAAATAGGGTGATAATTTTACGCCGATGGGCAGACTGACCTTGTCACGTATCTCCCGCAGGATATCGATCAATCGCTTCTCGACCACCTGCCCGGTTTCATTGATGTCGGCCGCGACGTGATAGAAATTCAGTTCCAGCGCATCCGCACCGGCCTCTTCGATCGATTTTGCATGCCGAACCCAACCGCCGAGACTGGTACCGTTCAGGCTCGCGATCACCGGAATATCCAGCGACTCCTTGAGCCGGCGCAAATGCTCCAGGTATTCGTCCCGGTGACTCGGATACTCTCCATGCACCGGCAGAAAACTGGATGCCTCGGCATGACCGATATCCTGGTGATGCGTTAACCGCTGGGCCCGAGCCTCGTCTTCTTCGATCTCCTCCTCGAATAACGAATACATGACCAGTGCACCGGCACCATGGTCTTCGAGCTGTTTGGCCGTATCCAGTTTTTTTGACAGCGGCGATGATGAAGGCACGAATGGATTTTTCAAGTCCAGTCCCAGGTATCGGGAAGCAAGATCAATAGTCATGACGTGTACTCGATGGCTGCGAGTTGTTCATAATGGCGAAAACGCTCATCAATTTGCTGCTGGGCCTTGCCAAACAGTTCATCCGCGGTTTCCGGATGCATCCGGGACAGAATCGCGAAGCGCATCTCCGTCTCGGCAAATTCCCGAAATGGAATACTCGGTTTTTTCGAATCCAGCTGCAGCGGGTTCTTGCCTTCCGCTGCGCGCCGGGGATCATAACGAAACAATGGCCAGTGACCGCTGGCCACAGCCATTTTCTGCTGTTCAAGGTTGCGATGCAGGTCAACACCGTGGGCGATACATGGGCTGTAAGCGATAATTAACGAAGGCCCCGGAAAGGCCTCGGCCTCGCGGAATGCGCGCAGCGTCTGTACATCCTTCGCACCGAAAGCCACATGTGCGACATAAACATGTTCATAGGCCATCGCAATCATGGCCAGATCTTTCTTGCCGACCGGCTTGCCGCCTGCCGCGAACTTGGCCACCGCGCCCAGCGGCGTGGCCTTCGACATCTGCCCGCCGGTATTCGAATACACCTCCGTGTCGAGTACCAGCACATTCAGGTCGCGCCCGCTCGCAAGCGTGTGATCCAGACCGCCGAAGCCGATGTCATACGCCCATCCGTCACCGCCGATCAACCACACGCTTTTTGCGGTCAGCGTGTCTGCAACGCTGTACAGATTTCGCGCCGGGTCACTACCCAGTTCATCGAGAACGGCTTTCAACTGCTCGACGCGCTGGCGCTGCTCGTAAATCTCCGCTTCATCATCCTGGCACGCATCCAGCAGGCTGTCGACAAGTTCGGCACCGATGTCGTCGCGCAATTCCTGCAGCAACATGCGCGCATGACTGCGTTGCTCATCCAGTGCGATACGTATCCCCAGACCAAACTCCGCGTTGTCCTCGAACAAAGAGTTATTCCAGGCCGGTCCCCGCCCGTCGCTGTTTGCCGTGTAAGGCGCGGTCGGCAGGTTACCGCCATAGATCGATGAACAGCCGGTGGCATTCGCGATAATCATGCGATCGCCGAACAACTGCGTGGCGAGCCTGATATAAGGTGTTTCACCACAACCAACACAGGCCCCGGAAAACTCGAACAACGGCTGCGCCAGCATCGAACCCTTGATCGTCGTCCAGCGGATTTTAGTCCGGTCGTACTCCTCGAGCGTCTGGAAGAAATCCCATTTCGCGTTTTCCTGCTCCAGCAGCGGTTCAATCGGGTGCATGTTCAGCGCCTTGCGGCTCAGATTACTCTTGTCGCGGGCCGGGCAGATTTCTACGCATAGCGTACAGCCCGTGCAGTCTTCCGGAGACACCTGGTAAGTGATACCGAGGTCGGAATCGAATTCTTTTCCCTTTATCGGCAACCACCTGAAATCGTCCGGGGCGTTTTTGACTGCGTCGGGATAAAATACCTTGCTGCGGATCACGCTGTGCGGACACACAAACACGCACTTGCCGCATTCAATGCACAGGTCGGCCTCAAGGACGGGAATTTCAAGCGCCAGATTGCGCTTCTCGTATTTTGCCGTGCCGACCGGCCACGTGCCGTCGACCGGCATTTGACTGACCGGGATGTCATCACCGCGCCCGGCGATCATTTCTCCGGTCACCTCACGCACGAATCGTGGTGCCGCCTGTTTAATTGATGGCGGTCGATCATGCTCCGCACTCACCTGCTCGGGCACCTCGACTTGTCTGAGTCCGTCCACCGAGGCATCGATCGCACTGAAATTCGCGTCGACAACGCTGCCGCCCTTGGCCCGATAGGTCGATGCAACTGAATCCTTGATCTTGGCAACGGCTGCTTCCTGCGGAATCAGTTCAATCAGCGCAAAAAAACAGGTTTGCATGATGGTATTAATGCGCCGCCCCAACCCGCTCTCCGCCGCAATTCGATACGCATCGACGACCCAGACCTGCAACTGCTTGTCGATAATCCGCGTCTGCATGGATCGCGGCAGCCGGTCCCAGACCTCGTCGGCCGGCCACGACGTATTCAGTAAAAACACTGCTCCTTCGCGCGCCATGTCGAGCATCTCATAACGCTGCACGAACGCGGCCTGATGACAGCCGACAAACTCCGCCTGATCATCACCGATCAGATAGGTCGAACCGATCGGATGCGGACCGAAACGCAGATGCGATACCGTCACGGCGCCGGCCTTCTTCGAATCGAAGACAAAATGACCCTGGGCGTACAAATCGGTTTCCTCGCCGATGATCTTGATCGAGTTACGATTGGCGCTGACGGTGCCGTCGCTGCCCAGGCCGTAGAACACCGCATGACGCGCCTCACGGTCGGTATCGGTCTGATAGCCGCGATCCCAATCGAGACTGAGCTGACTGACATCGTCGAGAATGCCGACCGTAAAACGGCTTTTCGGCGTCTCGCGACTTAACTCGTCGAACACCGCCTTGACCATCCCCGGCGTAAACTCCTTGGACGACAGGCCATAGCGTCCGCCGAGCACGCGTGGTGCAACCGAAAATCTTTCGCCGCCGTCCGACACATGCTCGGCCAGCGCCGCGACCACGTCCTTGTATAAGGGTTCGCCGCCGGCACCGGGTTCCTTGCATCGGTCCAGTACAGCCAGTCGCCGGACCGAGCGCGGAAGCGCCGCGACGAGCCACTCGGCGCTGAATGGCCGGAAAAGACGTACCTTGAGCACGCCGATCGATTCACCGTGCGCGATCAGATGGGCGACGGTCTCCTCGACCGTTTCCGCGGCCGAACCCATTAACACGACCACACGCTCCGCATCCTGCGCACCGACATACTGAAACGGCTCATAGCTGCGACCGGTGACACGCGCAAACCGCTCCATCGTCCTGATGACGATTTCAGGCACACGCCGGTAATATGGATTGACGGCTTCGCGCGCCTGAAAAAAAACATCCGGATTTTGCGCGGTGCCGCGCATGATCGGCCGGTCAGGCGACAGGCCGCGCTCGCGGTGCTGGCGCACGAGATCATCATTGATCATGTGGCGAATTTCTTCATCGAGCAACGGATGTATCTTCGCCACTTCGTGCGAGGTCCTGAACCCGTCGAAAAAATGCAGCATCGGCACGCGCGATTGCAGTGTGATAGCTTGCGAGATCAGCGCGAAGTCCTGAGCCTCCTGCACCGAGTTGGACGCCAGCATCGAAAAACCGGTGCCCCGACAGGCCATCACATCGCTGTGGTCGCAGAAGATTGATAGCGCATGAGTGGCAACGGAGCGCGCGGCTACGTGAAATACCGTCGGCGTCAATTCGCCGGCAATCTTGTACATGTTCGGGATCATCAACAGCAGGCCCTGCGACGACGTAAATGTCGTCGTCAAAGCACCACGCTGCAGGGCCCCGTGTACCGCACCGGCCGCACCGGCCTCGCTCTGCATTTCGATGACTTGCGGGATGCTGCCCCATAAATTGGGACGGCCAGCGGCCGACCACTCATCCGCGAATTCACCCATCGAAGACGATGGCGTAATCGGATAAATGGCAATGACTTCATTGCAACGGTGCGCAACGGCCGCGACGGACTGATTCCCGTCAATTGTAATCATCTGGCTGCTGGACATTTCATCTCCCTGGATCACTCAGCTTTGGACAGCCGAACGCCAACGTCCATAGGGGATTTCCGAGAAAATACAGGCCAATAACGCCTAATTGCAGCTGAACTCAGTCGCTACGCCCTGATCGAATCTTTTTAACGGGATTCCATGCTCTCGAGCTGCGGGTAGATCTGCTCGCGGGCTCGCTGCAGGTGGGCCGGGTCATCGATCTCCGACCAGACCAGGTCCGTGACGACCGGGCAGCGGATCGGTCGCCTGGCTGCGGCAGTAACGAGACAGTCCGTCTCATAGTCATAGTGCAGCGACGTCTTGAAGGCACGATCGGCTATCTCCTGCATCAGCGTGAACAACCCGGCGGAGATTTTCGAGATGCCGACGAGTTCACCGGCTACGGAACCGGTCAGTGCGTCGCGTTCTTTCGACATCGCGACGAGGTTGTCGTCACGTGCCTCGACCCAGACCTCATCGCCGGCGCCGGTCGGACCGGACAGCAGGATCGCATCGGCGGCCGGCTCGTCCAGCAACTCGGTCAGGGCGCGCGGCTCGTAGATCAGGTCGGATTCAAGCAACAGGAAATCATCATCGATGCCGTCACGCGCGCAATACAGTGAATACATGCTGCCCGAATCGGCGAAGCGCGGGTTATGCACGGTGCGCACGAGGCCGTCCCGGCCGGCCGCAAGCCGCTCGTAGTGATCCGCGCAGTATCCGGTCACGATGACGACCTCTCGAATCCCGGCCGCGACGAGCCGGTCGATCGATTCCTCGATGATCGGTCGCTGTCCGAGCCGCAGGAATCCCTTCGGAACATCCTCGACCTCGCCGCGCAGGCGCGTCCCCATGCCGGCGGCCAGGATCACGGCACTGCTTATCTTAGCGCTGGGGATCATGCGAACGGCCCGAAGATCTCGGCGAACGCAGCCGCGAGCGCGTCGAGATCTTCCGCACCGATCGCGCCCATGTTGGCGATCCGGAAAATATTCTCTTCGAACTGGCCCTGCCCGGAATAGATCACGAATCCGGCCCGTTTGAAGGCGTCGTGCGCCTGATCATAGCCGCAGCCGTCGGGCAACAGGTAGGATCGAAGAACACATGAATATTCTTTTTTATTCAATAGAATAGAGATACTTAATGAAGTTAGTTCTTCTGCTATTCTGTCCGCGCGCTCACGGTAGATCCGCCGCCGCTCCGCCCAGCCGCCATCCTCGCGCAACTCGTCCAGCGCTTCGCGCAACGCGAATGCCGCCGGCACCGCCTGCGTGAACGGCGAGAAACCGTCACCGTGCTGACCCGCGTAATAGGCATGCAAGTTCAGGTAAACGCTGCCGGCCTCAGCCTGTGTTCCCGACCACAACGCGTTGCGTGCAACGACGAACGATAATCCGGGCGCACCATGCAGGCACTTGTTCGCCGTCGCGGCGACGGCGGCGAGGTTCCATGCATCGGCATCGATCGCTTCGGCCCCGAAACTGCTGACGCCGTCGAGTAGCAGCGGTAAATCACGCGCCTTGCACAGAGCGCCGATCGCATCCAGATCATTCAACCGGCCGGTCGTCGTCTCGTGATGCACAGTGGTCACGTGTGTAATCTCGGGATGCTTGTCGAGAACGCGGGCCGCCCCCGCGATATCAACGGGCGCTGTCCACTGCGCCTGCACCAGGCGATACGGTTTGCGATGCGCGGCGAGTATCTTCGCCATGCGTTCGCCGTATACGCCGTTCGACAGCACGAGCGTTCCGCCGGTATCCGGTGCAAAGCTCGCGAGCATCCCCTCGACCGCGCTCGTGCCCGAACCGGTCAGCAGGACAGCAGAAAAACCGGCCTCCATGTCGGCATAGACACGTACGAGTTCGGCGTTGATCTCGCGCGTGAGTTCGGCGAACTCGGGTTCGCGGTGACACCAGTCGTCGCGAATCAGCGCATTGCGCACCCGGTCCGTCAATGTCACCGGACCGGGGTTCAGCAGGATATTGCGTTTAACGGTCATCGAATCAATTCCCAAAACCTATTTCCTTGAGGCAATATGGTCACGCAATCGGTCCGCGACCTCGGCCGGCGTGATGGTCGGGCGCGGCAAATCTCTGGGGACGCCCGGCACTGTCGGCGTATGGATAAACGCGAGTTGTCCGCTCGTCGCCGCCAGCTGCACACCGAGTTCATCCGGATTCGCCGCCGTCACGACGGCCGGATAACCGCACGCTGCAGCCACCGCGCAAAAATCGACCGTCGGCGACAGTGTCGTTTGCCCGCCCGTCGATTCGTGAATACCGTTGTCGAACAATACATGCACGAGGTTGGGCGGTCGCTCGACGCCGAGCATCGCCAGTGCTCCGAGGCGCATCAGCAACGCACCGTCACCGTCGAGCACGACAATACGCCGGTTGGGACAAGCCAGCGCAATGCCCAGGCCGAGACTGACGGCACAACCCATCGACCCGACCATATACAACTGACCCGGTCGATCGTCGAGGGCATAGAGTTCACGGCCGGTATAGCCGGTGGATGCAATCACGATCGTATCCGGATCGACGCACGCCTGAACCGCGCGCAGCATTTCGGTACGCTGCGCCGTCGGTTGCACGGCTGCAATGATCCTGGGTGCGGGCGGCCGCGCTGCCGGTGCCGACTGCAATGCGTGCGGTGCGACGCTGCCCTTGCGCATGATCAGCGCAAACGAACGGCGCTCGTTGTCCATCGTCGTCACCGCGCGCTCGAGGACCGGTTCGATCGCGTCTTCTTCGGTCGGAAACCAGTCCCAGGCGATACCGAGCAGGTCCAGCAGGTCACTGGTAATCCGGCCCATCAGTTCGTGTTGCGGTTCATCGGCCGGCCCGCCGGGCTCACCGCGCAGCGTGACGATAATCAGCACCGGGATACGAAACGTATGTGTAAGAGATGTCAGCGGGTTGACCGTATTGCCGAAACCCGAATTCTGAAACATGACGACCCCGCGCTGCCCGGCCAGTTCGGCGCCGGCCGCAACGGCTATCGCGTCGCCCTCGTTCGCCGCGCCGACGTAGCGCAGATTATCGTCATCAATGACGTAATTGATAAACGGCTTCAGATACGAACACGGCACGCCGGCATACAGTGAAAATCCGTGCGCGCCGGCACGGCGGATGAACGCGCCGGCCTCGATCATGCAAAGCTGCCCGCGGCCAGCACATCATCGAGGCTGTCGACATCGAGCCAGTGCCCGGTCGTATAGACCACGCGCACCGTTTGTCCGCGTCGCACCAGTTCATCGAGCACGTGATGCAGCTTGGCTTGCCGGTTTGCAGGCATAGCCGCCAACTCGCCGACGAGTTCGGAAAACAAGGGCAAGCTGTTTGCAGACACCCTGAGCAAGCCCATCCACTCACCGTGGATCTGATCGTCGGCCAGTTCTTCGCCTGCGGCCGCCAGCGTGACGTCGCGATAAAAAGCATGCCGCGAATACGGCTCGGAACAACGCACATAATCGGCCGCGCGGCCGCGATTCACCGACGCACTCCAGTCCGTATCGACGGCGATGACAATATCGGCCTCGGCCTCGGCCAGGCTGTCGAGAATGTAACGCTTGAAAATCACGTCGCCAAACGAAACATATAAATCGCCCTGAGCCAGATCACCCTGAGTCAGATCACCTTGGGCCGCCGTCCCGTCATCGGCCGTCGCCTTGAGCGCGAGATCGAGCGACAGCAGTTCGCCGGTCTCAGCATAGTCCGGATTATCGACGTAGTGCAGCGCCGGCAGGTTCACGGCCTCGGGCCGGTATCCGCGCACGACCGAGATATCCTTGATGCCCGACGCGTTATACGCGGCGACGATATGCCCGAGCAACGGCTGACCGCGCACCTCGACCATGGCCTTGGGCCGTTCGTCCGTCAGCGTGCCGAGCGCGCTGCCGCGCGAGGCAGCCAGGATAATGGCCCGCGATGCCTGCGACTCCTTCGGCAGATAGCGTTGCTCGGCATCCTGCAACTCCGATGCACCCTGCAGCCGGAAGATTTCCTTGACCGACGCGATCCGGTCTTCGATCGCACGCAGATTTTGTTCGCGCGCGAGTGTCTCGGCACATTCCTGCATCGTCGTGATCGCGGCGCGCAACAGGTGATTGGCCCAGATCGCGAGCGAAAAGCCGGCCTCTCGCAGCACGTCGGTCGGCGTCGCGTAATACTTCGTCGGCACGATGACGACCGGTGAACGATCGGCCCATTCACGCTTGAAGGCGAGCACCTCGGACGGCGTGCTCAGCGCGCTGTGAATCAGGATGCCATCCGAACCCGCCTCATGATAGGCCTCAGCACGCTTCAATGCCTCGCCGAGCCCCCAGCCGGCGATAAACGCCTCGATGCGCGTAATGATCGCGAACTCGTCGTCGGACTGCGCGTCCTTGCCGGCCTTGATCCGGCTGCAGAACTCGTCGATCTCGGCCAGTTGCTGCTTGTTGCCGTCGATGAAGCTGTTGGTCTTCGGGTACAGCTTGTCCT
>Ga0255047_10002259_pt1 | contig 12880 bp, 15 predicted proteins | sample JV7_2_1_MG_FD_183640 | JGI IMG/M metagenome (GOLD analysis project Ga0255047, IMG submission 183640) | Seawater microbial communities from Jervis Inlet, British Columbia, Canada - JV7_2_1 | ecosystem: Environmental > Aquatic > Marine > Inlet | place: Canada: British Columbia | collected 2016-10-06
TTGCGCTTCTTTCGGACCACTTGCATTCCGATCTCGAGCGGGAAGGGCTGCGCGATCTTCACGCGACCAAGAGCCTTGGCCATCCCGGCCTGCGTGAGCTGGCGCACCGGCGGAAGCCGCTTCCCGTTGTTCATCGTTCCACGCTCGCCTGGCTTCGCCGCCGGCTTCTTCTTCGGCTTGGGCCGCTTGAGCCGGGGCCGCTTGGGCTCGGCCTTCGGCGGAACCGGATCGTGCGACGCGGCAGCGTCAAGCTCCTCGTGCGTCTGCGCGAGCGCGAGCGCCTTGACCGTCTCGACCCCGACCTCCTGGGTGAGCGGCTTGGGCTCTGCCGTGCCGGCCTTCGTGAGCAGATCGGGCGGGATGAGCGGCGGAACCCCTTTCAGATGCGCGGCCTTCGTGATCGCGAGGCGTCGTTTCATACGCTCGATCGCGCGCATATGCGCCCGCTGGGCCCCTGTGAAGTCGTCGCCGGCGTCGATGACCGCCCGCACCTCGGCGTCGTCGGCCCGCGAGACCAGCTTGAGCTCGAGGCTCAGGGGCAGGCATCGGAACTTGTCCGGGCAATTGTGACAGCCGGTGTCGTCCTGGTCGTAGCCGAGCGGGTCTGCGCCCTCGGCGTGACACGGCGGGATCCGCGATGGATCGGTCTTGGAGTGCAGCGTGCCCAGGAAATCCAAATCCATAGCCTCTAGTCCTCTCTCTACCGGATAGCACGCCCGCGAGAGAATCGCGGTCGCGCTCGCCACTGCCAACCCTAGCCTCTGCTGGGTCTCGCGGCGCAGCTTGCCGCGAGGGCGCCACCGGCGTAGCGCTCGAGCCTCATGGGCACCGTCGATGAAGGCCGCCACGAGCAATTGCCAATCCTCGGCGGGGAGACCGTCCCGGAGACGGCCTACCAACTCGCGCGCCTCGACGCGGGCCTCCGGACTCGGTGCGCTCGGAAGGCCGGCGTTGACGTACCACCGCGGCGCCCGTACCAGGACGACGTCATGCTCCACCATGGCGTCCAAGCTGTCGAAGCTCAGCGGGTGGGTGGCATGGCCCCAACAATCCTTGAGCGTGCGGCGGTCTGCGTAGGCCCGGTTTCGCAACTTGACCATCGAGTTCCGCAGGGCGGTCCGGACGTACGCCTGACGATTCGAGACGACCCGCCCGGCCTTGAATTGCTCCACGCAGCGGAGCGCCACTATCGCCGCCTCTTGCTCGAGGTCGTCCTGGTCGAGCGCGAGAGCGTTATAGCCCGCCCGGTATTTATGCGCGCACTTCCGAATCTCGGCCGCGCACTCTTCCCATTCGAGGGTCTGTCCACCCATTTGCCCCGCCCTGTCCGATCCGGTCCGCGACCGTGCCACGTTTGGATGCCCGGCGTCTACGGCTCGTCCAAATTACAGCCGCTAGCACAGCACATCATCCCCGCCGCCCCGGCCTGCCAACTCGCCGGATCGATGTGCTCGTCCGTGGTATCACCGCCGTCCTCGGAGCGCCAGAAGACCCGCACGAGAGCGCGGTCGACCATGCGATCGACTGGATCTTCGTCGCCCACCTCGACGTTCGCCGCGTGCGCCAGCCCGAGGCTGATCACGCGGTCCTGGCCGGCGAAGTCGCCGCCAATGATCTCACCCAGGTCGTAGAGCTCCCCGCCGCAGTCCACGCAGCGAGAGCAGAGATGCCGAGGCACATGGATGTACTCCTCGCACCCCTCCGTCGCGCACAGCAGGGGCGACACGCAAAGCCCGGTGCCGATGGAGTGCGTGTGCTTGGCCGGACAGCTGAGATCGACCACCTCGGGGATGCGGTGCCCGGCCGGGTCCATCCCGTCGGTGTTGCCGCAGCTCGAGCACGTCGGAATGTCGACCCCCTCCGTCTCCCCGAGGAGCACATCGAAGCGGAAACAGCTGAAACACTCAGGGCAGGTGATCGCCACCAAATCGCGCTCGTATCGCATCCAGTCGCCGAAGCTATCGCCGTCCATCTGGAGCACTCGAGCGATCCACTGCGTTCGCTCGCGCATGATAATGAGCGCCAGGTGGGGCGGGATCTCGTGCATCAGCGCCGTGATCGCGGAGCTCACCATGTCCATCTTCCAGCGCCCCTCCTCTCCGATGGGGTCGGCGGTCTCGAGCTCTTCGGGGGCCTGATTCTCGGTCTGGTCAGTCATCGGATTTGTCCTTCTGGGTGGTAGACGCCGCGGCGACGAGTTTCTGACGGATCGTGATGAGGATTTCTCGCTCGAGCTCGCCAGCGGAGCCGCGCGCGGTCGAGCTCTGCACCGGCTGGCCGGCGGCATCATAGGCGGTGACCTCCCACCAGCCCCCGCCGAGCCCCGTCTCATCAGTAGCGGTCCTCTCCTCGGTAGTGGTTCTCGAGCCAGACCTCCCACGCGACCCGTGCGGCCTCCTCGTGGAGCGCTGCGGGGACGTCGCGCGAGATCATGGCCTCGGGGGTCTCGCCGGGGTCGAACCGGCTGGGCTGCGTCCAGAGCCCGTCCAGCACCGCGCTGACCTCGTGCTCGTCGCCCGCGTCATCGCAGACGATGACCGTGACCTCTTCGCGGACTCTCACGTCACCCGCCTGTAAAGGCGGATACGGGGCGGGGTGTGGGTGCGGTAGGTCATCGGGTCTCCCGAACACGGCGAGGGGTTCCGACCACGCGCCAGCCGTCGGCGTCGGGGCCGCGGTGGAAGATGTCAACGGCGTGCTCGGCGTCGTAGGCCCAGGTGCGCCAGACGAAAGAGGCGTCACGATCGGCCTTGCAGACGTAGCGCACGGCGTAGCGGTAGAGATTGGCGCCCGTCGTGGCGGGCTTAGTGCGGAAGGGTCGGGGCATCAGGATTCTCCCAGCGCGTCGATGGCGCGCTGCCAGTCGGTGTCAGTCATCGGGCGGCCGGCCACCTCGCCAGCCTTGGTGTAGAAGCGGTCTCCCGCCGCGCGGAGCTCGTCGATGCGCGCCCATGTCTCGGGGCAGGTGCAGCGAGCATCCGGGTGGATCCCGCGAGCGCAGTGCTCGGTGTCGTGCTCGAGGCCGTCCGCGTCGTGCGCGGCATCGGCCTCGACGCCCATCAGGTAGGCGCACCAGATCCAGACTCGGGAGAGGGCTTCCGCGCCGCTGAAGTCGAATGCTGTTTGCTCGGCCACGTCTCACTATGGGGTCCACCGTCGAGTTAGGTCAAGCGCTAATCGTCGGTTGACCGTCGATTGCCCCAGACCCATACTGCTCGCATGACTACAGCCACACCCCGCGCGCAATCCCTCGAGAAGTGGTGCGAGGCGTACGGGCACGGAGCTCGAGCTTATCTCGCGCGCGAGGTCGGAGTCCGCTGGGCGACCATCAACGACGTCGTAGAGAAGCGGTCCATACCGACCGTAAAGACGGCGAAGGCAATCGAGCGGGTCACCGGGGTCCGCTGGACGAGCCTGGTGGGCTAGTTGGGGGTCGTTTTGCAAGGACCCTGGAGCCGCCATCCGCTCCGAGGACAGCACGTCATAGCCTTCCGACTAAAGTGCCGGGGCCGTTTCCGCCTGGGGAAATTGCACATAGCGACCGATGGGGGCGCCGGCCCCACCCTATGCAGATCCCCGCTCGACGGCCAACAGCGCGATGCTTGGCGGAGCTCGGAGGCGAGCCCCCGCGGTTGGTGTCCCCAGGGCTACGTGGGCGACTTTATCCCCTGTAAGCACTGCCTCCGAAAGCTCAAAGACTGACGCCCTCGAGCCTCCGCCCCGACCACCGCGGCGCGTGCGCGATGACGTGCGCGTTCTGCTCGATACTGAGCGCGCCGGCGTCGAAGCCCGGCGGCGGGACCGCGATGTGCGTGGGGGCGAAGGTCGAGAGGCTCGCGGCGAGCCGCTCCGCCTGGACCTGCTCGTTCTCGCCTCGGTCGAGGTAGATCGTGTACCGCAGAGCTCGCATACGCTTGAGCCGCTCGATCTTCGCCGGCGTGGCTACCTTCCCGAAGAGGCCGACCGCGTTCGTTCCAACCTTGATCGCGTCGAAACCGCCCTCGACTATGACCACGTGGCCCGAGCTCGAGGCGCGGTCGTAGTTGTAGAGCACATCTTCGGCCGTCGCGTAGCCCTCGATATTGCGAGGGTTGCGTGTCTTCTGATACCCGCGACGATCGGCGCCCTCGGGCCGGTCCCAGCTTGCGCGGCCCTGCCAGTACGCCAAGCCGCCGTCCATCATCGCGGGGAAGACTATGTATCCCTGGAGCCATCCCGTGCGGCCCCAGCCGAGCCGCCAATAGCGGAGCACATCGCGGCCCACGCCGCGCGTCTCGAGGTAGCGCCACGCCTCCTCATGCAGTGGCGTATCCGAGAGCACGTCCACGCCAGTCGGCCAGGCGATTTGCGGGAGCCGCGTGAGCTTCGGCTTGCGCTTCCGCGCGGCGACGCCGGCGAGCACCGTGGGCGCGTTGCCTCCCACGTAGCCGCCGAGCACGTAGGCCACCGCGTCCTGGTCGTCGATGCCCTCGAGCAGTTCGACGAGCTCGAGCGTCCCGCCGCTCTTGAGGCAGCGCCAACACTTCCACGCCCCCCAGCCGCTCTTGGTCGCGTTCCACCGCAGGCGCGAGCTCCCGCACGGACACGGCAACAGATACTCATGCGAGCGCGGCGAGTGCGATTCCTTGTAGCCCCCATGCCGATCGGCGAAGCGTGCCGCGTCGAAGGTAGCCACCGCGTCGATGAGGCTAGGCATCCGCGAAGTCTCTGGTGGGCTCGAGCTTCTCGTAGCTGGTGACCATGCGGACGCGCGCGAGGTCGTTCTCGATCCGATAGATCTGGTTGACGGGCGAATCACGGTGCGCCTCCATGAAGAAGCGCATCGTCCCCATCCGCATCTCCTCGTCAGTCGCGTTAAGGCTCCCGTAGGCGTCCACGATCCGCACCTTGGCGTAGGCGTCAGCCACGTCGCTAGAACTCAGAATGTGCTCGATGTCATGCGCGCCCTTCTTCGGGCGCTGCGCCTGCCAGGCCGACCAGCCCGCCATGTCGTTCTGGAGGAGCAGCCGCTTGAAGTCGCGCGCGAAATTCATCTGCTGCTGGGTCTCGCTGTCCACCTTCGCGCGTGAGCGGCCGAGATCCATATAGTCGAGGATGCACATCTCGGGCGTGAACCCTTGAGCCTTGAGTTCCGAGAGCTCGGCCTGGAGGTGCAGCACCGACACATCCCAATCGTTGAGCGTGCGGATCACGAGCAGCTGGCGCCGGCGTAGGTAGTCCTCCTGAAGCCAGCGGAACGTGGGCACGCTCATCCGCCCGGCCTTGACGTCCGAATAGAGCTCCTGCGAGAAGCGCGCGTCGTACTTCGCCGCGATCTGGGCTCCCTTGCCCTCGAGCTGAAAATGCACGGTCGGCGCACAGTCCACGTAGGTCGCGCTCCAGCCCATGTTAACGAGCCAGGTTGATTTGCACCTCTTCGCGTAAGCAAAAACCACCCAGAGTTCGCCCTTCTGGACGCCGCCAGTGGCATCGTCGAGAGGGTCGAGGCCGGTCCTAAAGACCTCGTGGTCTGCGTTCAGGCTCTCACGGATCCGGTCCGAGTAGCGCCCACCGAGTTCCTCGAAAAACCACTGCCGATCCACCGTGTCGAACGTAATTTTATGGATCTGGTCCTGCGCCGCCCCCATAACGTCGTAGGCCTCGTCCGTCCGGCCGGCGTTGAAGAGTTTAGCGCTCTGGTTATGCGCGACCGCGAACACCTGGCGCCGGACGAATTCGCGGAGCTCGTTCTTGAGATAAGGTGCCTCCGGCACCTGCTCGAGCGCCATGATCGCGTCCAGTTCGCCTGAGTAGAGCGCCGCGCGCTCGGCGCTCTCCTGGCGAAGCGCTTCGCGGAGCGGCGTCTCGGTACACCGCCTCGAGTATTGCTCGTGGTAGGCGTGCATCGATTTGAAAACCCAACCGAGCTCCTCGGCCGTGAAATGGTCAACGTCGAGGTACTCCATAGCCTTCTGAGCGAAGGCCTCATCGATCATGCAGAGCCGGAGCACCTGGCGCTGAAAGCCCGTACCGAATTCGAACGCCACTATCGCACCAACGCGGAAAGCACCGCGTCCGGAAGCTCGCTCAAGAGGCCTCGGCGTAGCGCGACCACGTCGAAACCGTAGATCGCGGTCAGCTGGGCCGCGCAGGGCGCCGCCGAGGGACAGCGCTGGCACCAGTCCGAGCTCGGATGATAGCCGCCAGAGTGCCGGGGCTGGCTCTCGCAAGCCTCGGCCGCGCCCTGGACGAGATGCCTCCGCTTAAACGCCTCTTTGGTCACATGCGGCTTCGCCGCGAGCGTGCGAATCAGCTGGGCGTAAGGATCAGCGGAGGTTTTCCGGGCGTCGTAGGACGCAGCGGCAGCCTTCTCGCCCTCGAGCCACGCCGACCAGCGCGCCGCCAGACGATCGCTCTTGAGCTGGGCGAGCCGCGGTAGGGCCTTCTGCCGGCTCGCATAGCTCATCTCGCGGAAGCGCTCGCGCATGTAGCCGGCGACGTCGCGCACCCCCGCGGTGCGGCACCATTCGAGGAAGGCCGCGGCGTGCTCGAGCTCGAGCTCGGCACGCTTTCGGCTCGTCTTCCGGGGCCTCGATCGTCCGTGCTCGGTCCGGAGGTCGTAATAGTGCGAGATCACATCCCACGACGCCGCGGTCATCGTCGGCCCCTCGGTGCCGAGACGCAGGGCCCCAGCCGGCGGGCCACGAAGCTCTGGCGCTTCTCCGAATGATCCCGGAGCGTCCGGTGGTGCCTGTCTTGGAAGTCGTAGATCCGCCCGATCATCTTCCCGGGCGCCGCCGTCAACGGGCGAAAATAGCTCTGCATCAACGTCACACCATCAGCCCCTCCCGAAGCGTAGATGAGCGCGGCGGCTCGCGGCACGTCCACGCCTTCGCCGAGGACTGTCGTCCCTATCAGGACTTGGTGCGCCCCGTCGAGAAACTGCGCCACCGAGCGCGAAGTCAGCGAGGCCTCGCCGCCCTTCACCACCACGCTCTCGGGGATGCGCTCGCCCAGCGCGTCCGCGTGAGCTCGGCGCCGCGCGAGCACCAGCGTTGGGATCCCGTTGTCCAGGGCGAGCATTTTGGCGAGCCGGACCACCGCGTCGTTCCTCTGCTCGTGCTCGACGATCCCGAGTTCGTAGGCCTCGCGCCAGTCCATCGTGTAGCCGAGCGGCGGAGCATCGATCGGGCAGAACACCACTCTAGGCGGGGCGAGGTAGTCCGGAATCAGATCCTCGACCCGGATCCGGTGAATGACGTTGGAGCACACCGCCTCCATGGCTAGCCGATCGTCCCCCGTCCGGAAGTGCGTGCCGGTCAGCATGTAGCGGAAATAGGCGTTTCGAGCCTTCGCGCTGATACGGTGATACGTCTCGGCCGCCGCGTGGTGAAATTCATCGATGATGAGGAGCTCGCGAGTCGCGAACCACTCCGGGGACTGCCGCACCGCGCTCGGCGCCGTCGCGACCACGATCGGCTTGCTGATATCGCGCTGGGCAGGCTTCGCGCTCCCGTCGAGCCGGGCCACCATGTCCTCGCTGAAGTGCCGGCAGAGCACGCCGTAGGTCTGCCGCACGATCGCCACGGTCGGAGCCACGAGCAGAGTCGGGCGCCCCAGCGTGTCGATGATGCGCGCTGACATCAGCGTTTTACCGCTCCGCGGCGGCGCATCGATAACCCCGGTGGGCGAGCTCAGCACCGCCCGATGCACGTCGTCCTGATACGGGCGCCATTTCGCGCTCATCGACCACCACGGGATCTGATCCTCGGGGACCGCGCGCATGTCTCGAGTCTCGCACGCGAGGCCGTAGTGTTGAGCGATCTGGGCGACGTAGCCGGCCAGGCCGGCGGCCACGCGCCCGCTCGCCCCGTCTACGTGGAGCAGAGAGCCCCAGGGTTCCCCCTCGTGATACCAGACCTCTCCGAAGCGGGAACCGGGCTTCTGCCCCGCAGCCACCGGCACCGACAAATGGCGGGCCGCGTACTGGAGAAACCAGCGCGGCGCCCCGTGGATCTCCGCTTCTGTATTCGAGCGCCAAACGTGCATGTAGCCCCTACACTTGGGGTTCTACCGAATAACAGCGAAAGGGTCAGGCATCGTGCTCGCACTGCCAGCAATTCCGAACGCTGGGGACGAGGACGCCGCGATCCTCGCGCGAGCCGCACGAGCAACCGGTTCGCCGGCTCGAGCGCTGCTCGCGCTGGCGCCGGCTGCGCGTCTGGCAGATGGAAACGCGGCCGGCGGGGTCGGTCCACACGACCCGAACGATCTCCGCGTCCCACTCCTTACCCGCTCGGCTGCGGACAATGACGCATTCGCCAGGAGCGGGGCGACCGGCGACGGACACGCCCCATTCGCCCGATCGGAGCTTGGTCGGCTTGGCTTTCTTCATACCCAGACTATGGGGTCGACCGTCGAGGGGCTGCAAGGGGAAATGTACGGCGCGGCGTCGATTTGGGCTTGCCATCTCGACGGTCGACCCCATAGTGGGGGTGAGGACAGCATGACCACCAACACCAGCAGCAACAAGCCCCGCCACCTCCGCCTGATTCCCCGCGACGAGCGATACACCGACTGCGGTTGTGAAAAACCCTGCCTCTGCCACCGCGACCCGCGCGCCGAGCCTGCCCAAAAGGCGCTCGAAGCCGCCGACCCCCTCCACCCATCCCCGGAGGCTAAGGCCTCCTGGGAGCGGGCGATGGCTCGCGAGAGCGAGCGGATGGCCAAGGTCGCCGAGGCCAGCCACTACACCGGCGCGAAGTACGAGAGCGGTCGCGACATCAAGGAAATCGCGAAACTGGTCCGCAAGGACATCAAGGCCGCCCGCAAGGCCGGCGACCTCCCCGCGGCCAAGTACAGCGTCAGAATCTCCCGCTACTCGATGGGCCGGAGCCTCACCGTCACCGTCTCGGGCCTCGAGATGGAGGTCGCGAACATGGAGCGCTTCCGAGCCGAGGCGCGAGACCCGAACCTCCGTCACCTGGGGGCGCCGGTCGGCCGCCTCATGACGGACGAGGCCTACGCCCTTGAGGCCAAGGTCGAGGCGCTGGTCAACGCCTACAACTTCGACAAGTCCGACCTGGCGACCGACTACCACAACAGAGCCTTTCACGGCTTCGTGAGCATCGAGGCCGACTTCGGTGCCGCGCGCGAGCGGGCCGAGGCCGAGCTCAACGGCCTCGAGGGCACCCCGCCGGAGGGCTGCTGGACCCGCGACGAGGGCGACGGCCCCGAGCGCTGCGACCTGGCCGACTTCATCCGCGCCAACATCGAGGACCCCGAGCTCGAGAACTGGCTCGAGCTCTTCCGGGCCACCGAGCCGGGCGGCTCGTTCCGGCTCGGCGGAGGCGCCACGCCCTGCGTCACCTTCGCCCGCGAGACCGAGACCTACCTCGCCGCGGAGTAACCGCGCCCCATCCCGCCCCGCCCCGTAGCCTCACGGCACGGGGCTTGGGGTCGTGGAGGGCACGAGATGAGCACGATCTACGACAGCACGAACGGAGAGACCATTTGCGAGGGCGCGCGAGCCGCGCTCGCCACGGCTGCCCGCATCGCCAGCGACCGTGGCGAGCCGGTGATCCTCGAGGACGACGACGGTACGTGGCTCGTCCACGCGGACGGGCTCGACGGGCTCGCCGAGGCCCACCGCGACGAGGACGCGGCAGATCACGCCGCATCGCTCGGTGACGACGACGAGGAGGAGCTCGCGGGCCTCGAGCTCGGACGGGGTGCGTGACGGCCCCCACCTTCATTGATCTGTTCGCAGGGGCCGGCGGATGGACACTTGGGTTTGAGGCGGTGGGCTTCAAACACCTCGGCATGTACGACCACAACGAAAGCGCGTGTCGCACGGCCAGTCGCAACTTTGGCGCGGACATCGTCCATAGCGTTGATCTGTTCGAGCAATCCACCATCGTATTCCCCGATGCTGACGTGGTGGTTGGGAGTCCGCCGTGCCAAGGCTTTAGCAATGAGGGCAAGAAGGATGCGAACGACCCTCGAAACAGCTTGGTATGGTCGTTTCTAGACACCGTCGAACGCCTCCAACCCGCAATGTGGATCTTCGAGAATGTTCCAGGCTTCGCTAGAAGCTATCGGGGCCGCTGGTTCAAGGCGGTCTCGGAGCGTCTCCATGCTACTAGCTACCAGTGGTCGCACTTCATTCTCGACGCCGCGGACTACGGGGTCCCGCAGAATCGAAAGCGGTTCATCATTATCGCTTCGCGAGTCGGCAAGACCTCGCGCCCGCAGACAACTCACGCGGCGGCGCCTGACCTGTTTGAGGCGAGGCAACACACGACCCTGTTCGATGCGATATCGGATCTTCCGTCCCCAACGCCGGGCGACCGGGTCGGTCATTTTGAGTACAACGCAGCACCGAAGACGGACTATCAGATCTTGATGCGCGCAGGTTCCTCCGACATTCGCAATCACACGGCCCAGAAGCACAGTACGCGAGTGCTCGAGAAGATTCGCGCGGTGCCTGTCGGCGGAAACATGGCGCACCTGGTCGGCGTGTATGCAGAGAATCGGGTCAAGTACGAGGGCGGCTACCGCCGTGCCGACTGGGGGCGCCCGTCGTGGACGGCCTATTGGACACGTGGGATGACCTCCATCCATCCGGTGGAGGACCGCTTCCTAACGCCCAGAGAATGCGCGCGAATTCAGTCATTTCCAGATCGCCACGAATTCCACGGAACAACGATCGAAAACTACACCCAAGTCTGCAACGCCGTGCCACCGTTGATGGCGGAGGCGGTCGCACGGGCGGTGAAGGTCGAGCTGGATCGAGCACGGCGAAGCGCTCGTCGCCGCCGCTGACCGCCGCTTGCCTCTTGGTGTCAAGCGTGGCACCCTCCAGGCGTTCGCGTCCACTGTCCATGGGCCGTTCACCGTCGCAGCGGCCGGGTCTTAGAGCCCGGCCGTTGCCTTTTCGGCGCCGATGTGGCACCACAGCCAAGCGTCGGCACCGATGTGGCACCAGCCAAGCGTGGGCACCGACGCGGCGGTAACCAACGTGGACAAGCACCCGATTGAGGTCTCGCCTCGAGCACGCGGCCATTTCCGGCCGCCCGCAGGCGCGAGACTCGAAGGCGCGGCCGGGCATTGATGAGGGCCACCCGGTCGTGGGCAAGCGCATGAGGGCTAACGCCTATAGGGGGTGATGCCCCTGCGCCGGGTAACGCCGGCCCGTGGGAGTAGCCTTCGCTTATCCGATCTGTGCGATAGCTCTGCTACGCAGAGTCTTTTCAAGATCAACATAAGATCAGCCGAAGGCTGACAAAGCCCTCGCTGCGCTCAACAACCCCATTATCCGGTAGAACCCTGGGGGAATGGCCAAGCGAATGCACCCTCTACTCGGACAGATCGAGACCAACGAGCGCCGGCCTCGTCCGCTGGACGGGGATCTCGGGCTCTCTGCTGACCTCGCCGCGCTCCACGATCGAGACGAGCTCGGGCTGCCCATGCAGCCGCTCGAGCCTACCGGGATGCTCCACGAGGAGCCGGCCAGGAAGAGCATGCCGGTCGGCGGCTACCGCGAGCCCGGCATGGCGGCCTACTGCGAGCGCTGCGGCGGGATCGGCGGCCACGTGCCCGGCTGCCCCGCCGAAGGCGCCCAGGGGGCCGCTCAGGGGCTCGGGCTCGAGGACGACCACGAGGAGCGGCCCAGCCTGCGCCGGCTCCTGGCGCGCATCCTCCGCGGCCTGGCGGAGAGAATCGAGGGGAGCGACCGTGGCGAGCTCTGATCGCGAGCTCTTGATGTGGGCCGTGGCGAGCACCCAGGCCTACAGCGACGCCGGCAAGTACGACGCGGGGCGCGACATGACGCCGCGGTGCATCGAGGCTCAGGCCGCGGCTGAGCGGCTCTTCGCCGAGCTCGAGGCGCTTCGCAAGCTCGCGGAGGCGCTGCTCCCGTCCGGTAACACCCTGACCAAGCGGGCGCGCGAGAAGCTCGATCACTGGTTCTACACACACGGGGGAGGCGTTCTGTGAGCAAGCCGGATGCGGTGGACCTGGAGAAGATCGGGCGCGAGCTCGCGGAAGAATTCACCGAGGAGGGCACGGACGAGACAGAGAATCTGGTGCTCTCGGCCTTCTCGATCGAGAGCTATTTGGGCTTCAGCCCCGGCCGGCTCGACGCCGAGCGCCTGGTCAAGCTCCTCGACCACTGCGGTTTCGAGATCGTGAGGCTCCCCCGTGACTGAGCCGACGATCGTGATCGTCTGCGAGCTCGGCGAGCTCGAGGAGCTCACACACCAGCAAGCGGCCGTCTTCGAGAAGCATCTCCGGCGCGCTCACGATCTGGTGTTCCCTGAGCACCGCATCCGCGGGCTCTGGGTCCACCGAGCGCTCAGCACGGCGCGGGCGGAATTAGCGGGCGCAGTTGACCGAGTGCTGGGATTCGAGTGCTCGACTGCGGAAGAGCGGCTCCAGTACGTCAACGGGTGGCCGTCTCGGTTCGACCGCGTTTGCCGCGACCGGGATACAGCGCGAACCGAGGCCGGAAAGCTCCGCCGCGAGCGGGACGACGCTCGAGGCCTCGCGCGCATCCTCGCGCACGCCTACCAGACCGACAACCGACCCCCGCCGCGCGTCGTCGCCGATGCGCTGGCGTTCCCTGCGATTCCGGCGGAGCCGTCCCATCACGATGAGGCAGGTCTCGAGGGAGGAGTTCCGCGCCTTCCCCGACCGTTATGTCCGGGAGGCGCAGAGTGACGGCCCTATCGCGGTCGACGGAGCGGGGGCTGCCCGAATGATCCAGCCCGCTCGCCGACGAGGACTCTCAACCCAAGTAGATGGAGGACCCCAATGGCGGATGAGAAGCGACCGAGCGCGCGTATGCTCGAGCTCGGTGAGATGGCCTACCGCGCCTTCCGACAGAAGGACCACGAGCAGA
>Ga0255047_10002261_pt1 | contig 12869 bp, 9 predicted proteins | sample JV7_2_1_MG_FD_183640 | JGI IMG/M metagenome (GOLD analysis project Ga0255047, IMG submission 183640) | Seawater microbial communities from Jervis Inlet, British Columbia, Canada - JV7_2_1 | ecosystem: Environmental > Aquatic > Marine > Inlet | place: Canada: British Columbia | collected 2016-10-06
AGCCGTATTAACGTCAATTTCTGCCCCGAACGTCTTAAGGACGCCGGAAGCATTCTCCAGCGAAGACCCAAAATAAATAGCATGGCCAGCAGCCACACCCTGAAACGTAAATGTCGATGAGTCCTTGCTTTGCGCTGAGGCCGAAACGTCCGTAAGGTTCCCACCGTCGAGGACCGAAGACGTTGCTGAGTCTGAAGTGATAACCCTCATTCCCTTTGCGCTTGGGCATCCAGCCCCGAGATCGGTACGGAACCCTTTTTCATTGTGGCCAACAGTCAAATCCGTAAAACAGCGCCAGGACGAATTGTCGATATCAGATTTTTGATCCTGGAACGTCCAGTTATGGTCTGACGAAATCCACGTCGCAGGCACGCTGAGTTTGTTTTCCTGTAGCTCACACCCCGTCAGGTTGAGAATCCCTGATGCGCCAGTTAAGCCGGGATCAACAATGACATCGAATGATGCCGTGTTGTCGAATCGGACGGATTGCCACTGGCAGTTTGCTGAATTCGACGTTACGTGCAGCCCGTTTGTGCAATTGAAAAGAGCGGACGACCTCATGACGATTGTTGCGTCCGAGCATTCGATCCCATCCGTCAGTGCCGGGTTTCCCATGTTGACGTCATTGAGCTGTATCCTTGCGCCGCCTGCTGCCTTGATGCCATTGTTGAGCGTTCCACCGCCTGGAATATGCAAGCCGGTAAGCGCCAAAATGCCGGTAGCGTTAGCGTCAACAAGGGTGTCAAAAGTCCCGCCAACATATCTAAGCTCAGTGATAATAATCTTGGATGTTGATGAAAAGTCAAACCCAATGCTAGTGGCGTCGGTCCCCGTCATCATCAAGTTGTAAGCATATGCCAGACTCCCGCCAGCAAACCGAAACGCTGAAGACCCGGAAGGTGCAGTAGCTCCAATGCTGTGAACATATGCCCCCCCGCCAATGTCAACAGATGGTACAGCCCCGCCTCCACCAGTGATTAAAACTTGTGTAGGTCCGCCGATCCCCGTCAGCGATATACCAGACCCAACCGTTACGGATTCAGCATACGACCCCGGTCTGACCTGTACCGTATCGCCGGAAAGCGCGACCGTTAACGCAGCCCCCACTGTTAGGTATGGGTGCAGTGGGTCACCGGGCACGGCGCTTGCGTCGTTGCCGTTCACCTCATCCACCCAAAGGGTGTTTCCTGTTCTCTGTAGAAGTCCGGCGACTGCCATCTCTACTCCGTCGACAGGCTTACGCCCATCTCGTACTTTGATTCTATACCGCTAGAAATCTCTTCGCGCATCTTTTTTGCTTCTTCTATCGAATGCAGATCGGCGCGCTTCTCGTCTTCTCGATTTCGGCACGCAAGCTCCCACTTTAGATCGTTCACCTTCGCAATATAACGCACCTTAAAAAACTCAAGATCGGCAATGCGTAAGGCATCGAGATCTTTAGCCTCGAGAACCGTCCCGTTCTCTGGGTCCTTTTCTCCGCTCATGTCATGCCTCAATCAAGCAACTTAAGCCGCATCTGAAAAAACGAGGGGACATCGTAGGCGCCCCCTGTCGGACCCACCGACGGAGCGAATGACCCCGCCGTTGCGCTTATACATTCCCAGTCAATAGACACCCGATCTCCCGCCTCGAAATCTCTGATCACGGAGAGAGTTGCGGGGCTTTGCCCGACACCGGCGGCGGTAACTTCAATGGACGCTCTAACCGCCTGGAAAACCGTCCCCGCCGTGCGCTCGCTTTCCGCGGGAAGGGTGTTGTCGTTATACTCACCATTCAGAACCGCTTGAAGTTCAACCTCTAAAGTTGAGGCCACTCCCGCTAGCGGCCTGAAGAACCAGGACGAGGCCGAGATCTCATACGTCCCAGGGTCGCGGACTAGAAAATGATAGCCCTCCACCGTTGTTGGCGGTCCCGCATTATCGGCGACAAGGTTATTCCCTCTGTCGTAAGTCCCAACGGCGGAGGCATCGTAGGCTATATTTTTCGCCGGGTCTAACGGCGCCGAAGAAATATTCCCCGCACCCCACCCGCCAGATAGAAAATTCGCAAGTGCTGCCTTTGTGGACCTGTACGCCGTCACCTTGTCGCACGTTACGACGATCGCGGGGCTGAACCCCGACGTGATGCCAAGTCTTATCTGAATAAATCTAGTCGCTGCCGGAGGGGTCACCCCGTCCACCCTCGACGTAAACCATACATTCGCCTGCGTCGATACCGCTGGAAAGTTTAGCCCCGCCCCTCCGGGCGCGAGGACTGTCGTTGACGCCGTCGTCGTTCGGTCAGCCTCTAAAAAATCAAGAGTCATCTCGATCGTTTTTGCGTCTACGATATCTCGACGCCAGACGGCCTCGAAGCTGTACGGAGTATTCCCATCTGCCTCGATGGGCACAAGAGCATTCAGGATCTCTCCTGCTCCGGATCCTGAATCGATGATATCGATCGAGTATCCCCCGCTCAGTTGCGTCGTGCTATTCGGCGCAAAGTCCGAAGCGATTGTTGGCGTCCACGCATCGGGAGGATTCTCAAGCCCTCTCGTCCACCTCGAGAAATCGTTGTTCCGGATCTGTAGATATTTACCCCCTACGAAGTACGAAGTCCGATCGAGGATCCCGGTTATGTACGGGACGAGCTGGCCGATCGTCATATCTTGTAGGGTGTTGAAGGGGTTGATCGTCGGTGGTTTGCCCATGCCGGGGCGTGAGTCGAGGACCATCCAACGATTGAACCCGACGCTTGGCTTCCCTCTGGTCTGTACTGACGTCGTGCAAACATCCCCGAATGTATGCGACACAGAGTGCGCCGCTAGCCGCTGGCTCCCCGTATGCTCGATCCTGTTAGACGTAAACTTCGCGACGTCCTGAACGTCGATCTCATGGAATAGCGGCATCGTGACATTATAGAGAAGCTCCGGCTCAGACAAATCTAAGCACATCGCAGCGGCCATCCTCGACGCCTCGTCGACGGTGTCTATCTGCGAAGAGCTGCTCTCGTTCACTTCCATGAACCTTCGACCGTACTTGGCGCGCGCGCCTGCGTTCGTCACCGTGTAGTAGGCGAATGTTCTATTCTCTTGACCGTCGACATTGATCCAACCTTGCCCAATGTTAGTTATCCCTGCCGGAAGTGGCGTGGTCGGGGAGGGCGGCCCCGTCGTCTCAGATGATGGATACGATACGCGAACGACATTCCGCGTCTGCGTCGCGCTGATCTTAGCTTGTTGGATCGATAGGATGTCATTGGGAGAGAAAGCAAAGTCGACATCTTCTCGAAGACGATCCGGCTCGTACAGCGTAAGCCTCCATGAGGCTGTGCCGAGGTCGTACTTGTAGCGTATTTCAAAACCTATCTGCCCGACCAGCGTCCTGATCGCAGCCATGACAGGCTCTCTGCGCTGTAGCAAGGTCTGGGAATCCGGGAGAGGTGCCGGGGGATCTCTCAAGTTCAAGACCCAAAGCGAAGGCGAGGGCGAGTAGAGCGTGATCGGATCGTAGCTGTCGACGACCGCCGAGCTGTCGTTATCGTCGAGGATAGTTTGCAGGACAGCCTCCAGGGTTGCCGTGGCTCCTGGGCCGTATGGCCGCTCCTCCTCTATGAAAGTGTCGACCAAGATCCCGCCATCGTCACGACACGAGAGAGACACCTTCTCGCCGCCCCAGTCCACCTCGTCGATCCTGCCTTGAAAGATCCTCACATAGTCTGACGATTCGGCCAGGATAAACAGGGGAAGACGTGCAGCCTCTAGCCAGATCGCCCTGTTCGCGTCGAGGAATGGAACGTATGCCGACGGGTCGGTGATGTCGGTCAGGTTGATCCTCGTATCCGTCTTGAGATACGCGAGGGATAGATTTTCCTGCTCTCGCAAAAGGTCAACCGTGGCTGTCTTGACGGGCTGATCTCCGCCATTCGAAACAGAGAACCCGTCGAGAAAGTCAACGCCTAGGCCGTTCAAATCTGTTACGTCAATCATTGACGATGATTGATCTTCGACCAATGCCCTGGCGTCGATCCTACTCTGAAGCGGAAGAAGAAACGCACGGCGCGCGTCGTCGACAATCTCCTCGGGGGTTAGCGCTGCATTCCAGAATTGCAGGCTCGCAACGTCCGCCGGGATCTCCTGCACAATCGTCGTGCCCGTGAGATGAGAAGCGCCGATCGTCCATGTAGAATTAGATCCATCCGTCGGGGGGAGCATGTCCGCCGAGGTCTCCACTAGCTGACCGTTCACAAAGAGATCAACCGCTTGGCGCGTCGGCACCGTCCCCACATGCTTTCTAAATGCCAGATAGGTCCAAGCATAAAGCGGGACCTCATAGCTTGAGAAGGAATGCGTCTCCGTTGCTGCTCCTGCCTCCCATGAAACAGTAGGCACGCCGTCCGTGTCGAGGAAGACGCGAAAGAGTCCGTTGTCCGCAAGGGCTGCGCTCCCCGTCGGGCCACTGAAGGCGAACAATGCATCCTGAACTGTCGGCGCCGACGTCAACCGAAACCATATCCCGATCGTCAAGCTGTCTGCCTTCATGTCCGACTCGACAGACACGGCGCCGGGGGCCTGCAAAATAACATTGGCGCCGCCGAAGCCCCTGGCCTTCCCACCGATCAGAGAATCCACGACGGAAGGGACAGGGTTCCCGCTCAAGTCGGAGAAGGCATCCCCGCTCCCCATGAGATCCACCCCGTCATCCGTCGAGAGAAGTTCATCTAGCGGCCAAAATCTAGAAGTTGAAGGTCTGACAGAAGGGTGTACACCCCTCCCGCTGTCGGCGTAGATCGGCACTAGACTTCCTCCAGCTTGAAGCTGATTTCTCTTAGGTTGTTTTGCCAGCTAGCCGAAGCGGCGCCCTGCGGAATCATAGATCCCTGCGTGTAAACCTCTTCGTTGACCTCGCCAAGAACGGCCACCTCTCGCCCGGATCCTACGATGTCCCCGTCAACGGTCAGCCTAGGGAGCGAAGAGAACGGCTTCGATCCTGCATTGGACCAATCGTAGAAAGCCTCGACGTGAGTCTCCGCCATGATGTACGGAAGGATCACAAGATCATCGTACTGAAAAGAACTCGCCAAGGCTACGGCGCCGTTCGAGACTGTAAGCTCCGCCGTCGCCGTAGCGTCTGCACGCACGCCGTCCAACCACTTCGCGCCATCCGCGCGAACGGATACATGCTCCCAAGTCACCCCGCTATCGCTAGACCTCCAGTAGAGAACCGTGCTTTTCCCGTCGATGAGATTTGGATTCCACGTCACAGATCCTGTAACTACTAGCTTACCGCTGCCAATGCGCGCCGGTGATCCTATCGTGTACGCCGAACCCGACTCCGGCCCGAGACCTGCCTCGCTCCACGCCCCGGCGTTCGCCCCGTCAAAGCTGAAGTGATGCCCGCGCCCCTCGATCAATCCCTCAAAACTATCCGACGATTCCGCATCGACCACCGGCATCGTAGCATCCCACATTCTTACACGTCGCCGACGTCTTCGAAATGGTCGATCAAGGAAAGATCTCTCGTGCTCTCCCCACGCCTTCGGCGTCTTCGAGACCGTTCCCCCTCTACATGGCACCGTGATTCCGTTGATCCTTAGAAAAGCCACGTCGTCCCCTAGGAAGCTATGCTCATGATCGCTTGAAATCTGTCTATCATCACAACGGTTGAAGCAAGAGGAGACGCAAGACCCTGGCCGACGTAGAGTATGCACGTCCTATTGGCGACGGTCGCGGGGTCGTTGTACGCTGCCGCCGCCACGGGGATTATGTACTGGGCTTCCTGGGTCCAGACCTCAGATCCGGTGGCGCCGGTGCCCGTAAACCAGGTCACCGTGTCTTGCACCGCTGGCAAGTGCACAACGTCCATGCGAACCTTGATCCAATCTCCGATAGAGTACGATATAGGGTTTAGAGCAGGAAAGGTGCCGTCCGTCGTAGCCGTGGGCGTTCTTGCGAAGCAATGAAGGGTCGAGCCGGCGTTACCGCCCGTTGCGCCCATGTTGCCGAGCAGGCACCCATACCCGCCGAAGGCGTGGCCGTTGCCCCCCGTCGTTGTTACGCTGGGATCTAGCCTCATTCCAAAACCTATCGAAGCATGCCTAGATCCAGAATTCACCTGTCTCAGCCATGCCCTCAGAGAATAGGCTTGATTTGTCGGCTGGGCGCCGTGGAAAACTCCGCTCTCAACGCTGGCCTTGATCCATGGCTGAGTTGACGTCTTCGAACTTGACACCGTCGGCAAAGGGGTATCGAAGATCCGGCAGTAGTCGCCCTCTGTGCCCGCGCCACTGGGAGGGTCCGGCACCGACCCACCGCCAGAAACATAAAGCCCGGCGTCGCCGTCGGCACCGCCCGTGATATCGGTGATCACGTTGTTATCTGAGAAATCGAAATCGGCTTGCGTGATTACAGTCATGGCGGAGTCCCGTCCCACCCGTTGTCAAAGGTGGCCTCGGCGAGGTTAGATGGGGAGTCGAAGTCGGCGGAGATGTTCGGGTCTGGCGTGTTATCCCATTGACCAACCTCAAAAGGAACATCTGCCACGACGACAGCGGCAGGCTCTACAATGCCACGACGGAAAGTCTCTTCGGTCTCCAGGATCTCGAAGTCGACAGAGACCCCGTTGTTTACCCACGCTGATGACGCCGAGAACTGCACGAAGTTCGCGCTAGAGACCTGGCCGTATGCGTAGATCTTTTCCTCTTGGATTATGTCTCCGCCGATAGCAAGGACAGGCGCGCGACCCCATAGGGCTTCATCTGTGATCCCCGTCCAGAAAGCTAGCATCCCGACGCTAGCGCGCCACGGAAGAACGACAAGTTGATCAAGGTTCACCGTCGAAGCGTTCGCGTTGGAGACAGAGAGCACCCCGCCAGATACCGAGATCTGCACATCGGTCGAGGTGCTTCCCGCGTTGTTATCTTGCACCCCTGCTAGATACCCGGTGCCATCATCACGCAAGGCGCCGCCCTCCCATGTGCCTGTTCCCTCGTGCCATAGGATCGTCCACTCGTCGTCAAGCTGTGCATCGTACTCGATCAACGGAGACGCTCCGCTTCCAGCTATCTCGAGGTATCCCGTCTCTAAGCCGAGGCCAACCGACATACTAAGCGAAGCCCCGACGTAGCCCGGAGTGGGATTCAATCCAGTTTCAGCGTTTAGCCCGTCGAAGAAGTGCGCAACGTGAGCCTTTCCCCAGATCAGATTTTCCACCGCCTCGCCCTCGCCAGCCTCGAGGGGGATCGTATTCATACCCCATACCCGGCGACGCCCTCGGCGACCGTCTCGGAGCTGACCCTTCACGGAACGACCGCGCGGACCTTTCCGGGAGAAGCTCCTCCTCGGTGTCGCCGATGCGATGGGGATCGTGTACCCGTTGACGGTGAGAAAAGCCATCATCCAAACCCAGGATTGAATTGTTTTCCGAACGGGTTACCGGTGAACTCTCCATTCTTCTTAGCGATCTCATCGAGGACAGATTCGAGAATGCTCTTCTCGTCGTCCCCGGTTATGTTGATCACAATCTCGTTTGCATAGATACCACGGCCGCCCGCCGCGACCTCTCCAGCGATCGACGCCGTGGCGTTGTCGCCCCCGGCGGTTATCGTGCCGCCTTCGCCCGTCGAGATTGCGCGGAATCTTTCGAGGGCAACCTTGAACCCTTGCGGCACATTGACGAGGGATTCGGCTAACTCGTTCGCGCTATCCGCTGCACTTGCCAGCCCCTCCCCGAAAGCAGACATCCCCTCTTCGGTCGAGTGATATACCTCGTTGAAAAGACCGACAAGCGCGGCGAGGTCGGGCGAGACACCCTCTACAAATGTGGAGAAATCTCCTCTTTCCTCCTGTACGCCTCTTCTGTGATCCTCCACTCCCTCGGCGGCGACGATCGCTGCTGCGGCAAAGCCCCCCATTCCTGGAATCTTGCCAAGAAAAAAGGCGAGAGCGCGCGCGGTCGTCTCGATTGCAAGGAGAAATAGATTCATCCCCGCCGCCGTGGCGTCGACAATTTTCTCGGAAACCCACAGCGACGCCTTCACCAAAGATGCAAGAGCTATCCCGAATCCGAGGGTCGCCAATGCCAACCACTTGAAGACGGAAAAGAGATGCGACGCTACAACCGACAAAGCCTCCTCGCTGGGTATAAGAGTTATAAGCGCCCGCATGAGGACGTCGAATAGACCAGGAAGAAACATTAGCTTTTGAAATATCGGCTCCAGGGCAAGGACAACCCTATCGATGCTCTCCGAGAAAGCCGACGACCACCTCTTGAATGATTCGGTTTGCGTCGACAGCACCCCGAAGAACGCGCCGAGCGGGCCGACTATGGCCAGGAACAACCCCACCACCATCTGGAGGGGAAAGGGCAATTGCAACAGAACTTTCCCTATATCCTTGAAGGCATCAAAGGCACTGTTCGCAGCGGCCGAAAATCTTTCGTCTGGGATCAGGTCAAAGAATCCCGTTATCTTGTTCTCGATCTCTGCCATCATGTCATCGGCGGCTTGCCCGATCATGGCGCCAACCTGCGGAGACCCGAACGCCGCGCCTATGGCTGTCCCTATCGTCGCCCCTATGCCGCCGCCGCCGCCACCACCGAACGCGCCAGCCAGGGCCGTCTGTATGGCGTCGCCCAGATTGTCAGAAAAGCTCTTCGGTAAAATTTTGTTTGGATCGATCTTGTCGATCTTCAATCTTTCCTCGAGGATATCCTTGGGGATAGTTGGCCCAACAAATAGGTCAAGCTCATCGCTTGTTATATCTCTCCCGAGCGCTTTCTTTAGTTTCTTGATCGAGAGGTCTACGAGGTCGGCGTATTCCTCGGTTCCCTCCTTGGATCTCAAGAAGGCCGACGCTTGGGCGATTACCCTTTTCTCGAGGAGACCGGCGACATCTGCGGCCTTCTTCCAGTCCGCTAAGCCCTCCTCCGTAATCAATCCCTCCGATGTGGGAAACAAATTCTTAAAGCTCTTCGCAAGATCCTTCGATGCGTCCTCTAGACTATCTATCGCCGAAAGAACCGGAGCTATCCCCTTGTCGTCTAGCTTCTCGAGATCCCTTGTCACATTTAGAAGCATCCCGGAGATCGATTCTCTCGCTCCCTCAGACGCTAGGCGCGCCTGCTTTGCCGCGTCAGAGTCCGCCGCCGTCAGTATCCCCCGGGTGACAAGCCGCGCCTTTCGCGCCGCCGCCTCGGTCTCGGCGACCCTCTTGGCCTTATCGGCCTGCTCCCCTAGAACCTTCTTTTCTTCCTCCGCCCTTTTTACTCCTTGCTTGTGCTGGAATTCGGCCGACCGATAAAGCCCGGCCTGCTTTTTTCTTATCTCGTCGTAAAGCTCCGAGATTTTCTCGAGTATCTCTGGCGCGTCTGTGGCAACCTCGCCCCCCCTCTTTTGCCGTATTACCTCCGTTACGCCCTTCGGTATTACCGGGACATCGAACTCCCTCATGCCTCCCTTGAATTTCTTGATCGTTTCTGTCGTGAATTTTAATTCAAATCCATAATCTTTTATTTCCTTCTTTAGTTTTCTTATCTTATCTGAGGCCTCCGTCACCTGTCTCTCATGCGGAAGGAGGTCTCTCTCTGCCCTCGCTGCATCGGATATCTTAGACGCAAGGCCGCCAAATATGTCGTCGAGATCGAGCATCCCGAACGAGACGACTTTGACGATCGCTTGCCCCATCGCGATCACGAAATTCGAGATCGTCGCCTCTGCCTCTGCTACTCCCTCCATCGCATACGAGAGGGCATCCCCCATAACCTTTAGGGCACCTTCCGACTCGCGCGCCTTCCCGGAAAAGAGAACCGTTGACGCTGCAAGCGCGTCTTGGCCAAGCTTGAACCCTACATATAGAGCGACCAGCGCGCCGACGAGGGCGATCAGCGGGGCCGCTATTACCATCATCGCTTTGATCGCAACGGTTAGCCCGATGACGGCGAGAGCAGACCCGGCAACCTTCGCAGCGAATGCGGCTTGCTCCGCGACCATTTTAAAATTTGCCTCATCCCACTTCCCGATTTCCTCGAGGACAGCCTTCACCTCCTGCACGAATTCTTTTACCGTCGGCATCAAAACTTGGCCGAGTCTTATTTGCACCTTCTCAAAGGCAGATGCGAGTAAATCAAGTTGCCCGCTAAACGTCTCTAACTGCGCACGCTCTAGAAACCCGGCAAGGTCCGCGTCCTTCGCATCCTTTACCTTTCGCATTAGCTTATCGAAAGAATCCGCCCCCTGCTCGACGAGGGCGGCCATCTTCGGCCCTGCTCTCTCGCCGAATAGCTTGAAGATCTGCGCAGTGAATTCCGCCTCCATCCCCACCTCAGAGAATGCCTGCTTTGTACCTTCTAGCTTCGCGATTATTGTTCCGAATCCTTTATTATCTGACGTCAAGTCTGACGTCTTCAGACCGAGGATCTCCATCGCCTTTCCGGATTTCTTGGTGACGTTGACCATCGCCGTCATCGCCCGCTTCAGCCCTGTGCCCGCCTCGCCAGCCTTGATCCCGGCGTTGCCGAGCAAGCCCAGGGCAACCGCCGTTCCCTCCATCGACATACCGAGGGTCTTCGCTACTGGCCCGGCGTTTTTCATCGCCTCGCCAAGCTCGCTCAATGTCGTATTCGCTCCCGTGAAAACTGCGACCAATGTATTCACGGAGGAGGGAAGTTCATCCGTACTCTTCCCGAATCCCGCCATAACATTGGTAACCGTGTCGGCTGCCTCGGCGAGGTCGACACTCGCAGCCGTCGACAATTGAAGCACTGAGGGCATCGCCGCTATGGTCGTCTGCGCATCCGCTCCAGCCATGGCGAGCTTTTCCATGCCCTGTGCAACCTGGATTCCGGTAAAGGCCGTTGCGCCTGCAAGATCAAGGGCCGCGCCCTTCATAGCGTCGAAGGAAGATCTAAACTTCGCCTCTGTCCCGCCCGCCATTGCGGCCGTTCTGACCATCTGCTTTTCGAATCTCGACGTGGTCGCGATGACAACGCCCATGCCAGCGCCGACGGCTGCACCCATCACCCCAATAGACGCACCGAGGGAACGAAGAGAACCCTCCGCGTTCTTCATCCCTCGGTTGAAGTTGCCGAGCTTAGCTTTTAGGACGACGTTGATGTCTCTAAGAACTGCGGCCATTGTTTCTCCGACGCAAGATCCGTCGCTATCGTATCACCAAAAGATCAAGACATAGTAGATATCAGATCCTTGATCCACCTATCCTCTTCCTCGGGTGCACTCTCGCCGTCGACCTGTGGCGACTCGTCAACCTTCGGGATCACGTTCTCTGCCTTGTCTTTGTTTCTCCTCGAAAGTTCTATCTTTATCTCTTCCGGGGAAAGCTGTTTTCTTTTCTTGCCTAAGAGGTCATCCGAGGAGACGCGCTTCTTCACCCAACAGTTCATAAGACAAGACGCATGCCATGCGATAAGTTCACGGCCGACCTCGAGCCGTTTTTGATACCCCTGCACAAAGAGATCGAATTCTCTAAGGGTCATCCCTGTATGTATATCGTCAGGCTTCCCCCAAAATTCAGAAGGGGTTATCCCGACCTGTGCGGCGACAATAAGGATCTCATCCCAATCTATCCGCTCTATGTCGGATGGATTCGCTCTCGCCCCTACTCCGTCGCCTCGTCGTTTCCCTCTTCCCCCTCCGCCTCCTCTGCTTCGTCTATCGCTTCGGCTAGCCTTTTCCCGTTGGGGCTTCCGCCGACGATAGCCTTTACGAGCGCCGCGACAAGATCCTCATATAGGATGCCGTCCTTTTCTTCGACCTCGTCAATCCACCGAAAGACCTCCGCCTCCGTAAGCCTTGCTGCTCTTCCCTTCTTCCCGATGTACTCATGCGCGACCCCGCAAATTATCGCATTCTTTACGAACGAAACGGTTAGCTTTTCAGGATCGATAAAGCTCATCGGAGACTTCCCACCTAGCCGCTCCTCTAAGGCTGCGATCTCTGTGCCTCTGTATCTGATCGTTCTATCCTGTCCGCCTAGCGGAAGATGGACGATTCCCCTCGACCCGTGCTGTATCTTTGACATAAAAAAACCCCGGCAGTGACGTTACGTGTGCCGGGGTTATAGCGTCGAGGACGCTTCGTGTCCATTGTAAACCTACACTCTATGGAACGACGCCCTTTGTAACGGCGGACAGACGCAACGTCACGTCGAGACCGGCCGTGTCATCGAGGGGACTCGATGGGCTATAGGACGTAGCGAAGCAGTCGGCTTCGAACTGAATTTTCCCGGCCAGGTTCTCAAGCATAAAGCGGAGCTTGAAGAGGACAGGCGTCGGGAGGATGGTATCAAGCAACTCGATCTGTGATGTGGATGCCTCATCCCATCGCATAGTTAGATCCGCCGTAAAGTCCGAGTGATTCGGAATGTACTTCCGGATCCCGTCATCGTCATGGCTTGTGGTTTCTAGCTCATCAATGTTCCCATTGAGGTTAGCGTCAACGATTCCGTCGAGGTTGTTATAAGTTGCGCCGTTGTCAAAACTAACGAAGACGCGCGAAAGTCGGCCAGCAATTGCAGACATGTTTCTTTATCCTTTCTTTGGCGTCAATGTTAGCCAAGGGTGAAGCGGACTACGGCGACACTCATATTCGTGATGCCGGATAGGTAGCTGAGATCTACCCCTCCGCTTGAGTTGCTCCAGTTTCTAGATTTGAACGGTCCGGCGATGTGGAGTTCGTCGGCTCCGAGAGTCATCACCGAGGTACCATCTCGCCCGCTATCGGGAGCGGGGACGCCTTGGATCGTGACATCCCCCGAGGGTGCTCCTACCGTCTTAACAATTACGATCTCTTTTCCCGTGTTGGGAAACACATCGCCTGCGACGTCGCAAGCGTCAAACGAAATGTCTCCGAGATCGACGCCGTTTGCCGGCAGATCT
>Ga0255047_10002263_pt1 | contig 12856 bp, 16 predicted proteins | sample JV7_2_1_MG_FD_183640 | JGI IMG/M metagenome (GOLD analysis project Ga0255047, IMG submission 183640) | Seawater microbial communities from Jervis Inlet, British Columbia, Canada - JV7_2_1 | ecosystem: Environmental > Aquatic > Marine > Inlet | place: Canada: British Columbia | collected 2016-10-06
GCATATAAAATTATTTTAGGAATAGGTGTAATGAAATATTCAAGCACAACAAGCTTAGGTAATTTTTTTGACCATGACATATATCCTAATAAAGATTGGCATATAATGCAATACACAGGACTAAAAGATAAAAACGGGAAAGAGATTTATGAGGGGGATATATTGCTATTTGACAGAACTCAATTTAAGTATGATAAATTTATATGGAGTGGTAATGTAGAAATAAAAGAGGGGATGGCATGCGAAATGATTTGCAAAGATGTTAACTCAGATGATGGGATAATAAATATAAATTGGACTATTTACCCTTATCATGACAAAATGGAAATAATCGGAAACATTCACGAAAACCCAGAACTAATATGAAAGATGTAAATGTATTACTCGAATCTTATTTTAACTATAAAGATAAAGAAGGAAAGAAAGCTAAGAGCCTCAAAAAACAAATAGAGTCTTATAAATCGTTCCATGAGCTAGGTATATTTACGGTGGAATTAACAGAAGAAGAAGCGATAAAAGACATGGAATATATTGCAAGTTTAAATTGGGAATTTATATATTAATTGTTAACAACAAGTTAATAACTAAACAACCCCCTTCCAAAGACTTTATTCTAATTGTAGTTATTTTACGTTTTTAACTGTTTAATATGGTTATAGAGATAAACACAATTGACAAAACAATTACCATTCTGGAAGAGTCTAACCTAGCCGACTTCTTAGAACACATTGAAACATACTTTAAAACCATTCCAGAGCAATTAGACGAATATAATATTAAGCCTACTATTACAGAAAGAGGTTTTAACATAAATTATGTTTCATCAACAACGCAGTTAAACTAATGGGAGCGCCTAAAGGAAATAAATACTATCTTCTTAGACTCACCGATGGCAGAGGCCCAGATTATACCCCCAAAACATTAGCAACTAAAGCACAAGAATACTTCAAATGGGTACAAGAAAATCCATTCCTTGAGGTAGACTATAAAGGTAAAGATGCTAATTATGTAGAAATACCAAGAATGAGACCGTTAACAATTTTAGGGTTTTGTATTTATGCAGAAATAATCGCAAACACCTTCTATGAGTACGCTAAACAAAAAGAATATAAAGATATCACAACACGTATACGCAATATTATTGAGAATAATCAGTTTGAAGGAGCAACCTCAGGATTCTTTAATCCGAACATAATTGCACGTAAATTAGGCTTAACTGAAAAAGTAGACCATACAACAAAAGGCGAACAAATAACAGGCATGAATATTACATGAGAAATTTAATAATAATATTATTAATGGTATTATCATTTGACACTAAAGGCAACGAGAAACAAAAAGAGTGTGCAAAGTACTGGTTAGATGGCTCTGTTATTGATATTGTTTACGGTGGTGCAAAAGGTGGAGGTAAATCATTTCTTGGTTGTTCTTTGATATTTGGTGATGCATTAATATATCCAGAAACACATTATTTTATAGCTCGTAAGACTTTAGCGGATTTAAGAAAGTTTACTATGCCCTCAGTAAAAGAGGTTATGGATGTTTGGGGATTAGATGAACGTTACTATAAATTCAATAGTCAATATAGTTACTACGAACTAAATAACGGTTCTAAGGTTTTCTTATTAGATGCTAAACACATGCCAAGTGACCCGGACTATACGAGGTTTGGTAGTATGCAAATGACTAGAGGATGGATTGAAGAAGCTGGAGAGTTTAGTCAAACAGCAAAAAACAATCTACAAGCGTCAATAGGTAGATGGAAAAATGAAGAATATAACCTAGAGGGTAAATTATTACAAACCTGTAATCCTACTAACAACTATCTATTTAACGATTACTTTTTACCTCATGATAAAGGAGAATTAGAAACGCATAAGAAATTTATACAAGCATTCCCACAGGACAACAAACAACTACCAAAGAATTATATATCAAATCTATATAAGATACTTTCACCAACGCAAATAGAAAGGCTTATAAAAGGTAATTGGCGTTATGATGACGACCCTAGTAAATTATGTGATTTTGATGCTGTTAATGATATATTTACAAATACACATGTACCAAGTGGAGTAAGAAGGATTAGCGCAGATTTAGCAATGGGAGGGCGTGATAGATTTGTAGCTGGATATTGGGATGGGTTACATTGTAATGTGGCGGTTGATATGGCTAAATCAGATGCAAGGCAAATAGAGAATGCTTTAACGGTTGTTAAAAATTCAAATAGTGTAGGCAATTCAAATATAGTTGCGGATGTTGATGGATTAGGAAACTACTTATCTGCATACATAAAAAACATTAAGAAATTCAGAGGAGGACAAAGAGCGGTAAAACACAGAGACTTTGACAGAATAAAAGATGAGTGTGGTTTTAAATTAGCTGAAAAAATCAACAATAGAGATATAAGAATAAGCTGTAACGATAGTCAAAAAGAGCAAATTACAAAGGAGTTAATAAACTGCCTTAAACAAGATAACTTAAATATTGATAAAAAGAAGCTAATTAAAAAAGACAAGATGAAAGAGTTGCTAAGTGGTGGTTCCCCGGATTATCTTGACATGCTTTTAATGGGGATGTACTTTCATGTTAAACAAACACAACCTTTAATATCGTGATATTAGACGAAGCGCAAATAAAAAAGATATTGAAGGAGGATAGCCCTTTGAAGGGTTTAAAAGTAGACCATGCAAATTATATGATGCATGTTCATGGTATTGGTGTGCCTGAGGCATTAGCGCGACTGGAAGGGTTAGAGAATGCAACTCAATTCATTTTACGTAAAAAATTGGTACGCTCTAATGAAGATTTAATGGAGGATTATATGTCTCCAATGCAAAAAGTATTCAACTCACAGGGAGGAAGTAAAGAATACTTTATAAAAAGTGATAGTGATAAAGAAAAGTTCGTTGCTGTTTTAGATGCTATAATAGGAGATACAAGCCTAACAAGATGGTTGGAGGTGTATTTTCCTGATAAATATATCGTAGACCCTAACGGTGTATTCTTGGTAGAACATAAAGACGGAGAACCGTATCCAACTTATCAAAGTATTAACACCATACAAGACTACAAACAAAATGGGCAAAGATTAGAGTATATAGTATTTGAGCCAATTGAAATTAAGGAAGGGAAAACAGTTAAAACAACAGTACGTGTTTATGATGACAGTGGCGATTACACTTACCTTATAAAAGATGATTCAATAACATTAATAGAAGAGTTCGATAATCCTTGGGGGTATGTGCCGGCTGTATTATGTTCAGACAACCAAGACCCTATCACAGAATACAAAAAGTCATTCTTCCAAAAGCAATTCAAGGTAGCTGAGGAGCATTTGAGAATGAACTCAGTTAAAACATTAGCAGAGTATCATCATGGGTTTCCTATTTATTGGGAGTATCATAATATTGATTGTACATCATGCGGAGGAAGTGGTAAAATAGGGCAAAAAACTTGTAATTCGTGTTTAGGAACTGGAAAAACTAAAAAGAAAGATGTTTCGGACGTTAGGACGGTAAGAGTCCCCGAAGAAGGTGAGCCGGTAATAGCCCCAAACATTGCGGGATATGTAGTTCCACCCATTGAAAGCTTAGACCATTTAAGCGAAGAGGTAAAAAGATTGCGTGACTTAGGATTTACAGGTATTTGGGGGATAACAATTAATAGAGAAGCTGCGGATGTAACAGCGTTTGAGGTGTCTATTAATACTCAGCCAATGCAAGATAAATTAAACGAGGTTACAACATCATTAGAAAATACAGAAGTATTATTAGTAGATATATTTGGAGATTATTTTTTCCGAGATGGGTACGAAGGGGCCTCGATTAATTACGGACGTAACTACATGATAAAAAGCCCTAACGAGTTGTTCAAAAATTATCTAGATGAAAAGGCAAAAGGAGCGTCATATGCTACACTTAATGTAAAGTTAGAAAACTATTATGATGCTTTATATGCTCACGACCCAAAAGGATTATTAATTATTAATAAGTTAATAAGAATAGAGCCTTATATACATGACACTATAACACAGGTTGTAAATTGGCAGTTAGGATTTGAACAAACAAAAGGCAAATTATTTTATAACGAATGGGCAAACACCAAAACGGAAGATGAAATAATAGAGCAAGACATAGAGAAGCTAAACGCAGAATTTGAAACATTTTTAAAAACAAAAACAAATGACACCAAACAGGTACAAGGAGTACAAGGTACAGCTAACGTGGAATAAAGAAGGGAAAATGGAATTCTCTGAAAAGAGATATCTTAGAACGGTTTCAATACACGAACACGAAGCAGAGCTAAATAATATTCATACAAAAACTACTAAGTTACTGTATGAATTAGACGAAGAGGTTGCAGATGAAAAATCGCCAGAAAGAATATTATTAGAAGAAGAAGCAACAGAACTAGGTATTACTTTCAGAGGGAACATTGGTGATGCTAAATTGCAAGAAAAAGTAAACAAAGCAAAAGAATAATAAAATGATTAAAAATAATGATGATTTAGCAGATAGGCTAAAAGGATTAAAAGTAGGAGGCGAAGAAGTGTCGCTTGAGAAATTCAAAGAACTGGTAACTTCCGAAGAAGAGCACGAAGTTGAAGTAAGTTCTGGAAACATCTATACAGATGAACAAATAGACAGTATTAAAACTGGAGTAAAGCAACAAGGTTACAGTGAAGGTAAATTAGCAGGTTCAGAAATGAATATTAAAGAATTTAAAAATGAGCATAACTTAGAATTTGAAGGTAAAACTTTGGATGCCTTTTATACTCATGTTAAAGAGGCTACTTTAAAAGCTGCAAAAATACCAGAACAACAAAAAGTAAATGAGCTTACCGAAAGCATGGGTAATCTTAGAAAGCAATTCGATACCGAAAAATTAGAATGGGACAATAAACTAACAGAAAGTAATAATAGACTAAACAGAATAAAGAACGAAAGCTTTATGATTCAGTCCATGCCAAAGATAGAAGGGCATAAACCTAATCATATGTTAGCCTCATATCAAAGCGATGGATTTGGGTTAACTACTGAGGAAGGCCAAAATGTAGTAACAAGCAACGGAACTGTATTAAAAGACAAGTATGAAAAACCAGTTTCATTTTCGGAACATTTTAATTCATGGTTAACAGATAACGATTATATGAAAACAGACGGTAGAGGTGGAGGAAATAACGGGGGTACTCATTCATCAGAATTTAAAAACAAAAATGAAGCATTTTCACATATGAGAAAACAAAATATAGACCCGACTTCATCCGAAGGTCAGAAAATACTTGAAAAAGTAGCTCAAGAATAAGAGCAAAGACTTACGGCAAGATACTGCCATATAATATAAATTTAAAACAATAAAAAATGGCAAATCATTCGACCGCAAGGTGGGAGACGTTTCAATATGCTCTTGATGAGCTAATGGCGAAACCCGAATTTAAACACAAGCCAAGCCCTGCATTAATGACGTATCTAAACAATACAGACTTTTTGATTCCGGCTTCGGCAAAAGAAGCAGCTTTAGGCGTAAAGCAAACTGACCAAGATACCGTAGATGTTAATTTAATTAACAGACAGAGTATTACAACTGGTTCAGCTAGAGCAGCAGCACACACAGGCAGTAAAAATGATTCACGTAAAACAACCGTGACATTTACTACTTACACAGCAGATTTTACTTACTCTATTAAAGAAGCGGGTAGGTTAATTTGGCAACAAGCTCCATTGGTAGCAGCTCAATTACAAAGCGCAGCAATAGCATTGCATGACACAATTGAAACAGCAGCATTGGCAAGATTGAACACCAATAAATCACAAGTAGTAACAAGCTTAACCCCTAGAGAGGGTACTTGGGATGCAACAAACTACATTTATCAAATCACTAACAATGATTCTGACAGGTGGATGCAAAGAGTAAAAGGTTTTATGCGTCAACAATACTACAAAGGTTTGTACGATTCAATTATCGATGAAACTTTATTTCAAACAGCAGAACATTTTATTAATCAAGGTTCTGCAAACTCAGAAAACTTGTCTTATCAAGCTAACGGAATCAACTTTGATAATTCTTTAACTCAAGAATTAAGTTTAGATTCTGGTTATGTGGGTATGGGTTATATTTTTCCTGTTGGAACAGTAGGTGTATTACCTTGGATTCCAAAAGAAAATAAAGAAGGTAGAGGCGAAGCAGGTGAAATTGGTGGAGCATACCAAACTATTACAGACCCATTAGGCTCTGGGCTTCAGTTTGCAGTACATGAGAGATATTTAGCAGCAGACAACGAAAGTAATTCTGGAGAAACTCAGGATATTGATGTTCATGTTGAACTTTCTGTTGATTTAGGGTTTGTAGAGGCAGACACTAGCACAGCAAATGAATCATCAATCTTTAAATTTGGAGTACAACAATAATGAAAAATCTATTGATTATTTTGGTAGCTTTATTCGTTTGTTCTTTAAGCGCAGAAGCGCAAAGAGGACGAATAAAGAACGTTTCAGATACGCTACAAGGTAGTGAAACTGTAAACTTTGCAATACCTAGTAATGGGTCTTATCAATCTCTTTCATTAGAGGTAACCTGTACTGAATTAGGAGGGACAAGTGACGGAACTTTAATTTTACAAGGTGGATTAAACACATATTCAACTATTAATAGTGTTGATTTTAGTAATGTATATTGGGAAACTAACGATACATTAACAATAACAGATGCAGCAGTCTGGTTAATTGACATCCCTTATCCTACACACAATCAATATAGGATTCAAGGGGCTGGTACAGCAAGCGACACCACTTTAATTTCAATTGATTATATGTTTAAATAATGAACGAAGCTTTAATAACATCGGAAGTAGGAACTATTATAGGGTTTAGACAAGATACCACTACTGATGCTGTTGTATTGGATTCAGCGAATCTAACAACAGACTCAGGATTAGTGTATCAAGACGCTCACCCTATAGTAACGTTAACTAATATTGAGGACTCACAGGAAGATGCAAGTATTTCTGCTGCGGAAATGAATACTTATTTAGCAAACCTTAAAAACGATGTTATTAACGATGTCAGTAAACAAATAGTAAGAGATGAAATTAAGTTTATTGAACAAAACAGCTTATTCAAATACGAACAATCCTTTACCGAGACTGAAACTCTCGGTACTGGTTTTGTTGGTATTAAAATTGAACCAAATCACAACGAGAATATATTATTAACAATCAACAGCATATCAGTTAGTTTTAATGGTGCTGCGGTAATTCCTATTAAGTTAATTCATTCTGAATCTGGTACTATAGTATCTACCACTAATATAACATCGGTAGATAAAGAACAGGTAAGAACAAGAACTAATCTAAGGATAAGCTTAAACACCGGAAATATTGGAGGTTCATATTATTTAGGATACTTCACAAGCGAAGTTGCTTTGAGTCCTTACAAAAGAGTTCATGAGTTTGCAAGCGTTTATAGCACGCCTAAATGTTTTAATACAGAGTTTGGCACATGGAGCTTAACAGGAAGTAGAATAGATATAACAGACCCAATAATAGAGATCGAACCATTCGGATTAAACATATCATATCACGCTGAAACGGATTATACTCAATTAATAATTGAAAATAAATACAGAATAACAGAGGCTATAATGCTAAAGTTTGCTGAGCGTGTAGTAGAGTTGGTGTTAAATAGTACGAGGTCAAATATTAAAACAAGAGAGCTAGACGAGCAAACAAGAAATTTAGCTAACCTAGCTTTAGACAATCCTACCTCTGGAATTAGAGGAAGGTTAGCAGCAGAGATTAAATCGTTAAAGAAAATGTTTTTTCCTAAACCACTAGTAATGAAAGGTACGTTAAGATGAGTGTATTTGCAAAGTCAACTGTGTACGGGTTAGATACCAAGATACTAAAGATTCAAAACTATTTGAATGATAAATTAGTATGGACACCTATGTCAGTTTACGGAAAATTACAACCAACTCAAAAGAATGACAATACAATATTAGAAGGGTTTAACGGGAATGAGTACGAACAAATCTTTAACAATGATAAAGTAGCGGCAACGATAGGATTTCTAGTTTTAGAAAGGTCAAAATACAGGAAAGTAAATTTAGACATAATATTCACGGTTGATTTAAAGCAAATATTCTCTAACGATGTACGCGAAGATGAGTATGTAATAGCTTATGCGCATAGAGCATTAAAATCATGCGGGTATATTACAGAAATAACAGAAATTAAAGAAGGGAGCGCAAATGTTTTTAGCGGTTACGAATACGCACAGCACAGAGACATGTATCCCTTTTTTGTTTTTTCTTTTAATTGCAATGTTAGTTATGTAGATAATCATTCAATGGCTTTCTATGAAAATGTATTTGATATAACAACAGAGGCAGGCGATGATATTACAACAGAAGCGGAATTAGATATAACAGTAGGATGATATTAAGCACAGAACAAACCCCAGATGTAAACATCCAAAGCGGTGTAAAAGTCTTGAATGATTTTCAAGAGGCTACTTCTATTGCTTTTATTGAACCTACAACTAGCTTTAGTAGTTTATCAGATATTCAAACAGAGGCGACATGGCTAACAGGCGTTAAGGCAAAAACCATTATTCCTATTCACGATATAATGGAAGTAGTGCCAAGCCATGATGACAGCGATGTAAGGCAAAGCTTATTAGGGTTTAGTTACACCATTCATGATGGGAAATATAAATTTGGGTTTAGAGTTGATTACGATGATACTTTGTATAAAAGAATCAAATTATTAACAGGAAGAAACCTAGACATTGCACTTTGGGATGGTAAATATTTATTTGCTAAAGACACTTTTAAAGGATTACAAAATTGTTATATTGATGTTAGAAAATTAGTTATTGGCCAATCAACAGACCCAATACTAACAGAGATAATAGTCGAGTTTGATGCAAGTGAATTAGATTCATCTTTAGTGACTGAATTAACATGGGACTTTAACGATTTATTCGTTGCTCCCGTTCAGATTAGCGGGCTAACAACTACAACCACAACATCACATTTTACCGTGTTAGACGATACATTTAGTGCAGAGGTAAGCGAATTAACGAGTTCAGATTTTGTAATAACAGATGACGGTGGGGCCATTAACATAACATCTTTAACAGAGCTAAGATACGGTTATTACAAAATGATTGTAGATTCTGCTCTCACCAAAGGGAATATTTCAATATTAGCAACTAATTACTATACAAGTACGGTAGGATATTATAACTACACAAGTGTTTTAGATGTGGTGTTCGCTAATGTAACAAACAACGGGCTAACAACGGAATTAGAATTTGATTTAACAGAGTTTGTGAGTGGTGACCCTGTAACAGCTATAACAGCATGGATAGTTACAGATACAGATAACGGAGTACTAACAGACACGCCAACACATAACGGAGCAGGTAATTGGACTTTAGCCGTGGCATCTCCATATTTAGGAGTAAGCGGAGGCACTATTGCGGTTAGTGATGCTGGATATTCTGGTAGCACAGCTTATGTATATACGCCACCATCTACAATATTTGTAACATTTCAAAACATTACATTTTTAAGCAGAACAAGAATTGAATTTGATGTTATAAATGCTATAAGCTTAGACCCAATAACGGATACTATAGCTTTTGAATTAGATGATGATAGCGCAGGAACAATAAACGTTACCTCTAGCTCACAGGCTAGTAATCATTATGAATTAGTTCTTGATGCAAGCGTTGTTACTACCGGTACTGTATCGGTTACTACGTCTGGTTATGATGGTGAAAGCGATTATACTTATGCAGTAACAGACTTTACAATTAACGAAGTTTATGATTATCATATAAGCCATCAAATTCTTAGTGATAACTCAGCGTTTGTAATTCAAATACTAGACACAGATAACAACCCAATAGTAGGGTCTATCATAGCAGATTTTACCTTAGATGATGATTCATTAGGAAGTATAACCATACCTCAAGTGTTGGATTTTACTGGCGATGACTCTTTAAATTGGATAGTAGTTGATGGAGGGGCATCACCGCTAACGTCAGGAACGCTAACATTTAATAATGGTGATGGGGCTGTAGATTTTGAATACAATGTAACAGACATAAGAATGTTGGATAATATGACTCATCGTTATACGCCGGGATCTCTTACTTATGTAGGGTTATCTCCTACAAGCTTACAAGCTGCTAACGTACTATTAGAAACAAGCGTTACAACTGAGTGGATGGATATGGCTGCGATAGCAGGTGGAGAACCAACAGATTTAAGGTTAACCCCAGATGCTAGTGATGTAATACAATGGACATTCGATTTAAATGAAGCATTAGTAAATGCTACAGCATACAAAGCAACAATAGTTTTTACATGGTTTAATGGTAGCGGAACATTATCATTAACAAACGGTGCCCAATCTACGGTTATAACATCCGCTATTGCTTCCGCTGGGACTGTTGAATGGGAGTTCACGGCAAATACAAGCGACCCACAAATAACGTATCAATTAGATAATTCTTGCACAATATATATATCAAAAATAGAAATAATTAAAAACGAATAATAATGGCACAAGCATACACAGATTTAAAAGGAGTATACGATGGTGTAAGAAAGGGTAACACTATGGGTTACACCACCGGATTAGTATTAACACCAAAAGACTTTAGTTTTGCTACTGGAACATCTATAGCGACTGAGGCAGATTGGTTGACGGCGATTGTAGCATTTAAAGCTTTTCCTATTCAAGATGTTTGCGAGGTAGAAGATATCTCAACAGATGACGTAGTTTGGGAAGGAGGAAACGGTAATAAGAAATTTGTTTCGCACGGTAAAAGAGCAATGTTACTAAGAATTGAATATTCATTAGATATTCATAAAGCAGTTACCTCTTACAATGGTAAAAATTGGAGAGCATTTTTTCATGATGATGAAGGGCAAGTGCACTCTACCAACACAAGCGGTACAATCAGACAAGGACTTGAATTATCTTACTTTAGAGTAGGGAAACAAACTTTTACAGGTGCGGACGCTCCAGCATGGACAATCATAGAGGTATTCTTTAAAAATTCTAGAGATTGGGATGAGAGAGGAAAAACAACACCTTTAACATGGAACATTAACGAGTTATATGGTAATGCTTATGTAAACCAAGTAACAGGAACAATGGCAGTCAATGTATTTACTACAACTGTAACAGATGATGATGAAGGTTTAGATGATAATACAGGAGCAGCAGAAAGCGATGTTATCAGCGGATTAGTAATTGGTAACTTTGAGGTTATAGACCAAACAGGAGCGGTTATTACACCGGATTCAGTTGTGGAAGCTACTACAACAGGAGTGTATACGGTTACTTGTACTACTGCAGTAATGACAAGTGGAAGTTGTCAAGTTATACCAACATCAACAAACTTGTATAACTCAGCAGTTACAACAGTAAGCGCATAATGACTATTAAACAGTTACAAGATAAAGTAACTAAATTACGTAATGAGGTTAGCGCAATGTTTGAGCAAGAGCTTAAAAAGCTTGAACCAGAAATTAACAAGCTAATCACATCACAACTAGGTAAAGGAATAAAGGGGGATGGCAGTAAGATAGTCCCCCAATATTCAGACCAATACGCTAAAAAGAAAGGTAAAAAAACACCTGACTTAAAGGTTAGTGGTAGTTTTTGGGATAGTATAAAAATAACAAGTATACAGGATAACATTGCGCAGATAGAAGGGAATTTAACTAATAAAGGTTTTGATGTAGCTAAGCACCATGAGAAAAGATATACATCTGGTATTTACGAGCTGACAAAACAAAACAGAGATATAATATTTGCTAAGTTGAATAGTAACATTTTAATACGAATAAACAATGAGCTTAAAGGATAACATACATATAGCAGTACGTAAAACGGTACTAACTAAAGTTCCTCATGTAGTTGTAAAAATCAATAATGAGCTGTTTGTAAAGATGGCAGCTAAATACGATGGCGAACATTATGAGGCATTAACAGAATATAGAAGAAGAAACATAATAGTAAGAGATGAAAAAGGTAAAAAGTTGGATGAGTTCGACATTTCAAAGCCTAGTAAAAAAACTAAAAAGGAAAGTAAACCGATTAATTTGGAAACCTCAAACGACACTAAAGATAAAAGCGGAGAGGTTCTTTCAAGTGCTGGAAACGGGGAATCTAAATCTACTTCTTAAAAAAGAGGTAGAATACGACCCTGAGATATTAGTAAAAGCTTTTGACTGTATAATTATTCTGTATAAAGAGGCAAGGGGTAAAGACCCGTTTAGGTTGTTTTTAAAAACAGAGTTTAGAAAGGTTAAATTAATTAATAAAATTGTTGGATTATCTGCTTGTTACGACCTTTTAAAATTAGGTAATAACGAAGCGTTGAAAACATTGATAGAATTTAGCATATCATTAAAAGATAATTCACATAGCCAAAGGGAAATATTAAGAAGTAGAATAAACGCAGAGCAAACAAAACTAAGAAGATTAATAAAATCAGAAACATCAAAACAAGAAAACAAACCAAAGCAGAGCAGTACGTGGAGTGACAGAATAGTAATAATGCAAAGCCAATTAAGTTTTCAGATTAGCGAATACATGACACTAGAAAAGTTTATAGCATTAGACAAACAAATTGAGAAAACCAATTTACAACAAAAGAAAATAAGTAATGGCAGGTGAGTTAAGTTTAGAACCAGAAGTAATATCGCTCAATAAACAGTTATTAGCAACAGAAAAAAGACTAAACAATATTGTTAATAGCCTTAATGAAGTTGCTACCTCTGCATCTAAAGTTAACACCGAATTAGCAGAACAATCAAGCTCATTTACTAA
>Ga0255047_10002264_pt1 | contig 12854 bp, 10 predicted proteins | sample JV7_2_1_MG_FD_183640 | JGI IMG/M metagenome (GOLD analysis project Ga0255047, IMG submission 183640) | Seawater microbial communities from Jervis Inlet, British Columbia, Canada - JV7_2_1 | ecosystem: Environmental > Aquatic > Marine > Inlet | place: Canada: British Columbia | collected 2016-10-06
CAGCGTGTTCGGCGATGATTTCGACTTCGCATCGGTCATGCCCGGGATGGTGGTCTTCAGACCGGAAAACCTGGCTGAGAATGTGCCCTACAACGTTCTTGTGGCCAACGAGGTGCAGCACATCGGTATCGACCTATTCGACAATTCGGCCGTATTTGGCTCTGCGGGACGTCTGAAGAGCGCCACCTTCCAGTCGTTCGCCACGATCGCGATCTTTGACCATGAGATCGCTCATACTTGGGGGGCGGCGATCGGGCAATCGCTGGAGCTTCTCAGCCCGATCTACACCTGGGATGTCGACCAAGGGCACTGGAACGAGAATGCCGACATGGAAGGCCAGCTGGGTGCCTACTTCAACGATGGGGGCGCCGTGGGGCACTTCTCCCACCTTGGTGGCGAGACCTGGCAGCTGATCTCCAATCACACCACCGAGAAGTATTCTCCGCTGGAGTTGTACGTCATGGGCCTTGTCCCACCAGAACAGGTACCGCCGATTCAGATTCTCGAGTCGCCGGATGTGACCGACACCCTCAACATCTCGGCCGAGTCCTATCGGACGGTGACAATTGAGGAGATCATGGCAGCAGAGGGTGGGGCCAGAATCCCGTCATCCGACGAGTCCCAGAAGGACTTCACCATGGCCTTCATCGTGACTCAGGACCGACCCTTTGACGATGCGGCCCGTGCGTTCTTCTCGCTGATGTCCTACCAATTGGCCAGCAAGGACGGTCCCACCGAGGCGAGGCCAAACCTGAGCCCCTTCTACTGGGCTACGGGCGAACGGGCAACGATCGAAACGATGTTGCCGCTGGACCTGACAACACCCCTGATGCCCGGGCAGACCGAGGAAGTAGCCGAGGTGCCAGAACCAGACGTTGAGGAAACGATCGAGACTGCCGCGCCTACAACAGCCACGACGGTGGGAGAACAGGTGGCGGAGGACGCGCTTGCACAGGAACCACCCCCCGCCGATGAAGCGATCGAGGAGACGGTGGAGGACAGCTCCGCAGGCCGCAACCTGCTGCTGATCGGGATCCTGGTCGGGCTAGTGGTTGTGCCTGCATCGTTCTTCGCCGGGAGAAGGCTACGAGGCTGATCGGTTCGGCGGATGAACGTGTGTCGACGGCCGACGGTCGATGAGACCGACCCAGGGTGGAGGCTGGAAGGTTGGAGGCCTGAGCCCCGAAGTCCTTAGTTACCCGAGGATCAGATTCACGGGCAGGGCGGCGTGGATATGTAGCTCAAATCGTCGCCGAAATGCGTCCTGATTTCGTTCACGGTGGCGCAGTAATCAGCGAAGAGCTGCTGGGTCTCGAGTGTGGCATCGGCCGGTGGCGGACTCCACTGTGTGTTGAGCGAGCCGCCGAGCATTCTGGTCTGGGCGACCAGGATCTCGCCGAGCACATTGCGCCGTATCTGGGCAGGCGTTGTTGCTGGGTCGCCAGGTTCACTGAGGGACGCTAACCGCCTGGCCTCGGCAAGCGCCAAGCCTGACTTGGCGGCTTTGATCTGGGCCGGATCGCCGCCGAGTGTGGCGAGCGCCACGTTGTAGCCGTGCAGCGCCGTATCGTCCGGCTGGAGCTCGAGAGCAGCATCCAAATGCTTGCCATCGCCGGTCTCCAAGAACTGGCGTTCCAAGGTGCGGACCTCTCGAGCGACCCGCACCTCGGCCAGCACCTCCCCCACGTCTCGCACCTCCGGATCCTCTGACTCCTCGTAGGCGACGATTTCGAAGATTGCAGATATCTCATCGAGGCAGGCGCTGAACAGCAAGGACGCCAACACAATCGGCAAGGCTATGAAACGTGAGCCGCGGCGCATCAGAGCCGCTCCGCCTGGACCGCAAAGATGTCGGAGACATCCGAGCCAGTGGCCGCAGACTCAGCCAGGTCACTCAGGAGGACTGTCATCGTTATCAGCAGCGGCCCTTGATCGTCAGATGTGCTGTGCTGCATGAGCAGCCGGTCGACACCGGCATCGTCAAGCGCCGACGACGCGGTAAGAGATGTCAAGAGCCCCTCGCCCGCCGCGTCGTCATTGATGAGCGGTGCCGCGTCGTCGGTCGTTACGACAACGATGCCAGGTGCCGCTCCCGGCCAGTACACGGTCACGTCCATGCCGGTCAGATCGAAACCAGCGCCGGTCAACTCGCTGGTCAAGCGAGCGGTGGTCAGGCTGTCACGGCCTGCAAGCCCCTCAAGCGGGCTGTTCGCAGCTTCTGCAATAGCTTCCGCGATCAACTCGTCGGGAATGTCGAAAGAGCCCCGCGATAGGGGCGGTTCCTCCGCTGTGGCGGACGTCGTCGATGACGCCGCCCCGATTGTGCTGGAAGAGCCTGGATCGTTGGGCGTCGTAGCTGTGGAACTCGAAGGCTGGCTGAACACCGGCCGCCCTTCGCCGCCTCCGCATGCAGCGAGTGCCACAAGTCCTGCCAGCCCAACCGCTGGCAAGATCCTCGTGCGAAATCGCGATGCCCGGTGCATTTCGACGCTGAGCATACGCTCTCGGGGCAGTGGCGGCGGAGCCGAGGGATTCGATCCCCGAGACGACGGCGACACGAGCAGACGCTGCCCTTTGAAAGCGCGCGGTGCAGTGGTGTCGGAGAGCCGACGGTGGATAGGACCGACCCTGGATGGAGGGTGGGGCCGTGGAGGGGGTGACTCGGACGGGACGTAGCATCCGTTGGATTAGCGGACGCTAGAGAGGCCCCCGCGGTGTGCGGGAGCCTCTCTGCGAGTCGTGGCAGGTCGGCCTGTCGGCCTGCGCGATAATTCGGTCAGCCGCGGAACGGTCGGTTGTCGAGGATTAGGTACGGGCTGCCGGAGGGAAGGTTGAATCTCACCACGCAAGCGAACCCGTCGCGGTTCTTGTCGCAGAACTCCCATGTCGCCGATGCCGACCGCTCTATCAACTCACCCCACGTGTCGATCTCACCGTCCACCAGATATCCATGACCCGTATCCACCAAGAGGGTGTCGGCACGGAGGCCGTGGTCGGCAAGGTACGTGGCTTCATAGGTGCTCTGGTCCATCAGTTCCCACGATCCAACGTTGTGGTTGCCGGCACCTGGGCGACATTCCGTGCTTCCCGCCCCAGCCGTGCTCTTCGAGTTGTCGGAGTTCGCGGATGCAGCCGGGATCGCCAGCAGCATCATGGCTCCTGCCAATGCCAAGGTCGTAATCGTTCGCTTCATGTCTGCTTCTCTCTTTCTGTCGCGACGCAGCTTGCGTCTTGTCTTGTCATCTGGTCTGCGATAGATCTCAGGAAGACTCTGAGACCGGATAGATTTCGTCGGCGACCAGGCCGTGGGCCTCGCGGTGGACGGTGTTGGCGGCCTCGGCATCGTCGGCCTCGAGGAGGCAGAAGATCTTTCCGGCCATCTCGTCCACCCAGTACCGCAGGTAGCTCACTCCGTAGGCGCCCTGGGTCTCAAGATCCGCCTTGTGGGCTTCGGCGACATCGGACGCCGAGACGCCACCTGCGATGTTGTGTACCTCCATAAACAGCGACATTTGCTACTTCCACCTCACTTGCCGGTCAGTGGGTCGAAGGTATCTCCCGTGGAGGCGTTGGTCATGAGTGGTCACCACCTACATCGGGCGTCACAGCCACTCAGATTCGAGGTCGGTCAGGGGGTCGCGAGGATGCCTAGGCCGCGGGCGGTCTCTACGGCCTCATCGCGGTTGGCGGTATCGAGCTTCATCAGCACGGCGGAGACATGGTTCTCCACCGTTCGCGGGGAGACGAAGAGCCGATCGGCGATCTCGAGGTTGCTAAGGCCTTCGGCAAGGAGGTCGAGCACCTCGGCCTGCCGGGCTGTCAGCCCTGCAATGTGGTCTCTGGTCTTGAGGCTCTTTCCCCGGGGAACAGTGAGGCCCTGGTCGCGCATCGACTTTCGTAGCTTGGCTGCGATCGCCGAAACTCCCAGCGTTTCGAATATCTCGAGAGCTTCCTGTTGGGCCTTCTCGTCGCCGTGCATCAGCGCCAGGGCACGCTCGTAAGGGAGCCCCATTTCCCCCCATGCCTCGGCGGCTGCATCGGATTGGCCTTCGATGACCAACCGATACGGCTCGGCGATACCCTCGGGGACCTCAGCCAACTCTCCGAGCATCCACAACCAGAAGGCGATGGAACCCGACATCCACCCGAGTCCTCGGTCCACGCCCATTTCCATGATGCGGCGAATGTCGGCGACGGATGCGCTGTCACTGTCTCCCGAAATCCAGGCGATCTCGGCGATTGCTGCTGCGATGGGCCCGGCCCGCATGAACTCGTTGATTCCGCGAAAGGCTTCCCAGACCAAGGTCAATTCCGGAAGGACGTGACGGCCGGTTCTCGCTTCTAGAACGCCCACGACCGGTATAGAGATTGCCTTGTACATCGCGGCGCGGTGTGCTTCGACATCGAGGTCGAGGCTTCTGGCGAGTGTCTCTGCCTTCTCGAACTCGCCTCCGAGAAAGTGCACGGTCAAGAGCAGTGCCTTGGCATAGGACTCCATGGTCACCAGCTGATACCTCGATGCTGCCGCTATCGCTCGCTGCGCATAATCGGCACCGATGGGGAGATCACAGTTGGCAATCGCACCCCATGAGTGGTTCATCAGAGCGCGAGACTCCTCGTAGAGCTCACCCGCCCCCTCTGCCCTGCGGTAGGCCTCCTCGAAATTGGCTCGACCGGAGGGGTAGTCGATGAGGTCGGCGATCTGTCCCCGAAGATTGAGGATCCGAATCTGCATCCACTCGTCGTCGGAGTCGGCGGCGGCGATTGCTCGATCGACGAACGAGCTAGCTCCGGGGGCGTTGCTGGCGTGAACCTCGGCGAATGCGTTGATCTCCAGGGCTCTCGCCAGATTCCAGCTGGAGGGGCTTGCACCGAGGGCGGTCAGCGCCTGCTCTGCAAACTCTTCGCATCGCTCGCGCTCCCCAATGATCCAGCAGTAATGGGAAGCTTTGATGAGTGCCCCCGACTCGCCGCCAAAGTCTCCCAATCCCCGATAGTGAGCAATGGCTCTCTGCGTGAGCTCGATTGCCCTGCCGGTGTTGTCGAGAACGAACTCGACTTCGGCCCAATCGTCCAGGAAGGGCCCCTGATCATCTCCGAGGCGGTCGACCATGCCACGCAGCAGCCGGAAGTGTGCGACCGCCTCACGATGAGCTCCGACGCCCGCCGCAGCGCGGCCCGCCTCCGGTGCGGCCTCCAGCAGGCGGTCGATGTCCTCGGCCTGGCGGGAGTGGTGGACGAGACGGGCCGGATCGGACCCTGAGGGAAGCGCTTCCAGCACCCGGCGATTTATGGCGACAGACTCCCGAGCGGTCAGCGACGCCTCGATCGCTCTTCGGATCAACTCATGCCTGAACGCAACGAAGTCGGGGCCGACGTGTAGCAGGCCCCGCCTCTCAGCCTCAGCCAGAGCATCCTCCGCGGAGCCATGTAGTTGCTGCAGTTCGGATAGCGTGATTCGCTCGGGTATGACCGAGAGCGCCTTGAGCAGGTCGTGGGTCTCGGAGGACAGCTTTGCCACACGAGGCATCACCGACTCCTGAACCGAAGCGGGGATCGTATCTCCACGGCTCGATGCCATTTCGGTCACCAGGAAAGGGTTTCCGCTCGTAGCCGCCGCCACTTCCTGGGGATTCAGTCCCGAGTCTCCGAGTATCGAGGCGACCGCGGCCAGCGAGAGTCCCCCGAGTTGGATTCGGTCCACGATCCGTGGCGGAAGCTCGCCGATGACGGCCCGTAACGGGTGGTCGTAATCGACCTCCCCGTCGCGGTAGGTGAGGAGAAGAAGACCGTTGGAGCGGCCGATCCGTCGTCCGAGATATGTGATGGCATCGAGGGTCGCTTCGTCCGCCCAATGCGTGTCTTCGATGACCATGATGGTGGGCCTTAGCGACCGCGACAAGAGGTCAAGGCAGGAGTGCAGCACACCTAGTCGATCGCCTTCCGCCAACGGCTGGACGAGCGACGACTCCTCCCGAGCTATGTCCCAAAAGGGACCAAGCGCCTGAGGAGTCAGCAGGTCATCGCATGCTCCGAATAGCACATGGGCCCGATCCTGTGAAGCGGTCATGAATTCAGAGAGCAGGGCGCTCTTGCCGATCCCTGCCTCTCCGCGCACCAGGACAACCCGACCACCGGAGGTATCGAGATCGCCGAGCAGCTGTCGTAGCTGCTCCAGCTCGGAGTCCCGCTCGAGAATCATGCCGTTATCTTCACAGGCAAGAACGCGATCTGCCGCGCGGCGGCCACTCACAAGGAACAGATGGTGCCGGAGAGCCGACGCGAACCTCCACGCACCCCCACAAACCCTTGCACCCGCCCCACATCTAGGCTCGCTGGTCATGCAACCGGAACCGATGATCCGGCTCGATGCCGTCACCAAGGTGTTTCCCGGGTCCGATACGCCGGCCGTTGGCGGCCTCTCCCTCGACATCGCCGAGGGAGAGATCGTGGTGCTGGTTGGGCCCTCGGGGTGCGGCAAGACGACCACGCTCAAGATGATCAATCGCTTGGTCGAACCGACCAGAGGGACCATCAAAGTGGACGGTACCGACACCACCACGATGGAGCTTCACGTGCTGCGTCGCTCGATCGGGTACGTCATTCAGCAGATCGGACTCTTTCCGCACCGGACAATCGCCGACAACATCGGCACGGTCCCTCGGCTCCTGGGATGGGACGAGGCCAAGACCCAAGCCCGGATCGATGAGCTCATCGAACTGGTCGACCTGGAACCGGAGATGCGGGACCGCTATCCCAGCGAACTCTCCGGAGGACAGCGGCAGCGGGTCGGGGTGGCCCGCGCCCTTGCCGCCGATCCCCCGGTGCTGCTGATGGACGAGCCCTTTGGCGCAGTCGATCCGATCGTGCGCTCCCGCTTGCAGGACGAACTGCTCGACCTGCAAGCCCGGGTCAAGAAGACGATCGTCCTCGTGACCCACGACATCGACGAAGCGATTCGGATTGGTGATCGAGTGGCGATTCTCAACGTGGGTGGAGTCCTCGAGCAGTACGACTCCCCTGCCGAGATCCTGCGTGAACCGGCCAACGACTTCGTGATCGACTTTCTGGGGACCGACCGCGGGATAAAGCGGCTGTCTCTCATCCCGCTCAGCAGCGTCGAACTCGAACCGGGTCCGGTCGTCGGCATCGGCGACACCACCGACGACGCCAAGGCGGCAATGGAGCGATACGGGGTCGATTGGTTTGGGTTGCGCGACGGAGATCGGATGCTCGGCTGGGCCTGGGGCAAGGATCTCGGCGCCGCGCTGCCCGCCGGAGATGAACTCTATGACTTCGAGGTAAAGCTCAGTGCGACTGACTCGATGCGCGAAGCCCTCGACACGGTCATCACGTCTCGCACCAAGGTCGCTCCGATGTTCGACGGCGACACCTACCTGGGGATGGTGACCGTCGAGCAAATCAGTGCGGAGTTGGTCGAATGATCCTCGCCCAGACCAACGACGCCTTCTTCCGCTGGGATTGTGTGTTCAGCCACCTCGACGACATTTGGGCAAAGGTGCTGGAGCACCTGGTGCTGACCGGAATCGCTCTTGGCTTCGGCCTGGCCATCTCCCTGGTACTGGCGATCATCGGTCTCCGGTTTCCCAAGGCCTACCCCCCGATCACCTGGGTGACGGGCATCTTCTACACGATCCCGTCGCTGGCCCTGTTTGCGTTCCTCGTCCCGATCACCGGATTCAGCGTGCTCAGCGCCGAAATCGGACTCGTCTCCTACACGCTGCTCATCCTCATCCGCAACATCGTCGCCGGGATCGATGGAGTCGACCCGGCCGTGCGCGAAGCCGCCATCGGAATGGGCTACGGGAGGCGACGCCTCTTTCTCGAAATCGAGCTGCCGCTCGCTATGCCCGTGATCATCGCCGGACTACGCATCGCGGCGGTGACGACTGTCGGCCTTGTGACGATCACCGCCCTTATCGGCCAGGGTGGGGTCGGTTTCTTCATCCTGAGCGGCCTAAACCGGTTCTTCAACACTGAGATCATCCTCGGCACGGGACTGTCAGTGATCATCGCCGTAGTCCTCGATAGCGCTCTGGTCATTCTGCAATGGGCGCTGACCCCTTGGGCGCGCAGTCGATCGGCAGTCGTCTGATGGAGTTTCTCGGTGACCTGGCCAAGTGGTTCGTCGAGAACTGGGACGGCTCCGGCGGATACCTACAACGCACGTGGGAGCATCTCCAGGTCTCGGGTGCCTCCCTCATCGCGGCTGCGGTCATCGCCGTGCCACTAGGAGCTTGGTTCGGCCACACGGGTCGTGGCGGCTTTGTGGTCGTGTCACTGGTAAACGTCGGCCGAGCATTGCCCTCGTTCGGCATCGTGGCGCTGGCGTTGCCGCTCACCATCTGGCTGGCCAAGACGGTTCCGTTTATCTCCTCGGGTCTCGGCTTTCTCCCCACGTTTGCCGCTCTTTTTGCGCTGGCGCTGCCGCCGATCTTCACCAATACCTATGCAGGGGTACAAGGGGTCGATCCCGAGATAGTCGAGGCCGCCCGCGGGATGGGTATCACGGAGACCCAGGTGTTGCGCGAAGTCGAGATTCCGATGGCCTCTCCGGTGATCCTTACCGGGTTGCGGCTCTCCGCAGTGGCCGTTGTGGCAACAGCTCCGCTGGGGGCGCTCGTCGCCTACGGCGGACTGGGCAGGTTCATCATTGATGGGTTTGCGATCCAGGACGACGTCCAGATAGTCGCCGGGGCGCTGCTGGTAGCACTCCTGTCGGTCCTCACCGAAGTGGCGTTCACATGGAGCGAGCGCTGGTTTGTTCCGTCTCCCTTGCGTCGCACGGCGGAATCAAAGGATTTGGTGCTGCGTCCCGTCGTCTGATTACCTTATGTAGGAACAACGGCCGGTCTACGGTCGTTGCACCGTCGTCGACCCGGACCGCTTGGTCGACGCCAATCAGAAGCAATGAGAGGAGATACCCATGCGGAGATCCTTCCGCATCCGGACCGTTGGGGCGACCGTCCTTGCCCTTGCGCTCGTGGCGAGCGCCTGTGGTGATGATGACGCGTCGGGAGACGTTCCGGCTGATGGGCCCACCATCAACGTTGGGTCGACCAACTTTGGTGAGCAGCTCATCGTCGGCGAGATCTATGCCCAGGCAATGGAGGCAGCCGGCTATCCGGTCGAGACTTCCTTCAATCTCGGCAGTCGCGAGGTCGTAAACCCGGCCTTGAAGTCGGGAGAGATCGACCTGCTGGTCGAGTACACCGGGACCCTGCTGACGTTCGAAGGTGGGACATCCACCACCGATTCCCAAGAGACGTATGACGCCCTGGCCGATCTCTATTCCGGTACCGGTCTGACGGTGGCGAACTACACGCCCGCCCAGGACAAGAACGGGATCGTGGTCACTGGAGCATTTGCGGACGACAACGGCGTTTCCAGCACCAGCGACCTGGCGGCCATGAACGGCACTCTGGTCTTTGGTGGACCACCTGAGTGCCCGAACCGCGAGTTCTGTCTCATCGGATTGACCGATGTGTACGGACTCGACTTTGCAGAGTTCAAGCCGCTCGACGTCGGTGGACCGCTCACCGTCGCCGCCCTTGAAGGTGGAGAAATAGATGTTGCCCTGCTGTTCAGCTCCGACGGAGTGATCGCAGCCAAGGGCTTCGTTCTCCTCGAGGACGACCAAAGCCTGCAACCCGCCGACAACCTGGTGCCGGTGCTGCGTCGAGAGATTGTCGAAGCGTACGGGCAGGATCTCATCGATCTGCTCGACAGCGTCAGCGCCAAGATCACGACCGCCGAGCTCTCCGAACTCAACAAGCGTTTCAGTCTCGACGCCGAGGACGCCGACGTCCTGGCCAAGGATTGGCTCGCAGACAACGGCTTCTAGTCGTTCGTCTCAGATGATCACAGCGAATCGCCCGGGGCTTCCTGACAGGAATCCCCGGGCGACGTTGTCTCTGGCCGACTACCGACGACGAGTGGCCGACCTATACACCGAGGTGCGACGCCTCGACCCGGCGTCGGGCCACGAGTTGTGGAAGACGGGCCGCGATCGCCTATTTGGCTCCCACTCCCAATCGGCGGTCCGCGCCGAGCAACGTGCAGGTTTCGAAGGCCTTCCAGCATTCGAATACGATCCGACCCTCCGCTTTGAGTGTGCCGTCGAACCCACCGAACAGCTCACTCTGGGTCTCCCCCACAGCGGAACCGGAACCACCCCGGCCTCGGCCTTCGGCACCGTAGGGTTCACTGTCGACCAGACGCCGGTGACCCTGACCCTCTTCTGGCTCGACGAATACGGGGGCGGGATCTTCCTCCCCTTTCGAGATCTGACCAACGGGTCCGAGACCTACGGCGGGGGACGCTATCTGCTGGATGGGGCAAAAGGCGCCGACCTCGGATCGGACGCCGACACCATCACCCTCGACTTCAACTTTGCCTATCACCCGTCATGCGTCCACGACAGCCGGTGGTCCTGTCCGCTGCCTCCTCCACAGAATCACCTCGACGTCGCCATCCGCGGCGGCGAGCGCCTCTCAATAGCGGACTAAGAACACCTCTGACGCCGGCCCAACTTGGTGCACCGCCCCGGCAGGGGCAATATCAGGTGATGCGCTTGTTGCTGATCACACTCATTGTTGGTCTGGTGGCGGCCCCCGCTCTGGCCCAGGAGGTCGGCACCTGCGACGAGTATCAGGGCATCACTTGTGATGGATGGGTGACCGACGATGCCGGCGTGCTGGCGAACGAGACCTCCGTCGAAGCCGCAGCCGATCGGTTCGTCGCCGAGCACGGTCACGAAATCGCGGTCGTGGTCGTCACCAACACCGGAACCACCGACCCCCGCAGCTTCGCCGACGAGCTAGGCAACACTTGGGGTGTCGGCGATCTCGAACTACAGGACGGCATCGTGGTGCTGGTCGCTCTAGCTGAGCGCCGCACCGAGATCGTCACCGGGCCCGGTGCCTCCATCAGCGGTCTCCCCGAGATCGCAACCTCCGCCGACGGCTTCTTTGCCAACGGCGACTTCGACGGCGGGCTGATCGCCATCATCACCAGCCTCAGCAACGAACTCTCCGGAGAAACGACACCAACCACTCCATCGGTTACCCCGTCGACGCCTTCAACGTCCGACGACGACGGTGGCTTCGGATTCGGCCTCGTCTTTGTTGTCGCCGGTCTCTTCCTTGCAGGATCGAGTCTTATGAGCGGACAGCGCAGCGCCCTGGCCAGGGTCATCAGGCGCCGCCGTCGCCAGGTCGACGACGCCTTGGAGAGGCTGGAAGCCCCCGGCGCCGAACTGCCGATGCGCGACGAATACGCCATCGCACCATCCGCAGGCTTCCCCGACACCACCGTTGCCGCCGCGACGTCGACGCTGCGGGCCATATTCGATGATCGAACCGTCGTGGATGAAGAGGCGCTGCGTGCGCTGTGGAGGTCAGGCGCGGTCACCGCCATCGACCGCGACCGCCTCGTCGCCGACGCAGAAGTCCCGCTCGAGTTACGGGTCTCCCAGGAACGAAGAATGCTCGATGACGCCGTCCAGGCCACCGCCAAAGAGGCTCTCGAGGTCCCGGTCAAGGAATCGGCCCGATTCGAAGTAGTACTCGGCGAACTGGAGCGCCTCGTCGACGCCCTACGCCCCCACCGGGTCGCTTCGGCCCGGCGTCGTACCGCGGCATCGCTGGCAGATTCACTCACAAATACCCCCCTGGGATGGTTCGGTGTGACCGATCTGGGAGCCCGCTTTTACGAGTCCGCGCCGGCATTGGGAACAGACGATCCATTGGCGACGTCACTCATCGAGATCGACGCCGCCTTCGCTACCGCGGAGGCCAAGACGACCCGCCTCGAAGAGGTCTACAAGGTCCTGCCCGCTTCCACCGCTCGACCAGCAGTGGCCGCTGCCCTAGCGGACCTCGACGACGATCCGGCCGAGGCGGTGTCTGCCTACCAGCGGCTCAGGTCCCGCCTGATGCGAGACAGTCAGCTGGTTGGAGACGGGTTGGAACCTTCAGCGGTGGCGGCGCTGCTGTTGATGAACCGCGACGAGGGCAACGCCGGCGAGTTTCTCACTACGTATCAGAAGCGCAGGGATGCGGGAATGGAACCGGCGGAGGCAGTCGAGTACGCCCTTGCCGGGTTGCGCGACCCGGACGAACTAATGCGGGTACGCAAGGCATCACAGGAGATGTCGCTGCCGGTATCGATAACCGCTGCACTGCTGCGGCGGCGCGACGACGGACGGCAGATATTCGACCAGTTGCTCGATGAGATATCCGCCTACGACGTGGACGATGCCGATTCGCGACGCACTATCGCAGGCGTGTTGGCCGTCTCACTGGAACCGGCGCAGGCAATCCGCCGCTGGATCGAAGCGCGGGAGGCACTCGGCGCCCTCGGCCTCAAGGGCACCTACGCCGACGTCGCCGCGGCCTTCGGTGCTTCCGACTCTCGTGGACCGCGCGCCTTTGCCCTCGCCTACGCCGCCCAGCGCCAGGCACTGGCCCGGTCCACGATCGACGACGCCGACCGGTTCGCACCCGAGTTGGCCCACGAGGGAACCAGTCAACAGACCGACTCCTGGACCGGCCGGCCCATCCCGGCTGATTATGGGTCGTTCGATCCGTTTACCTTCTTCTTCTACCACTGGGTCATCACTCGCGGCACGGCCGGGTCCTTCGGGTGGGAGCCGATCCACCGCGACACCAGCTGGAACTCAGACCGAAACTCGTGGTGGGGCGGTGGCGGCGGCTTTGGTAGTTCCGGTTCCTCCTGGGGAGGATCGTCCTGGGGCTCGTCGGGAGGTGGCGGAGGTTTCGGCGGATTTGGCGGTGGAGGCGGGTTTGGTGGCGGTGGGAGCGGAGGCTCGG
>Ga0255047_10002265_pt1 | contig 12850 bp, 22 predicted proteins | sample JV7_2_1_MG_FD_183640 | JGI IMG/M metagenome (GOLD analysis project Ga0255047, IMG submission 183640) | Seawater microbial communities from Jervis Inlet, British Columbia, Canada - JV7_2_1 | ecosystem: Environmental > Aquatic > Marine > Inlet | place: Canada: British Columbia | collected 2016-10-06
TATAGCTCAATAAAATAAATAATATTATGAAAAAAGAGAGATACATATTAATAGCATCTGTAATAACATTAGTAGTTTTATTAGTTATCAGTTATTTAAAATCATGAATGAATCAGATTATAACAGTCTTACTATCCTAGAATTAGAACAATTAATATTAGATATTAAACAGGAGTTATACGATAGTCCACAGCCATTATATAAGCGTAGAAATCATTTAAACGAGCAATTAGAACTAATAGAAGATTTAATAAAAGAAAGATATGATTGAAGAAAAAGAGTTATACAAGTCATTGCAGGTATTCAAGAAAATGAAAGCACGTTTTTTACAGCATTTAAAAGATCATAATGTATTACTACAACATGTTACTAAACATATTCAAAGTGATGCTATGATTATGAATAAAGACGTAGAAAGATTAGATAAGGAGATACAAAGGATTGAAAGCATATTAAACAAATAAGATAAGATGAAAGCATTAATAGACAGAGTAATTAAGAAAGACAGAAAAGCAGAGCAGGAATTATATAAAATAGCTAATAAAGAAATTGATCTAACATTAAGAAAATATGTAGATTGTGAGCAAACAAAAAAAGATATAAAACAAGAAACATTAATTAGGATATTCACAAAGTTGCATTTATACGATGAAAACAAAGGTAGATTTACTGCATGGGTTTTTAGAATAACCTACAACCAAACAATGAAAGCGTACAATAAAAAAGCGTATAGAAAAGAGTGTTATATGATAAGTAATAACGAATCAAACTACTTCTTTATAGATAGCACAACATCTGATACAGTAGAAATAGATTACAATAAAGTAAAACAAGTCAAAGAAACAATAAATAAATTAAAACCTGGACAAAAACAGGCAGTAACATTATACGATATAGAAGGTTATTCACATAAAGAAATAGCAGGAATATTAAATGTGTCAATTAATACATCAAAATCACAACTTAGTAGAGGACGTCAAAGAATTAAAGAACTTTTAAACAATTAAGATATGAAAGTAATACAAATAGTAGCAGTAGATCAAAACAACGGAATAGGGAAAAATAACAAATTATTATTTCACCTGCCTAATGATTTAAAGCATTTTAAGAGCATAACAGAAAATAGGTATATAATTACAGGTCGTAAAAATTATGAATCAATAGGACGTGCTTTACCTAATAGAACAACTATAATTATTACAAGAGATAAAGATTATCAGCCAAAAGATTGTATTACTTGTAACTCAATAGAAGAGGCTTTAGAATTATGTAAAAGTGTTACTTTAAAAATGCCACATACTTTTCATTATTATAGCTTAGACAAAGTATTTATAATTGGTGGTGGAGAAATTTACAAACAAACTTTGAAATATACAGATGAAATATATCTAACAGAGGTTAAAACTAAAGTAGATGCAGATGTATTTTATCCAGGTGTTCCTGTAGGGCAATTTAAAGAAGTATCAAGAGTAGAAAACAAAGCAGATTCTAAAAATAAATATGATTATGATTTTGTAAAACTTGTAAGAATGAAATAATATGGAATACAAAAATAAGTTTGAAGATAAAAATATAACTCTTTACAATATGGATTGTATGGAGTTGTTGAAAAACACAGAAGATAACTATTATGATTTGGCAATTGTAGATCCTCCTTATGGTATAAATATAAATATTTCAATGGGTAGAAGGAAGGGAGATAAAAAAAGTAATTATCATAAATTTGCTGGAGAAGACTCCTCAATCCCTAAAAAAGAATATTTTGATGAATTAAAAAGAGTTTCAAAAAATCAAATTATTTGGGGGGGTAATTACATGACTGAATATTTAGAACCTTCTCCATGCTGGGTGCTTTGGGATAAAGGGTTTTCTGAAGATGTAACATTTGCACAGTTTGAAATGGCTTGGACTTCTTTTTCTTCAAGTGCTAAAAAATACGACAAACACCCTAACCAATTAAATAGAATACACCCAACTCAAAAACCTGTAAAACTTTACGAATGGCTTTTAATGAGATACGCAAAAGAAGGAAATAAAATACTTGATACTCATGGTGGTTCAATGTCTTTAGCAATTGCTTGTAATCGTTTAAAATATGAATTGACAGCTACTGAATTAGATTCTGAATATTTTGACGCAAGTGTAAAAAGATACAAGGAACAAACAGCACAAATCGGAATGTTTTAAATTAAATTGTTATTCTAAATAAATTTACCTATATTGAAAATGTACTAAAAATTAGTGCTTTTGTTTCTTTATGATTTAGGAAACATTCTTAGAAAAAGACAAATACTACCCATTTTATGAGTAGTTTTTTTTTGCCTAAATTTTTAAACCAATTCAAAATGTGGTAAATCATCAAAAGATTGATCATATAAAATTACTCCGTCATTATCCCAATTTCCACCCCATCTAATAGAATGTTTTATATCTCCTTTTTCTTCTAATTCTTTAGCACATGATAATATCACACCTGCAATAATACAAAGTGTAGGAACATCATAAGCAATCTTTTTACGTGTTTCTAAATTTGGATGATATGCGTACAAATCAATAGCTAATGATGGTGAATAATTATGTTTACCCTTCTTAGTGATTCCATCTATTTTACTTTTCCCTTGATCATATAATTCCTTTTGTCTTTCTAATGTTCTATGACCTTCTGAAATACCAAAATCTACAGGTGTTCTTGTTATAGCTAATTTGATAATTTTAACTAAATCATGATGAACACTTTCTAATTTTTTTAAACTGCCTTTACCTAATTTATACATAATATTATTTTTTATTGTTTGATAAACTTGATCCAAATAGAAATTCTACAATAGTATTAATTTTCATACTCATTCCTGTGTAAACAGATGTAATAAAAGCCACTACAAAATTTTCTACTCTAATTTCATTTATTGCTATTTGATAAAATCCATATAACATTAATACAGTAAGCAAGATATAACAAGATAAAAACGTGATAGCGAATACCTTTTGTAATCCGTTATCCTCTTTGTATAAGTCCCTTGCATCTGCCTTATCTTTTAATGTTAATTCCTGCTCTTCTAATGCGAACTCTATTTTTTGTAATTCAAACTCTTTTAATAATTCTTTAGCTTGTTCATTATCCTTTGCTTTTTCTGTTAGTATTCCACCAACATCTGCAATTGCACCAATTATATTACCTGTAGCTAATTTACCTCCTACACTTGCAATCTCTGGTAATAGGTTTTTAGCTTTATTAAGAAATATTTTAAATTTAGAATCTTTCATACCTTTTATTTTTTACTTTTTTCACATTCTAACAATCTTTCGTGCATCTGCTTAATTTCTTTATCCTTATCCTCATTTATTCTTATTAGATCCTCTGCTTTACGCTCCTTAGATTCTATTTTTGCTTTACAATCTTTTATAATATCATCCTTGTATCTAATCTCAGATTCATTATGTTTAATTGTTGCTTCTAATTTCTCTAATTCTGCTTTATGTTTATCTTTATTACTCTTAATTTCTTTATTTGCATTAATTCTAGTTTCTTCTAATTTGTTATTACCATCCTTAATTTTTTGCACAAAATCATAGACCTTTGAACCACCAAAAATAGTAGCTAACAAACCAACTAAACCCTTAAAAAAGTCATCACCTACAGAAAACAAGGTACTGAACCACTCTAGTAATATAACTAAAAACATTATTTCCCTTTATTATCTTGTTTCACATAATTTTTCTTATCTTCTATTAAATCTTTTTGACTTCTGGCAAATAAAAAACCATAAACAATTAAAGCAACAAACCAAACACCATTAGCTGCTTTTGTTATATTTTCACCACAATCTACAATAACATAGATACTTAAAAAGAAACAAAAACCCATAATTGTATTCCTTACTATAAACCAATTTTGCAAAGGACTAATAAGTATTGTTATTAATCCTGCTATAATTAAAGTCCATACTATAATAATTGGATGTTCTATACTTGGTTCTACTTTTCCTATTGGATCATCCACCTGGACAATTGCAGAAACAAACATAAGCAACCCAAAAATTAAATAAGTGATACTTATGTCTTTTCCCCATAATAAACACTTAAATGCTTTTAAATAAGCTTTCATATCAACATGAGTTTAGTGTAACAAATCAGTATTTCTAATCTTAATAGTAATTCATACCTAAATTTATAAGAGAATACCAATATATTGAATAATAAACACCAATTTTCTAATCTTAAACCTTGTATAGCACCTGTATTATAAACCACGTTAAAAACATCTCCAATACTAAACCATAACCAAGCACTTGTAATAAAATGCATTAGTATTAATTCTTCTGGAATCAATTTATAGATAGCATAGATGTAAAATAAAAAGGCTATTGATTGAGTTGCATCATACACATATAATTGTGAATCTTCATTAAATAATGGATAAATATTGTAATGAATCAAATCAAATATGAAAGCAATTAAAATCCATTTACTTTGTTTTTGCAGGTGTTTTACCAAATCTTGGTTTTCGTAGTTTCCTGCCTTTTTTCTTCTTTGGTGGTCTTCCTGTTCTTTTTGTGTTGTCTGTTTTCTTGTTTCCCATTTTTCCATTTTTAGGCATGTTAATAATTATTTAGTTTTACTTTTTAATTTACTATTGCGTTCTTTTAAATCTTCTAACAGTTGGTAAAATTGCATAACAGACATTTGTAAAGGATCTATATTACATTCACTCATAACAGAATTAACTAATGTAAAACATGATTTATCAAATTTTATAATCTTGTTAAAATCTGCACGTTTAGTTGCTTCTATAATTGAGTTTTCATAATGATCAATCTCTTTTGTATTATCAGTTTGTTTTAATATTTCATCTGCAATTTTTAAACCCTTCATTTTAATATCTTCCATCAATGAACTTTCCTTTTTTGCAAAGAACTTAGGAAAATAAACCTCTAATTGTTCATCAAAGACTTTTTTTTTAACTCAGAGAATTTATTAACTAAAGATTGATATGATTCTTTTTCAATATCTCCACTTTCTAATAATGCATTTAAACCATCAATTATACTAGATTCATTATTTTGAATATTAGAAATTACAGTTAAAACGCTGTTTAGTTCCTGTATTGCTGCACCTTTTTTATCTTTATTAATCAGATGCATAGTTTTTATTATAATCTCTTCTAAACTTCCGTAGCCTTCACCAATTGTAAGTGTTAATAGTGCTTTCTGGAATGTAAAAAAATCTTTTACTTTCAATTCTGTAATATCAGTTGTGTATCTAGGTTTATGCATTATCAAATAATTCAAAGTGTAAAACAGTAATTAAACTAATCACAATAAAAGCAGGTGTATAAACTAAAAAAGTGTAATTCAATGTACTCAAGGAATACACCAAATTACACAATATATTACACCATGTAAAAAAACATAAAGGACAATTACCTAAATGATTCAATGCTTTATACTTTGAATTAATCCACTTAGTTGTAACTCTAAATTTCTGTAAACATAACCTTATAAAAATACTCCATAATGGAATAGAAATATAAATTAATAACTCTTTAAATAACATAATACTCTAATTTGTTGCGTTCAAAGTATTAAGTATTATTACATTGTTTTAGTTCATTATTTGATTACATCATACCAATACAACCACCCTAAGCACCTAACTATTAAATAACGTAATCTATTACCAAATCTTTTTTTAACTCCTTTAAATCCCTTAGAATTATTATAATTCATTGCTATTCTTAACATTTCCTTATCTGCAAATAATCGTGCATCATACCCTTTTATAATGCCATCTGCAACATATTTATTAGCATACAACCAATCATGTACAATAGCAGCAGGTAAAAAATCGCTATAAGGAGGAAAAAACCCCCATAATATAGTAGGGGCTGTTGCTAAATCAGTTTTAAAACCAATTGGAATAACTATATTTTCTGAATTTGGTAACTTGTGATAAATGCGTTTAGCTAACTTAAAGTTTTTACCTCCTAAATGTGTTATAGTTATTTCCATGATTAATAATTTTCATCAATATACAACTGTATTTCTGTATTAAATTCATCTTTTAAAACCTGTGTATAAGCACCCTCAACTACTGTTAATCCTAAATAAGTTTGTGCAGTAATCCAATCACCTGTTAATAAAGAATCTTTTACGTTAGTTAAATGCTGATCTATTTCAAAAGCTTCTGCACTTGTTCTAACTCCTTGCATAATGCTTTCAACTAACTCTGAACGCTTTTGATTATAATAAACCACCCCATCACTTGATTTTTGCACATAACTAGCCATTAATTGTGTGATTACATCATAACCTACAAGATTATCAATTAATGTATCTAGTGTAGTTGTATTTGCAGTTGTCCAATCAATATCTACATAAACAATTAGAATACTATCAGTAGAATTGTATTCATAAGTTTGAATTTTATTTTTAATAGACCCCTCTTTTTTTACCTTCTTTTTAAATTCTCTTATACTGTTTATGACTGTGTTTTCAATCTTTATTTTAATATATGTTTCTGTAATTGTAACAGATTCAATTAATGTATCTAAAGCTGTTTCATTTACCCAACCATCAACTACATCTAGTGTTAATAAACCTTTTGAATAATCAAAGTTTTGTGTGTTAATACCATCAATTATAGCTAATCCCTCTAAAAAAGACTGTGCATTTACAATTAAGTTTTCTCTTATAATTTCCATGATTAATTAATTTTTTGTAAACTTAAATATCCAAAATACATTGTTGTATCATCATCTGAATCATCAGTACCAAAATCTAATTGGAGTTGAAATTGTCCTGCACCTAAAGCATTTGGTAATATTTCACCTTGTAATGTTACCCATGTACGATCATTAGTATCTTTAGGCTCAACCGTATAAACTTGAGTTAAAACAGATACACCAAAATCTTTAATATCAATAAAAGCATTACTATTAGTTGCATCATGTGAAATACTAAAAGAACAAGTAAATTTATAAGGATTTCCAATTACTGCACCTGTTGTATTTAAGTTTATATAAGTTATCCCTGCTGTTGAGTTTGTTGTTGAAATTGTAGCATCTTGACTAGAGTTATAATCAGTTAATACACCTTCAGTTGTTGGATTAAATCCAGGTGATGTAATATTTTGCCATGTACCACTAATAAATGCTAATATCTCTCCCTCTTGTGGTGTAGCTAAAATAACATCATTAAGATTTGAAACACTTGTATCATGTGGATTAGTCGTATCTGCTTCATGTGTAACTAATTCACCTGCTACTGTACCTATTGCAGTTGTATTAGTGTTAATATTTCCTGCATTTACACCTATTGCAGTTGTATTAAGTCCAATATTTGTAGCATTAGTACCTATTGCAGTTGCGTTATCAGATGTTGAAACACCTAATTCATTTAATGCTAATGTTACACTTGCACCTGGTATTAAACTATCGTTATCAACTTCATTAGATGTAGGAAAAGTAAGTACAACATCTGTTGCTGTACCACTTACACCATCACCTGTTACACTTGCTACTCCTCCACCTGGACCACCTGCTACACTACGAAAAAAAAAACTCTTTAAATCGTCGATCAAAAGTTGTGTACTTGCATAAGGTGTTATTCCATCTGGTGAAAAATCAAAATAATTTCCACGTGCTACTGATTTTAATGTAGCTAAATTAAATATTTCAACTACATCTTGACCAATAGTAGCTGATATATCAAATTGTCCTCTTTGATGAGGTATATCATTTAGCAACCAATATTGATCGCTACCTGCTGATAATTTTATTAAAGCCATAATTATATTTATTTTAAATTAACATAAACAAGTATCAGATGTTCCTCTAACATCAAATTCAATTCTAAATGTAGTTGTATTTCCTTTTATAAACCTTGCGTAATCTTCATTAATAATATCAAAATCAGACCAAGTACTATCAAAATCATCATAAATATTTACAATTCCATTAATAATATCATAAAATTGATTATCTATTATTATTTGTTGGACCTGTTGTATTAGATTCTCTTTAAATATTGAATCTTCTGTAGGATCAATCAAATTAAGATTAGCAAAAACAACTAAGTTAATTGTCTGTGTCCAATTGATTCTGTCATCACTAAAGTTAGTTTTTGGTGCATTAGTATAGAAGAAACTAAACGCTTTAACTGTATCATCTGGTAATAAGTTAAACCATTCTTTAGATTTTAAATAAATTTGAGGTTTATAATTAGAACTAATATTTTCAGTGTCTAAAGTTCTTTTACGTTCTGCTCTTGGAAAGTTATATCTTAGAAAACTTAATGCAGTACATGATCTAATGGCACTGTTTAATTTAGATACTATTAAATCAATTCCTGTTAATTGTCCTGGTACTCTTACGTTTTCAAATGCACATTCTAAAGTCATAACTTAAATTTTTAATTGTTCCTTTATGTCTAATATCATTGCAGGAACTAATACTAAATCTTTAACTAATGTAAATGTCTTATCACTATACCCAAATATTTCGTTTGTGTATTTCTTAATTAACAAATCTTTTTTACTGTCTGTACTTGTTAATGTAAATGTAGTTTGATTTGCAGATGCTTTAATACCTCTGTAAAAACTACCACTATTTTTTAAATCTGCTATATTTAATGGTGCTTTACCACCTTTAGCTTTCTTAATACTTGCGTATCTTTGGTTTCTTAGCCTTCCAATGTTTTTATCTAAAGCGTTTTTACCGACTGCCATCTGATCACGTTGTGCATTTTCTAATTCCTTATCATTCTCATTAATTACATTAACAAGCGTTTTAGAAAGTTCCAATTCAACACGTTTTAATCTATCAATTATTTCATCAAATACAGTTGCCATAAGTTAAAGTTTAACTAAAGTATAACTAAATAAGCTTAAAGTTTATCTAAATTTATTTGAAGTTTAACTAAATACTTCTAAACATTGAGCGTTTTGTTCTTTGTTGTGTTGCACATGGACTGTTTAAATCACTTAAATCAAAGTTTGATGCTGTAATTTCTTCATCTACTTGTTTTTGTAAATCTAATAAACCATCTGAATCTAAATTAATACCTGCAATATTTACTAATCTTTCTGCTAATTCGTTTGTACGACTTGTATTAATTGCGTATTCACAAAATAATAATTCAGCTTGACGTAATAAACCTTTTGCAAACATCTGACTATTCTCACAAATAAAATTATTTAGTGTACATTCTGCAGAAAAAGATACATTTAAACCATAAGTATTATTACCATATTGGTTATCGTCTTCATCCCAAAGTTCTCCTTTAGTGAAATTTCCATCTGCTACACTAAAACTATTAACCGTAACAAATTTATTGAAATTATCCCAATATTTTCTACCTGTTCGATTACATGATAAACAAGGTGCGTTAAAATTAAATCTATCATTGTTAATTGCTCCTATTCCTGTTATATCCTCTTGATAATATCCAATGTAAAAACATCCACCACTTGCATAAGTATCTGTGTAATTTAATTCTATATCTGTAATATCCACCCAAACAAAACTTTTAACAGTATTTGTACTAACTGTAACAGTCTGTAAAGGTTCTAATTGACTTGAATGATACACATAAACTTTTAAGTTTGTTTGAATATCTACAAAATGTAAACCTATCTTTTTAATAGATAAATTAACATCTCTATTTTGTATCGTACTCAATTCAAAACCTACAAATTTATTTTGATTAGGTACGTAATTATTAATATTTTGTAATGCTCCTGTACCATTGTAAATAGGTGTATCAGTTAATAAGCTTTTACTTTGCTTATCGTTCTTTTTAATATTTACAATTGATTGTGCAAATCTTAATACAGTTGTATTTGTAAAGTTTAGTAACCAATCTGAAAAAGGATATAATAACTCCCATTCTGCAGGGTTTAAAGTTGGATCATTGTCTAAATTTAGATTTGTTTTGCTTTTATATAAATCATCAAAACGTACAATATCTCCAATTGAATATGTAACACCTGTTGTATATAAGTCATAATCAAATAACTTACTCTCTGGTGCAATAGCTTGTAAATTCTCTAAACTTAATAATTCGCTATTTAAGTTATAATACATACCTGTATCACTTGTAAATCCAAATACATTAGGATCTAAAGGCTTTTCACATGTATCTAAGGTATTTTTCCAACCTAAAACATTAAATAAACAGGGTGTAATTGTATTAAAATCTATCATAGTAAAATTATTTATATAATAAAACAAAAGCCACTACAAATTAATGTAGTAGCTATTGTAAGAAACACAACCAAATTAAGGTGCTACAATATATTTATTAACTCCTGTTAAATCTGTTGCTAAATTCTCTACATAAGGTGTAAAGATTGCATAACGTGATTCAAATTGCCATTGCTCATAGTCTAAATCATTATCATCACATCCATAAGTTCTACGTAAACCCCATACAACTTCCGGTAAACCTGGTAAAATTTGAGTTCCTAAAGATGTTCCGTTAGGTAGTTCTCCTTGATCATACTTTTGCACATCGTTTGCATGTACAATTGCTACAGAACCTACAGGCAATACATAAAAAGTTTGTTCTACTGCTGCACCGTTTGTAATTACGTTATCTCTGTAAAACATAACATCAGAGTTAAAACCTTCTTCTGCTAAAAATTCTGGTGGCATAGATCCTCTAAATTGGAACTGTGTGTTTTCATCATTTGCTCCACCTTGAGCATAAAGTTCACGTACTACTGCTGCATGTTCTGGATTACCTAATGCTCTTTTTTGCATATCAGCGAAATCCATTCTGTCAAATTGTCCTGCAATCTTATTGTACATAAAATCTTGCTTAGCTGGATCAATTTTAAACTCATCTGCTCCACTATCTGTAAAATACCCAAATAAATAAGGATCAACTTGTTGCTGGTTTTTATTAGTATCTAATGCACCTTCACAAGCTGTTGCGAATGTTGTACGAATGGTTTTTACTGCTTCTTTAATTTGACGCATGATGTCAGCTTGACGACTAACATAGTTGTAATTTCCATAAGAATAATAAGACTTAATAGAAAAAGAAATATCTTGATAAGCTACTGCCAATTTAACAGTATCACCGTTAATTGCAGTTGTATCACACAATGTTGTAGGTGTTGAATTAACTACTACACCTGCATTCTTTAGAATTGGAATAGCTGCACCATTAGGAGAGTACGCACCTTGTTCTACATCATTTAACGCAGATGGTGATAAAATACCACTACCTCTAGCAATTAAAGCTTTATCATCTAAGAATAAGCGATATGCTCCATCATTTGATAATCTAAGTAATTCTTTGTCTGTGAATCCATCAGCATAATTGCTAATTAATTCATTAATATTTGTTGCTGTATTAGCCATTGTTGTAATGTTAAAATTAAAATTGAATAAAGTTTTTAATAATTGTTATCATACAATCATTTTTATAGCTAACATGCTATTTATATATGTATAAGTAATCTATGATCAAAATTTATAAATTGCTCTAAGTTCTGATAAACCTTGTAACATCTTTTTTGAACCGTTAATAATACGCTCTCCTTTTGATTCGTAATAATCTTTTATTGTTCGTTCTGCTTCTCCAAAGTTTGTAGGTTTACGTGATGCTGCAAACAAAGATAATGAACTTTTACTATTATTTTTAGTATTATCTCCATTACCTAAACCTTTTATTACATTATCTGTACTTAAAACGCTTTCAAACTCTTTTGATGCTAATTCAAATACTGTAATAGGCTCGTTTTTATCATTTCTGATTGTTACACCATCATTTTTAAATACTAACTTCCCTTCCTCTAAAGTAGATTTACTTAAAACAGAATCAATAAACTCTTTTTTAGCAGGTGCTAATACTTTATCAATACCCTCTTTAAATTTAAGCTTTGCTAATTCAGAATTTACAATAAACTCTTTATCTTTATTAGTTAAGGTAGTCTTAAAATTGTTTTCTAACTCTTCTTTTTCCTTAGCAGATTGATTAAGTTTTTCTAATAAACTATCACGCTCTAATTTTAAAGATTCACTACCACTTAAACCATCTTCTTTAGCTTTTTTAAGTGTATCTAATTCACTTTTTAAAGTTGGAATAACACGTTTAATAAATGCGTTTGTTTTTTCATTTCCTTCTTTATCAATTCCTAAATGTTCAGATAATGTGATATCAATTTCCGATAACTCTTTACCGAAATGAGAACCAATTTCTTTTCTTAGGTTTTGCTCCTGCTCATTAAAATCCTTAATAGGCATAACCGCATTTCCCTTGCCTTTAATAATTGCAATTGCTTTGTTTAGGTTTTCTTCATTACCTAATAACTCTTCTATGTTGTTTTCCTCTGCCATTCTAACGTAAATTTTAGATACTTAATTAATTGTTTGTGTTTCTTAACTTGTTTTTTTTATTCGTATTCGTATGGATCATTAATTAGCACTACGTTATTTATTCCGTATTGTGCTTTTAATTGTTGTTCCCTTACATTTACTGTTAATTCTCCATTAGTCCAAATAGCAGCTTTATGCACAGATGATTGTCTATACATTACAATTTGCTCTGCACTTTCTTCTACTGTACCTAAAACAGAATCAAAATTTACACGTTTAATTGCGTAAACATAACAATCTTCACGTGCTATCTTTGAGATCATGTAATTAGGGTTATAATTACCAGGAACTAAATTACTAACATTTTTAGCCTTTTGCATTTCTGCTTTACTTCTACGTTTTCTTTTAGGTTTCTGTACCTGTGTTTTGTCCTCCATTTTCATTTAATTTTAGTTGTGTTAATTCCTTAATTTGTTCTCTTAATCTTAAAACATTATTAACATCAAAAGGTTCATTTTCTAATTGTTC
>Ga0255047_10002266_pt1 | contig 12849 bp, 14 predicted proteins | sample JV7_2_1_MG_FD_183640 | JGI IMG/M metagenome (GOLD analysis project Ga0255047, IMG submission 183640) | Seawater microbial communities from Jervis Inlet, British Columbia, Canada - JV7_2_1 | ecosystem: Environmental > Aquatic > Marine > Inlet | place: Canada: British Columbia | collected 2016-10-06
AGTCACTGGCCGATTATGTTTCGCGAATGAAGGAAGACCAGGAAAAGATTTATTACGTGACTGCCGATAGTCACAAATCGGCCAGTGCGAGTCCGCATCTTGAAGTATTTCGCGAGAAGGGCATCGAAGTTTTGTTGCTGTCCGATCCGATCGACGAATGGGTCATGGGCCACCTGCGTGAGTTCGAGGGCAAGGAGCTGCGTGATATTCGTCGCGGCGAACTGGATCTCGGTGATAAGGAAGATAAAGAAAAGGATGAGCAGGACGACGGCAAGCACAAGGAATTCCTGGATCGCCTGCGCGGGCAGCTTACGGATGAGATAGAGGATGTCCGCCTGACCGATCGCCTGACTGATTCACCGGCCTGCCTCGCGATCGGCGAATTCGATATGGGCGCGCAGATGCGCAAGATCCTTGAGTCATCCGGTCAGCCCATTCCGGACAGCAAGCCGATATTCGAGATCAATATCGCACATCCGCTGATCGCTCGTCTCGATGCGGAACAGGATGAACAGCGTTTCGGTGACCTAGCGGCCGTATTGCTCGATCAGGCACGTTTGTCCGAAGGTCAGCAGCTCGATGATCCCGGTGCCTATGCGAAGCGGCTGAACCGGCTGCTGCTTGAACTCAGCGGTTGATCATTCCGTACTGAAGCGGTAACCGGTTTAATAGTGATGCTGTGTTACGGGCTGCCTGTTTAGCCTCTATCTGTCGCACCCGTGATCGATATTGCCTCGCTCCACCTGGATGGTTGCATGCGCGATACGAAAATCTTTCATCAGTTCGTCTGAAATACGCTGCAGGAAATTATCCTCACCATTACCGTCGGGCATGACGAGGTGTGCGGTCAGCGCGGTTTCGCTTGTGCTCATGCCCCAGATGTGCAGGTCGTGAACGGCCGTCACGCCCGGCAGATCGGTCAGATAGGCACGGACCTGCTGCGGGTCTATGCCGCGCGGAACGGAATCGAAGGCGAGTTCCAGGGAGTCACGCAGGACGCCCCAGGTACTGATCATGATGATGGCGACAATGATCAGCGTGATCGCCGGATCGGCCCAGTACCAGCCGAAGATCAGGATGCAGATCCCGCCGAACACGACGCCGAGCGACACGCCGGCATCGGCGGCCATGTGCAGGAATGCGGCCTTGATGTTGAGGTCGTGCTTGCTGCCGGCGACGAATAACCAGGCCGTAAGGCCATTGATCACGACGCCGATCGCGGCAACGACAATGATGGTCCGGCCATCGACGACGGCCGCATCGGCAAACCGGCTCAGGGCCTCCCAGGCGATGCCGCCCATGGTAACCAGCAGCAGTATGGAGCTTAGCAGCGCCGCCAGGTTGGTTGCCCGGCGCAGGCCGTAGGTGCGGCGTGCGGTCGGCTTCCTGCGTGCGAGTGCATTGGCGCCCCAGGCCAGCAGCAGCGCCAGTATGTCGCTGAGATTATGGCCGGCATCCGCGAGCAGCGCCAGGGATCCTGCGATGAGGCCGAATGTCACTTCTATAATGACGAAAATGACATTCAGGCTTACGCCGAGCGCAAATGCACGGTTCATGTCGGCCGGGACATGGTGATCGTGGCCATGGTGATGTTCGTGTGAATGTGCCACTGCTTTCTCTACGGTTGTCGTCCTGATCGACTTATTGTCTGATAATGAATATCAGGTGTCGACACCGGCAATATCCTGACGGAGGCAATAGTGACCGATAAAAAGGAAAGTTCAGAAGAGGCATTACGACAGCGCCTTTCGCCCGAGCAGTTTCATGTGACACAGCAAAAAGGCACCGAGCGTGCTTTTACCGGCCAGTATCATGACTGCAAGACGCCCGGCATGTATGAATGTATTTGTTGTGGCGCCGAATTATTCGACTCGAATAAAAAGTTCGATTCCGGTTCCGGCTGGCCGAGTTTTTACGATGCCGTCGATCCGGCGCGCATCCGTATCGAAAGAGACCTGTCACACGGCATGGTGCGTGACGAAGTCATGTGCGCCGGTTGCGGCGCGCATCTCGGGCATATTTTTCCGGATGGCCCGCAGCCCACCGGGCAACGTTACTGCATCAATTCGGCTTCTCTGGAACTCGACGAAAAAGAGAAATAATCGCCGCCGCTGCCGCACGCGTCGCCGGTATCGCCAGCAGGCAGACGATGAGAATGTCGGAAAAGACCGCAGCGGTACGGGGGATTGGACCCCGCTTTAACTGCATCATGCGGGGACATCCGGGTTCAGGCTGTATTTGCCGATCAGTTTGGCCATGTCGATGACATGCCCTTCGATGGCCGTGAGTACATCCGCGGCCGTGAAGCGTTCTCCGACGGGTGTTTTATCGAGATCGATGGCATACAGCGTGAAGTGATAGTGGTGCAGGCGTTCGTCGTTCCACGGCGGGCACGGGCCTTCGTAACCGAAATAGTCGCCTTCCATGTCCGGGTCGCCGGCCATGAAGTTCGTATAGTCATTGATCCCCTGGCGGGACCCGGGAGGGCCGGGGGGGTTAGGCTTGCCGCCGGGTACGATACCGTCCGAACACTCGCCTTCATCGATCGAACCTTCCCGGGCGGGGATGTTGACCATGACCCAGTGAATGAAATCCAGGCGCGGCAGACTGGCCGCGATCGTCGTGCCTTCCCGGTTAAAGTCATCCATTGACGACGGTACATCCGGGTCGATGCACAACAGTACGAGAGATTTTGCAGAAGCCGGTATATTGCTCCAGCTCAGCTGCGGATTCATGTTCTCACCGAGCTTGAGATGTTCTTCGGCATCGGGCGCGCCAAATGCGCAACGTTGCGGAATTTTACCGTTGTGCTCGAAGGTTGTGGATGTGATACGCATGATGCTCTGCTCCTTGTCGCGGCTGTATGTCGCGGCTGTATTTTTCTCTATAGGAAAGTTTTCAGCGTTTTATCGATGCGCTCGACGGCCCAGTCGATGATTGATTGCTCGATGATCAGCGGCGGCGCCAGCCTGACAACGGTTTCGTGGGTTTCTTTCGTCAGGATGCCGTTTTTCATCAGTCGTTCGCAGACTTCCCGTGCCGTGGCGAGTTGCGGATCGATGTCGATGCCGAGTAACAGGCCGCGCCCGCGAATGGCAGTGATCAGAGGCGAGTTGAGCGCGTGCAGCGCCTCGGCAAGATAGCGACCCATCGTCGCGCTGTTTTCGATCAGGCCGTCATCAAAGAGTATATCGATGGCCTCGCTGGCGATGGCAGCCGCGAGTGGATTCCCGCCGAAGGTGCTGCCGTGGTCGCCGGGCGCAAATCGTTCGAGAATGTCGCGGCGCGCGAGAAAGGCCGAGACCGGGTACAGGCCGCCGCCGAGCGCCTTGCCGAGCATCAGCCCGTCGGGACGGACCGCATCATGCTCACAGGCCAGGAATGAGCCCGTTCGGCCGAGCCCGGTCTGGATTTCATCGCAGATCAGCAATACGTCATGTTGTCGGCAGATATCGGCACATTCCGCCAGATAGCCGTCGTCGGGAACAATAATGCCGCCTTCGCCCTGAATGGGTTCGACGAGGAATGCGGCTGTATTGCGATCGATCGCATCGCGCAGCGCCTGCGGGTCGTTATATGCGATGAGACTGAAGCCGCCCGGTAACGGACCGAAGTTTTTCCGGTACTGTGCTTCCGATGACATCGCAATGGCGGCAATCGTACGCCCGTGAAAGTTGCCGTGACATGCGATGATCCCGGCCTGATCGGCGGCTACGCCCTTGACCTCGTAGGCCCACTTGCGTGCCGCCTTGATGCCCGTCTCGACGGCCTCGGCACCGGTATTCATCGGCAGCGCCATATCCATGCCGCTCGCCGTGCAGATTTTTTCCAGGAACGGGGCGAGGCGATCCGTGTAAAAGGCCCGGGTTACAATACTGAGGCGTGAGGCCTGGCGCGTCATGGCGGCAAGCAGCCGTGGGTTTGCGTGGCCGTGGCTGACCGCTGAATACGCGCTCATCATGTCAAGGTAGCGGCATCCGTCGGTATCCCAGACATAACAACCCTCACCGCGGGTCAATGCGACGGGCAGCGGATGATAGTGGTAGGCGCCAAAGCGGCGTTCTTTTTCCCTGACGGTCTTGAGATTTGTCATGAGCGCATGTCCGGGTCCCATGATATGTCATTCCGGGGTGCCCGACAGATGTTCGGTTGCGAGTAAATCCTTACAATAGCGCATGGCTTTTTCTAATCAGGAGTGTGTTCGTTGAGTTCGACGGCGCCGAGCAGAGATGCGTTGACGATTAACGGCCCGGCCGGGCGGATCGAGGCCTTGCTGGAGGTCCCGCAGGAACCGGCCGGTCGCCGGGTGGCGGTGCTGTGTCATCCGCATCCGCAACATCAGGGCACCATGACGAACAAGGTTGTGCATTCGTTGTCACGTTCGATGAACGATCTCGGCATGCCGGCCGTCCGGTTTAATTTTCGCGGCGTCGGCGCGAGCGAGGGGATATTCGCCGACGGGGTCGGCGAGACCGAAGATACGCTGGCCGTTATCGACTGGGCGGCCGGAAAATTTCCGGACCACGAGTTATGTCTGCTGGGATTTTCTTTCGGCGGCATGGTGGCCGCGTGTGCCGCGTTGTCGACCTTGCCGGTTCAGCTGATCACGGTTGCTCCCGCCGCAACGCGCATGGCCGGGTTACTGGACGACCGGCAGCCGGAGTGCCCGTGGCTGATCGTGCAGGGTGAGGCCGACGATGTTGTTCCGTGTGAAGAAATCGTTGCCTGGGTGAATGGGCTGGCGCCCGGACCGGAGCTGGTTGTCGTGCCGGATACCGGGCACTTTTTTCATGGTCGGCTGACGAAGTTGCGGGAGATTGTCGTCAGTCATCTTGTTGCACAGTGGGAAGTCGCATGATCGATCGGTTGCTGAATCTTTTTGGCTTGTCGGAGAGCGAGGATGCTCCGGAAACGGCCGAGGCCAGGATCCGGCACGCAACCGCTGTACTGCTGGTCGAGATTGCCCGGGCGGATCATGAGCGTCTGGCGATCGAGCATGAAACAATGCTCGTGTCGTTACAGAAGTGTTTCGGCCTTTCGGCAGTCGAAGCGGAGAGCCTGCTGGATCGCGCGGAAACGGCCGCGGAACATTCGGTCTCATTGCACGAGTTTACCAAGGTGCTGCATGCCGAACTCGACTACGATGAAAAAGAGAAAATTGTCGAGATGCTCTGGCGCATCGCATTGGCCGATAAGGTGCTCGACAAGTATGAAGACTACATGATCGGTAAGATTGCCGAACTGCTATATGTCGTTCGCGGCGATGTCATCCGGCTGAAGAACCGGGTCGTCGAATCGCTGGATAAATAAACCGATGGTATCAGTCCGAGAAGAATTGTCTTGAGAAGCGGACCGGAAAGCGGGTAGCGGAATCTTCCGGTTTCACGTCCAGGTCGAAAATGAGTGTTTCGGCATTCGCAACCTGTACGTCACCGATGTAATAAATCGCATCGCCTTCCTGAACTTTACGCAGCACCAGGTTTTTGACCTGACCGGTCAGGTTGTTTGCCGCTATCTGGATATCGGCCGTGACTGACTCTCCGGTCGTGCCTTCTATTTTCCTGATAATCGAAATATTGAGCATCGCACGATTCTTACTGCGCACAATATTGTAGGTACGTGCGATTTCGGGCTCCAGCAGGTCGGTCGACATTGCACTGAAGTGCACGGTGTAGTCGCCGAAATCTTTTGACGCCGCTTCGGGTGGTTCGGCTGCGGGTCTGTTTTCGCTGATCTGGGTTGTCGTGTCCTGATTGCATCCGGACAGCATGATTGCGGTTATCAGGGTAGCGGAAATGAATCGAAGCATTGTTCTATTCTCCTGCCGTGTTAACAGAACACGGATAACTATAAACCACCGCCGGAAGGATGTCTTTTGGGCTGGCGGGCGCGTCAGGTCTGGCTGCTGTTGGGCGCATCATCGTTCGCAAGGACAACCGGGGGAATGCGGGTGGCGGCGGATATACGGAAAGATTTGTCACGGCTCGTCCGGCCACGGATCAGTGCCACGCGTGATGGTGCAACACCGAATGACTTGGCGAGTATCCCGGCCGCCTGCTGATTGGCCTTGCCGTCAACCGGCGGGGCCGTCAGGCGTAGTTTGAGCCTGCCGTTTTCAACCGTGCCGACGGCCAGGCGACTGCTGCGCGCCTGAACCCGGATATCGATGACGATCGAACCGTCCGTTTCATACCGGCCGCAGGTCAGACGTTGTCCGGCCCGGTCATCGGTCACATCAGCCGGGTGATCGACAGGCATCCCATACCGCCGATCAGACGACCGATCGGCAACAGCATCGTCAGGGCCTGAATGGTAATCAGGGCAAACAGTGCCGACAGGTCCAGTCCGGCAATCGACGGTATCAATCGTCGGAAGGGTTTGAGCGCCGGTTCGGCAACACTGGCCAGCAGGCTCGTGGCGGGATTGTACGTGCCCGGGCTGATCCAGCTCATGACCACGTAGATCAGGATGACGAACAGGTAGATACGCAGCACGAGATAGACGATTCGCAGTAACGTCAGCCCGATGATCTGGATGAAATACGGTTCGTCCATGCAGGTCAGGTTAATCAGCACGATTGTCAGGGTCAGTTCGAGCAGCAAGATGACAATGATCGTTGCCGTGTCGAGCCCGCCGATTGACGGGATCAGTCTGCGTATCGGAATGATCAGCGGGTTCGTAAGGCGGACAAAAAACTGCGAGATCGGATTACGAAAATCGGCGCGCACCCACTGCAGGATGAAACGCAGAACGAACGTGATGATGTAGAGCTCAAGAAGAGTCTTGACGATAAAAGTCAGCGCATCCTGCATATTCGTATTCGCCGTTGCTGTTTCCGGGTCGGTTGTTTTGTCAGTCCGCTGTGCCGAGTTCAACAGACCGGTCGCGGGCGGCAAGTAATGCCCGCGCGACAATAGCACGAAAATCGGACTGCTCCAGAACTTCGATGGCGGCCGCTGTCGTGCCGCCTTTCGACGTCACGCTGGCGCGCAGTACTTCGAGTTCGAGATCGCTTTCGGCAGCCACAATTCCTGCACCCAGGCAGGTTTGTCGTGCCAGCCGGCCTGCGAGTTCAGCAGGCAGGCCCATGTCGCGGGCACAGGCCTCAATGATTTCCATGAATAAATAGAAATAGGCCGGGCCGCTGCCTGAAACGGCGGTCACGGCATCCATCAGCGGTTCATCATCGACCCATGCGGTATTTCCCATTGCTTCGGCAATGTACTGTGCCGTTGCTTTCTGTTCCGATGATGTTGCAGCGGTCGCGGTCAGAACCGACATGCCTGCGCCGACCAGGGCGGGTTGATTCGGCATTATTCGTACGATTGCCCGGGCCGGGGTCAGCTGTTTCTGTAATGTATCGAGTGTAATGCCGGCGGCAATCGACAGGTACAGGCATGATGCTCGTCCGGAAATTTCCTGAATGATGTCGCCAATTATTTGCGGTTTGACCGCCAGAACGACAATGTCGGCCTCATCGGCCAGCGTATTGTTTTCGGTCAGGACGTTAATATCGCCATTGATTGCATGTATGCATTCGAGTTGGGCCTGGTCGGGGTCGGAAACGGCCAGGCATTGTGGCGGATGGTTTGCCAGAACCAGTCCGCTGATGATGGCCTGGGCCATATTGCCGCCGCCGATAAAGCCGATTTTCAGATTGTGGTTATCCATAGTTTCTTATCCGCCTTTTCTTATCCGTAGGCTCTGGCGCCAAACAAATCCGTGCCGATCCTGATGCAGGTGCTGCCCTCCATTATCGCCGCTTCGAGATCGGCTGACATACCCATCGATAACGTATCGACGGGATAACCGGCATCGACGAGTGCCGTAAATAACCGGCAGGTGCGGGCAAATTCGCTGCGAGTGGCCTGTTCTCCGTCACCGGGCAGCGGAATCGACATCAGGCCGCGCAATCGCAGTCCCGGCGCATCGGCAACGACCGCTGCAAGTCCGGGCAGTTCGTCCTCGGTGACGCCGTTGCGCTCAGCCGCGCCCGGTGGCCGCAGTTGAATACATATATTCAAATCAGGCAGCTCGACAGAACGCTGTGCCGATAATCGTTCGGCGATCCGGATACTCGTGACGGTATGAACCCAGTCGAAGTTTTCCGCGATGGGCCTTGTCTTGTTGGACTGCACGGGGCCGATGAAATGCCAGACGGCCTCGTCATCGACGGCCGGCATCTTGGCCAGCGCTTCCTGCAGATAATTCTCCCCGAAATGCCGCAAGCCCGCCTTGCGGGCGGCCGTAATTGCTGCGACCGGCTGTTTTTTGCTGACGGCGAGGATTCGCACCGAATCCGGGTCGCGACCTGCGGACTGTGCGGCAGATTCAATACGCTTTCGCAAACCTACTAGTTGTTCCGTGATACGCGTCACGATCCCTTTTTGGCGGCCCTATATACTCAAGTTCTGCCGAAAATCTGCTTATGGTAAATATTTTCGGCGTCCAAGTTATTGATTATGAGGCAAAATAATGGCCGTCGATATCGCTCAGTTACTGACATTTTCTGTAAAAAACAATGCATCGGATTTGCACCTGTCCGCCGGTGTACCGCCGATGATTCGTGTCGATGGTGACGTCAAACGGGTCAATATGCCCGCTCTGACGCATAAAGACGTTCACGGCATGATATACGACATCATGAACGATCGGCAGCGTAAGGACTTCGAGGAGTTCTTCGAGACCGACTTTTCGTTCGAGATTCCCGGGCTGGCACGTTTTCGCGTCAACGCGTTCAACCAGGCGCGTGGTGCCGGCGCCGTGTTTCGTACGATTCCGTCCGAGATCCTGTCGCTTGAGGACCTGATGTGTCCTGCCATTTTCAAGGATATATCGATGTATCCACGCGGCATTGTCCTGGTGACCGGTCCGACCGGTTCAGGTAAATCGACGACGCTCGCGGCCATGGTCGACTATATTAATGACAACAAGCCGGATCATATCCTGACGATCGAGGATCCGATCGAGTTTGTCCACGAGAGCAAGAAATGCCTGATCAACCAGCGCGAGGTACATCGCGACACGCTCGGCTTTGCCGAGGCTTTGCGCTCGGCGCTGCGAGAGGACCCTGATGTCGTCCTCGTCGGCGAGATGCGTGATCTTGAGACCATCCGGCTCGCGCTGACCGCGGCCGAGACCGGTCACCTTGTGTTCGGCACGCTGCATACGAGTTCGGCAGCCAAGACGATCGACCGCGTGGTCGATGTATTCCCGGCGGCCGAGAAGGAAATGGTGCGCTCGATGTTGTCCGAATCTTTACGCGCCGTGATTTCCCAGTCGTTGCTTAAGCGGGTTGGCGGCGGGCGTGTCGCGGCCCATGAAATCATGATTGGTAACGCAGCGATCCGGAATCTGATTCGTGAGGGCAAGATCGCGCAGATGTATTCGGCGATTCAGACCGGCCAGGCAGCCGGTATGCAGACGCTGGACCAGAACCTCAGTGAGTTGCTGGCCAAGGGCGTCATCAACAAGGAAGAAGCCCGGTTCCGGGCCGCCAACAAGGAGAATTTTTAATTCCGCAGGCTGATTCGGGCCCGCAGACGCCAAATACTGACTAAAGGATAAGTGTATGGAACGCGATCAAGCGACACGGCTCATGCAAGGGCTGCTCAAGAAGATGGTGGAGAAAAACGGGTCCGACCTGTTTATCACGGCCGGATTTCCTCCGGCGATCAAGATTGACGGTGAGATCCTGCCGGCGGCCGAGGAGTCGCTGACGCCCGAGCAGAGCGCAGTCATCGTCCGCGCCATCATGAATGACAAGCAGGCACGCGAGTTCGATGCGACCAAGGAATGTAACTTCGCGATCGGTCCGCAGGGCATCGGCCGGTTTCGTGTCAGCGCCTATATTCAGCAGGGTGCCGTCGCGGCCGTGTTACGACAGATCGTCACCACAATTCCGACGGTCGAAGAACTCGATCTGCCCGATACGCTGAAAGAGGTCGCGATGACCAAGCGTGGTCTCGTCATTCTCGTTGGTGCCACCGGCTCCGGTAAATCGACCTCGCTGGCCGCCATGGTGGGCCACCGGAACGAAAACTCCCGCGGCCATATCGTGACGATCGAGGACCCGGTCGAATACGTGCATGCACATAAAAATTGTGTCATTACTCAGCGTGAAGTCGGCGTCGATACCGAATCGTGGTTTGCCGCGCTGAAGAATACGCTCCGCCAGGCGCCCGATGTCATCATGATCGGCGAGATTCGCGAACGTGAAACGATGGAATACGGCATCCAGTTTGCCGAGACGGGCCACCTGTGCCTCGCCACGCTGCATGCTAACAGCGCGAACCAGGCGCTCGACCGGATTATTAACTTTTTCCCTGAAGAGAAACGCAATCAGCTCCTGATGGACATGTCGCTGAATGTCCAGGCGCTGATATCGCAACGCCTGTTGCCTCGTGAGGGCGGCAAGGGGCGCATCGCGGCGATGGAGATTATGCTGAAGTCACCGCTGATCTCCGATCTGATTTTCAAGGGTGAGGTCGCCAAGATCAAGGAAGTCATGGCCAAAAGCAATCGCCTGGGCATGAAAACATTTGATCAGGATCTGTTTGATCTGTTCGAGGATCACAAAATCAGTTACGAGGACGCGATGCGTAATGCGGACTCGAAAAATGAACTGCGTCTGCGTATCAAGCTTGAAGGCAAGCGTGAAAAAGACGATGCCGAAGAGCAGGCCAAGGGCCTGTCGCTGGCCGAAGAGGAAGACGAAGGTTCGCAGTTCGGTTGATTCGGTACTCAATGCAGATAACGGACTTAATGAAAATAACGGACTTGATGAGATAACGCTGAGATGAATGTAGAGCCCCTGTTTAACCTGATGGTCGAGAAGAAGGCGTCCGACCTTTTTCTGACCTGCCACGCCCCGGTCAAGATCAAGATTGACGGCAAGATCATGCCGGTCAACAAGCTCGACCTGACGCCGAAAATGGTGCGCCAGGCGGCCATGGAAGTCATGACCGAGGAACAGATGGAGGTATTTACCCGGGAACTCGAGATTGATTTTGCGATCTCCAGGCCGGGTCTCGGCCGGTTCCGCGTCAACGTATTTCATCAGCGCAGTAACATTGCCATGGTCATGCGCTATATCACGACCGATATTCCGAACCTCGAGGATCTCGGTATGCCGCCGATCATGCAGGAACTCGTCATGTTCCGGCGCGGGCTGATCCTGATGGTCGGCGCGACCGGCTGCGGTAAATCGACAACATTGGCGGGTATGGTTAATTACCGTAACGAGAAAACCTCGTCACACATTATTACGATCGAAGATCCGATCGAATTCCTGCACGCGAACAAGAAATCGATTGTCAATCAGCGCGAAATAGGCACCGACACGAAATCCTATGCTCGTGCGCTGAAGAGCGCGATGCGCGGGGCGCCGGACGTCATCCTGATCGGCGAGATTCGTGATCGGGAAACGATGCAGGCGGCGATCGACCTAGCCGGCACCGGTCATCTTGTGATCGCGACGCTGCACTCGAATAATGCCCCCGAAACCCTGGACCGGGTCATCAATATCTTTCCTGAAGATCAGCATCCACAGGTCTTCATGGATATATCCCAGTACCTGCGTGCGATTATTTCGCAGCGACTGGTGCGTGGCGTCGGCGGCGACCGCCATGCCGCCATTGAAATCATGCTGAACACGCCGCGTATTGCCGAGCTGATTCAGGGCGGTGACATTTCAAAGGTCAAGGAATCGTTCTACGACAGCACGGAGCAGGGTATGCAAACATTCGATCAGGCGCTGCTCAAGCTCTACCAGGACGGCAAGGTGACGATGGATGAAGCATTGGCCAACGCCGATTCACGGGCCAACCTCGAATCACAGATTCACTTCGGCTGAAATCGCAGCCATAAGCGGCCTTTCGACCGTCCGTTGCTTGCGCGGGTCAGGTAGCAATTTGCTACATGATATGAAGATCATGCATTTTCTCCACAACGCAGAATGCACCTTCGTCTCAGGCAAGGGCTGAGCGTCAGACCAGAATGCCGTTTCTTCTTTCACTGGAAATGCCTCGTCGCTCTTCCCGGAGCAAAAACTTCATGTTAGCCTGCCGGTTTTGTGCCCAACCAATTACTTGCAATTAATGGATCAGGAACTATCCGTTCCCAGTACAACTCTATGTTCAGATTTGCCGCGGACCGGATTCCGGTCGCTATTGTGCTCACGATTAGCCTGATCGACTTCATCTTGTATCTTTTGGTCGATAATGTCTGGTGGTTGGCAGGATATACACTTTTGTCAATCATGCCGAAAGGCGTGATCTGCGCCTGGAACCATCATCACCAGCACACGGTGACATTTCATGCGAAATTTCTGAACCGCATTCTGGAGTTCTTCTACGCGCTGCATACCGGTGTAACCACGAACCTTTGGGTGTTGCACCACGCACTCGGTCATCACAGAAACTATCTGGACCAGACGCGTGACGAGAGTGCCTGGAAACGCTCTGATGGCCGGCCGATGAGTGCACTGGAATACACGCTGACCATTGCTGGAACCGCCTACTATCGAGGCTATAAGGTTGGCAAGAAATTCCCGCGGGTACAACGCGACTTTCTGCTCTATCTGGTATCTACGCTTTTTAGCGTCACGTTGCTGTGCTGGTTCCGGTTTGTGCCAGCGCTGTTTGTTTTTGTTTTACCGATGGTAATCAGTCTGCTTTTTACGGTCTGGGTGACGCATGATCATCACAGCGGCCTGGATACGGGCGATGTTTTCGATGCCTCATACAACAACACAAACCGGACCTTCAACTTTTTGACCGGTAATCTCGGTTATCACACCGCGCATCATTACCGTCAGGGTCTGCACTGGTCGAAGCTTCCCGAGTTGCA
>Ga0255047_10002268_pt1 | contig 12846 bp, 24 predicted proteins | sample JV7_2_1_MG_FD_183640 | JGI IMG/M metagenome (GOLD analysis project Ga0255047, IMG submission 183640) | Seawater microbial communities from Jervis Inlet, British Columbia, Canada - JV7_2_1 | ecosystem: Environmental > Aquatic > Marine > Inlet | place: Canada: British Columbia | collected 2016-10-06
AGATGGCTAAACAATATTTCAGGATGCACGCCGAGGCGGGGACGGATGACTCCGTACAAGCAGTGAGATTCCTACAGTACATGCAATGGTGGGGTGTCGCACCCAATCCTGCGAGAGTGCCGTTTAGCATCAGAGCAATAGTTGATGCGGGCAACAGGATGGCGAGAGAAAACCCAGAGAGGTACCGCGTCTGGAAGACGTTGCAGCGATTGCGAGGTGAGGGATGACTGAGAAGCCCGTCTTGGGTGATGATATTAGAGACTTTGAGGCGCTACCCGCCGTCGAGGTGTTCTCCTGTAGGGGGTGTGCCTTCAGAGCAAAGTTCCCTAATGGGTTCTGCATCGAGTTCGGCTGCCCCGATGTGATCGCGGTCCTCAAGACGCCGGAGGCGCGGCTGGCCTACGATATCGAACGAACCAAGGCGAGACTAGGAGTAAAGGGATGATAAACATATTTGACAGTGACAGCATCGAGAGCTGGAGCGAGGGGCGGGAGTTCCTGCGGTGGGCCGGAGTAATACCTCGCAACGGATACACCAACAAGTGGACAATAGCCCGCGACTACGCCGTGGATAATCCCGAGAAATACGCACAATGGTGCGCCCTGCGACGATTAGGAGTAGAACATGACCGATAAAACGCGGGTTCCCGAGATCTTAGGGAATAGCTGCATAGGATGTATGCACGATGAAGACGATCCTAATAGATCGGACAGTATGTTCTGCGCGTCTGGGGGTAGATGTGGCGATGAGCAGTCAATCTTCATCGAGGACACCGATGAGGCATTCGCCGAATACACCGCAGCCCGTGCGCTGGCTAGGATGGGAGCTATAGATGGCTGAAAGACCACAGTATTTTAACTCGCGACGGCGAATTAAGGCATGGGGGGATTATCTGGTTACCCAGAACGTGTTGCAGGCAGGTGGTCTGACCGCTAGCGCCATGACCGCGAACCGGGCTAGCCTCCTAGCATGGCAACATTCCAGTCTCTACTCCGCATTCTGTGCCTTGGAGCGGATGCAGCCCGCCGAGGATGAGCCCGACTGGTTCGGTGTTCGTGCTGCTGGACCCGGAAGGCGTGGAAGGTGGAGGCAATGAGATTACGTAACCAATACCACACCAAATGGTGGAGCCAGATGAGTGACAGTCGGACCCAGTATCACCCCACACTGTGGGTGGTTCATATCCAAAGGGAGCAAAAACTCAAGCCACCAATAGGCAAGCGAGCCAACTGGTCGAACGTCAAGTACGCGCTCTACCTAGCACGGAAGTACCCCGACCAGTTCGTGACATGGAAAACATTGGTGAGGTTGAGAGGATGAATATGCCGACACAAGCCCAACCCTAGAGAGACTGAAAGGAAAGTAATATGCACCTATCTGATAAAGCACTACTCGTTCATCTGGCGATCAGCCAGTGGACGGCCCGCAAGCTAGACAAGAAGGCCACCACCGAGCTTATCAACCTACACGGTGCCTCCATGGACAGCGGGAGATTTAATAAGTCGCTACTGCCCACCTGCAACACGTTGCAGCGGGTCCACTCGGAGACTTCGATTATCCGCAAGGATTTCTACCGTAACACACTACCGTGGGGTATTGAGGGCACGTTCATCCTGCCCAGTGCGAACTACCTCAACTTCATGACGGAGTTCCGCAAGAAACGCGGTCAGTGGGAGAGCCTTGTGACCGACTTCCTGAATGAATACGAGCAGGCCCATCTGGACGCCCAGCATCTACTAGGATCACTGTATAATCCGAAGGATTACCCTACGTTGGACGAGCTTACTCATAAGTTCAACATGGGTATTACCGTGCTGCCGGTCCCGTCCAAAGGCGATTTCCGGGTGGAACTGAGCGATGTCGAGCAGGATAGCGTCGAGAAAGCCATCGAGGAGCGCGTAGCAGCCTCCAGTAGAGCCGCCATGGACGATGTCTGGCAACGGCTCTATGACAAGGTGACGTGGCTCACGGACCGGCTGGCGAAGCCTGAGAACACCTTCAAGGATGCCACCTACAAAGACGCTCAGGAGACATGCGCCTTGTTGACCCGGCTCAACTTCACCGGTGACCCCAATCTGGAGCAGTTACGACGGGATGCCGAGGCCAAGCTGTTCAACCATCACCCGGAGAGCCTCAGGAACGATCCTGATCTGCAACGTGATGTGCTGGCCGAAGCTAACGAAATCAGCCGCAAGATGGCGGCGTTCATGGGTGGTCTGACGTGAAGATGCTCAAGGTCCCCGAGCTTATAGGATGCGATGGCTGTGCCGCAGCCGATGGACCTATGACGGTCTGTGTACATATGAGGTATGAACTTAACGGGTGTGCTAGGTCCATCTTCATCGAAGATACCCCCGAAGCTAAAACCGAGTACGCCCGGCGCAGAGCACTAATGAGGTTGAGAGGATGACCGATAAGAGGATAGGCGTCAGAGGCTCGGTCATGATCGGCGGCGAGTCCTTCTTAGTAGTGGACCCGCCTGATTTTGACGAGAACTTATGCACGGGGTGCGCCTACAAAGCTGGTAGGTTTGCAGACAACCATTGCCCCCCACCCGATGTGTTTGACTGTCAGGATTTTCCCGGTAGCGATAGCGGTAAGGGCGACGTGATTGCTATCGATAACACCTATGAGGCTTACGAGGGGTATATGCACCTGAGAACTCTTGTGAAATTAGGAGTGATGTGAAATTAGGAGTGAAACATGACCGCTGAAGAACTACAGGACCTAAAAGATCGCTATCCAGCACGGCTGGCGATCTGGTACGGGATGATGCTTAGCATGGAGCAAGCTAAGCTGGTCGAAACCTTGCTCTACCACATGCCACAACACGTTCTGGAGACCTCCCTCCAGAATATCCCACCAAGGAGAGAAGACGATGGACTTAACGAAACGACTAAGTAAAGCGAAGACCGCGCTCATTCTGGAGCATCCCTTCATCGGCACCATCGCAATGAACATGCCGTTCGAGCTAAGCGCTTTGGTCCCGACCGCCGGGACCAATGGCCGACGAGTGCTATTCAACCCGGCGTTCATTGAGCCGCTGACCGACGAGGAGCTTAAGTTCCTCGTGGCTCACGAGTGCTTCCACCCCATGCTGGAGCATTGCTACCGGCGGGGGGAGCGGGATCATGTCAAGTGGAACATGGCGGCTGACTTCGTGATCAATAAGCTGCTGATCGACGAGGGCTGTGGCAAGATGCCCGAAGGTGGCTGCTATGACGAGGGTATCTACGCCCAAGGCAAGGGCACCAGTGAGGGTATCTACGCCATCATGCCCGAGCCGCCACCTGAAGATCAGTTTGGTGGCCCCGGCAACGGCGGTCGTGGGTGGCAAGACCTCCAAGACGGTGAGGGTAGCTCTGGCGATCAGGAGCAGGAAGCCGCCGAGTGGAAAGTCAGGGTGGCGCAAGCCGCACAAGCCAGCCGTATGATGGGCAAGCTGTCCGCTAACATGGAGCGGCTGGTTGGTGAGGTGCTCAACCCAACGGTCAAGTGGGAGGATGTGCTACGAGACTTCGTGGTAAAAGCCCGCACTGACGAGCGTAGCTTCGGACGACCAGCCCGGCGTTACGTCACCCAGAACCTGTATCTTCCGAGTCGGACAGGGGAGCAGATGGGAGAACTTGTTGTAGCAGTGGATTGCTCCGGGTCTGTCGGGGAGCGAGAACTGACACAATTCATCAGCGAAGTGACCGGCATCAAGGAGGACTGCAATCCCGAAGTAATCCACGTAGTCTACTTTGACTCGAAGGTCTGCCACTATGACACCTTCAACCAAGACGAAGAACTCCACATGGAGGCCCACGGCGGTGGGGGGACAGCTTTCAGCCCAATCTTTAAACACGTCGAGGATGAAGGCATCGAGCCGGTGGCTTGCGTAGTGCTGACCGATCTGTATTGCAATGACTTCGGCGAGGCACCTGCGTACCCGGTGCTGTGGGTGACTTACGGCTCCGACGAGGCTCCGTGGGGCGAGGTTGTCAAGATGGAGCTTTCATCATGAGTGCGGTGACGATGGCGATTATTGCGGTGGGCTTTGCGCTTGGGTTCATCATAGCACAACATCTTATAGTACGTAAGCGAGACCACACTGTTGACTGCCTGTGCAGCGTACTAGCAAAAATAGCCGACGGTAAAACCGAAGTCTACCGAGACGATAACAACGAAGTCTGCTTCAGAAAACCCAACCCTTTCAAGGAGAACAACAATGGCGACCGTTAGATTTAGTGGCAACCTTCGTAGCGAAATATTACAGACGGCCCGGCAACTGTTCGATACTCGAATTCGAGCGGCCAAGGTGAACCACCCCGCCGACTGGGGCGAGCGGATATACCAATTGATGCTCGACAAGTACCTCCCCCAGATGCGGGCTCTACCAGATGGGTTCTTCTCTACCATATCGGAGGTCAGGATTGCCGGAGCATCGTTCAAGGACAACAACGACGAGTTAGTTAAATACAGCACTCACCTACGCTTCAGCGTTCCGCGCGCCCTAATGCCGCACCGTGTAAACCCTGAATTCATGGGAGTTTCCGGCAGTTCCAGCTTTAGCGGGGATACTCTGAACTTGGATGATCCCCGGTGGAAGGATTTTAGAGTTGAGTACATTACCTACGCCGAGGCTATCGAGGCTATCGAGAAGGAGCAGAAAGCGTTCGTCGATGGTGTTAGTAAAGTGATCAACGCCTACGTCACGCTGGCTCCGGCGCTCAAGGCATGGCCTCCGTTGTGGGACTTGCTACCCAACCGGACGCAGATACGCCATAAGGAGATCGTGCAGAAGCGAAGCTCTGCCGAAGTCGATCTGGATACATCGGCACTGGGGTCGATGTCGGCGCTGGTCACCCGCAACAAGTTGCTGGGGGGTGAGTGATGAGTATGTTTAAAAGCTACGCCGACTGCGAGGCGTTTTTCCTGAAGGCCCGGTTCCCCGCCAAGGGGAAGCCGATCAAGTCAATTGGCCGGATGTTCAAGGGGGAGGGGTTCTACTCCATCCGCGAATTAGAAGCCGAGATGTGTCGGATCTACCCCGACGACACCGTGGAGTTCACGATACCGGCAAAATATGTACGCCACGCCAACTTCTCGTATAATGTCACAAAGATGCTGCCGATCATCATCCATCGCTATAAGACCGGCAAGTATCGGATAGGTGGGAGCCAAGTGTTCAATGGGGTAAACGAGGCTGACCGCGGTGCCCATGGGGGCCAATATCAACACTATTGGCCCCGAGCCGGATGGCAATGGTTGCAGTCGGAGGCCCCGCAATACTTCAAGGGGATCAAGTTCAACTTGCTGACCGGCGAGCCGATCAACGATCAGCCGGACGAGAAGCAGGTCGTGGATGTTCAGCTTCGGAGGGGATGGTTGCGGGACCTGCGATGGTACAAGAAACGGCTCAAATCCATGGTGAAGATGGGCGTCTTCGATCATATAGATATGGACAACTATACGGGTGGATGGGAAGCTGCTAACCTTGTAAGTACCCCGTTATGGCAGGAGAACTTGTTCCAGTGCATGAAGAATCGGACGTTTCCACCGGATATAACCGAGCCGTTGGTCATGTCCCTTCGCCCATCGTTTTATCAGAAGTCAAGGGAGCCCAGTGATCGCGAGGCACTTATCCGACATATAGACGCGAAGTTCGACAGCTGGAGTGTCGGGCTCAGAGGGAAGTACGGGGTCTTTAAAGGCTCACTTCATGTGAAGAGGTGAGTGGGCGAAGGGACATGAAGCAGATAGTGCGGTTAGCCTTGAGACGCGGATGGAAGTTGATCCGTGGTGGCAAGGGCGCGCACTACATAATCGAGTGGACTGACGGAAGCCGTGTGTCTCTGGCAGTCACCCCGTCCGATGCGCGGGGTATCAAGAACGCCAAGGCCCGGCTCCGCCGGATCGAGAGAAACAGTTTGACATCTTAAATATATAACTTTACCTTCATGATAAGTAAGAGGAGAACAACATGACAGTAGTGGTATGGGATGGGGAAACCCTAGCCGCTGACCGCGCTGCAACAGACGGCGCGGCTCAGTGGGAGACGGAGAAAATATGGGAGTCTGTGATTTTGGGGAGGCGGATATTAATTTCTGGCGCTGGCCCAGTACAGACTATCCTCGACATGCGAAATTGGTACTCAGCAGGTGCCAGACCCAATAAGTTCCCCAACACACAGTTCCAGCCTACAACATGGTGCCATTTCGTAGTGGTCGATAGCTCAGGTCTTAAACGCTGGGAGCAAGGGCTAAACCCTATAGTCCATGGCACCAACAAGTGTGCCTTCGGCGAGGGAAAAGACTTCGCCTACGGTGCCATGGAGATGGGAGCCGACGCGGTGCGAGCGGTAGAGATTGCCAACAAGTTCTCGGTCCATTGCGGGCTGGGTGTATCTCATTTCAAGATAGGAGGCGAGTGATGAGTTTGTTTTCAAAAGGTGAGTACGACCACGCCAGTGACGGCACCGGGTTCCAAGCCCTTAAGCGGGTCAAGGGGGGTGACTGATGGCTCAGGACGTACACACCTACAACATCACCCACATCGACGCACAGAGTAGTTACAAGCAACTGGATGATGTAATCAAGGACCTCGCTCGTGATACGCAGGTCGCACTGCTCCAGTCGATGGAGTACCTAATAATCAAGGAGGATGCAGAGAAATTGGACGCCCGAGTACATCACTTAGAAAGCCTACTCGCTTACGCTATCAAGACCAACGACAAGTTGGCCGCTACCTTAACAGCCTATGAAACCCAACAGAAATTAACAGGAGAATGACAATGACAGTTACATCAATAGAGTCTATCAAGGAAATCCAAGCGGAATGGAGAAGCAATCAGTGGGCTACGTCCAAAGATGTAGCAAAGAAACTGGGCGTATCTGTATATATCGCGCAGGAATATAGTCCGTTCCCCAGATACGGTATGAACACGTTTGTGCATTCCCAGATTGCTAACCATATGGACCTGTATCGGAGTATGTCCGTGGTTGATCGGACTGTATCCACTCCTTGGTCCTTCGACCAAATACGCAGGGTACATAGGCGTATCCGCAAGATCGGCGGCATCGAGAAAGCTCGCGATTTCCCCAAACCAAGATCCGTCGGTACGTGGAGTCCGCCAGCGGCTGAGACTGTTATCGCACCAGAACGTGTTGCAGCGCCGGAAAAACAGACCCCTTATACACCTCGGGAACCAGCGAGCATGAAGGAGCAGCTGGAAATCAAGCTCAACGGGAACGGTAAGCCAGTCATTGGTATCAGGGCTCAAGACTCCCTCCCGCATAACCTCGTGTCGCAGCTGATAGGAGCGCTGCGGCAGCGGTTCAATCAGCTTGGTGATGAAGGATGGGAGACTGCGGACTGGTCGGGCATATACACCGCCGGACTGCAACACCTGCTGTATTGGCACGAACGCACCGACGACGGCACGGATCATCTGCTTCACGCCATTGCTGTCCTGTCGTTATTACTGGCCAATGAGCAGTCCAGTAGGGGCGTCGATGACCGCCCGAAGAAAGGAGGTGAATAGTGGATATAGCAACGGTCGATTTCGAGACGTTCTACGATCAGGATTACTCGCTGGGCAAGCTGACAACTGAGGAATATATAAGGTCGGACTTATTCGAGGTCATAGGCGTATCTGTCAAGGTCAACGATCACCCCGGTGATTGGTACAGTGGCGACGATGTGAAGGGGTTCCTCGGCTCCATGGATTGGAGCGACAAGGCTGTGCTCTGCCACAACACGGCGTTCGACGGGGCTATTATGGGATGGCTGTACGGTATCAAGCCCAAGTTCTGGCTGGACACGTTGTCCATGGCGCGCCCGAGTCATGCGGTCACGGTAGGCGGGTCGCTCAAAGCCTTGGCTCTCTATTACAGCATCGGCAAGAAGGGCGAGGAGGTCATAGCCGCGAAGGGCAAGCGGCGCGCGGACTTTAGCAAGTCAGAACTCAGCAAGTACGGTGACTACTGCATCAACGATGGCGAAATAACATGGAAACTGTTCCATAAACTCAAGCCTCTGGTCCCCCTCCAAGAGCTTATGGTCATCGACTGTATGCTGCGGATGTATACGGAGCCTGTGTTCGAGCTCGATAGGTTCCTCTTGCAGCAACATCTTGTAGACGAGCAAGCACGTAAAGCTCAGCTGCTCTTCACGATGGGCGGGGGGGAGAAGGCACGTAAGGTGCTGATGAGCAACGAGAAATTCGCCAAGCTGCTCACTGCCCTTGGTGCCGTCCCGCCCACGAAGATATCCCCTTCCACCCAAAAAACCACCTACGCTTTCGCCAAGACCGATCAGGGGTTCAAAGACCTGCTGGAGCATCCCATCCCAGCCGTGGTGGCCGTGACCGAGGCCCGCATGGGGGTCAAGTCCACCATCGAGGAGACGCGCACCCAACGCATGATAGGTATCTCGGAGCGTGGGCCGCTGCCCATCATGCTGAAATATTATGCTGCCCACACGGGCAGGTTCGGGGGTGGGGATAAGATGAACTTGCAGAACATGCCCGTGCGCGGAGGCCAGAACGTGTTGCGGCGGAGCATCGTCGCGCCCGAGGGTAAGAAAGTGTTGGCGTGCGACAGCGCGCAGATCGAGGCCCGGCTGCTGGCCCACGTCGCCGGGCAGCATGATCTTGTTGAGGCTTTCCGTCAAGGCCGGGATGTCTACAGCGAGTTCGCATCGCTGGTCTACGGGTACCCCGTAGATCGCAAGGCCAATCCTGCGCACGAGAAACAGGGTTTCGTGGGCAAAACCTGCATTCTGGGGCTGGGCTACGGCATGGGGCCACCAAAATTCTCGGACACCTGCAAGATACAGGGCGGCGTGACCTTCGACGTACATGAGGCTACCCGGATCGTCTACCTCTACCGGCGCTATTACTCGTGCATCCCTGCGCTGTGGAAGGAAGCCGATAGGGTGCTTGTCGCCATGGCGGGCGGGCAGAGCGGGCTGTTCGCGGGCCTTATACCCTTTGAGCCGGACGGATTCACGCTGCCCAACGGACTCAAGCTGGCCTATCATGGGCTCCAGACCGGCCCAGTAGCCGGGCTCCGCTATATCTCGGACCCCCGACATTACCGCAAGTACATCACTCGACTGGTGACCGGCATCGACGTAGAAGAAATCCCATGGACTAACATCTATGGGGGGAAGGTGGTCGAGAACTTGATCCAAGCGCTGGCTCGCATCGTGGTGGCTGACCAGATGGTAGCTATCAATGCCGAGTTCCCTGTTGCGCTACAGATCCACGATGAAAACGTCTGCGTCGTTGATGATGCGGACGTCGCCCGAGCAGAACAAGTTATGATGCGTGAGATGTCGCGCGCGCCGGCGTGGGCAGCAAACTTACCACTCGCCTGTGAAATTGGCATCGGCGATAACTTCGGAGACGCGAAATGAAATTCCCGACAGACTTCATACACAGACAGCTCGACAAACTTGCGCCTGTCAACCAGACCATAGTATACTGGGCGGTAGGCGGAGCCATGCTTGGCATACTGCCCGGACTTAGCGGCTTCACAGCACATGCTGTGTGGGCGTTCACGGCGGTTATGCTGGTCGCGGACCGCTGGAACTGGATGGATGTTAGGAGTAAAATATGACTAAACCGTTGGCGCATTCGTACTCCGCCATCAAGCAGTACGAGATATGCCCCAAGCAGTACAAGTTGCAGCGGATCACCAGAGAAGTTAAGGCATCGTTCGGCGAGGCCAGCATCTACGGCAACCGTATCCACGATCAGCTGGACCTGCGGCTCAAGGATGCCGCCAAAGACCCGTTACCTGACGAGAGCGCAAAGTACGAGCAACTTGTTGTAGGGATCGAGGCAATGCCGGGGGTAATACTTAGCGAGAACGAGATGACGCTCAACATCGACCTCAATCCTACTGGCTGGTGGGATAAGGATGCGTGGCTCCGTTCCAAGATTGATGTGCTCGTCATGCACGAAGACAGCGCGGTGGTCATCGACTGGAAGACCGGCAAGCACCGGCCAGACTTCAGCCAACTGGAGTTGTTCGCCATCCAGACCTTCAAGCACTACCCCGATATCAATCAGATCAAGTCCAGCTTCGTGTGGCTCAAGGATATGAAGATGGACCATATGACCTACGACCGGTCGGACGCCCCCATCCTGTGGGCCAAGCTCCTCGCGCGCATAGCGAACATAGAGAAGTCGCTGGCCGACGACAAATGGCCTGCCACCCCCAGCGGCCTGTGCCCATGGTGCCCAGTAGAGAGCCATATGTGCGAGTTCAAGCGGTGACAGAGGACAGCCCCGCCGAGATCACCCGCGTGGAAGCCCTTATACGACTCTACGGGGACCATGTGACAGGGTCCGAGTACGACTACCAGAAGATGATGGTAGTTCTCCATATGGGGGAGCTTACGATACGCACTCCGCTCGTCGGGTATACGCTATGCAATATACTGATGGGTGCGAAAAAACGATACGAAGATAAATTATTTGCCCCGCTAAACTTGACAACCACGGAAGGTTAGCTATTATGGCAACAACACCAGAGGGTAAGATTAAGAAGAAGTTGGATAAAGCCCTGAAGGAAGTTGACGATCTCTTTGTCTTTTCGCCACAGGCTGGGCCGTTTGGCTCGTCAGGCATACCGGATAGGATAGTGTGTTACATGGGGGAGTTCATAGGCATCGAGGTCAAGGCCGACAAGACGAAAGAGATGACGAAGCTACAATATAATTGCGCGGGTAAGATAATGGACGCGGGAGGGGGATTTTTCTTGGTGTACGATGACCTTACTATACAAAGTGTTATAGATGTTCTCGCATCGAAGCGAGCGACCCGTCGATTGGCGAGTGACAAATGTTAGTTGTCGAGGATGCCAAAGCTCTGGTGCTTAAGCTCGACACTCCCGCAAGGGTGCTCGACTCCATAGCATCGTCCAGACTCGCGAAGATACAGGGGCAGGAAGTTGTTCTGGTACCTCACAAGCTGGACGAGGTGCGTGTGCTGCGCAATCTGGGTATCAGAGCCCCGTCTCCTATCCTGCATTACTACGGCTGGCCGGGGAACTTCAACCCCTTCAGCCACCAACGGCAGACATCAGCTTTCCTGACCATGCACCCCAAGGCTTTGGTGCTCAACGAAATCGGCACGGGCAAGACGGCCAGCGCCCTGTGGTCGGCAGACTATCTCATGAACGCCGGGGCTGTTAAGAAGGTGCTGATTATCTCCCCGTTGTCCACACTGGAGCGGGTATGGGGCGACGCCATCTATAAAGACATGATCCATCGAAAGGCAGTTGTCCTGCACGGCACCGCCAAGCGCCGCAAGCAACGACTTAAAGCAGACGTAGACTTCTACATCGTCAACCATGACGGTTTTGGGATCATTGCTGCGGACGCCATGGGTATGTTTGATCTGGTCATAGTTGATGAGGCTGCTGTCTACCGCAACACTCAAAGCAACAAGTACAAGCGGCTGAACAAGTGGATGCAAGCCAACCCGGAGACCCGACTGTGGCTGATGACCGGCACCCCCACCCCCAACGAGCCGACCGATGCGTGGAGCCTGTCCCAACTGGTGGGTAACCCCTCGTCGCCCCGCACGTTTGGCCGCTTCAGGGATCAGGTGATGTACCGCGACGGGATGTATACGTACCTGCCGCGGGCGGGGAGTGTCGAGACGGTCAAGAACGTGTTGCAGCCAGCCGTCCGGTACAGCCGGGAAGAATGTCTCGACCTGCCTGACACCATGACATCGTTCCGAGGTGTGGACCTGACTCCCGAGCAGAAGACCTACCACGACAAGATGATGAAAGACCTTATCGTAGAGGCGGCTCAGGAGCGCGTCACAGGCACCCAGATCACCGCTGTCACCGAGGCGGTCAAGCTCCAGAAACTGGTCCAGATCGCCTGTGGCGTGGCTTACAACGATAAGGGGGAGAACGTAGAGCTTGACTGCGCACCAAGGATCGCGGCGACCACGGAGTTGGTAGAACAAGTTGGGGGGAAAGTGATCATCTTCGTACCTCTCACCGGCACCTTGCATATGCTGGAGCGAGAGCTCTCCAAGCACTGGACTGTAGGGGTTATCAACGGGCAGGTACCCGCATCAAAACGCAACGTGATCTTCCATAACTTCCAGAACAGCGACACCCCTCATATCCTGCTGGCTCACCCCGGCACTATGGCGCACGGGCTCACTCTCACCGTGGCGCGGACCATCATCTGGTATGGGCCTATCACCAGCAACGAGACATATGTCCAAGCCAACGGGCGCATCGAACGCATCGGCAAGCAGTTCACATCTAACGTGATCCACATTGCCGCAACAAAGTTGGAGTACGCGATGTACAACCGGCTCAAGAAGAAGCAGCGGACACAGGGTCTGTTGCTCGAATTAATCCAAGCAGAAATGGAGAGTAACAATGGCTGAGCCAGCAATTGGCGACGTGATCAAGACGTACATCACGCTGCGGGAGCAGAAGGAGGCTATCGTGGCGGGGCAGAAGGATGCCCTAACATCCATCGACGAGAAGATGAACAAGATCGAGGCATGGATCCAGACCCAGTCCGACGCGACTGGTGTAACATCTTTCAAGACGGACCACGGCACGGCCTTCATGACGACCAGCGACTTCGCTAGCGTGGGCGACTGGGATGCCGTCTTGGAGTTCGTGAAGGAGCACGACGCTTGGGACATGCTCACCAAGGGGGTCAGCAAGAAGGCGGTTCGCGCCTACATCGACTCCGATAAAGCTGTACCCAGCGGTGTCAATTTTGGAACCAAGGTGGGTGTCAGCATCCGCCGCCCAACAGCAAAGGTGTAAATATGTTTAGGAGATATTTCAAGAAAATCTTACTCGAACTCG
>Ga0255047_10002270_pt1 | contig 12837 bp, 16 predicted proteins | sample JV7_2_1_MG_FD_183640 | JGI IMG/M metagenome (GOLD analysis project Ga0255047, IMG submission 183640) | Seawater microbial communities from Jervis Inlet, British Columbia, Canada - JV7_2_1 | ecosystem: Environmental > Aquatic > Marine > Inlet | place: Canada: British Columbia | collected 2016-10-06
CCAGGTGAACATTCCGCTCAGCAGCAGCCGGGTGGCGGAGATCACTGAAACCCCATCGATGACGAGTGGGGTCATCAGAATTGCGTACACCACAGCAACGACGATTGCACCATCGGCAACGCCGTCCCGGGCGAGCGTCATATGGAGGTAGGGGTCACGCCGCAGTAGCGCGGCGTTGATGGCTCTGCTGATCACTGCGTCGAGGATAGATCGCCCAGAAGCTTGCCGATCGGCCGCAGCACGGAGCGATCTGGGTTCAGCGCCGCGACCTCACGCAGCGACACCCATCGGGCATCGTGCACCTCGTGATTCGCCGTCAGGACAGCGTCCCTGGCAACGAAGGCGAACCGGACGTCGAAGTGGCGATGCTCGGGCTGGTCGGATCGCTCGGGAAAGACGTGGATGTCGACATCCACGATCGAATCGGAGACCGCAGCAACGGCGGCCACTCCGGTTTCCTCTCCGATCTCGCGAACTGCTGCCGCCATTGGGTCGGCATCGGTCGGGTCAATGTGTCCTCCCGGCTGCAGCCATCGCTCGATCTTGGCGTGATGGATCAGCAGGACGCTGTTGCCATCAGGGTGGAGCACGAACCCACTCGCGGTGAAATGCCCTGGTGTGTAGTCGTACCGGTCGAACGGATCATGGGCCGCGGCAGCCAGATCGAGCATGTCCAGCCGGTAGCGCTGCTCGTCGGGGTCCTTCGGCAAATACTCGGTCAACAACCGGAGAAGCTCGGTACGGGAAGGCATGGCTAGCAGTCAGCACTCAATACCGAATGCTGAGTACTCCTCAACTATTCCGCTCGTCGCGCCACTTCACCCACCTGTCGAGAAAGGACATGTCGTAGTCGGGACCGCCCGTTCCGAAGGTGAGGAACGTGGCACCAGCCTCGACCAACTCGTCGCCGTACGACGTATCGCCGCGGTGCTCTTCGTCGACGGCGGTGGAGCGTTCGATGTCGGCAGGATTCCTGCCCTCGACCTCGCACCATTCATCTATCACCGATCCAAGGTGCCTCATCTTCCCCGGATCGCCGAATGCATGCCAGATGTCTGCATGCTTTGCCACCAGCCGGAGCATGACCTTCTCCCCCTTCCCCGCCACCAGCACAGGGATCTTGCGCAACGGAGGCGGGTTGAGCGCGGCAAAGCGGGCTTCGATGATCGGCATCGCCTCTTTCAGCCAACGGGCCCGGTCGGGTCCCTCACCGAACTCGTAGCCATATTCGAGATAGTCGCGCTCGAACCACCCTGCCCCGATTCCAAAGATGAAGCGTCCGCCGGAGATGTGATCGATGGTGCGAGCCATGTCGGCGACGAGATTCGGATTCCTATAGGAATTGCACAACACCAGCGGCCCGATTTCGACGCGGGACGTGGCCTCGGCCCAGGAGGCGAGTTGGGTGAGGCACTCGAAGTGCTCCCCATCCGGATCACCGGACAGGGGGTAGAAGTGATCCCAGTTGAAGACGACGTCGGCGCCGCGCTCCTCGGCTTCCAGCGCGGCTGCCCGCATCGTTGCAAGCGAGGCATGTTGCGGATGAACTGAGATGCCGATTCTGATCGGGTAGGTCATGGCTCTCCGTGAGTGGCGAAAGGGTGACGGTAGACGGTGAACCCGCTCTAATCGGCAGACGCGAGCAGCCGCTCCGCAAACACGCGGCGCGATGCCGGCTTTGCAAACACGGTGAGCACGTCACCGGCCTCCAAGACAGTCGATCCATCAGGGATGATGACCTCGCCGGAGCGCCGGACCGACACCACCGTGCATCCATTGGGGATCGCCACCTCCCGGATCGGACGACCATCGGCGACGGATTCGGACGGGATTTCGAGATCAAAGAAACGAGCCTGATCGTCGCCGACGACCATCTCCAACTCTGCCGTGTCATCGGCGTGCATCCGCGCCAGAAGCTGATCGTGGAGTCCGTGGCGCGCAAAGACGGTGAGTACGTCGCCCGCCGTCAGCCTGGTGTTGCCATCGGGTACAAGCACCTGGGTTCCCCGTCGAACCGAGACCACTGTGACCCCGCTGGGGAGCGGGATCTCCTTCAACAGCCGGTGGTCGGCAACCGAACCGACCGTCACCTCGACATCATGGAAGTCGGTTCCGGGGGCGACGCGAGCCTGGAGCCGGGAGCGGTCGAGGTCGTGGTGCACCTCTTGGCTCAGCGCACGGTGATAGGCAGTCACGGCATCCTCACGGCGGAACACGGCAACCAGCAACGTCGGATCCTCCTCGGATACGACCGGCACCCGGCCGATTCCCAGAGAAGCCATTCTTTCCAGGACAACCGATACCGGAGTGGATGGTGATGCGGTTACCGGTCGCGGCGTCATGGCGTCGGCCACCCGAACCGTGGGCAATGCTCCTCCGGCGCGCAAGATGTCGGTAACCGTGATGACCCCGACCAACCCATTTACGTCGTCAACAACGGCAAGGCCGTGCATGCGGGTCTCGTCCAACACCAATTGGACCTGCTCGAGGGTCATCGCAGGAGACACGACTTCAGGCGATGGAAACGCAACGTCGCCCACCGGGACGGTATCGAGAAGGTCGACCTCACTGCGACGGGACAACTTGACACCACGCCGGGCCAGCGCCATCGAGTAGACGCTGTGTGGATGAACCCGATCTCCGAGGATGGTGGCAAGAGAAGTTGCCAGCATGAGCGGCAACACCAATCCGTAGTCCTGCGTGATCTCGAACACGATGAGAATCGACGTCAGTGGTGCCCTGGCGATAGCCGCAAAGGTGGCGGCCATCCCGACCACGGCAAATCCGCCCGGCTCGAGCTCGCTGAACGACCAAAACGGTGCCACAAAGTCGGTAAACGCTGCTCCCAGCACGGCCCCAACAAACAGGCTCGGCATAAATGCGCCACCCGAGCCACCCGACCCGAGAGTGAGCGCGGTGGCGATGAGCTTTGCTGCTCCGATCAACAGCAGGGTCCCCCACACGATCGAATCCGTCGAGGCCTGGTTTATGAGGTTGCGCACGAAGTCCTGCCCGGTGCCCAGGATCTCGGGCTCTACCCAGGCAATCCCAGCGACGGTGGCGCCGAACAAGAGCGGCCGCATCCAGCGAGCCGAAGGCACTCGCACCAACTCGACGCCGTCGATCAGCTTTAAGAAGAGCCAGCCAACCAATGCGGCGAGGACACCGAGCGATGCATAAAGCAGGAGCTCGCGAGGGTCGCGCACCCGATGCGGGAACGAGCGCAGAATCAGGTCCTCACCGACGAGCGATCGCGTTGTCACGGCAGCCGTCACCGAAGCGACAACAACAGCATTCAGGTGACGAATGGCGAAGTTGCCAAGGATCACCTCCATTGCAAACAGCATCCCGGCGATCGGCGCATTGAAGGACGCTCCAATCGCCGCCCCGGCGCCCGCAGCCACCAGGCTGCGCACCCGATCCTCACCGAGTCCTGTATGCCTGGCGATCGATGACCCGATAGACCCTCCGATTTGAACGATCGGACCCTCTCGGCCTGCGGACCCACCTGTTCCCAAGGTGAACACGGTGGTGAGAATCTTGAGCGGTGCCGCCCGTGTCGGGATATATCCGGAGCGAATCGCCAGCGCCTCGGTCGTTTCCGGCACGCCGTCGCCTGCCGTCTCGGGCGCGAAGCGGCGGGCAATCCACCACGCCAGCAACACGCCTATGGGGACGGCGATCAACACCGACACCCGGACGTCACCCACCCGCTCACCGAACCAGCCCATCCAATCAGCCACGAGCTCGAGAGCACCGATCAACGCAGCAGCAGCCACCCCTACGACGAGACCAACTGCGATCGAAAGAGCGAGGAATACCGCCGTGCCTCGTTGGCGGATTGGGGTACCGATACGGTCCCAAATGCGTCGGAGCATGATCTTGGAGGTTATCGCTTCAGGCGATAACTACTCGCACGGGAGGATCGCACCGCACCGGTAGTAGTGCAGGTAGAGGAGTTGGGAGCGATCGAGCCCGCGATCGGCGACGCCCTCGACGAGGGTCGGGGCGAGCACCGGATCTACTTCATCAAATGGCAGAACCGATATGCGGTAATCATCTTCAGCCAAACAGAGGGTTCCGCTGTCTTGGCAGGAGACCGCCTCCCAGCCCTCGGCGCGCCAGAACCGGATCAGTCTTCCGGTCAGCGTCGGGGCATCGAGGTCGCGTCCCATCAGCAGCACCCCGAACCCGTCGCAAGCCTCATCGGTGCAGGTCGCGATCGAATCAACGATCTCTGATTCAGCCAGAATCGGAAGCTCTTCGATGGCAGGCGCCTGAGGCGTGTCGTCTGCCATGACGGCAACGATCGTCCCCAACGCCAGCACCGTGAACAGACTGGCAAATGCGATACCTACGGTGACCATCGAGGGCGGAAGGTGGCGAGCCTCCTCGATCATCTTGCGAGGATTCCCAGGGACCGTGCAACCTGGAACAGCGGCGCCAGGAAGCTCATGGACCGCACGTCATACATCGAAGAGAACGACATGCGGCGAGTCGCAGGTTCCTAGACGAGCTCGATGATCGCCATCTCGGCGCCGTCACCACGACGGGGACCAAGACGGAGGATCCGGGTGTAGCCACCCGGGCGTTCGCTGTACCTCGGGGCAACTTCATCGAACAGGCGGGTCACCACCTCGGTGTCTTCGATGTCCTTGAGGATCATCCGGCGATCGTGCAGCGAGCCACGACGAGCCTTCGTAATCATCTTCTCGGCGTACGGCCGAAGCATCTTGGCCTTGGCCACCGTGGTGGTGACGCGCTCATCCCAGAACAAGTCCTGAGCAAGGTTGCTGAGGATCGCCTTCTGGTGACTGGGGCTCCCGCCTAGGCGAGGGCCTCTCTTCGGTCTCGGCATTAGGCAGGGACTTCCTCATCGGAAGCGGCTCGCAGCGACAGTCCCAGCTCGTCGAGCTTGGCGGTCACTTCGTCGAGACTCTTCTGGCCGAAGTTCGTGATGTTGAGCAGCTCATCCGGCGTCTGCGTGACCAGTTCCCCCACGGTCTGGATCTGGGCCCGGCGCAAGCAGTTACGGGGGCGCTCGGAGAGATCCAATGCCTCGATCGGCAACTCGAGGTCGGGTGAGGCCGACTCGGTAGTGACTACATCACCTAGATCGAGTCCCGGGTACTCACCGACCTCGGCAAAGAGCCCCATGATCTCGTTGAGGGTCTTTCCGGCCGAAGAGATCGCCTCACTCGGAGTTACCGAACCGTCGGTGTGGATGTCCATGATGAGCTTGTCGAAGTTGGTCATCTGGCCGACCTGAGTGCTCTCGACAACGTACGCCACCTTGCGCACAGGCGAAAAGATGCTGTCGATCGGGATAACCCCGATCCCTTCGCCCTTGTTGTTCTTGTCGGCGGTGCGATAGCCGACACCGCGTTCAGCGACCATCTCGACCTCGAGCTTGCCGGAGGCCGAAAGCGATGCGATGTGGTGATTCTTGTTTACTACCTCGACGCCAGCCGGCAGCTTGAAGTCACCAGCGGTCACGTCGGACTTGCCCTTCGCCGAGAGGTAGAGCGTCTGCGGCTCCTCGACCTCGAACCGCAGGACGACTCCTTTGAGGTTCAAGATGATGTCGACGACGTCCTCGACGACGCCGGCGATGGTCGAGAACTCGTGCTGCACGCCCTCGATCCGCAGGCTGGTGATGGCTGCACCGGGAATGCGCGACAGCAGAGTGCGGCGAAAAGTATTGCCGAGTGTGTAGCCGAAACCAGGCTCAAGCGGCTCGATGATGAACCGGCTGCGAAGGTCCGATACTGGATCTTCGTTTATCTCCGGTCGCTGGACGATAAGCACGATTTGTCCCCTTACTTCGAGTAGAGCTCGACGATCAGCGTCTCCTGAACCTGGGTGTCGATTTGCGCCCGGTTCGGGAGGTCTGTGATGGCGATTTTGCGAGCGTCGGCATCCACATCCAACCATTCGACCTCGGCTCTGTTGCCTGAGGTGTCGATGGCGTGTTGGACGACGAGCATCTCCTTGCTGCGATCTTTGAGTACGACGACGTCGCCGGGACGTACCCGGTAGGACGGCACCGTCACTCGTTGGCCGTTTACCCGAAAGTGCCCGTGCGAGACGAGCTGACGGGCCTGCGACCTAGAACCGGCGAAACGGGCCCGGTAAACGACGTTGTCGAGGCGGCTCTCCAGGATCCGAAGCAGGTTTTCGCCTGTGATTCCCTTCTGGCGAGCGGCCTGCTTGTAGTAGCCACGGAATTGCTTCTCCAGCACGCCGTAAATCCGGCGAGCCTTCTGCTTCTCCCGCAGCTGGATGAGGTACTGGGTCTCGCGGATGCGGCCCCTGCCGTGTTCACCCGGCGGATATGGCTTGCGCTCGATAGCGCACTTGGAGGACTCGCAACGAGCCCCCTTGAGAAAGAGCTTGGTGCGCTCTCTACGACACAATTTGCAGACTGGTCCGGTATACCGAGCCATGATTCAGCCCCTCCGGCGCTTCTTGAGTCGGACACCGTTGTGCGGAATCGGCGTGATGTCGCGAATCCCGGTCACTTCCATTCCCATCGTCTGGAGGGTGCGGATGGCGGTTTCCCGTCCCGATCCACTTCCTCGCACAATCACATCGACCTTGCGCATCCCATGCTCCCCCGCACGCCGGGCTGCTTGCTCTGCCGCCACCTGCGCCGCATACGGCGTCGACTTGCGTGAGCCCTTGAAACCAACAGTGCCACCGGACGTCCACACGAGAGTGTTCCCGTCCTGATCGGTGATGTTGATGATGGTGTTGTTGAAACTCGCCGTGATGTGGGCCTGCCCATGGAGGATGTTCCTCCGCTCCCGGCGACGGGTTTTCTTCTTTTCAGCCAACGCGCAAACTCCTCAAATTCCTAGATCTTGGGCGCCTTCTTCTTCCCAGCGATCGCCTTACGCGGTCCCTTGCGGGTGCGGGCGTTCGTATGGGTCCGCTGGCCGCGCACCGGCAGCCCCTTGCGGTGACGGATCCCTTGGTAGGAACCAATCTCGACCTTGCGCTTGATGTTCTGCGAGACCTCGCGCCGCAAGTCACCTTCGACCCGGAAATTCGCCTCGACGAATTGGCGGATCTTCTGCACATCCTCGTCGGTGAGGTCACGAACCTTGGTGTTCGGATCGATGTCGAGAGATACGCAGGCATCCAAGGCGCGGCTGTGACCGACGCCGAATATATAGGTCAAACCGATCTCAACCCGCTTGTCACGGGGAAGGTCGACTCCTGAAATTCTTGCCATTCGTTACCCCTGCCGCTGCTTGTGGCGAGGATTCGGACAGATGACCCAGACACGACCATGGCGCCGGATGATGCGACACTTTTCGCACATCTTCTTGGCGCTCGGTCTTACCTTCATGTCTGGCCTTCATCTCGTGCCGGTGACGGGCGCAGACGACACCCCGCGGTGAAGACTGAAGCCCGACGACGGCAGCCGACTCGCTGTCAGCGGTGTCGTCTCAACTTTGTGCGGTGCAGAACCGATTCACCAGGCTTTTCAACAAGGTAATACCAGCGCGCACACCAAACGAGCCCCGAAGGGCCGGACGGGAAGAGTAACGCGACACTGAAAAGACCACAAGTTAGGAAAAGCCTCCAATTCCGGGTTAGAAGACTCCCCTAGGTGGTGATCGAGGCCACGTTGAATGTGGTGTTGAACCGCCGGCACCAAATCCCGGCCGTCGCCCAATCGGCGATATCGACATCGGCGGCAATCTCGTAGTTCTGGTTTCCTTGATTGCCCTTTAGCTCGCCAAGGATGAGGTACTCACCATCGGCGTAGTCGTCGGCGCCGGACACCGCCCGATCCGACAAGATGACGACGAGGTCGGGGCCGTTGTCAATATCGAGATCCTCAAACCTCAGCACCCTGCTCCCATCCTCCAATTCGAGTACCAGCACAGTTCCCGAGCCACCGTGGGCGACATCGACGAGGGTGCTTTCAGATATCACCATCGGATAGGCAACCGGCGGCACAGTGGTCGTGGTCGGTACCTCGTCGCTGGGCTGGGTGGTCGTGGCGGCTTCAGGCTCAACGACGGTCGTCGTGGAACCCGGCGATGTCGTGCTGACCACAGCTGCGGTCGGGATGGTTTCATCCACCCGCTCATCGATAAAGGCCTTGTGCGGCTCGAACCACACAAACACGAACACGACGAGGGCCAACCCGATGAAGGCTCCAATCGACGTCAACTTCCTATTGCGGCGTATCCAGTCGAACACGTTTCTCCCCGATGGCGACGGTAGAACAACGGTGGCGACCCGCACCGAGTTCCTGGGGAGTGAGGTCTCTCGTTCTTGCCCGGCCGGACTTCACCGCCTGCGGCGGTGAACAGGCGTAGCAAACGGCGCCGAACTCTGTGAGGCACGATCGAGGGCCGGGTTCGAGACCGGGTAGGGGTCGAAGCGTCCCGAGCAAGATATGGTCCGGCCTCCTCCGCAACGTAGAACGTCGCGCCGAACCGGAGGCGAGGCTCGGTTGAGAGGCGGTTCGAGGCCGAACAGGACTCGAAGTGGCTCGACGAGGAGTGGGGCCCCTGCCCGACGGCGGCCGTACTTTGCTAGTCGCGGGAGGCGGCACCGGCCGCCGACCTACGGCAGAGTGAGAACCTCTGGACCGTCGGGGGTTATCGCAATCGTGTGCTCGAAGTGAGCCGAGAGCAGCCCGTCGCCAGTGACCACCGTCCATTGGTCATCGAGCACGCGGGTCTCGGGAGTGCCGAGGTTGAACATCGGCTCGATACAGATCGCCATTCCCGCTTTTAGCTTCATCCCCTTGCCGGGAGTGCCAAAGTTGAGCACCTGCGGGTCCTCGTGCATCTGGAGCCCGATGCCGTGACCGGTGTAATCACGCACCACCCCGTAACCATGCGGCTCTGCGATCTGGGAGACAGCGTGGCCGATATCGCCAAGCCGGGTACCGGGGCGAGACATCTCGATGCCGGCCCACAACGCACGCTCGGTCACGTCGATGAGTTGGCTGGCCTCGGACGAAATCTCGCCGATGCCAAAAGTGATTGCAGCGTCGGCGTGCCAACCGTCGAAGATCGCACCTGCATCGACCGAAAGGATGTCACCGTCTTTCAATTCGCGTTTTGACGGGATTCCGTGAACCAGCTCGTTGTTTATCGACAAGCAGGTGTTGGCCGGAAAACCGTGGTAGTTGAGGAAGTTGGGAGTGCAACCCCCCTCCTCGATGATCCCGGCTGCAATCACATCGAGGTCGATGAGGCTCACCCCGGCCTTTGCTTCTTGACGCACCGCTTCATGGATGCGGGAGACGACGACACCGGCCGTACGCATCCGCGCAAAGTCCTCTGACGTCTTGGTCGTGATCAATTCGCCAGGACCGCCACGACCCGGGCCAGCACCTGGCTGATCTCACCGACTCCATCCACCCTGGTGAGAAGACCTCGGGCCTCATAGAACTCGATGAGAGGAGCGGTCTGCTCCTCGTACACCGCAAACCGGGTGCGCACCGCCTCTTCCGTGTCGTCACTGCGGCCACGGGCCAGAATCCGTTCAACAACCTCTTGTTCGGGCGCCTCGAGGTTGATGACCGCCTGCAGTGCTCTCTCAGGTCCCAGCACACCGTCGAGGGCTTCGGCCTGTGGAGCCGTACGCGGGAAGCCATCGAGTAGGAACCCACACACGGCATCAGCACTGTCGAGTCGCTCCTCGACCATGGCGATCACAATGTCGTCGGGTACCAGAGCGCCAGAATCCATGATCTCCTTGGCGCGGATCCCCAACTCGGTGCCCTCGTCGACGTGATCGCGCAGCATCACACCAGTGGACACGTGAGGAATACCCAGGGCCCGACACAGCATCTCTGCCTGAGTTCCTTTCCCGACTCCGGGAGGCCCAAGGACGAGGAGGCGACGGCCCATCAGGTCGAGTCTCCTGTCCCCAGTCTCCGGTCACCGGCCTGAGGGGAGGGAATAGTCGACTGATGACTGAAGACTGACGACTGATGACTGGAGGCCGAAGGCCTCCTCACGACAAGAAGCCCTCGTAGTTGCGCATCATCAGCTGGCTTTCGATCTGCTTCATGGTTTCAAGGGCCACGCCCACCACGATGAGGATCGAGATACCGGAGAAACCAAGAGTCAGGTTGAACCAGATAGCCACCAGTGACGGGAGAACCGCCACGCTTGCGAGGAACAACGATCCCGGCAACGTGATCCTCGACAGGATGTGCTCGAGGTAGCGCGTGGTCTGCGATCCCGGCCTGATTCCCGGGACGAACCCACCTTGGCGCTGGATCATGTCCGACTGTCGGGCAGGATCGAACTGGATGGCGGTGTAGAAGTAAGTAAAGAAGACGATCAGCAGTCCAAACATCACCACATACCAATACGTCTGAGCGCTCACCAGGTTGGTATCGATGAAACGGCGCACCGAACCAAAGAAGCCTTCAGCCGGGATCGATGTAGCGATCAACGCCGGGAAGTAAAGAACACTTGAGGCGAAGATCACCGGGATGACCCCTGCGGTGTTGACCTTCAGCGGGATATACGTGCTCTGGCCACCCATGATGCGACGGCCACGCACCCGCTTGGAGAACTGGATCGGAATCCTGCGCTGGCCCTGATCCACGAAGATGATCCCGGCAGTCAGCACCAAGAACATGGCTGAGACTCCCCAGAACTTGACGTTGGCGAAGCCGCCGGCCGAAGAACCGAGGACGGCGAACTGAGCCGGAATCTGGCTCACGATGCTCACGAAGATGATCAGTGACATCCCGTTGCCGATACCGCGCTGACTGATGAGCTCACCAAGCCACATGATGAAGGCGGTACCAGCCGTAAGGGTGATCACGATGATGAGCACCCTCCCCGGCGTGTAGTTCGGAATGAGGTTGATGCCGCCGGTAAGCACGCCGCGGTTGAACAGGAAGGTGAGTCCGGTCGATTGAAGAAGCGCCAGGACCACTGTGATATACCGCGTCCATTGGGTGACCACTTTGCGGCCGGCCTCGCCCTCGTCCTGAAGCCGCTGCAGCCTCGGAATCACGACGGCCAGGAGCTGCATGATGATCGACGACGTGATGTAAGGCATGATCCCCAGTGAGAAGACCGAGAACGTCTCGAGTGCGCCACCACTGAACAAGTTGAGCAAGCCGACAATGCCGGCGGTTTCCGCCTGATCGGCAAAGGCCTGCACCTGATCGATGTCGACGCCCGGCACCGGGATGGCAGCACCCAGTCGGTAGATCCCAAAGATCATCAGCGTGAACAGAACCTTGTTCCGGAGGTCCCGGATCCGGAACATATTGCGATAGACGGAAAGCATTTGTTACTGGTCCTCTTCGATCGGGTGGGACTCTATCGGGGTCTAGGCCCAAGTCCCCAGTCTCCAGTCTCCAGTCTCCGCTGATGGATTTGCTGATGACTGGGGACTGACGACTGATGGCTCACTTCTCGACTACTTCCACGGTGCCGCCGGCAGCTTGGATCGCGGCAACCGCTCCGACGCTGAACGCATGGGCCTTGACGTTGAGTTCCTTCGTCAACTCGCCCTCGCCGAGGATCTTGACCGGTCCCCTCTTCTTGGCAAGTCCATGCGCCCTCAGCTCATCGGGTCCTACAGTCGCTCCGCTGCGGAAGTCGTTGAGACGTTGGACGTTTACAACCGTGTATTCGACCCGATTGCGGTTCTTGAAACCCTTGAGCTTGGGAAGCCGGCGGTACAGGGGCATCTGGCCGCCCTCGAACCAGGCGGGAACCGTGTTGCGGGCCTTGGTTCCCTTGGTCCCGCGGCCAGCCGTCTTGCCGCGACGGCCGCCTTCACCTCGCCCGACTCTGATCTTGGTCTTCTTGGAGCCCTCCGCGGGCTTCAGATGATGCAGCTTCATACTTCCTCGACCTCCACGAGATGCCGGACCTGGTGAATGAGCCCGCGCACAGTGGGGGTGTCCGGACGCTCGGTGCTTTGACGAATCTTGCGCAGTCCGAGCGTCTTGACCGCGGCGCGAGTCTTCGGCTTCTGACCGATGATGCTGCGCATCAGGGTGATCTTGAGGGTGTTGGGGTTTGCCACGATGAACTCCGCTTAGTTGTCGGCGACGGCCTTGCCGAGCTCTGCCGTCCGGTACGCGGCAAGCAACCCTGGCGGCGTGATTTCCTCAGGCGTCTTGTTGCGTCGAGCGGCAACCATGTCGGGACGCTCTTGGGATAGCAGGGCATCCATGGTCGCCTTGGCAACGTTGAGGTGGGTGGGCGAGCCGAGCGACTTCGCCAGCACGTCCTTCACCCCGGCAGCCTCGAGAATCTGACGCACCGCTCCACCTGCGATGACACCGGTTCCCGGCGCAGCAGGCTTTACGAGCACTCGCGACGCACTCTGTGTCCCGGTGTTGGTGTGAATGATCGTCGTACCTGCCATCGGGATCTGCACCATCTGCTTGCGAGCTTCCTCAAAGCCCTTCTGGATGGCCGTCGGCACCTCTTTCGCCTTGCCGTAGCCGATGCCGACCTTGCCTTTGCCGTCGCCGACGGTCACTAGTGCGGTGAAGGAGAACCTCCGACCACCCTTGACCACCTTGGCGACGCGGTTGATGTGAATGACGCGCTCGTCATATTGAGGTCCTTCGGCGGCGCGGCCGTCGCGGCGTCCCCGATTTCGGTTTCTGGTCGTCACAGCGTGAGTCCTTCCTCGCGCGCGGCGTCGGCCACTGCCTTTACCCGGCCGTGGAACTTGAAACCGCCACGGTCGAATACGACCGAACCGATTCCAGCGTCCTTGGCGCGGGCAGCAATAAGTTTGCCGACCTCCGTCGCCGTCTCGATAGTGAGGGTGCGATCACGCAGCGCCTTCTCCTGCGACGACGCAGCGGCCACG
>Ga0255047_10002272_pt1 | contig 12824 bp, 7 predicted proteins | sample JV7_2_1_MG_FD_183640 | JGI IMG/M metagenome (GOLD analysis project Ga0255047, IMG submission 183640) | Seawater microbial communities from Jervis Inlet, British Columbia, Canada - JV7_2_1 | ecosystem: Environmental > Aquatic > Marine > Inlet | place: Canada: British Columbia | collected 2016-10-06
CTGCTGAGGTAGAACGTCTAGCAGACATCCAGGGACGCGCTATACCGGCTCTAGAGGCAGAAGCTAAGCAGTGTGGTATCGAGATACACAATCTCAAGAAACTCACAGGTGATCAAGAGAAGGTAGCAGAGTCTGTGAAGAATCTAGATGTTATGTTGTATCGATTGCAGACAATAGAGTCGATGTTAGATAAAATATTAGCAACAAAGGTAAGGTGATATTATGTATGGCGGAAACCCAGCTGATGACAACAATCCTGGAGTAGCAACGGGTGATTTTGGTGTAGGTGACTTTGGTGGTGGTTCTGGACCGGATGGTTATGATGATATGACCCGCGCAAGAGCCAGACAAAGCGCTAATGAGGTTGCTGCTATCATAGACGCCATGAACAGAACTAGCCAAGGACTTGATAGACGAACTAGTCAACATCAAGCTCCTGATATAACATTACAACAACCAACAAATAGTTTGGATCTTGTTAATTTTACACCTGCAAGATCACGAATAGCAAACGCACGTAATTACCCTGGTATGGTTAACCCAGAATCAGATTGGCATAGTGATAGAGCAAGAGCCGCAAATCCTTGGGCTGATTATACAGGTCCAATATTCGACCATACTAATAGCATAAAAGACATGCAAGACATGGGTCACGGTAGGTTAGGTGTTCTTGCAGGCATGATACCTGGAGCTAAACAAATAACATCATTATTGAACTCTATAAATCTGCATGATCTTGGACCGTACATGACAGAAGAAGAGTTTAATTGGGATGATGACCGTTGGGAAGGTGGTCCAAATTCTGATTTTATTAGAAGGTTGTTTACCCCTCAACAAGACAATCCTCACACTACAGATGCACTAGCTTATGGCAATGCATATAACATGTGGGAAGGTGGAGATCAACCTGACTAATGGAAGTTATTACGTTCGAGAAGTTTGAATGGGGCATAGATTTACGTAAGGCACAGCAGGTGTCTGACGCGAACCGGCTTGTTGAATGTAAGAATGCATATGTAACTACGGGTTACGCCATCAAAAAGCGTCCTGGCTTGGATAAGTTAACACCAACGTCACTACCATCTGATTACGAGGGGTTATTCATATTTGGTGGTAGAGCTCACGTTGTTAGTCATCTAGCTCCATCTGGTGGGCCAGTTATGAGTGGTTATGGTATTGGCAGCGCTGTGGGTAAGGTATACTCTGCTTACACTGTACATAAATTAACTAATCCAGACAATGCATCAGATGCAATAACTCAAGTTTGGGATGCTCAAGTATATAATAATAAATTATATATTGTTGTAGAATACGCTAGTGGTACAATTAGGCATTGGTATGATGACGCTGTAATAACGGATACTAATTGTCCCAATACAAATTCTATAACTATAGTTGCAGAGAAAGTTTTCGCCATAAAAGATAATGGCTCAGTACATTATTCCGCTTCTGGAGATCCTACAGACTGGACAACAAGTGGCGATGCAGGTGGTTCCGTTGGTTTAAGCACTGGTAAAGAATCCATTGGTGATTCTATTCCACGTGTGTTAGGAACATATAGGGGTAAACTTGTAGTGTTTAATTCTGATAATACTCAGATATGGGATGTAGATCCTGATCCAGATAGATTCGCTATCAATACCACACTGGGTAGTGTAGGATCACAATGGCCAAGATGCACTGGCGTTGTTGGTGATGATTTATTCTTCTTAACTGATTCTGGATTTCGCTCGATAGGACAACAGATCTACACAGGTAATTTGCAAGATTCTGATGTAGGCAGTCCAGTAGATTCACTAGTCCATGCTAAATTAGTTGCAGATACTCGTGTTGGTTCAGGTAGTTTTGAGCCAGGTTCTGCTTTCTTTAATGGCTCAGGTCAATACATGTGTTTTGTAGATAAAGAGATATTTGTATTTACCTTCTCTAGGATGTCGCGAGTTAATGCTTGGTCTAGATACTTAGTTCCTCATACGATACAAGCGTTGGCCCCTTATGGTGAATATATGTTTATCAGAATGAATGATAATATATATATTTTCAATCCTAACTCATTTCAAGATGAGGGTGGAACATCTGTACCTGTAGAGGTTACTAGTTCATATCAAGCATTTAAAAAACCTGGAAGATGGAAGCAGATAGTTGGTTGCGATGTGATGTTTGATGGTACAGCTGACGTGCAACATAGGTGGGATGCAAGATCGCCTAATGATGCAACTACAGCAGTATCACTATCTAGCGATACTCGTCCAGGTCCATTAGTTCCTGTGGAGTTAATGACTACTGAGTGCGGATTTAAATTAACGCAATCTGCTAATTCTGATTTTCAGTTTAATGGTATATCATACTATTACGAACTCTTAGGAGAGTTATAATGGCAACAAGAACCCCTATACGAACACCTCAACAAGCTTTTAGTGCTTACGTTACACGACATCCAGATCTTGCAACAGCGTTTGCAAAGTCTGGTTCAGATAACATGGCAGCGTGGGGGTCTGACCATTGGAAGAACTACGGTGGAAAGAATAACGAGGCGAGATTAACCCCTCACTCCTTCAGATATACTGAGGCAGGAAGACAAGGGGCTGGTTGGTTAACTGACGCAGAACAAAAGCAAAAGGGCATTGCAGATACCATGGCTGCTATTAACGCAATGTTTAGCAATCGCGAAGGCTATTATAATAAATATAAAAGCGACGTTTATGGCATGAGTGAGCGATCTATTCAGGAGCAATTTGAAGATTTACAGCGCCAGAATAAATTTGACCTGCTAAGGCGTGGTACAGATATGAGCGCTCAAGATCTCTATAGGCAAGAAAGGTTAGAGAACAAGAGAGCAGATAGTTTAGCTTCGGCCATGAGTTACGCTATCAATCAAGCTGGGCAATTAAGATCTGCTGATGCGCAATTGAAAGCTAAGATGTTAGGCGGAGCAGGTTCTGGCGCTTTAACTATGGATGCTGTTGGGGGATATAAAAACAATCTAGCTCAGATGGCCGCCACTATGTGGCCTGGAGTTCAGAATATAGGATGGAAGCAACCTAGTTTGGTAAGGCCTAGAAACTCTTATGGGTTTATACCGGGTAACTTTGGGCCAGTAGATGAAGATGATGATTCAGGAGTAATATCATGAGCAATTGGTGGGATATGTTTACCGACAGTGCCAGCTCTTGGGCTCCTTGGTTAGGTTTTGCTGGTGAAGCTGTTAATGCGTATACCGATCAAAGCAACACACGTAGACAACAAACTAGAGGCAGAGTGGAAGAAGAGTTGATGGAGGCGTTTAACCTCGATCAATCAAAGCTATATAATGAGGCTTTGGAATTTCGTAATATGCAGGATTTAAATTTAGAAGAAGAATTCCAAGGTCAACTAGGTCCGGCGATAGCTATGATGACTATGATGCCAGATACAGCACCCGTTGCTAATGAAATGACAGAAGCTGCTGCGGCTGGCTTTAACGCACAACCAATGGGTCAAGGTGGAACACAAGCTTATGCAGATGCTTTAGGCGCCATGCAAGGCAGTGTGGGCGCTAGACAAGCCACCCTCAACCCTATGCGAGCCGGTGCTACAGTTCCGCAAAGACAGAACCTAAATAGACAAACAGCACAAGCCTTAATCAGTGGTATGGAAGACTCACGAACGGGTACTAATGAAATAGCAAGGTTAGTAGGCAGAGACAGGCCGGTATCACAGACACCTCATGAGTTGGCTAAATTATACGAAGGTAGGTTCGAAGAGTTGGGCCCCATGAGACGTAATCCGTTTACAGGTTTAGGTAATCTATTTAAATCTGGAGGACAAGCTTACTATAATAACCAAATGTTGAATGCTCTTAAGGATTTCTCGTAATGGCTTATATTCCACTAAAACAAAACTATCCAACCATTAAGATCAACAGAGAGGTTAAGCGTGGTCCATTAGAATACTTGGCGCCACTAGCTAACGCTCTTGTAGCTGGTCAAGGCATGCAACTGAAGAGTGAGATGTTCGCGCAGAAACTTGCAGAAATGCAACGCCAAAGAGATCTTGTTAATACCGATAGATCTGCATTGCAAAACTACCTTGGCACGATGAGTCAACCTACGCCACAGTACGCTAGTCCTTTTGGTGATATAGGGTTACCTTCAGACGATCCAAGAATGGCTTTAAGTGGACAACTGCAGTCTGATCAAGATATACAAAGAAGTGCCTTAAACGCGTTGCTAGGTGGTCATAGCAATCCTTCTGGTGCATTAAGTTTTGCAGGTGATTTACAAGAGTTTATAGATCCTCAAACTGACTCTTTAGATGCATACAAATTGATGCAGATGAAGGGTATACAATCAAACATAGACGCAAGAGCTCTTAATGCAGAATTAAAACAAAATGCGGCAGCCGCGAAACTAAATCAATCACGAGCTAGCGACGTAGGTAACATATTAGACGCGATAACAGAATCTCTTGGTGAAGACAGAAGATTAGATAGATATGATCCTCCTGGTTGGGAACTCGCTCGTGATTTGCGAGGTAAGGAAGCGCTTAGCGCATATGGTATAGACCCGACAAACCAAAATTGGGTTGATCTCAAAAGTGGTCCATTAACCTCAGAAATACTTGCTTCACTAGGTAGAAAAGAAATACCAGCGAATATTACTTCGAGGTTGTTAGCTGCTATACTAGGTCAGTATCAACAGAATAAACCACTAGATCTTTTGCCTACAGCTCCACCCGAAGGTGCGCAAGCCGCACAAAGCGCATTGGCTGCGTTGGTAGCTAGACATTCAAAGCCTAAAGAATAACAGGTAGCAATATGCCCGCATTGACGAGTAGGTCTCGCGTTACTTTAAAAGACGTAGAGATTCTAGATCAATTAAAAGAAGCTAATGATCCTCGCTATGAAGATATGCGTAGATTAGTCTGGGATATGGCTGGTGATGGTCCATCTATGTCTGAACCTATGCTAACCCAACCAGGTAGCTTCGAAGGTTCTACACATCATCCTCCTACAATGGTAGACTTAGTATCAGAGAGTGGTGGTTGGGCTGATGTTGGTGATCCATTAGTTCCAGAGTTAGCTCCTGCTGTTGGACAAGATATGACCCCGCTGCAGAGTATTGTGCCTAACCAGTTAGATTTTATACCTTTGTTAGAAGGTCTTATTTCTGATAGAGCGGTAGAGCACAATTATCCATTTACTAGGTCGTTAGCTAGAGGGGCAGAGCAAGCGCTTAGCAGTGTAACGGCTACACCAGCTGAATGGTTAGGAGATCTTGGAACATACGGTGGTGTTAATCCATTAAATTTGGGTCCGGCTGCAACAGCAACAACTGCTAGATTCTTAAAAGACAGGTTAGGCAGCGCTGTTGAAGAGAAGTTTGGTGAACCAACAGAGTTAGCTCAAACTCAGTTTGCTGATGATCCTAGTATTGCTTTAAACCCAGCGTGGTTAGCTGAGAAAGGCGCTGAAGTCATACCATCATTTGTTCCTGGTGGCATTGCTGGTAAAGCAGCTTACATGGCTAGCAAAGGTATGGCCCCCGCTAAAAGAATGATGGCTGCTAAGGCTGGTTTTTCTGGCACTGCAGGTGTTCAGGAAGCTTCTGGTACTTATGATTCGTTAATAGAGTCTGGTGAAGCTCCAAGCATAGCTGGTCAAGCAGCTGCTGGTATGGGTGTTGGCTCTGCAATACTCAACTATATAGGTGCATCCTCATGGCTTACGCCTAAGATGCGTATGCGACTTGCTAACGCGACCAAAGCATACTTTGTTGAGGGTGTAACAGAAGGGTTGGAGGAATTTGTAGATGCTTTAAGCACAGCATTTGCTACAGGTGATGACGTTGCTTGGGGGCAAGCATGGAAGAACTTCCAAGACGCTGTACTAATAGCTGGTCCATTTGGTGCGTTAGGTGGTGGTGCTATGTCTCCGCGTTTAGCTCCAGAAAGAAACGAAGCTTTAGCTGTTAAAAAAGTTAAGAGCATGATGAATAAGCTTGGACTTGATGAGAGCAAGGTTATCATTTCAGAGGAGCAATTGTTAGATCAAGAAGGAATTGCTCAACCTGGGTATTTTAACCCTAATACAGGTAACATACATATTGATCCACGGGTTATTGTAGAAGAAAGTGATGGAACTATATCTGGTATAGAAGCCAAGGCAGCAGAGAGATTATTTCAAGAGTATACCCATTCAAAAACTGATGGAAAAGATGCAGCATTAAAAGCCATATATCTTGAGAATGAAGGTGTTATTGAGGCTTGGATAAAGCAATCGCCTTACAATAATGACAACTTAAGTAATATTCGTAAAGCAGATGAATGGATTGGTAATATAGCAGAAGGTGATTATAAGTTAATAAGTAGGGTAGAGCTGGGAATAAAACGACTTATAAATGAAAATATCTCAACAGCAGCAGAAGGTAAACTTTGGCAAAGCACAACCCCTAGAACGCTAGCGCAAGACTTTATTAACGACATACAGTTTAGCAAGGTTGAACCAGATCTTAAGTTAGATGAAGCTGCAGTGCAACCTGGTCCAGAACTTGCTGTATTACCTGAAGAGTCTGTAGATCCATCTATAGCTGATTTACAAGCTGCTAGAGAAGCTACACAGGTTCAAATGACACAATTGGATGAGCAGTTGTCTAGTGTTGAAAGAAGTCTCATAATAGATAAAGACCAACAGAAAAGGTTCGCTAAAGGACCTGTTGATATAGATAATCGAAGAGAAACAGCTATAGCTAAAGCTATGGCTCCTAATAAACATATACGTGAGAGCGATCTCCGTATGAACGCCATAAAAGAAAATTGGGAAGACAACAAAGATGACTTAGAATTCCGAAGAGATTATGCTAATTTCAAAGAGTTTGAGCAAGCCGAATGGGATCTCAATTATGATATGTGGATCGATGAAGTACAGGAAGCAGAGGCTGAAGAGACAGATACCAATGTAACACAGTTAAAAGCAGATCCATCTATTGAAGAGTTACGAGCAGCTAGAGAAGCTACGCAATTACAACTAACTCAACTGGATGAGCAACTAGCCAGCCTGGAAAGAGGTATTACAGGCGATCCTAGGTTTGCTAAGAAAGCTGCTGAGATGACTGAAGAAGAATTAGAGAACAGAAACTTTAGAAACTTCTTAGCAAAAGGACCATATCAAACTATATTAGGCACACCACAAGAAGAAGAAGCAAAAGCTAGGCTCAAGCGCCTTGGTAATATATTTGGTCCATATGGTCGGCGTAGAGGTATTGATTTTCCAGGTGGTATAGAAGAGGCTAGATCACAAGCACAAAATGCTATAGATCAAGTTGACGTTTTTGAGAGATTCATAGCTCCTCTTGAGGCGCAGGCAAAGACTAAACCAGCTAAATCTCAAACAGCTGCGGGACGACAAGAGGCTTACGCTGCTCGTCGTGGCATTACTATTGCTGACATTTTAAAGTATCGCGAGCGTGGCAAGATTCATCCCATGGAAAAGAAAATGTCTTATACCTTTGGTATGGATGAGATAAATAGACTCGAGCAAGAAGGTGAAGTGCGTCCAGAAGAAGCAGAAGCAAGACGTCGCACGTTGAGAGATCTACAAAATGAGCTAGCTGGTAGGTTACCACCTGGGGCAAAGAGGAAGGCTACAGAGATAGTGTTTGGTATTGGTGATTATGCCAACATAGAACCATGGCGTATGACAGAAGAAGAGACTATAGCTACTGAAGAGCGTGCTGATCTTGCTAAAGCGAAGGAACGAGTAACTGGCACGCGACGTGCAGCACCTACAGAACAACAGGCAGCTGAGATATTGGAAGCTGATATCACAGAAGAAGAAGCGGCGCAAATAGCAATGATGGCTGGTTCAGAATCATACGATCATATTAAGACAGACGAAGCGCGTCTAGCTTTCTTGCGTGAAGAAGAAGCTATGTCTGCATTAGAGCGCGATGTTTTAGATGAGTTCAAAAAGAATCCAAAAACATTCGACGAAGCTGAGTTCTTAGCAAGGCGTGAAGCGGATCAAGAAGCTAAGGTAACCGAAGCAGAAGTCACCGTTGTAGAACAAACGCCTGCACAGCGTAAAGCAGAACTCAAGGAGATGAAGGAAGCTCAAGCTCCTATAGAGAAGCGCAAGCATATCCAGGTAGAGCCTGATTTCTTCGAAACGCTTGAAGATACTAACTTTACCATGCAGGGTGAAGCTATACCCGAAGGGTTTATGGAACTCACAGAAGATGGTGATGTAGCTGAGGTTGAGTCTGATCTTAGATTTGCTAAGCGTTTAGGAAACCCTGGCGAATGGATCAGGCACGCGACAAAAGGCACAGGTAAGATAATAAGTTCTGATGATACTCATACTGAAATACAATTTTCTGATGTAATTGGTACTGTATTTATTGGTAATGAATTTAGTGATTACATAACAAGAGGGTTAAACAATGTTGAAGAGTTAGAGAGGGGGTTTGGACTAAAACAAGCTTTAGCTCTGAAAGCGGAAAACGCAAAAACCTCAAAAAGAACTAAGACGCAACAACAAGATGATTTAAACAGGAAGGTTGAAGAAGATGGCACCATAGTTTTAATAACTCAAACTGAGAAAAATTACTTAAAAGATCTGAAAAAGTTAGGATCAGCTGTAGGTGACAGGGTTATCGTAGAGCATATAAGGAATATAACCCCGTTTCAAGTGGTTGATGGTAAATCTATTGGCAAACCATTACATGCACAAGATAAGCCTAGTGGTAGGCGAACTAAAAATGCTAAAGATAATCTAGCATTGATCGGTAAAGTTCCTGATATAATAAAAACTAAATTTGAAAAAAGGGTGCAAAGCGCTCAGCCATATGTTGATATATATAATATGGTAAAACGCGGGGCCGAAAATGGAGAAAATGTAAAGAAAAAATACGGTGTTACTTTAGAAGAAGCTCAACAGGTCTATGATTGGAGAAATTCAATACAAGAAGAGCTTCGCGATCTTAAAGCGTCGGGTAAAGATATTACATCAACAGATATAGGTAGAGCGATATGGATGGCCGATGCAACTGTAGGTGATGAGTATGATTTTAATGAATCATCTATTGAAGATCATACGGTTAAACAAAGCACGATAAATACCCTTGTTGATGTCATGCTAAATGAATATAATACAGATACTGCATTTAAGAATTATACACCAGGTGAACCACATGTAGGCGAAGAGACAACTGAAGGTGCAATAGCAGAGGTGACTCGCTTTGCTAAGCGATCCAAAGGCGACTCATACGAGGAACACTTTAACAAGAGTTTCTGGTATACACTAACATCTTACCTGTGGGGTAAGCCAGTACAATCTATACGTGACTTCAATAAGCTTTCCCGATTTGGTCAAGCTAAGGCAGATGTACCTGCTGCAGATGAGATAGCAGACGAGGTCCAGAGAGCTCACTCTTCCACACAGAGAGCAAAACCACTAGTATACGGTACAGATATAGTACAGGATACATCTATTAAGACAGGTGAATTCTACACGCGCCTAGCACAGATCTTTTCACGGGTTACGGCTCGTCTTGGTGATATAGAGAAGCAAGAGAATACAGTGCTAGTCGATGCGTTAACAGGTAAAATACGTATACAAGAGATAAGTGATGCTGAAACTAGGGAAGCTGCAGAACTATTGCGAGGGTTGATACAGGATGTATACGACTATGCTAAGAATGAAACCAAAAATTTAAAGAAACCACTAGACCTGCGTGGGCATGGTGATACCTTACTGCCGCGTGTGTGGAACATTGAATTCTTGGCTACCCGTAGGGGTAAGGCCAAGTTCTTAAAGGCTATCCGAGCTGCTATCACAGACCCAGCAACTGGTAGTAGTATATTAGAAGATTCTGAACTTACTGTTGAAGACTTATTCAACGTTGTTATTAACAGCGGTGGCTTTGTACAGGGTGATTGGACAAATCTAAAGGCAGACCAGACTAGAGATCAAAAAGAAATCGATAAGGATCTTAGAGCTCAAGAGTATTTGGATGCATTACCAACTGAGTCTCTTATAGATGAAGATCTAGTGATGATTGATTTACAGGCTATCATCCCACGTTTCTTACAGAAGGCGGTAGAGCGCACAGAATATTCTAAACGCTTCGGTGTTAATGATGAAATCTTACGAGAGAAAATCAAAGAAGGTCTAGAACAAATAAAGGTTCACAACGCAAAGGTACTCAAGTTAGATAAGACAGATACATCACTTACTTATATCGATCCTAGAGCTTTTGAGAAGTCTGTATGGGATATGATGCGTATCTTACGTAACAAGTATGGCTATGATATGGCCAATATGCAAACTAGAGCCTGGTTGCAGCGTGTAGTTAACTTTGAGGTTGTAGCTAAATTACCATTGGTAACATTAGCTTCTATGCCAGAGCTGTTCACACCTATGTTACGTGGTGACGTGCGCGCTGACAAATGGGTTGTTGACTTTATGATGGGGCTGTCATGGGCTGGGTATAAAGGTATGAATGGTATCTCCAAGCTTTTACTGAATAAGCACCTTCCAGCCATGCGTAAAGCATCATCAGAGATAGGTGGCATGGGAGTGGTGAGTGATATGCAACTGCTAAGAGAGTTAGGCATAGCAGAGATTCAAGCTATGGGAGACTCTGTATCTACACGCTATGCTAATCCCAACTTCGCACGAGGTGGCTTAAGAGCTGGTGCTAGGACTACAATAGCTGGTCGTATACCTAAGAAAGTGCGCGCTGTGTTCAATATGCAGACGTATATGCAGGCTACACTGCTAACCACGCTGACAGAGATGCAGCAATTGATGGCTTTACGTAACTTCCAGAGGCATATGGCCAAACGTGTGAAGTTCGTACAGAAGAATAAAGACAAAGAACTGAAAGGTAGACGTCTTAGATTGTTCAAGCAGTTCTCTAAAGATATGGCTGATTTTGGATTGCCACAGAATATAGATTTGAACACTCCAGGTGGTGAAGCAGAATTTAATGCTGGTGCTATACGTTTCGTAGATCAGGTCATTACACGGCCCAATGACGCGACTACAGCTAAGGCATTCAAGAATCCTCTCACGGCTCCTATATTCCTGTTTAAGAGATTCATAACGACATTTGGTAATACGCTGATGACAGCGGTTGGCAATGACATAGCAACAAAAGTTAGCAACGTAGAGAAGGCGAAACAAATCGGTAGAATTGCAACTACAATAACTGCCATGTATGGTGCTGTTATGTTCGCAGAGATTATGCGAGCGGCAATTAAGGGTGACCTTGATGAGGATGACATGACTGTCACTGGTGGAGACTTCAGAACATTCATACGCCGTGTGGATCGCACAGGTTTGCTTAGTGCTCCTGGAGCTATGCTGCTTAATCTATCATTTCCATACAAGAGAGGCTGGTGGGATTCACCGGAAGCTAGAATATGGGGAGAGCTTGGTGGTCCAATAGGTGGTGACTTATCAGCACTAATGAAGACCGGCTTTGATCGTAGACCTGGCTCTGCACAGAGGCTCGTCAGACAGATGATACCTATGTCTAAACAATTGATAGCTTTACCCCCAAAGAAGAAACGAAAAAAGAAACGTAAGGATCGCTGGTAATGTCATATTATACACCTGGCGGTACAATGTCTCAAATTGCTGGATCGTCTTTAGGTCAGCCATCTGCTTCTTATTCTCCTGTTGCTGGAGAGATATCAAGTGCTGATGAGAAGAGACGTGTAGCAAAAGCTTATTCTGCTCAACCTGGTTTCCAACGAGCCGATATAGCGGGTGCTATGCGTAGACAGGATCCTGTTTTATTTAGTGTTAACAATCCTGTACCAGGTATGGTACCTACAGAAGCACAAGTTTCTCCAGAGTATAATCAAAGTAGTTCCGCTGATTTTCGTATGTTACCTGGAATAACTACAAATGCTATGAGCAGCGCAATGATGACTCCACCGACTCTACGTATGGTGATGCCTTTTATTCCTGCTGCACCGCCTTATTCACCTCCTCCGCCGCCCGTGGAACCGCCTCCTCCTGTGGCGCCACCTCCACCAACACCGCCAACGGAAAGTGGTGGGGATGATGATGACCACGATCCCGCAGAAGACACTACATCTTCTACATATGACCCTGCAGCAGCGGCTGCAAAGCGTGCATATATGGCATCTATGGAGAAAGCCGCTACAAGAGCTAGTGAATTTACAGGAACACCTACAGGTGGTAGTGCAGCTAGAGCTGCTAAATCAGCGAGGGCAGCGGCATCTCGAGCGGCTATAGCAGCAGCGAAAGCCAAGTCTAAAGGTCCACATGGTGGTGGTAGGGGTTATGGTAGAGGAGGTTCGGTAGAAGCTGATTATGGCGATGTTGGAGGTGGTGGTGAATTTGGTGGTGGAGACTCTTCAGGTGGTGGTGATGGAGGATCCGGTGGAGGAGGATGGACATGATGGATACATATGAAGACTCTTTAGCGGCTCGCATGATGCTGGCTTCTATAGGTCAACCTGGTTTTGGAGCTCTAGAAGGATGGAAAGGCAAGCCACATAGTTTAGCATTTGCTGGTCCAGATAAGAAGGGCATGAAAGGTTATGTTGGACAAAACTGGAAATACGACCCAAAAGGTAACGTAAAGATATATCATGGATATCGTGATTTAGATATAAATCAGGGGTTTAACCCTGACAGGGGTCGTGTATTTGCGACACCCGATAAGGAAGTAGCATTAGAAATACTTAGAGCGCAAAATATTCATGCTCCCGGTACGCACGAAAATATGAGTGATAAATGGCGAAAAGGAGCTGGTATTCTAGAAGGATCGATACCGCCAAGAGAATTAGCAGCTGCGTTAGGTGTTAGC
>Ga0255047_10002274_pt1 | contig 12818 bp, 8 predicted proteins | sample JV7_2_1_MG_FD_183640 | JGI IMG/M metagenome (GOLD analysis project Ga0255047, IMG submission 183640) | Seawater microbial communities from Jervis Inlet, British Columbia, Canada - JV7_2_1 | ecosystem: Environmental > Aquatic > Marine > Inlet | place: Canada: British Columbia | collected 2016-10-06
CAAAAGCCAGCGAGATCTGTTCTTGTTCATGGATTCATGCTCCCTTGCTCTTGAATACGAAGGGATATCTTAAAGACCGCCATCCTCATCGAGTCGCGCCTGCTGTTTTCTCGGCTGCCCTGATTCTATCATTGACACTCATTGCATAAGTGCATCATACTCATCGCATGAGTAAGAGACTGCAAGTTCTCCTGGAGGACGAGGAGTTCCGGGAGATCGGACACCTGGCCCGACGTCACCGGATGACCGTCTCCGAATGGGTGCGCCAGGCGCTGCGCAAGGCGGGACAGTCCGAGCCCTCGGTCGAGGCTGGTCGCAAACTCGAAGCCGTGCGCGCCGCGGTGCGCCACGAGTACCCGACTGCCGACATCCACCAGATGATCCGCGAGATCGAGCAGGGCTACACCGAGGAGTAGGGATGGTCTTTGTCGATTCCAACATACCGATGTATCTCGTCGGTTCTCCCCACCCCCACAAGGCGGACGCCCGGCGGCTGATGGAGGGCCTGATCTCGGCAGGTGAGAGGCTCGTAACCAGCGCCGAGGTGATGCAGGAGATCATCCACCGCTACGTCGCCATCCAACGGCGTGACGCCATCCAGCCGGCCTTCGAAGCGCTGCTGGGCGTGGTCGACGAGGTCTACCCGGTCGAGCAGGCCGACGTGGAGGCGGCCAAGACACTGCTCGATGGCATTCCGAGCCTCAGCGCACGCGACGCACTGCACGTGGGGGTGATGAAGCGACGGGAGGTAGGTCGTATCCTGAGTTTCGATGCAGGGTTCGATGCAGTACCGGGGCTGGTTCGGCTTGCCGAGTGATGCCCACTACTCCTGTTCGCAGATCGATTTGATGGGCGTCGGATCAGCGACCTCGCTCAGGGTCATCAGTTCACCTCCAGCTGCACATTCTTCTCGCCAGGCACCTCGACCTTGGAAACTGTCTTGGGTGGAGAGGTCTGGACAACTACTCGGTAGAAACCCTTGTCCTGAAGTCTCTGGATAACCTCTTCGGGTTTTCCATCGCAGGTCTCCTCACCATCGTTAGGTGACCGGAGTCGTCGACTCCGACTCGGCATCGGGCCCCTCGCCCCCAATCCCGGAACTCCCCGTGTAGAATCAGGAGTAGCTACCGGCCAGCGGTCTCAGAGGCAAACCATGATCGGCCAGAGAATCGGCCATTACCAGATACTCGACAAGCTCGGCGAGGGCGGGATGGGGGAGGTCTATCTGGCGGAGGACATCAGACTCAAGCGCCAGGTGGCCCTCAAGGTGCTTCCCGTCGAGATGGCCGCAAGTCGCGAGCGCGTCGAGCGGTTCCAGCGGGAGGCAGAAGCCCTGGCGGCGCTGGATCACCCGAATATCGTGACCATCTATTCCGTCGAGGAGGAAGAAGATGTTCGCTTTCTCACGATGCAGCGGGTGACCGGCAAGCGACTTGCGGAGCTCATCCTCGCCGGCGGAATGCCGCTGCACAGCATCTTTGAGATCGCCATACCCCTGGCCGACGCCCTGGCGGCGGCCCATGAGAAGGGTGTCATCCATCGGGATCTCAAGCCCAGCAACATCATGGTCGACGATCGGCGGCGAGTGAGGGTACTGGATTTCGGTCTGGCGAAGCTCGGCATGGAGGAGGCCGCGACGAGCGCCACGGAGCTGCCCACCGAACCGCTGACTCGGGAGGGCCGGATTCTCGGCACCATGCCGTACATGTCGCCCGAGCAGCTCGAAGGCAGCGACCTGGATGGGCGCTCCGACATCTTCTCCCTGGGTGTGGTTCTCTACGAGATGGTGACAGGTGAGCGTCCCTTCAAAGGCGACACTTCAGTGTCCCTGATCTCCTCGATAGTCAAAGACGCTCCACCAGAGATCGAGACGGTTCGCGGAGATCTGCCGAGGCATCTGAGTCGGGTCATCAACCACTGCCTGGAGAAGGACCCTCGGCGGCGGTACCAATCCATTCTCGATGTACGTAACGAAATCAGGGCTCTGGAGAGCGAAGTCGCGTCGGGGGCTCGGGCCAAAAGCGCAGTGCTCTCGACGGCGGTCGGGCCCGCTCGATCCCGACGGTGGTGGCCGATTCTGGTGGGAGCGGCCTTGCTTCTGCTGGCTGCAATCTGGATCGGACGCTCCTGGATTCCAGGGAGCGATTCTGTGACCAGCGGGACCGCCGATCGGCCTCGGTCCGAGAGACCGATTCTCGTCGTCCTTCCGCTCGAGAACCTCGGACCTCCCGAGGATGCCTACTTCGCGGCCGGTATGACCGAGGAGATCACCAGCCGACTGGCCTCGGTGAGCGATCTGGGGGTCATCTCCCGTACCAGTGCCACCCAATACGATCGGACCGGCAAGACCGTTTCCCAGATTCGCGAGGATCTCGGGGTCAGTCATGTCCTGGAGGGTACCGTCCGTTGGGCTCGTTCAGTGGAAGACGACAGCAGGGTCCGCGTGACGCTGCAGTTGATCCAAGCGGCCGACGACACCCATCTGTGGGCCGACAGCTTCGACCGGGTCATCGATGATGTTTTCGAGGTGCAATCCGACATCGCCCAAGTGGTTCTGAGGAAGCTCGACGTCAGGCTCCTCGATCCTGAGCGGCAGGCGATGGAGCGGCAGGCCACCGACAACCTCGAGGCCTACGACTTCTTCCTCAAGGGCATCGACTACTTGGACCGGTCGGACGAGCTCCAGCAGCGACAGGACAACGAGATCGCGGTCCAGATGCTGGAGAGGGCCGTCGAGCTCGATCCCGACTTCGCGGCAGCTCATGCGAGGCTCTCCCTGGCCCACGGGTCCATGTACCGCACTTTCTGGGACCGCAGCGATCACCGAATGGAGCTGACCAGGCAAGCGGCAGATCGAGCGCTGGAGCTCGATTCGAATCTGCCCGATGGTCATCTGGCCATGGGCTATTACCACCGGGAGCTGTTCGAGCTCGAGGATGCCGCGAAGGAGTTCGAAGCCGTTCTCCAGAAACAGCCCAACAACGGTCTGGCCCTGGCCATGTTGGGAGGTGCCCAGCGGAGCCTGGCGCGCTGGGATGAGGCGTTGATGAGCTACGAGAGGGCATCCGAGCTCTTGCCTCGGCAAGGGAGTCTGTCGTGCGCGCTCGGCGGTATCCATCTGGCATTGAGGAATTATCAGCAGGCCGACGACAATCACCGCCGAGCCGGCTCGCTCGCCCCAGATCGGCCTTGTCCCCAATTCTGTCAAGCCTGGATCTATATGGCCTGGGACGAGGGCACTGAGCGGGTCCGAAGCTTCTTGGAGAATCTGCCAGCGAATGTGGAGCTGGAGGCGGATCCCCCCATTCTCTATCCCTGGGTCTTCGCAGACATGGTCGATGGTCTCTACCTGGAGGCGCTGGAGCGCCTGGCTGAGGGCGAGTTCGAAGCTCTTCAGTTCTGGTTCTACTACATTCCCAAGGCACAGCTGAAGGCCCAGGTCTACGGCCTGATGGGTAGGCCCGCTTCCGAGCGGGCTCAGTATGACGCCGCCAGGGAGATGATGGAGGCGAGAGTCCGTGAGAAACCACGCGATGCACGGTTTCACAGTGCTTTGGGCATCGCCTATGCCGGTCTGGGTCGAACGGAAGAGGCGATCCGCGAAGGCAAGCTCGCGGTCGACATGATCTCCGTCGACAAGGACATGTGGCTCGGGCCTTTTCGCAAGAAGGACCTGGCCCATATCTATACCCTGGTCGGCGACTACGACTCGGCTCTGAAAGAGATCGAGTTCCTGTTGGCAAACCCAACCTACTACTCGACACCGCTCATTCGAATGGACCCGACTTGGGCGCCACTGCGCGACCACCCGCGCTTCCAGGCCCTGATGGAGAAGTACGGGTAGGGGGCGACGCTTGGGGGCTGGCACCTCGGGACCACCACCGAGACCGAGGCGCACCGCGCCCTGCCGGTCCTCCACCCTCACCGCACCGTGTGCGGAGAAGCCGCTGTGGGGCCAGGACAGCAGATAGGAAGCACAAGAGGACGCGGAATCGGGCGGTCGGTACCGCGTAAGGACGGAACAGCGATCGTCAATGATTCTGGGGCGGATGGAGTTCTGGCGAGGGACAGATAGAATCCTCTCAGAGTGATTGGCCAGAGGTTGTCGCACTTCAAGATCACCGCCAAGTTGGGCGAAGGCGGCATGGGGGAGGTCTATCGCGCCGAGGACACGAAGCTCGGCCGTGAAGTGGCGATCAAGGTGCTGCCCGAGATCGTCGCCGGCGACTCGGAGCGACTGGCCCGATTCGAGCGCGAGGCAAAGGTGCTCGCTTCTCTCAATCATCCGAACATCGCCGGGATCTACGAGGTCGGCAAGGACAATGGCGTGCACTTCATCGTCATGGAACTCGTCGACGGAGAGGACCTGGCGGATCGACTGGCCCGCGCCCCTGCGGAGCTCGAAGAGGCCCTGCCGATCGCGCTACAGATCACCACTGCTCTCGAGGCGGCCCACCAGAGCGGAATTGTCCACCGGGACCTCAAGCCCGCAAACGTCAAGGTGACTCCTTCGGGCGAGGTCAAGGTGCTCGATTTCGGGCTCGCCAAGGCCTGGGAGGGAGCGCCAGTGGCCGACGGATCGCTATCGAAGTCGCCCACCCTGACAGCCCAGATGACCCAGGCCGGAACCATCCTGGGCACAGCCGGCTACTTATCGCCGGAACAGGCACGAGGACGGCCTGTAGATAAGCGTACCGACATCTTTTCTTTTGGCTGCATCCTCTATGAAATGCTCACCGGCCTGAGGCCCTTTGCCGGCGAGACCACAGCGGACTCGATCGGAGCGACACTGCATAAGGATCCGGACTGGGGACGGTTACCGTATGATCTCCCGCCCACCATCCACCTACTCCTGCGCCGCTGTCTGGCCAAGCAGCGCAAGCAGCGCCTTCAGGACATCGGCGATGCTCGCCTCGAGATCGAGGATGTGGATAGAGCCGACGGGGCTTCGACACTACTTCTCGCCAGTGCCGATCACAGTGCGCCGCCTTCTCAGCGACATGTTCCCAAGCTTCTTCTGGGCCTTCTGGCGGTAGTGACCACCATCTCGGTGTTCATTGCCGGTTGGAGCCTATACGCACCGCGAGCGGATCGGACCGTCACGCACCTGACGATATCGTTGCCGATCGGATATGAGATTACCAGTGCACCGGCCATCTCACCGGATGGCCGCCTGGTTGCCTATACCGCTCGGCATGATGCCGACCAGTCAGGACTTTTTGTCCGCGCGCTGGACGAGTACATCCCTCGCCTTCTCGTGAGCACCAAGCAACCGATTAGCCCCTTCTTCTCTCCTGATGGGCGGCATCTCGGCTTCTTCGATGATGGTCAATTGTGGCGAGTGGATGTCGACGGCGGTGCGCCGACGGCGGTGGCCGATTCCCCGCTTCCGTTCGGCGGAACTTGGGGACCGGCGGGCAACATCGTGTTCACGCCGAATCTCAACTCAGGCCTCTATCGGATCAAGGCGTCGGGAGGCGTGCTCGAGCAGGTAACGGTGCCGGATGCCGCCGCCGCCGGTTACGCGCATGTATGGCCGCACTACGACGACCATGGCGATAGTCTGATCTTTACGATCTGGGGTCCCGGTGAAAAAAGCACGGCTCGACTCTCGATCGAGTCCCTTCGATGGAAGAAGATTGGCGTTGGACCGTCCCACGCGCGCTTGGTCGGGGCGACGCACTTGCTGCAGAGTGATCAGGATGGCGGGTTGCGGGCTGTTCTGTTCGACGCGAACGATGCACAGATCGCGTCGGAACCAATCTCTGTTCTTCCACGTCCGATCCACTACACGTACGCGTTGTTCAGGCCCTGGTACGACGTTTCTGCCGACGGCAACCTGATCTACGTCCCAACCAGCGGTTTCAAGCATCGCCTGACCTGGATCACACGTGAATCCGGAGAGGCAGAGGGGATCTTGGAGGACGAAGCATCGGAAATCGCGCTGTCGCCTGACGGCGGGAAGGTCCTGTACACCTCACGGGGCAGTTTGTGGATGTATGACCTGGTGAGGAATACCAAAACTCGAATCGAGTCACAACCCATGATTTTCACCCCGGAGTGGTCTCCAGATGGCGACCGAATCTACTTCAGCGCCAATCGCAGCGGTGATTGGGATCTATATACGAAGGCCGTCGCCGACACGTCACCGGCAACCAGACTGCTTGAGAGACCGCATGGTCAGCACGTTTCCGGGATTGGCAAAGATGGAACGATCGTCTTCTGGGATACTCCCCCCGAGGCCAATCCGAGGCTTTGGGTCATCCCGCTCGGCGAACAGCCACGTCTCTTTCTCGATTCGGAAGTCGGCGCCTCTCGCGGGCGTTTCTCACCCAGGGGCGATCTCCTCGCCTACACGGTTGCATCCCCTTTGCAGTCTCACGCTGAAGTGTTTCTTGTTTCCTATCCCCAGCGCACGCCGCGGGTGCAGGTATCCAGCGATGGCGGTCAGGAACCTGTCTGGTCGCCCGATGGCAGGAAGCTCTTCTATCGCAAGGGCGACGACATCCTGTCTGTTTCAGTGACGACCGATGACGGGTTGCACGTCGGGATCCCGCGCCTCGAGCTGCACGACCTGTCGATCGCCAAGACCTGGGCGAACTACCGGATCTCCCCAGATGGCAAACGATTCCTCGTCCTGCAGCGCGATCCCAACGCCGTGCCGAGGCAGATCAATGTAATCCTCAACTGGAGAAGGGAACTTGACGAGAGAATGGCCGGGATGTAGCGCAGTATCCGACGGCCAGTAGCGCTGCTGGGCGTGGTCGACGAGATCTACTCGGTCGAGCAGGCCGACGTGGAGGCGGCCAAGACACTGCTCGATGGCATTCTGAGCCTCAGCGCACGCGACGCACTGCACGTGGCGGTCATAAAGCGCCGGGAGGTAGGTCGTATCCTGAGTTTCGATGCAGGGTTCGATGCGGTGCCGGGGCTGAAGAGGCTATCCGAGTAATCTATAGCTTCACAGGGTGGCCAGGTCAGCGCCCCGGGTTTGGGCCCAACGGATCTGGTAACTTGAACGCATGCCCAAGAACAGAGCGGACTCCGGACTCGACGGGTCGCAGGGCCGTGAGTCCGAGCGCCTCAACCCAGAGCAGTGGGTCCGGGTCGAGGCTCTGGTCGATGAAATTCTCGATCTGGACCTCGAGAGCCGCCCGTCTGCATTGCAGGAGGCAGAGCACGACAACCCAGCTGTAGCGGCCCGCGCACGTGAGCTACTCACGGCCATGGAGGACGGCAATGGCCGTCTATTCGAGACACCCCTCTACGTGAGTGCTCCGGAGATCTATTTCGAGGCCACGGAAGAGGCTGCCCAGGGTCGCGCGGGCACGCAGTTGGGCCCCTATCGTTTGGAGAAGGTCTTGGGGCGCGGAGGCATGGGCGTGGTCTATCTCGCGGAGCGCGCCGACGAGGAGTTCGAGAAGCGCGTTGCCGTCAAGCTGATGCCCCGCGGGCTGGAGAGCCAGGAAGCGGAGCGCCGGTTCCGGCTGGAGCGTCAGGTACTGGCTCGTCTGGAGCACCCAAACGTGGCGCGCCTAATCGATGGTGGTGTGACCGACGAGGGCTACCCCTTCCTGGTGATGGAGCTGGTCGAGGGGGAGCCGATCGATGAGTACTGTGACTCGCAAGAACTCGACATCGAAGAGCGTCTGACCTTGCTGATAGACGTGTGCTCAGCCGTTCAGTACGCCCACCAGAATCTGATCATCCACCGCGATCTCAAGCCCGGGAATGTCCTGGTGTCGACGGACGGCGTCCCCAAGCTCCTCGACTTCGGGATCGCCAAACTGATCGAGGAGGAGCCCGAGGCGAAATCCCACACCCGCGTTCAACCCAAGACCACCGCCTACGCCTCGCCAGAGCAACTCGCGGATCGTTCCGTTTCCACTGCGAGCGACGTCTACTCGATCGGCGTAATGCTTCACGAAGTTCTGACCGGTGAGTTACCAGGAAAGACCGGAGTGCCCGGGTCCCCCGTTCCTTCAGACCTTCGAGGGATCGTCCACAAGGCGACAGCCGATAGCCCCGCGGAGCGCTACGCGACGGCAATAGCCCTGGCCGACGATCTGGGACGGTACCTGTCGGGACTACCAGTCACGGCCCGTGAGCCGACCGCCGGCTATCGCCTGCGCAAGTTCATTGCCCGCCACCGGATCGGCTTCATCGCTTCCGCTGCGGCAACGCTCGCGCTGACGGCAGCACTCGTTCTGGCCCTTTGGCAGGCGGACCGGGCCAGCACGCAGGCCCGCCGAGCCGAACGGGTCGCCGGTCTGCTGAAAGGCCTCTTCGTCGACGCGGATCCCTACGCACCGACAAGCGGTGAGGTGACCATTCTCGAGCTGCTCGATCGCGGCGTCGAGAGAATCGACACCGAGCTCGCTGATGATCCCGAGATCCGGGACGAATTGAGTACCGTGCTGGGCAACGCCTATGTAGGATTGGGATATCGGGATCAGGGCATCCCGGTGCTGCGACAGACCCTGGCGGAACGGCGGGGGCGACTAGGCGATCGACATCTACTGACCGCCGATTCGATGCGCCTTCTGGGCTACGCACTTCTAGGTGTCGGTGAGCTCGAGGAGGCCGCCAACCTCGTCGAGGGGGCCTACGCGATCGCCGAAGAGCACTACGGTCCGGACGCCCCGGAAGCCCCTGAGTACCTCTTCAACCTCGGCTTGCTCCGTGCAGCCCAAGGGAACCGTGAAGACCAAGAGGCGATCTTCCGCCGTTTGGTCGTGCACTATCGGCGTCACGGAAAGAACACCAGCACCTCGTTGGCCCTCGCCCTCGGCCAGCTCTCGGTGGCGCTCGACTACCAGGGCCGTAACGACGAGAGCCTCGAAATCCAACGCAGCGCCCTTGGGATGGCCGACGAGACGTTCGGTCCAGATCACCCGTACACATCGGCTGTCCGGAGCAACATGGGGTTGCGACTCTTCGGGGCCGGAGCCCTTGAGGAAGCGGAACACCACTTCCGGGAGGCACTCACGGCGCTCGAGAGTCGCCCCGGCGTCCACCAGGAGGAGATCGTCGCACCGCTTTCCAACCTCGGCCTGGTGCTCATGGCGCAGGGCGACTTCGTCGGTGCCGCGGAGCACATCCGCCGAGCCGCGGAGATTGCCCGAGGTAGCCAGTCCCCGGACGACCTCACCCGCATCGGTTCGGAGATCAACCTGGCGACCGTGGAGCGGGAGCTGGGGCGACTCGAGATCGCCAAAGCGATGTACCGCGATGCTCTAGGTCGATTCGAGAGGATCCTCGGACCGGAGCACCAAGCGACGGCTCGCGCGCATTGTTTGCTGGGTATGACTCTGTGGCAGGCAGGAATGATGACAGCGGCGGAACGGGAGCTCGAGACCGCTCTCGCTGTCCAGCGCCAGGAGGGGGTCGCGCCGATGAGCCTCGACGACACCCTCCTTGCCCTCGGGCGCCTGCGGCTCGATCAGGGAGGGCTGGAAGAGGCCGGGATCCTGCTCGGCGAAGCCCTTGCTGTGCGGAGGGATTCACTCCCGGAAGGGAGCTGGCCCCTCGCCGAAGTCGAGCTTGAGCTTGCGCTGCTGGCCGCGGCAAGAGGGGAGCCGGACGCCGATCTTGCGACTCGGAGCCGGCGGACGCTCACGGAGGTTCTGCCCGAGAACGACTTCCGGTTGAGACGTGCGACAAAGGCGCGCGGCTAGGGCCGGGCGACTGCTCTCCTACAATTCCGAGTGTTTTCTCCCAACTCGCGATCAAGGATCCCATAGTAATCCATCGATCCGCTGTGACAAGAACGACGAGCGAACGGAAGTACGGCCTGCTCGAAATCAATGTTCGAACCAGGACTTTTGATCTCATGTTTCCGATCGTGGGTGTGACAGCGAATCTGCCGCGTCCTCAGTTGCTCAACGCTTCGATCCGAGGCACGATCTCACGCGCCAGCTGGATCGCCGCGCGGGCCCGGTCAGGCAGGACTTTTGCATCCCACGCTCGCGCCTCGGCCATGATCTCTTTCATGTTGGCCGTTCCCGTAAGGGGCTGCCGCGGGCCGTTGTAGGCCGCGATGTAGAAGATCATGTTGCCGCTGCGGATCCGAATCGTGGCGCTGTCGTTGTCGATCTTGGCTTCGTCAGCGAGGCCCTCGACCGGCTCGTGTCGCAGGCCGCCTTCGGGTGTCATCGCCGCGAAGAGACCGGTCAGCGTTTTCGCCGTCTCCTTCTCCGTCCCAGTCTCGAGATCCTCTTCCTTGTCGATCTCGCGATCGAACTCCTCCTTCTGCGCGTCGATGTCCTCCTGCGTCGCGTTGCGCGTGAAGTCGTCGTACCGGCGCTTAGCTTTCTCGACGTCGTCGAAGACCCGGATCGAGGTGAGGGTAGCGTAGAAGGAGTGGTCGTCGGTATCGCGGTGGTAGCGACAGCTGGACCTGCCGCCTCCCCCCTCGATCTCCTCGGCCGGGACCTCGAAGAGCCGCGCTACCAGCTCGAGCGGTATGACGTCACAAGCCTCGGCAGGAACGCCCTTTGTGTAGGTCCGGTTCACGGCGGGGCTCGAGCCCCGGCTCTGAGCGCCCTCGGTCGCTGCACCTTCTCCGCAGGCGAGAGCCAGCGTCGCGATCAGAAGAAGGCAGAGGTCTTTGATCGTCTTCATTGTCGTGCTCCTTTCCCTGAGTGGGCTCGCCAAAAGCGATGATGAGCCCAAAGGGATATGTTCCTCGTCCTCACCGTCGATCCACTTCGGCACCACGGCCCACATCTGTTTCAGCATGCTTTTTGCCTTTCCGATCGAGGTCTCTCAATCCAGCTTCACGGTCACGGACTCCTCGCCCGTCACCTCCACGTGGTCGAATGTCTTGCTTGAGAGGCCGCCGGCGACCACCCGGTAGACACCCTGCTCGAGTTCCACCGGCTCGCCGCCCACCTGACCCCGAGCCACTTCGTTGCCGCCCTGGTCGTAGACCGTGTACGGGACGCGCAACGCCAGTTCGATGGCCTCACTCAGGCCAACTTGATCGTCGGCGGCGAAGTAGCGACCTCCGCCCAGCTCGGCCCAGGTCTCGAACTGGGTCGCGAGCTCCGGGTCGTCGATCCCGAATCCGACGATGTTGAGGCTCACCTCGAAGCCCTTCTCTCGCAACGCCTCGATTGCGGCGGCGGGATCGCCTTCGCAGGTCTCTTCGCCATCGGTGACCAACACGACGATTCCCGACTTCGAGCCCTTCAGGTCGCCTTCAACCGCTGCGAGCGAGTCAGCTATCGGCGTGCGGGCCAGGTTCATGGCGTTGATGCCTGCGATCTTCGCGGTCGCCTCCTGCGGGTCGAGCGGACCCAGTGGGATCTCGAGATCGGTGCGGCAGGAGTCGACTTCCTTGTGGCCGAAGACGCGCAGGGCGACAGGCGTTCCAGGCGGAATGTGTTCGCGTACCGCCTCGCTCAGGACCTCCTTGGCCACTACGATGCGGCGCTTGCCGTCGATACGTTGCAGCATCGAGCCCGAGGCGTCGAGGATCAGCTCGACCGCCGCACCGCCCGCCCCGGTTCCGCTGCCATCGCCACCTCCGCGCACCACGCTAAGCAACCCCGGGCCCGGCGCTTCGCGAAATTCGGACAGTGCCAGCAAGGTGTAGCCCGCAGGGCGATGCAGTAGTGTCGTGATGCGGTCGAAGGCCACTTCCATTTCGCCCTCGTAGCGCAGTTGTGTGAAGTGACCGCCATTGACCGCTCCCCAGTCGCGAAAGAGGTCGTGCGAATACCGTTGACTACCACCGACACCCACACCGAAGATGCGCGGGCGCACCTCCTGCATCGGTTGCCACATCTCACCATCATTCGGTGACTCTGCGTCGCTGATGACGATCATGGCTTTGGTACCCGGCAGGGGCGCCAAGGCCCGCGCAGCACGCTTGATCGTCCGGTGCGCGGCGCTGGAGGATCCGATCTGTCGGTAGTCGTTCAATGTTGTCTGCAGCATGTAGGGCTCGCCGTACCACTCCTCGAGCAGCATTGAATTGGCAAACGGCATCAGGTTGACCGCTTCGCGCCCCGGAACGACTTGGCCGCTGAACGCCACCAAGGCGTTGTTGATCTGGTGAATGTAGGCGCCCACGCTGGCACTGGTATCCCAGGTAAACACCACGTTGCGCGGCGGTTCGGACACACGCAGCCAGACCTCGCTGCCTGGCTCGACGATCGCCTCCATTACATGAAGGGAAGGCTTTTCCTTTGCGGTGATGTGCTTGAACGGAATAGCCTCGCCAGCCGCGTTTTCCAGTGCCAGCTCGGTGCGCACGGTCGGATCGCCGCGCAGCTCCAGGGTCAGGGTGTTGTCACCGGGAGGCAGGGTGAGTCGATACCAGTGCTCCTGCTTGCCGAGCGAAACCTGGCCGGACGTGCGGTCCCCGATAGGCAATAGCGCCGCGTGTTCCCTCGCGTGGTGATCGACAGGGCTCAGCGTGGCTTCGGGCTGAAGCCCGGCCTGCAACTCGTAGAAGGCGGGCGTGCTGAGATCACCCCACTCGGTGAGTACCGAGCGATACTCGTCGTCCGTCGGCCGCTCCCAGATGCGGATTACGTCTGGCTGGTACGGCCCGGGTGTATCGGGGAGTTGCGTCGCCGACAGACGGACGAAGCGTGCCCAGGTCGGCTCATCCAATCTCAGCGAACCCTCTTGCCGCGCGCCGCTGAGGTCGATCTCTCCCAGCGGCAGCCAGGGCCCGACCGACGACTCCAAGCTGGCCGATACCGAAACCGAGCCGAAACTGCGACCCGTCTCGTTCGTGCCTTCCGCGTACGTCCATTCGATTCGGGTGATCTGGGCAGCACGGTTCTGGTTGAAGCCGAGAACGT
>Ga0255047_10002277_pt1 | contig 12809 bp, 11 predicted proteins | sample JV7_2_1_MG_FD_183640 | JGI IMG/M metagenome (GOLD analysis project Ga0255047, IMG submission 183640) | Seawater microbial communities from Jervis Inlet, British Columbia, Canada - JV7_2_1 | ecosystem: Environmental > Aquatic > Marine > Inlet | place: Canada: British Columbia | collected 2016-10-06
CCCCGGCTGTCAGCAACGACGCGGCCGACGTGGAGCGGCTGGTCGAGAACGTCCAGCTCTCCGGCCTCTGGGGCATGATGTCCCGAGTCCAGGCCTACACGGTCGGCCTGCGCGAGATGCTGATCCGGGCCCACGTCGATGCTCGAGGGCGCCTCCGGTATCGGCAGGTTTCGCCCGATCTGGTGCTCGCCGGGGCCTCGCCCGATATCCCTGACCGGCCCGTCGTCGTTCACGAGTTTCGGCTGCGACAGCACCCGACTAAGGCGACCGAGAAGGCTTGGACGGTCGATGTCCTCGACGTGAGCGACCCCGAGAACCCGATCTACGAGGTACACGAGGCCCTAGCCGGCGCGAAGCTCGGCGAGAACTGGTCCCAGCACTTCCTCGGCTCGTCGATGTCGGGCGAGGCCTACCCGTACCGACGCAACGACGGGCGGCCGGTCCTGCCCTACGTCCTGCACCACGCCCAGCGCCTCGGCGATCGGCTGTGGGACTCGTTCGAGGGCTCCGAGCTGGTGGACGCGAGCCTCGACCTGGCCGTCTTGCACTGTATGCTCGTTCACACCTACCGAGATGCCTCATGGCCCCAGCGGTACGTCTTGAACGCTCAACCGGCCGGGATGTCGATCACCGAGTCGGGCGACGGTCGGCGGGCTGAGGTCATCAGCGACCCGGCCTCTCTTCTCGTGCTCGAGACGATCGAGAGCGACGGCGCGCCCCAGCCGATGATCGGCCAGTGGAAACCGGGCGGCGATGTCGCAGCGATGGAGGAGACCCTGTCGAATATGGTCGCCCGAGTCGCGACTGATGCCGGGGTGCCTCCGTCCGATGTCCAGCGGCTCGGGGGCACGGCTCGCAGCGGCGCCGCGATCAGCCTGACGAACGAGGGCAAGCGGCAAGCCCAACGGCGCTACGCGGGCCAGTTCCGCGACACCGATGAGCGCCTGATGATGATCTCGGCGATCATGCTCAACCGGGCGACCGGTACGGCCTACCCCGAGGGCGGCTACAACGTCCGCTACCTCGAGATCCCGCTATCGCCCGACGAGCTGAAAGCCCGCCGCGACCACGTTCTCGAGCTGACCCGAGAGGGCCTGATGTCGCCGATACAGGCCTATCAGGAGATTCATCCCGGCACCTCGAAGCAGGCCGCCGAGGCCGCGATCCGTGAGATCGGCCGGGGGCGGGCCCTGATGACACTTACCGCAAGCTGAGGACACCAGCATGGCGATCAATTGCCCCCATTGCGACAAGTCCGTAGAGGGCTTTGTACCTGAGGAACGCCTGTCCAAGATCGTCGAGCAGAGGAAGCGCGCACAGCTCGATCTGACCGAGGCCCTCGCGGCCCTCGACGACGCGAAGACCGGGTTGAGCGATGCCCAGAAGATCGCCGGGCGTTCTGAGGCCCTACAGGCCCAGGTCGAGCAGCTAACCACGGACGTTGCAGCCGCGAACGGGAGATACGACACCTTCTCGACCATCGCCAGCGCCGGGATCACCGACCCCGAGCTCGTCGCGGCGACCGAGTGGGCCTACTCCCGGCTCGCAGCCGACGACCGGCCCGCCATGGGCGACTGGCTGACGGCTATCCAGGCCGACCCGAGCACCGCCCCCGTGGTGCTGCGGCCTCACCTCGCCTCGCCGGCCTCTGGTGAGGCCCCAGCACCCCCGCCGCCGTCGAATGGTGCACCGAACGGGGTACAGGCCCCCGCGCCAGTGAACACGCCCCCAGCGAACTCGGGCGCCCTGCCCTACTCGGGTGCTCCGTCGCAGTTCTCGGCCCAGCAGATCGCGAACATGACCGACGCCGAGTACGCCGCGAACAGCGCCGCGATCCGTGCGACCCTCGGCAGATCTTGACGCCGATCCGCCCTCGGCATTAGACTGACGGCGAGCCCCGTAAGGTCGCGCCTGTCAACAGCGCTGGGCCCCCTGAAATACCCCCACAACCACGTCCGAGGGTCGCGCCCGTCATCAGCGTAGCGGACTCACCAGCGCCACCGCGCGCAGGAACGCTACCCCCATGGCTAACGAAGTCCTCTATTCTGGCCTCGGCGATCTTCGCCTGAGCCTCGTCCTCACCCGCGAGATCGCCCTCCTTCTGAAGGACCGCGCGTCTCTCATGGGTCACCCGTCGATCGCCTACTATGGTGATCTGACTGGCGCCGGCTCTACCGTCATCGACGTCGGCCAGGCCGGCCTCGACGGTTACGACCTTATGACCTCCGTGGCCGAAGGCTCGAGCACGAGCAACACGGCCCTGACCGACGCCTCGCCGGGCATCACGATCGCCCGTCAGGCCCTCCAGCGTCAGATCTCCGACCTGGCGAACCTGACCGACTCGATCGGCCTGAACACTCAGCGCCTTGCCGCCGATATGGCCGGTGCCGCGTCGATGCGGTTCACCGAGATGGTCGCGAACGTCGCCGACGACTTCACGGCAACGGCCGGAGCTACGACCGTCAACCTCTCCGTTGACGACTGGTTCGATGCTCAGTTCACGCTGACCCAGGCCAGCGTGCCGGGCAACTATCTGAGCCTCCTCTACCCGGTGCAGGTGACCGACCTCCAGAACGCCCTGCGCTCTGAGACCGGCCCCCTCCAGTACATCAGCGCTACCCAGGAAATGCTCGGAATCAAGGGCCCGGGGTACAGCGGGAGCCTCAACGGCGTGGACATCTTCGCCTCTACCCACGTTCCGACCGCGAACGCTGGTGCCGACTCGGCCGGCGCCATGTGGGGCATCGGTGCCATTGGCTACGCGGACGGCTCAGTAGCCAACGTCCTCGGCGCCGGAGGCGTCAGTTATCCCGCTGGAACCAAGGTTATGGTGGAGTTTGAACGTGATGCGGCCGGAGCCTTGACGAAAATCGTCGGGAACTATTACTGCGGCGTAGCACTCATCGAAGACGGCCGCGGCGTCTCGATCATCACTGATCGATAGCCAGACTCTGGGGCGGTCCTGAGATGGCGCCTTGCGTGTCCTCTCGGGGCTGCCTCGGGGCCGCCCTCCCCCCTTTTCCACAGCAACTGAGAGGACACACCAGATGCCAACCGAACTACCGAACAGCAGCAACCCGGCCCAGTTCGCCGGCCGCGTGCCGGCACAACGCCAGGCCCGGATCGACCGCCTGAACATGGCCAGGTCGGCCGACTTCCTGCTGAAATGGCACCCCGCCCGCTGGCACTGTGTAGATGGTGAGTGGCTGCCCCAGCTCGGCAAGATCCGCAGAGAGCACGGCGTCAACGGCGTCGATCGGCGCGGCGATACCGCCCTGGCCGAGACCAACGCGACCCGCCGCGGCTGGCGAATCATTCCCATGGCGGCCTGTCCCGCGACGATGACCCCCGACGGCCTGCCCGGCTATGTCCGCGTCTACGATGGCCGCTCGGGCCCCGTCCACATGACCCCCTGGGAGTTGCCCAAGCAGGTCGGCGGGCGGGTCATCTTGAAGTCGAACGGCGACGGCTACAACGAGTGGCTGCGGTGGCTCGTCGAGCAGGGCCACGTCTGGCCGGCTGACCCCGACATTATCGAGGCCCTGACCGACATTCAGCGGGCCAGGCTCGAGCGCAACCAGAGCAACTCCGAGGGCGACCCGCGACAGCAGGCGAAAGCACTTGCCGAGGCGTCCAAGCTCGCCGCGATGATCAAGGGCGCCGCAGACCTCGAGGAGTCGGGCGAACTACCGATCGCCCCAGCACCCCCGCCGAAACGACGCCGGACGAAGAGGGCGGCCCCTGATGCCTGATATCAAGGAGTCCCGCGACCGCCTCGAGGCCCGGATCGGCTCGAACAGCCGGGGCCGTGAGTCGTACCAGTACGCGAAGAAAAAGGCCGCCGAGGCTGCTGAGCGGTTCCGCATCCGAGTGGAGCGAGGCGAGGCCCAACTGCGCCAGGATCCTAAGTGAGCATCGCCGACACCGTCTACAGCGCCCGATTCCGCGGCCCCGAGGAGATCGAGCACGGGCGGGCGAACCTGCTCAAGTGCCCGACCCGGCTGAACGGGTCGGCCGCTGTACCGAGCTCGGGCACCGTCTCAGTCTACAATCGGGCCGGGTCGGCCCTCGTCGATGCCGCGGCCGTGACCGTCAGCGGTAGCGTGGCCCAGTACAGTCTCGCAGCCGCTACGGTGGCTTCTGAGGCGTTCGAGGAGGGATGGCGGGTCGAGTGGGCGCTGGTGATGCCCGACGGCATTACGCACACGTTCCGAACCGACGGGGCCCTGGTTCGGCGCCAACTCTACCCGGTGATCACCGACGCCGATCTGTTCCGGCGGGCCTCGAGTCTCGACCCCTCCGGCACGGCCCCGATCACGTCGGAGGCGAACTACCAGACCTGGATCAATGAGGCTTGGGACGAGATCCGGCTGCGACTGATCAGTCAGGGCAACCGGCCGAACCTGATTCTGAGCCCGAGCGCCCTGCGAGGCGTGCACCTCAACCTGACCCTCGCTTTTATATTCGAGGACCAGGCCACGCGGCTAAACGAGGCCTATCAGGACATCGCCGACCGCTACCGCGACCACTACGAGTCCGAGTGGCGGCGTCTCAACTTCATCTATGACGACGGCGACACAGGCCGCGCCGAGGACGCCGAGACCCGACGCAGCGGCACCCCGACGATCTGGCTGGCCGGTGGCCGTGCGAGGGCTACCGCATGGCGGCGTTGACGAAACAGGCGATCCGGGGGCGCATCGCGACCCAGCTCGACGCCCTCGCCGGCTGGGCTGAGTCCGTCCAGAATCCCGACCTATTCGGCCAGGATCCCCGAGGTCTGTCGCACCAGCTCTTCGCCATCAGCCACCGCCGGGCGCACCCGCTCGACGACCGGCAGAAGGCCGCGAACGGCACCTACCAGAGGATCGACTGGTCGATCCAGTGGTCGATGCGGATCCGTGGCGATGCTGCCCTGGCCGACTACGATCTGGCCCTGGCCGGCGAGCAGGATCTGATCCAGCAACTGGCCGCGACGAGCCTCGCCAACCTGCACCTCCGACTCGAGGACCAGACCACCGACGCCAGTTCCGGCGAGTGGATGATCGGTCGCGTCGAGATCTCAACCCGTACCCTGTACGCCCTCGCATAGGGGCATCGAGAGCACCATGGCAGAATCTACCGTTATCAAAAACTTCCGCGACGGAACGATCCTGATTGAGGATGCCACCGCCGGAACGGTCCTCGACTACACGGTCGCCTATGAGGTCGGCGATTTCAGCCTCTCGGGCCAGAACCAGGGCAACTACGAGCACTCGGTCTACCTCGACCGCGGCGAGTTCGCGGGCGTCCGGAAAGCGAATCGCAAGTTCCCGACCTGCTCGTTCAGCGTGCATTTCCGCGACCTCTCCGACGGCACCTCCGAGACCCTGCCCGATATGCTGCTGAAAGCTGGCGCTTTCTCGGCGGCCGTCTCGACCCTCGGGGCCAACGCGGACGTTGACGCCCGCAAGATCACATGGACGATCGAGGGCACCGACCACGGCGACGCCTCCGACCACGTCTACGTGCTCGACGACTTCGTTGTAGACGATGTCTCGATTGCAGAGGGCGACCCGACGACGATCAACGTCAGCGGCACCGTCTACGGCACCCCCGCGGCTACATAGGATCAGCATGAACAACGGAGAGGACACACGCACGGCAACCCTCGGCGATGGCACGGTGCCGTTGCGCCTGCCGAAGTCGCACGCAATCCGCTGGGAGGTCTGGCGATCGGCTGGGACGAACACGGATCGAGCCTTCTCGGCGGCCCTCGGTGTGGCGTGGTTCGGGTCGAGGCGACCCAAGGCCCGATACGACCGCTGCGGCTACGACGTGATGGTCTACGGCGGCCAGGTGTTCGACGAGCTGGTAGCTCGGGGCCACGCGCCCCTCGCAATCATCGCAGCCGGGGCCGTCGCATATCAGTGGATTGGCGACTCGGTAATCACTGAGGAGGAGCTGACAGCGGCCGAGGATTTCAGCGCGGGCGGGGACAGCTCGACCGAGTCGTCCTCGCCATCTGCCGAAGCTACGGACAACCCCCCAGTTGGTGGCCCGGCCTAAGCCGCGAGGACCAGATCATGCTTCTCGCCGACTGGCGGATAACGAACACGCCCGAGAAGCCGAAACGACGCCGGGGTGCGCTGGGGCGGGTGATCTGATGGCTCGCGACATCCAGATCGGCCGCGGCATTGTGACCGTAGACCTATCGCGGAATCTGCACGATCTGGTCGAGCGGGTCGTGCGGGACATCCACGGCGAGACCATCGAGGAGATCGGTAAGACCCTCGACGCGCTACAGGCCGAGGCCGAGGCGGACTGGCCGCGAGCTCGAGGCCTCGACGGCAAGCCGCGCCCCCGACACCGGGGCGAGGGCCATAGCGCCGACCAGTTCGACCAGCGGATCACCGTCTACACCGACGCGATCGAGGGCGTCCTATCCAACAGCTCGCCGCACGCCTACGTCATACGGAGCGGCCAGGTCGGCAAGTCCGATTCGGCGATGCAGAAGATACACACGCGGCGCCGGACAGCCCGCGGAACCCTCGAGACGATCAAGGGCTACCGGGCCCGGCTCCGGTATGATCTGCCCCGAAAGTCGCACGCCTGGCAGAAGGTCGTCGTCAAGCCGGGTCGGAAGAAGGGGATCGCACTGGCCGAGGCCCTGTCGGCAATCCTGGGCGATGCCGCCCGCGGTAGGGGGTAGGCATGGCCGCTGACGAAACTGTACGGATTGCGTTCCGCGCCGAGATGCGCGAGTTCACCAAGGCGCTGAAAGACGCGACTGGGATCACCGAGGGCGAGGCCAAGAAAATGGCCATATCCCTCGAGAAGTCGATGAAGAAGGCCGAGACGGCCAGTAAGAAAGCCGCCAAAGCCAGTAAGAACGCATGGAAGGGCGCCGGCTCGGGCGCTCGCAAGTTCGAGCAGGACGCGAAGAAGGCCACGGCCTCAGTTGGCGCCGTCGACAACGCGATGCTCAACCTCGGCCGGCAGGCCTCCGATGTAGGGGTCCAGCTCGCGGCCGGCACCTCGCCGATGACCGTCCTGATTCAGCAGGGCCCCCAGCTCGCTGAGTCGTTCTCGAGCGCCAGCCTGGCCGCGGCTGTTCTCGGCCGGGCCCTCGCGTTCGTTCCGGTCGTCGCAGCGCTGACGACGACAGCACTCGCCGGGGCCGCGGCCTGGACCACCTACAAGATCGCCGTGATGGACGCCGACGATGCAGCCGGCCGGGTGTCCGCGCGACTCGGTGAGACGAAGACCCGGCTGGACAAGGCTCGAGACGCAGTCAAGGGCGTCAACACCGAGTGGACCCGATTCGTTGCCATGGGTGCGGATCTCGAGGCCCAGATCGATCTAATAAATGGGGCCACGGACAAGTTCACGATCGCAGCCGAGAAGCAGGGCGCCGCAGCTACCAAGGCCGCCCGGTCGGGGATCCTCGAGCAGTCTCAACTCGTCGAGGCCATACGAGACAGGGTCAAGGCCAACGACGCGGCTATCCACTCGGACCGGCTCAGCCTTGCCGAGTTCGCGCAAGCGCAGGCCGAGCTGCCGAAGCTCCGCGCCGAGCTGCAAGCCGCAGAGCGGGGCCTGCTCGACAAGAAAGCCGCTGCGAAGGCAGTCGCCGGGGACATCGCGACCCTGACCGAGTACAACCGCGAGCTCGCCGAGTCTGAGGCCACGCTAAAGACTCGAACGGAGGCCGAGACGGCGGCCCGCCAGCGCCAGGCCACCGCGAACGATCTGGCTGCTAAGGCGGCCCGCGAGGTCGCCGCAGCAACTGAGGCCCTGACCCGGATCTCTCTCGAGGCATCAGCCGGCGGCCTGAGCGCCGAGGGCGCCGTGTTGCGACTGCGCCAGCAACAGCTCGACGCCATAGACGTGGCCATTGAGAAGGAGGGGGATTGGGCTACGGCCGTCATCGCCCGCGCCGAGGTCGAGGCCCAGGCCGATCGGGAACTTCTCGCGATCAAGGAGTCGCGCTGGGATGCAGAAGACAAGCGACTCGACGATACGGTCAAGGCCATGTCCGACGCCGCAGCAAAGGCCAACGATGAGTCGTTGAACGAGATGAAGCAGGCCGAGGAACGGGCCCAGGCCCAGGTGCTCGCCATGGCGACTATGGCCGGCGCGACCTCGACGATTATGCAGACGGCGGCCACCGCCAACGACAAGCTGACCCGAAAGCAGGCCAAGCGATTATGGCAAGCGGGCAAAGCCGCGGCTTTCACGGAAGTGGCGTTCTCGACGGCCGCGGCCGTGATGAAAGTTACGGCCCAGACTGGCGTAGTCGCGCCCCTGGTTATCCCGGCAGTTCTTGCGGCTGGGGCCGCGCAGGTCGCAGTAATCGCAGCCCAGAAGCCGCCCGCGTTCGACATCGGCGGCCTGGCCCGCGGCGGTATCGCCTCGCGCACCCCTGACCAAGTCTCGGCCCGAATCCTACCGGGTGAGGCCGTGCTGAATCGGTCGGCGACGGCCCAGCTCGGCGAGTCGGGCGTCAATCGGCTGAACCGCGGCGACTCGGGATCCCAGTTCGTTGCCGTGCCCATGTATCAGCACTGGAATCGGTTCAGTCGAGACGCCGTGCGAGCTAAGGGTCCACTACGTCGAGAACTTCGCCGTGGTCGCAAGATCGGCGCACTGGGGTACTGATGGCCAACGACAAAAGCCGGGACCGCTACCAGGGCCTCCTCGTGATGGACCCGCGGCTATCTGAGCCCGGCTCAACCCTGTGGCCCGCCGAGAGCAGCTACGCGCAGGCATCGCCGACCGCGGGCGTGCCAGCGGCCCAAGGGGACTACGAGCTCGTAGTCCATTCGACGGGCACCCAGACGGCGGCCCGAACCCTCGAGGTCAAGGCACACCGAGCCGGCCACCCCTCGCGGCTGCAACGTGGCGGCGGATTCGTCTGGAAAAACAGCGCCGACGCGGCGACCGGCTACCGCGGCTGGGAGGGCCCCCAGATCATCAGCGGCTGGGAGCCGGTTGTATGGAACATCGGCGCTGAGCAGATGGTCCACCCCGACGCCGTGACCCTCGAGAACGGCAAGATCGTGGTGGTGTGCGAGCATACCGACTCGGTCGGCGGCCATACCGATATCCTATGCCACGTCCGCGGCACCGATGGCACCTGGGCCGCGGCCACGACCATCCTGACAGAGACATACACTGATGCGAATCCAGCTAATCCTTGCATAATGATCGCCGGGGATCGGCTGTTCTGCTTTCATTGGCTGATGCACTATACCGGGATCACGTTCGCGATCCGTGCCCACGTCAGTCTCGACGATGGCGCAACGTGGAGCGTGGCTAACGACTGGGCCTCCGTTGAACAGATCAAAAGCTCGGCGGCATACAGTGTGGCCTCGACCACATACGCGAAGAGTTCGACGACGGGCGGCGGGCGTCTACGAGCTCGGCACCTGAACGGCCAGACGTTGGTAGTGGCCCACGTCAAGCGCGAGGGCCTAACCGCGAACCACGGCGGCGTAGATGTCCTGCGCCAATACGCTGCGACCGATCTGGGTATGAACTTGATCGAGATCGACACCGGCACCGGAGACGACATCGACGGCGACACGGGCGGCGGGTGGCACGATATCGCCGTGGTCGGGGGCCAGTTCGTCGTCGGCTATGTCACATATGACGACGCGCGCAACTCCGTTCGGTTCAGTTCTCGGCGTATTGGCTCGGCCTTCATTCCTCTAACGACAATGGACCCGATCGATGCGGCTACCGGATCCTGGGGCGATGACCTCGGCGCGACGACGACGCGGTACCAGGGCGGCAATACTAAAACTGACATTATCGAATCCGACTTCGCCATGTGCGTAGACGATGCCGGCGTCCTCTGGGCGTTCACCAGAAAGGCCGACACGGGCACAACGACCGACGACGATCAGTGCTGCGTGGCCTATTCCGACGACGGCGGCGCCTCGTGGAATCGCTGGGGCCGCGACCCGCTGGCGTTCACTGACGTAGATAAAGCGGGCAACTGGTGGCACACCGGAGACACGGGCAGCAGCCACCCGACGAACTACTGCGCGACGTTCCAGCGCGGTCGCGTGGTGCTGCTGACGAACGGCAATGCCGACGGATGGAGTCAGGCGAGCGGCAACCTCTCGGCGCTATTCCTCGGCGGCTATCACAATCTCGGTATGCCCTGGGTCGATCTGGGAGACCGAGCCGACGCCCGCGGCTGCTTCGAGCTGACAGCGATCCCCGTCGAGGCGGCGGTCGATATGTCGAATCGCACCCATACCAACGACGGCACCTACTACACGAACGGAATGAACCCCGGCGGCTACGTCAAGATCACGACGGGCGACGGCGCTGGAAACAACGGGTGGAGCTACGCCACATGGGCCGAGGGCCCGATCGCCTGGCCCAACTCGATGCACGTACATTTCGCCATGCACTGCACGGCCGGCGGGGACACAACGAACGAGGCCTGCGCGGTTCAGTTGCGTCTCGACGAAGGCTCCGCGGGCACCAGCGAGGTCGTGGTAACGATCCGGATCGACTCGACTGGCTTCATCGTCTACGACTCAGTCGCGGCTGCTGTCCTGCGTACCGTGTCAGGCCTACCCGACGAGGCCCGCGAGTGGCGGATCGGGGTGCGTGCGTCGGACTCAGCGAAGCGGGTCGCCGTCTTCTACCGGGCCTGGGGCGGTGGCGATGAAGATAAGGAATGGATCGCCGTCGGTCGCGACGTACTGGCGACCCAGGCCTCCACGGCGGGCAACGACTGGTGCAGGCACGGCCACATCACGGCGGCCGGGTCAGTCACCCAGGTCGTTAGCCGCTGGTACATGGAGCCGTCGATCACGACCGGCAACTGGCAAGCCGCCGACTCGAACGCGGGATCGTTCGGCCTCTGGGCCGACTGGGTGATCGGTGACAACCCTCTGACCCTACCGGCTCGAGCCTACGCGCCCACGTTCGTCTATGTAGACGACGGGGTCTCAATCAGGGCCAGCGACGGCCCCGCGATCAAGGGCGACGAGCACGTGATCTCGACCCGCTACCTCTACGCCATCGAGCGCACGTTCTCGAGTGTTCACCGGTCGCCCCGAGTCGGCTGGCGTTCCGTTGACACGGCTACGCAGGCCAACATCGCCCTCGAGTATGACAGCGCCCTTACGACCCAGGAAAGCGAGCACGGCCGAACCCTCATGGGCCTATGCCTCATGGAAATCAACTGGCGAACGGGCAAGATCCAACGCTACGACCAGGGCACAACGGCCTGGGTCGATGTCGTCACTATTGACACGGCCCTTGATTCGACCACCCTGGACTTCACTCGAACGGGGACAACGGTTCAGGTCGGCACCGCGAACGTAGGCACCGCCTACATACACGAGCACGAGCTCGCTGGGGCCGTGTTCGACCTGAACGGCACCCACCGCCGGATCGCGGGCAACACCGAGGGCAAGTTGGACGGCAACTACACAGGCCGCATCGCTCGGATGCGCCTGACCGACCCGGCGACCGGCGACCCGACGAGCGGAACGAACACCGGCCGCATCCTGCCGAAGGACGTCTGCATCCTCTTCCATAGCAACGAGACGAGCCGCGGCTGGCGTCTGGTCATCGACAGCCAGACCACGGTAGACGGCGACTTCCGGATCGGCCAGATGATGCTCGGGCCCGTTCACACGTTCGGCTACCAGTACGCATGGGGCCGGATCGTCGAGATGGAGCCCGGCTATCAGCTCAACACGACGGCCGACGGCCAGACCCACGCCTCGAACACGGCACCCAGTCGGAGAACGGCCCAGATCGCATGGACGGACGGCATCGACTTGTCCAACGTCGAGGGAAGCGCCCCCGATCCCGACTACATCGAGACCACGACGACCGCCGCAATGGAGCCCGCCGGGGCCAAGCACGGCACCCCCTACGAGTTGCACGGCCTCCTCGACCGGGAGCAGGGCAACCCGATGGTCTACCTGCCCCGAATCCCGAAGAGTGCCGGCGGTGCCGCCGATACGATCTACCTCAACCGCCGGCACCAGTTCCTCTATTGCTCGGCTCGCAGCCCAGTACGGATCGAGACCATCCAGGGCGACGAGGGGATCGACGAGGTCGTCCGGGTCGCGGGTATCAGCCTGGCCGAGGAGATCTGATCGGTGCCGTACCCGCTGCGACCTATAGATCTCCGCGGCCGGCGCGTCGTCTGGTGCCTCGAGCTGACCTGGGCCTCGCGCGTGTTCCGGCTGTCCACCGAGCCGGTCGAGCTGGTGGACGCTGACGGCGTCTCGATCCCGTTCGACGGCGGATTATCTGATCCCCTGTTCGAGGAGTCGATGGAACGCCTCGAGACGGAGGCCAGCGAGTCGTCGGCCTCTATGGAGGTCTACCTACCGGTAGACGTGGCCCTCGAGCGGCAGAAAGGGCACGATCCGGCCACGGCGACCGGGGAGCTGTCGATGGTCCTCGTCCGCGGCCCTCACGGTGGCGCGGTCGTCGATCAGACCTACGAGACCCGGTTCCGCGTGTTCGCTGGCCGTGTCGAGGGCGCTCAGTGGTCCGACCCCGAGCAGCCGGCCGGGTGGCTGGCGTTCACGCTGCGCGAGCAGGCCTACGAGGACTCAAGCACGATAATCCCGATTCACTGGCGCGTGACAAGCGATGCGTGGACGTTCGCCGAGCCCGAGCATTACGGCAAGGTCTATCCGCTCGTATTCGGCACCCCTGGCGTCTACATCGACACCGACGGTAGCCCCCAGAAGAAGGGCGCCACCCCGGCCTACATCGTGACCACGGCCGGCGGAAACGCCAACCTGTTGCTAATCGCGGGCCATCCCGTCGCAGCTACATCG
>Ga0255047_10002281_pt1 | contig 12790 bp, 16 predicted proteins | sample JV7_2_1_MG_FD_183640 | JGI IMG/M metagenome (GOLD analysis project Ga0255047, IMG submission 183640) | Seawater microbial communities from Jervis Inlet, British Columbia, Canada - JV7_2_1 | ecosystem: Environmental > Aquatic > Marine > Inlet | place: Canada: British Columbia | collected 2016-10-06
ACAGAGGCGGCACAAAGGCACCGCCCAGTTGTCACCAGTCTTGAGGCTAACGCCTCTGGGTTCAGCAGGAACCCGTAAAAGGTGGTGCGCTTCTCCACAGGGAACAGTCTCACACAACAAGCAATGAAGTTCCCGCAGCTCCCGCAGATAGTTTTCATTTTTAATCCTCGTCCCACGGGTTGCCCCCGCTCTCAGTCGGAGGCGGTGCGCTCTGCGCTTGCGGCTGTTTGAAAGGGATCTTTGGAATGGCGGCGTTGATTTTGATGTAGTCATCTCCATTCTGCTTCTGTGCTATGTCCCCATACAGTTTAAGTTTGGGGTACGGGTTATCAGGGAATTGTTTCAACTGATCATACAGGTATTTTACTTCATCCCTGCCTATAGAAATGTCACCTCCGTAGTCACTGTCCTGAGGTGAACGCTTCGTCTTACGATTATCAAACAGACTTCCTTTAGCCATTAGCTTAACTCCTCTACTCGTTTGGTTAGTTTATCTTTAAGTCCCACAACAAAGTCAGGGTTGCTCTTGGCCAGCAAACCCTTGGCCGCAAAAATGTTTTTGTTCTTGCCGTAAAAGTCATTGAGGTCGGCCTTGGTCTTGGACTTGGCCAAGAATTTATCTACCCAGAACCCAACCCACTGTTCCACCAGTGAGGGATCAAAATCAATGCACGGTTGAGGCACAGTGAGATTGCCGTCCGTTGAACACTCAACCTTCACGTCTCCGATTTTGAGTGACGCTGATTGGAACCCATCGAAGGCTTCTTCCGTAGACTCAACAAAATCTGTGACGCTTTTAAAGTCATCGTCCAACGCTGTCGTAGTATCATCGTTAGTTGATGGAGACTCTTCCTCATCATCTAGCGATACCTCTTCTTCCGGGGTCTCGGGGTCATTCAAATCTTCGCCAGCATAAATCGATATGCCCAGCCCAAGATAGCCCAGACATTTTGTCAGACAACGCTGGTGTGCAGTGTTCACGTCGAATGAGTTTGGTTTCTGAACTGGCTTGTTGGCGTAGTTCAGAACAGGGAAAACTTCCGTGACCTCCTCGTCCTCCACCGTCACCGTTACCATGACGTAGGAGTAACCTGTCTTGTCAATCATGTAAGGTAATGAATAGGTCGCGCCATCCGATGAGATTTCAAAGGTGTGCTTTTTAAATTTAGCGGTAGGGTATTTGGTTTTAAGATAGTGCCATGCCCACGCCCAACTTAGGTAGGTAAGCTGGATGCCACCCCGATCCTTTGTCTCAGCGTGTTCACTCACGTCTGTGTTGCACAGGGTTTCCCAAACAGTTTTCTTTTTTGCAGTCGCCATTACTTATCTCCCCAGAATGTAAAAAATCTTTTCATGCTCTCATTAAAACTTTCGATAACACTCTTTGGCGGCTCATCTTTCCCATCATAGAGAGCATCGATGACACTTTTCTTTTCGGGATAAAGTTCCCGAACCTTCTCCCTGTCAGTAAAGAAACTAGGCGCGATCATTTCCCCTGTTTCTTTTATGGCTAAGTAGATGGTGCTGCTCGACAAGCTATACAGAACCATCAGTTCCTTTGCTGTCTTGCCATCAAGATGTTGATCATAGATTTTTCTGTTACGCACGCGCCTCTCAAGTCCCCTCATTGTCTTCCTCCCTGATTGGACGGATCTCAAATCCGTTATCTACTCCGATGACCTTCGCTTCAAAGAGTGCATCGAACTGATACCCCCTCTTCTTACAAATCTCCACTGCATGAAGGAGTGTTACATCTCCTGTTTCGTGGTATGCGTATTCTTTTCCACGGCGACCTTTCTTTTTCATCTTGATAATCATTTGCTTCCCTTCCATTGATTGCAAAAATTGTTGACACCACAGTAGTTTCCTTCGCACCTTCGGTACGCACCTTCTCTTTCTTCTATATATAAATCTGGTTTAGTTTCGGCGTGTTCCTCAGCTAACTCTCGTTGATCCATATCATACAGACCGCCGCGCACTGCGGACTTGCCTCCCTTCCGCATGACTGCCAGCTTGCCTTCGGCAAACCATCTGTCCCTGTCCGTACACTCGACAGGTGTACCCTCGTCAGCCTGTTGGTGAAGGGCGATACGATCTCTTATATACTGCTCCTGATCATGTGGTGACCACAGAGGGAGATCGACTATCTGAATAGGGCATTGAGGATAGTTCGGATCATTCTTGGCACGAGCGTTGATGAAGTCTCGGAGGATCAGGCACACCTTGATGCCCACAACCTTACGTTGCTTGGCCTTCTCGACAAGGTAGGCGTAACAGTTAAGCTGCGTCTCCCAATCCTTGTCGCCCACGCTGTCAAGGCTACGCTTGGTGCTGACCTTGTAGTCATAGATGACGCGCTCATTCTGGCCGACGATTTCCTGTACGTCGATGGCACCGCTAATGGTCTTGCCATCAACATTAACAAACAATCTTTCTTCCGTGATGAGATTGGGTGCGTCACCGCTCTCAAGGATGTGGTGGACTGCGCTTCCCATCAGACGCCACACGCTATCGCTCACGTCCTCTTCAAGCTCGTGGTAGTGCTGTGATTTGAGATGGGATATCTGAGGGGGGCCGATGATCTGGGTGATCGACTTCCAAGCGGCACCTTTGGAATAGGGGTCAGCTTGCAAAGCGTTTGCAAGAGTATCAGGAAGATTATATTTATTTGTATATTTCATATTGCATTATCCCTTAATGAGATTATATATAGAGTATGGTTAGTAATAGTCAAGTAATATGTTTTACGGCATACGGTGAGCCAGCCTCGAAATCGAACTCTCGACGGCTGGTAAGGGTGGGTGGGAATCCTCGCTTTATTAAGTCAAAAAAGGCCCTTGATTTCATTAAACAATTTCAGCTTCAAACACCGATTCAGATCCCCCTAGTAGAGGGGGATCTCAGCGTTACCATAAAAATTTATTACGCAAGTAGACGACCAGACCTCGATGAGTCTGTCATATTGGACGCAATGCAGGGAATTATTTATGCCAATGACAGACAAGTTAAAGAGAAGCACGTCTCATGGGGACTGGACAGGGAGAATCCCAGATCAGAAATAAAGATAGAGGCGGCGGTGCTGGAAGGGGTGTAGCACCGCACGCCTCTGGAATAACGTAGATCCATCGCCAACGCTATCGCTTGTCGATTACCACCACTGTGCTACTATGTCAACCGAAGGGGATTCAAATGGCAACAATAAAGTCTGAGGTTCGTGCGCTCTGCACTGCCCATCTGGGAGAGGTCAACACCAACATACGAACTACATGTCCAGCGTGTAGCCACACCAGAAAGTCCAGCAACCGAAAAGAAAAATGCCTGTCAGTCCTGATAAAAGATGACAGGCTTCTTTACGACTGCAAGCATTGCGGTGAGAAGGGGTGGACACCAGTACAAGAAGAGGAGTGGCAACCACGCCGTGAACCAATCAGGGAGGAAGATTTAAAAAAGATGGAGGACGCACGGGCAGACGAGAAGTATATGCATTACTTGACAGAGGACAGGAATATTCAAAGGGAGATCGTTGAAAAGTTTCAAGTGTTCGGGGCGAAGAAATATTTCAGCAAGCTGGAGGGGGAGGTAGACGCGGTTGGTTTTCCTTACCGCAACGGCGACAAAGTTTATGCGATAAAGTTTAGGGCTATAGATCAGAAGGCGCACACCCAATCGGGGCTGGGCGCGCAGACATTCTGGGGTATCGAGTTCATTGACCCGAAGAAACCTGTCGTGATATGCGAGGGGGAGATAGACTGTCTGAGCTACTGGTCTGCTGGGGTGCAAGCCATGTCATGCCCCAACGGTGCGCCTGTTAAGGTAAGCGATAGTCGGGCCGACCCATCCGAAGATAAAAAATTTTCGTATGTGTGGACAGCGAGGGAACTTCTCGACGAATGTGAGAAGATAGTGTTGGCTACTGATACCGACGAGGCTGGTATAGCATTGGCCGAAGAGTTGGCGAGGCGTATTGGAAAGGCAAAATGCTGGAAGGTAGAGCATCCATTCGGGTGCAAGGATGCCAACGATATCCTTGTGAATGAAGGCACCAGTCCACTGGAAACTATGGTTGCCGAAGCCACACCGTGGCCGATCAGCGGCCTGAGATCAGCAGATCATTACACCAACCAAGTGCAACAGTTGTATGAGGGTGGCCTCTCTAAGGGTGAGCCGACAGGGTTCCCGAATGTCGATAGGCTGATGTCTATCTGCACTGGCCACATGTCTATCGTCACTGGCATACCATCCTCAGGCAAGAGTTCTTTTCTCGATGCCATCATGGTCAACCTCGCGCAGATAAGAGATTGGAAGTTTGCGGTTTGCTCATTCGAGAATGACCCAGCCACCCACATCTCTCAGCTTTGTGAGAAGTATTTGATCAAGCCGTTCGGTGAAGGCCCCAGTGAGCGCATGACCAAGGAGGAAATGGAGAAGGCACAGGGCTGGGTGAATGATCACTTTGTTTTTATTGATCACAACAATGGAGAGAAGGCCACACTCGACAGCATACTGGAACGTGCAACTGGAGCGGTGCAAAGGCTGGGGGTGAGGGGATTGGTAATTGATCCGTATAGCTACATAGATTTAAAAAGGGAGGCGCGGTCAGAGACCGAAGCGGTGGGGGATATGCTCACGAGAGTGAGACTTTTTGCCAGACACCATGACGTGCATGTCTGGTTTGTGGCACACCCTGCCAAGATGGTCAGGGAGAATGGGGCTTTGGCAGTTCCTCAGGGATATGATATATCAGGGTCAGCCCACTGGTTTAACCATTGCGACATTGGGTTCAGTGTTGCCCGACAATATATAGAAGAAGTGCAGAGAGAGAGGGTGAAGGTTGTGGTTTGGAAGATGAGGTATCGTTGGATGGGAATGCAGGGTGAGGAGTGGCTGGACTTTGATATACCCACTGGCACCTACTCCGAGCCACCAGTCCAATCGGGTTGGCACTGGGAGATGGAAGATTAATCCGCCTGTCATTCAATTCTCCGACACGATCATGGTATGGATAGGCTTTGCCGTGGCCGTCATTGTTGGCCTAGCCATTCGAGATTGGGCTACCGCCCTAGTCAAGGGCGTCAGGTTTAACCTCGACAAAAGTTTCAACCAAGGCGACACCGTTTACATCGACGGCAGTCGTGCCACCATTATGAGCATCGGTATCAACAAGACTGTGTTCGCTATAGTTGACGAGCGAGGGCTGGTGCTTCGTCATGTTCCAAACATAAAGATTGAGAACCTCAAGCTGGAGCGCGTTGTCAGTGAAGACATCCACGCCGACACCGAAGCAGAGAAGGCGCGAGAAGTTATTGATCTCATCCGCAGTCACCAAGCTGAGATAGATCATCACCAGTCCAAGAAGATTATTGAAAATGCAGAGGCGATTGCAAAGATTAAAGTCAGCGATTAAAAAAAATGGGTGGATGTACCTGCTGGCAGCCACCCTAATCGGCAGTTTATATATCCTGCTCTCTGACAACAAGCAATTACCTCAGCAGCAGGACACGACGTTAATCCAAAAAATAAAAGACCATGACAAAGCTGTTCGGTCTGCGCTCGAAGAGCATGGTCGATTGGTTGATCGTGTGAATGAACTCCGATTGGAACTCCAGAATTTAGGCAAAAAAAAATGACCCCCCTGCCAGCCGAAGCTGACAGAGGGGTCGGAGCAATTCATTCGGTGCCTGTTTTTTTCAGCAAGTGTTCTGCCTTGCTGAGTTGGTGATCCAAGATTGGGCGTGCGGACAGTGCCTCTTTCAAGAGAACCTTAATCATGTTTGATATAGTGCGGTCTTCTTGAAGAGACAACGCTTGAACTTTCTGCACAATCTCGTCGTCGAGGTGGATGTGTATACGCCTACTCATTATCCACCCCCTCACTGTACTCTCGCATCTTCCTAAACATTTCTGAGCTTTCATTTGCTCGTCTGAAAAGTTCAGCAATGAGATCAACATGAGCGTCGATGCTGTCGTCGTCAGGTTCCCAACTCCTATTGCGTAGCATCTCCATGTCCTCAACCAAGGACGCGACGATCTGCGTGGTAGGCATCAAATGGAAACGATCTGCAAGTTCGTTGGTGATGATGTCGGTGACTTTCATTTGTCTAACTCCATAGTAAAGCGAGCTTTGCGGACAGGCTCGGAAAGTTTAAATGACCAATCACACTTCATGGTTTCCGCAAACTGATTGGCTTCCCTGATCAAGAGACTGATCATCGCAAGGTGGAATTGTTTCTTGCTGGTCTTGCGCGCTCGCAATAATTTCTTGGTCGAATAAGAAATCATATAATCAAACGCATCATGGTTGGCTTGGTTGAAGTTACCGCCGTGTTCAACACGGTAACACCGCACCACTGGCAACTTAACCGCTTCGAGGCTATCGTCTGTTGCCACCCCAAGGCCATTAACACGCCCCAGCAAATCCACAAGATATCCATATGCAATGGTGCGCTCGCTTTTCAGAGGGCTAGTTATCTCACCGCTGGTACGGTCAAGCTGGCATCCGAAGTCAGCGACACGCCAGTACCAAGGCGCGCCCTGTCCCATCAGATATATGCTGTCCTCTGACATCCGCGCAACAGGGGTCATCCGGCACCCGTTTTTAGTTTTGCGTGGCGTGCGGATCGAGGGTGGGAAAGTAAGTCCCACTCTCTGGCGTTTGTACCAGAGCGTGCCGTCCTGTTGGACGAGGGAACGGCTCGAACATTGAGCCGATCCACCCTTGTAATTGAGCCAGTGATTAACAACGTCTGCGTATGAAGTCATTTGTCCATCTCCTTTACAAAGCGAGCCTTACGCCGTCTGCGATATAGTTTGACCGCCGCCTCGACAGTTGCGTGCGTGGCGTGCAAGGTCGTGATGTCCTTGGTGAAGACAACGAACTCGCGTGACTTGTCAGGAACCAACTCAGTGCCGTAGTTTCTGGATGAGGTCTTGAGAAAAACCAGATCGCATTCCCACACGTTGAGGTCTATACCCAGTCGGTCATCGTAAACGGTATCGGTACTCAAGACTGACCCGATCAGGTATTTGTTTTGCTCAAGTGACGGCAAGACTAGCGGCATCCCCAAGAACGGATGATGAGGTTGACCTGTATTTGCGAATGCGGATCTCTGCTCACCTTTGGCAAAGGTGCGGATGACCGTCGATAGATAATTGGCGTCCAGCCACAAGGTTATTTGTGACCGATCAACATCGACACGCACGCCCTCCGCACCTAAGCCAAACCTGAGTTCAAATCCTACACTCTCACGCCACAGTCCGAAGTGTCTCCGTAGCTCACGCAGATAAACTCTGAGGCGCGTGTTAAAGTCCTCAGATAAATTGTCCTCACCATCACGCAAGTCTTGACGAGCGGTGTGCAAGTCCGTGACCGTCTGGTACAGGGCCTCGTCGATCTTACCCCACAGTTTGTGACGGTTCTCGTCACGCTTCTCCTGATCTCTGGTGAACCCATAAGAACCGAAGGCACCAGAGGCACACTTCAATGTGTCGGTGAGCCACTTGGGATCATCGTACACTGAGAGGATACGATCTCTCAGGTATTTGTGACGCAGTATTTTTTCTGCTGTTTCTTTCTTGTTCATATATCCTGCTCCTTGACAACTAGTGGTTGGTAGCCTGTCTCATCGGTGTCGGTAGGCTATCTCCGACAGACATCCCCGATCCTCCATATCAGGGATGTTTCGACAGAAGCGTAGAAAAACAGGGCGCGAGGATCGCTCAGGAGTGGCCTGATCGATCCCCTCTGGAGGGTAGGTGACCCCTAATCCACCGTGATTTCGATGGTCTCACCCCAAGGTGCTTCTTGTCCTTTTACGCATGACACCCAGAGAGTTGGGTAGTTTGGCTCCTCAGGAAACGGTGCCGCCATGTCGGTGAGATAGATGAACGCATCAGGTTCGATGTCGTTCTCCGCAACCCAGTCGAATGGAGGATCGAAGCGAGTTCCGCCACAACCATGACGGCCCAAGGTTACCGCATCGATATCCTGAGGATCATCAAACCGATCCACCTGAGCGATACTACTATCGCAGTAGATTACGATCACTTCCTCAGGGCTGACCTCCTCTGCTATGCCAGCAACTTCAGAGATCAACGCTTTATATTCTGCGTCATTCACTGAGGCTGAGGTATCGACAGCGACAACGATTGTGCCAGCACCTTCCTTCACTCGACGAGGCTCGAACACGCCACGTCTGGCTGGCCGTCTCTCTGGCCGTGACCAGTCAGTGCTATGTGAGGAAGCCCCGCCGTTCTTTAGAAAGCGGTCGATCTTATCCTGCCAAGGGATCTGAGGATCGCGCAACTCTTCGAGCATTCCTTCTGCCCATGCTGGGAGAAGACCGAGAGCCTTCGCCATCTCAGCAGAGTTAAAGATTTTCTGATCAAGCTCACTCTCTGCTTCGGCACGTTCCTGTTCGTTCATCTTTGTGCCGTCCTCGTTGGTGGCTTGGATCACGGTGCCTTGATTGCCCACGTCCTCAATTTGTGGGCTATCACCTTCACCATCGGCTTCGCCATCGGCAGGGCCTTCACCCTCACCCTCACCCTCACCCTTGCCCTTGCCTTCGCCTTCCTCATCACCGTCACCGTCACCGATTGGGCCTTCGCCTTCTTCTTCTTCCATGAAGTCGGCAACCTTGGCGTAGAGTTCCTCGACTGAGGTCTCAGTGAACTTGATGCCGTCGAGCCATTCGACGATGTCTCCTTTGCCAGCTTCGACAAGAAGCTGACGGCACTTCGCCCAGTCCCAACAGCCCTCTGGAAGATGGCCCTTGTTTGCCTTCACATATTCGTTGATGAGGACATCAGCAACGATATTGAAAAGGTTGTTGTCACGGTCACCCAACCTGAGGTGGTGCTTGAAGATAACATGAAGCGTTTCATGTATCATCACGCCCAGCAATTCGACATCGCTGATGCGTTCCACAAAGTCAGGGTTAACAAGCAAGCGCGTGCCATCGGTTGCACAAGTCGCACAACGATTGGTGTACACGGTATTTATCTGGATCATTAGCAATCCAAACAGCGGATGCTTTTCGCACAACTTAATTTTTGCGCGAGCTACACGGTTAGCAACCTTAGCGGAAGGTTGAATTGGTCTATCGATAAAACACATTTTATATATTCCCTTCTCTATTAAGCGGTGATAGGGCCAGCTAATTTGCTGGCCCAAAGAAACCCGAAAGCCTGTCGGCAATATCGGCGGCATCCTTTTGGACATCCACCCTCACCTTCTCAGCTTGCGGCGTATTTTGTTTGAAGTCATCGACATCAAACTTGGTTAGCTTGGCCTCCACCTCATCGATGAAACTCTGGATGCGCGCATCCCCTGTCAAATTGAGAGAGGGTAACACGTCAACCAAATCTCTGAGGTGATCAACCATACTATCGTAAAGCCGTCGAGTAGGCTCTTCGATCTCAGTCTGAATGGTACGCCCATTCCGCTTGCGAGACTTGATAACTTTCTTGATCTCGAAACCGTCAAGCGCATCGGCCAAACTAGAGACACGGTCATGCAACCTCCGAAATATTTCATCGGTTGCAGTCGTCAACATCGTACCGTTCTTTTCTTCCAACGCCTCGCGGATGGCGTTAGCCTCGTCGGCCACAACCTCAGCGAAAAAGTTTTTGGAAGTAGGAACAGGCACAACCTCGCGTTCAAACACATACCGCTCACGCAGTGCGTCAACGCTGGGGTATTCATCGGCGTTGAATAAACCATTCAACTCTCGACTGCGCTGGTCAACGGCGCGCTCATACTGAGCTATCAACCTGTCAACGGCCTCAACATATGCGGCCTTATATTGGTTGATCATTTCAGCCCAACGCTCGAAGGCCTCAGTTGGGCAGAGCCGATAGCCAGCTTTGCCACCGCCCCACGGCAGGGTCAACCGCTCATGGGCCTTGCGGCAAGCGCGTGCTATTTGCTGGGGGCCTTCAATCAATTCTTTCGGCAAAAGATTTTTGGTAAAAACGCCAGCGTCATAACAAGCGTCTTCACGTTGAAGAAATTTCCCAGTTGCCTTGCGGTCAACCTTGGTTGCTCCCCAACAATGTATTTGTACGTTGGTAAGCAACGCACGCTTGGCGAGAATATTTTCGCCGTTAGCGAGGTCACATTTTACCATGTTCGCCACGGTCATGTCGGATACATTAATATCAGCCATGTATATTTGCTCCTTAGTTTTAATGGTTGTCGTGGTAGAGCGTCATGCTCTCATCAACGCACCCATAAGATGCGCTGGTGAGAACAGGGGTTCTCAACCCCTGCCCCAAGTTATTAGTCGTCAAACAAAACGTCCTCGTTGGCCAAGTAGAACTTGGTGAACGCCTCTGTCTTTCTGAGATCGCTGTCACGTTTGTGTGCTTCCTTGAAGGAGCAAACTGCGAACTCAGGTGGGCAACGTAACAAGTATGTCACAAAGGCATCGGCCTTTTTCTTGTCCACTTGGTGGGCAAGAGATCCAAGCAACGCCCAAAGCACGTCAGCCTTGGTTGCTGGATCAGGGATGTCCGCATTCTCTGGGTCAGCGAAAATTTCCGCTGGGTTCAGAGGAAGATTGCGGAACACCTTCAGAAAGGCGGCAACCTGAGTAGCCCAACCAACCCCGATTGTACCCGCCATGCTGATCAACTCTAGCCTTGGCTCAAGCTGTACGGCATTGGCCCAAGCGGCAATCTTGGCCCAGCTTCGAGGGCATGGAAACTGCGAGCCATCCTTATCGGCTTGGTCATGCAGGGCCTCAGGGTGCCAGTTTAAAAATGCCAGTATCCATGAGGGCCAACCGTTTGCAATGCCGTATGCCTTGGTGGCTTCGAGGTCAGGCTCAAGCGTGAACCACTGCACCCTGCTAACCAGATGCTCAGGGATACGGTTGACCGCCGCCTTGTCTTCCCGCCTGTTGCCATTCAGAAGTATCAGGACATCACCGCCAGCAAACGAACGCCCAGCAACTTCGAGATCGTAGATAATTCTGGAGGTTGCTGTCATCGTATCGATGGCGGCAGTGGGGTATTCCTCAAACAAGAGGGTCACCTTCTCGTCCCGATCAAGGGCATCGAAAAGTCTCTTGCCCCACTCAGGCATTTTTTGAACGGTGTAATCGCCGCTGATATCAATGATGCCAGACACGTCTGACGGCGTGCAATGAGATAGAACAACCTCAATGATAGTGCGGCCAAGTTTGCGTGAGTGTTCCACCATGATGGCAGACTTGCCAACGCCAGACTTGCCAACGATACCTACGCTGTAGCCTTTGGTTGGGTCTTTCTCTTGAACAGTGATGGCACCGTTGAGAATTGTTTCGATGCCGTCATATGGTAATGGAATAAACTTTGCTGAATTATCAGCCATGATTTTTGTCCTCTCAATGTTTCGGTGAATACTGTCACGCTCGTCAGTGCAACTGATAGTTGCAGACATTGAACTTCTCCCTAACGGCCTTTACGGCTCTATCTCCAAGACTGTAGATCGCCAGTCCCCACTCTATTCGAGTGACGGCCTTTGACCCCAATAAGCGCGTACCGCATTGATTGGAGATTGGGAGGTACTCAGCTGGACTGAGGTAGGTTAACTTGGATACTGGTATACCCAACGGGTTTGAAACCGTGGCTGTCTCCGGTGCATCTTACGAATGCCGTTGGAGGCCAGAAGGAGGAAATCTTTCATGCAGAATTGCATGGGCGGCAAGGCTGTCTTGCTCTCCCCTTATCGGCTGTCGGACGGTACCACTCCACTTGCGAGTATTAAGGCCTCAGTCCTGAGCCGCGCTGAGTTTTTATCCCGTGGCCCCCAGCGAGGGCTGTGGCGGCCTCGTCTTGGCCGCAAGAGATATATGGTCACATCTAGGTGTGTGTGTCAACACACGTTATCCCATCTACTAACATAAACGTTTGATAGTGGAGTTTTATTGAAACTATTTTTAAGACGGTGGAGGATGGGGTTTTGTTCCCGATTGAAACTGAGGTTAAAACAGAGGTTAAATTACCTGATATATCCTGTTCTCTGACAAAAGAACAAAAGGTGGACAAATCGCGGAAGGCACCTCAGATGACCTAACCCACCTTAGACCACTAAAGGCCACCAGTGGGGCTTAAAACGCCGTACAGAGCATGTTCTAAAACGGCCCCGAAAACGGTCTTAAATTGACACGCCCGCAGTACTCAGAGTAGGTATGGTGGTGAGGGCTGCTATCTATCAAGTGATGACACGCCCGATTTAAAGCGACTTAAAGGAGCGAGACATATGGCGGATCTAATAATGATAGATGGAGGCAAAGATAAGGGGAAGGATAAGGCAAGGATACTGACGCCCAAGCAAGAGGCATTTCTGCGTGCCATGATAGAGAGTGATGACATTACATTGAGTGATGCCTATCGGTCAGCCTATCGGACAAAGGACATGTCCTCAGCAACGATACATTCAAGAGCCTACGAGGTATTCCATCAAGGGGCCAACGGTGAGATCGCGGCTAGGTATCAGGCGGCAATGGCCAAGAAAAGAGATCACGCACTGCACCTCAGGGATAGACGGTTAGACTATATCCTTGAGGGCCTCCAAAGGGAGGCGGAAGGGGAAGGTGCGGACACCAATGCGAGTAGCAGGGTGCGAGCCTTGGAACTGCTGGGCAAGGTTAGCTTAGGGGAGGGGGAGGGTAGCGTTTTTGAAGACCGGATAGCTCATGCCGATCAACGTAGCAGTGATGACCTGCGCGTCGAGCTTGAACAAAGGCTCCGAAGGTTGCTGGGGGGCAGTCCTGACCAAGTCGGATAGCAGGGCATGGTGACCATT
>Ga0255047_10002282_pt1 | contig 12785 bp, 13 predicted proteins | sample JV7_2_1_MG_FD_183640 | JGI IMG/M metagenome (GOLD analysis project Ga0255047, IMG submission 183640) | Seawater microbial communities from Jervis Inlet, British Columbia, Canada - JV7_2_1 | ecosystem: Environmental > Aquatic > Marine > Inlet | place: Canada: British Columbia | collected 2016-10-06
TGCCCGCGCCATCTTGCGAGTGGTAGCCACAAAGACACGCGTTGCTGTAGCCACTTGGCGTAATCGCGCCGGCAATGACGCGCTGGCCTTCGTGAAATCCCGTAACGGCGGAGCCGAGCTTTTCGATAACACCGACCGGCTCGTGACCGATGGTCAGGCCTTTGGCCACCGGGTACTCGCCTTTGAGAATGTGCACGTCGGTTCCGCAAATCGTCGTGGTCGTGATCCTGATCAGCGCGTCGTGCGGTCCGATATCCGGAATCGGCTTTTCGTCGAGAACGATGCGGCCAGGTTCGACAAACACGGCAGCCTTCATCTTTGCCATGAGACGTCTCCTTTCACAAACGTGGTGACTGCCAGGGTGTCCACAGTCTCGGCAGGACCATTGTTCACTTTAACGCCTTCATCAGGCCCCCGTCTTAGATGCCGATCAATGACTTCAGTTCGATGACATGCAGCGCGCCTCAATGCCCGCCGTGACATTTACTGCCGACGGTCCATCATGTTCTGATGCTGCATCATCTGTTCCATCATCGTCTGCATCATTCCCATGCGCTGTTCCATCATCCCCACACGCCCGCGCATATCCTGTGGTTCCCATGTGGTAGGCGGCTTCTTGCCGTCACCCCGCATCATCTGCCGCCGGGCATCATTGCCATGCCGCAGCCGCCTATCTTCGTCATCGTCCCCATTGCTTCCTGCATGGTCGACATGTGTTCGGCCATCAGCTTTTGGCGTCCGGCAAGATCGGAGGTGGAACGTATCTTCGCCATCTGCTCCAGCATCTTATTCATGGCAGGCTGCATGTCCTGCATGCTGTTGCTCGTCATTTGGCCACTTGGCGAAGTTTGAGGCGACGGCGTCGTCGGCGGTTCGCCGGGCGTCTGCGCGTGGGCAACGGAGCTAACGACGAGAAGTGCAGCGAGGAATTTCGACACGGATGCGGGCTTTAATAGTATCCAAACGCGGGAATCCGCCGATATCGAAGATGTTTCATCCTTCTGCGATCGAAACGTTGATCCACGTTAAACAAAGCCCCGCGTGCTCGCACAGTTTCGGCAGGGGCAAGATTGATCAGAACAATTGACGGCATGACACGAGCAAGCTCGTCTCCAGATTAAGTTGCTGCGCCTCCGGCCCCGGCAGCAGCATGCAGTAGTTGAGAGCATGCAGGAACCGGCTCTCTGAGATCCAGTTCTTCTCCTCGACCAGAACGCGGTGCATGACCGCGATCTGCCCGGCCGGACCGCCGAAACTCAGCAACGCAATCTTCAGCCAAACGCAGAACGCTTCGCCGAAACTGATGCCGTGCGCTTGGCCTGGAACAGTACGTGACGGCCGGCAGGAATGTCGCTCATGTCAGGACTTTCCCTTGTTGGTCGGCCAGTTGTGGGTTTCTCCTGTTGCGTCCCGGCACCATCTGTAGAATGCGTCGTAGACCAACATTCCCGCTTCAAGCTGTTCGAGATCGTCATCGTACATGCGGGACAGCCCGAGGGACGCCGCCAGCAAGCCCGGCGCTTCCGGCGAGAGTTCAGCCGACCGGTATCGGCAGCGCGCACCATGATTGCGAGGCGATCAAGGGGCGGCGTTGAGAGACCGAATTCTTCGATCATGACATCGAACGTGCACAGTTCGCCGCGATGGCTCCAGAACACGTCTTGCCGATGGCAGCATAACAGTGCATCCGGCATCCGGTCGAGCAGTCGGGGCAGCAGCAACGCTGCTGTCATGGATCCGCCGCCGAAAAAAGCAAGCGCAATTGCGACATCGCTGTCTGTTCCAGTGAGCAGTCCACGCACAATGACGACAGTGTTGACGATCACCATAGCGCCCGCGGCCACAACAGAAAGATTGAGGGCAAGCAGTCCCCTCAAGCGTGGTGTCGCAAGATAGATGCGAATGCCGCGCGTGGTGTTGTCGTAGATGCTGCCCCCGCGTTCCGACCGTTCAGCTTGCGGGATAGTGACGGATAGAACCAAGGCGGCCGAGCCCAAAAAATCTAACGACGGTGCCGACGAAAAGCCAATTGAATGTGATGATGGTCAGCGGCGCGGCCGCCAACATTGGGCTGAGAAGGCTTTCCATGTCGTATGCCAGACGGGACAGCGACAATGCCCGGATATATTGGTTCTCGTCCGGCAGAATGTCCGGAATCGTCGCCTGAAAGGTCGCCGTGAAAGCTGCTGAAGCCGACTGCAACACGAAGATCAGCAGATATACCTGCCAAACCTGATCGACGAACGGCAGCACCAGAGCGACGGCAGCGCGCGCAAGATCCATCGAAACCAGAAATGCGCGACGTGGAAGATAGTTGGCAAATCCGCCGACCACTGGCGCTATCCCGACATAGGCTATCATCTTGATAGCAAGGGCTGTACCCAACACGGCTCCCGCCTTGTCGCCCGCGATCTTGAACGCCAGTAGCCCGAGCGCGACGGTCATCATGCCGGTCCCTATCAGGGCGATGACCTGCGCGGCAAAGAGGTGGCGGCAGGTCCTGTTGGCGAGAACAGACAGCATCGGGACCTCCCGACAATTACTCCGCGGCGCGGTTCGGTACCAACTTTGTGGTCTCGTGATTTTGCTGCGTCCGGGCGCGCTTGGTCGAGAAACGTGAATACAGCGCGGGAAGGACCACCAGGGTAAGCAGCGTAGCGGTGATGAGCCCGCCGATTACGACGGTCGCAAGAGGCTTCTGTACCTCTGCACCGGTGCCGGTCGCGAGTGCCATCGGCACGAAACCGAGCGAGGCGACCAGCGCGGTCATGACGACGGGGCGGAAGCGCGTCAGCGCGCCCTCCTCGATCGCTGTTCCAGGGTCACGACCCTCGTCAATCAGCTTTCGGATCTGCGTCAGCATCACGAGGCCGTTGAGAACGGCGACGCCGGACAATGCGATGAATCCGACTGCCGCCGAGATGGAGAACGGCATGCCGCGTAGCCATAGCGCCGCAATCCCGCCGGTTAGCGCCAGCGGGACGGCGCTGAAGACGAGAAGCGCATCGCGCAGCGAACCCAAAGCGCCGAACAGCAGCAGATAGATCAGCAGGAAACAGCCCGGCACGACGATCGTCAGGCGCTGACGCGCAACCGAGAAGTTCTCGAATTGTCCGCCCCAGGTCAGAAAGCTGCCCGGCGCGAGCCTGACTTGCTCCTCGACCTTGGCCTGCGCCTCCGCGACCAGAGAGCCGATGTCGCGTCCACGGACTTCGGCTGTAGCCACCACCCGCCGCTTGCCGTTTTCGCGGCTGATCTGGTTGGCCCCCTCGGTCTGCTCGAACGTGGCCACGGTGCGCAGCGGTACGGAGGATGAGGGAGCATTCGGATTGGTGTGCGGCAGCGGCACAGGGAGATCTTCAAGCGCCGAAATGTCGTTGCGCAGCGCGTCGTTGAGGCGCACCACGATCTGGAATCTGCGATCACCCTCGAAGACGAGACCTGCGACACGTCCGCCGACGGCCGTCTCGATCAGATCTTGTACCGACGCGAGACTGAGACCCCGCCTGGCAAGCTCCGACTTGTCGATCCTGATCTCAAGGAATGGCAGGCCCGCCGTTTGCTCGACCTTGACGTTCTCGGCACCATCGACCTTGCGCAGCACGTCGGCGATGCGCCCCGCTGTCCTTTGCATCTCCTCAAAGTCGTCGCCAAAGACTTTCACGGCGAGATCTTCGCGCACGCCCGCGATCAGTTCGTTGAACCGCATCTCGATCGGTTGCGAAAAGCCGACCTTGTTGCCTGGCAGCTTGATGGCTTCGGCTTCAATGCGCTTGATCAGGTCGTCCTTCGTCATGGAGGGGTCCGGCCACTCGCTCTGCGGTCTGACGATGATGTAGGTATCGGATGCGTTGGGTGGCATTGGATCGGCGGCGAGATCTGGCGTACCGGTGCGCGAAAAAACGAAGGCCACTTCGGGAAATTTGCTGACCTTCTTTTCGATCAGAAGCTGCATCGCCTGCGACTGCGCGAGCGCCGTGCTCGGTATCCGCTTGACCTCCATGACGATGTTCTTCTCATCAAGCGTCGGCGTGAATTCCTGCCCGAGCCGCCCGAAGAGCACGGCAGCGCAGGCGAACAGCAGCGCGGCAACCGCCATCACCGGCAGCGGTCTTGTGATCGCTCGGCGCAGCAATGGCGCGTAACCGGACTTGAGGCGCCGGACTATCGCGTTCTCCTCCTCGCGCACGGGTTTCGACAAAGCGATCGCGATCGTTGCCGGCACGAAGGTGAGTGAGATGACGAATGCTGTCGCAAGCGCGATCATCACGGTCAGCGCCATCGGCTCGAACGTCTTGCCCTCGACGCCTGTGAAGGTGAGCAGCGGCACATAAACGAGGATGATGATGAGCTGTCCATACACCGTCGGACGGATCATCTCCGACGTCGATGCGGTGACCGTGGACAGCCGTTCTTCGAGCGACAGTGTCCGGCCGAGTTCGCGTTGCCGCTCGGCAAGATGGCGCAGGCTGTTCTCGGCGATGATGACGGCGCCGTCGACGATCAGGCCAAAGTCCAGTGCGCCGAGGCTCATGAGATTGGCGCTGATCCTTCCCTGCAGCATGCCGGTGGCGGTGATCAGCATCGTTACCGGGATCATGCAGGCGGTGATGACGGCAGCGCGCAGGTTGCCCAGCAGCAGAAATAGGACGGCGATGACGAGGAGCGCGCCTTCGGCGAGGTTGCTTGCGACCGTGTGGATGGTCGCATCCACCAGTTGCGTCCGGTTCAGCACGGTGTGCGCGTAGATGCCGGGTGGCAAAGTGCGGCCGATCTCCTTGATGCGGGCGTCGGCGGCCGCTGCGACCGTGCGGCTGTTGCCGCCGATCAGCATCAGCGCGGTCCCGAGTACGACTTCGCGCCCATCGACGCTGGCGCTGCCGGTACGCAGTTCGCGCCCCAAGGCGACGTCAGCGACATCCTTCACGCGCACGGGAACGCCGCCGCGAGTGGTGACAACAATGTTCGCGATGTCGTCCATGTTCTCGACGCGGCCGGCGGCGCGCACGACATAGCCTTCGCCGTTCTGCTCGATGTAATTGGCGCCGCGGCTGACGTTGTTGGCTTCGATAGCGGCGATCACCTGGCCGAACGACAGGCCATAGCCGATCAGCTTCGCTGGATCCGGCTGGACCTGAAACTGCTTGACGAAACCACCGATCGCGTCGGCCCCGGCGACCCCAGGTACCGTCTTCATCTGCGGACGGATAATCCAGTCCTGGACCGTGCGCAGATACACGGTGCGCTGGAAATCGTCGGTCAGACGCTCGCCTTCAGGAGTGAGATAGCTTCCGTCGGTCTGCCAACCGGGCCGGCCGTCGCGCACCGGCGCGGTTGTACCGGGCTTTTCATATTCGACAGCCCACCAGTAGATCTCGCCGAGCCCGGTCGACACCGGCCCCATTTTCACATCGACGCCCGGCGGAAGGTTGGACTTCGCGTCATTGATCCGTTCCGACACCTGTTGCCGCGCGAAATAGATACTGGTGCGGTCGGCGAACACCGCCGTGATTTGCGCGAAGCCGTTTCGGGAAAACGACCGCGTTGATTCCAATCCGGGTATTCCTGCAAGCGCAGTCTCAAGCGCTACTGTGACCTGCTTCTCGATTTCTAGCGGCGTGAGCGCCGGCGCGGTCGCGTTCACCTGTACCTGGACGTTGGTCACATCCGGAACGGCATCGATCGGCAGTCTTGTCAGCGACCAAAACCCGGATACAGCAACGACGAGCGTGACGAGTAAAACGAGCCACCTACGCCGTACCGAAAAATCGACGATTCGCTCGATCATCGGTTAGTCCTCGTCGCTCGGCTTGGAAAGCTCCGCCTTCAACGAGAACGTGTTCGACACCGCAATCGTCTCGCCAGCCACGAGGCCTGAAACGACTTCGACCGATTGCCCGTCGCGCTGGCCGAGGACGACATCGCGCTTTTCAAAACCATCCTTGGTGCGGACGAAAACGGCCTTATGACTCCCGACAGCCTGAATGGCGCTGAAGGGAGCGACGACGGGGGCGGAACGCTCATCGATGGCGATTGCGGCTGTGACAAACGATCCCGGCCGCCAGCGGCCATCGGCATTATCGACGGCGGCGATGACACGCGCGGTCCGCGTATCCTTGTCGAGCAGCGGGCTAACGAAGACGATCTTTGCGGTGCCGGCTTCAGACTGTCCGCGCGTCGTAATGCCAACTGTTTGTCCTTCCTTGACCATAGGAAGATCGGCTGACGATACCGACAGATCGATCCAGACGCGGCTGAGATCGACGACGACGAAGAGTTCGGTCTCAAGGTTGTCGCGCCCAACAGCGGTCCCGAGTTCGACTTTGCGCTCGGCAATCCGTCCAGAGATTGGGGCACGGACGTTCTGGCTACGCAGCGAGGCGTCCGGTGCCTGCGGAAGTGCGGCGATTTCGTCGTCCCGCACGCCCAGCGCCAGCAGCTTCTGACGGGCGATGTTCAAACGCATCGCGGTCTGCGCCGCAGCATTGCGCGAACGGATATACTGCTGTTCGGGAGCGGCACGCCCCTCCCAAATGGTTTTATCGCGGGCCGTCAGATCCTGCTGCAGTTCATTCGAGAGGCGGGCCGTCAGATACTCGCTCTTCGCGTCGGCTACCTCGCGGCTCTCAAGCACAGCCAGAACTTCGTCCTTGACGACGTCGTCGCCGATGTTCCTGTGCAGTTCGGCGACCGTGCCCGATAGCTTGACGGACACATGGGCCACGCGGCCAGCATCGGGCACGATCGTGCCGGGCACGGTAAGACGCCTGGCGATCGTTGCAGGTCCGACGCTGCGCTCTTCGATCTGCGCGAGCTTGATCCGCTCGTCGTCCATCGCCACGAGCGTGGACTTGGTCGCGGATCCGGCGGGTTTGGGATCCTTCTGTGCGATGGCTGCGGGTACGTCGATTCCCGCCACGCGCTGCAGCGTCGTGGCTCCGAAGACGATGGCGGCACCTGCAGCGAACGCTATGATGGTTATGGGGCGGACGGCCATGCGGTACCCAGACAAATAGTTGAATGCCGAAGACTGCGGCGATGCCGTCACAGGTATCGCGAGATCGCTTTGAATTCGGCGAGCACGTTGTCGGTCGACCTCGACCGACCGCCATTGGCTGCAGTGTCCAGGCAGTGATCGACGTGGTCGCGAATCAGCGTCCTCTTTGCCTCGCTGATAGCCTTCTCGACTGCATGAAGCTGCTGCGCCAAATCAAGGCAAGAGCGGCCGTCGGCGAACATCTCGATCACCTTGTGAAGGTGACCTTCAGCGCGTTTCAGACGCTTGACGATTCCAATGTGAGTTTCGTGAACGTGATTATATGGCATCAGAATATTATATCCCCCCGGGGAGGATATGGCAATGGCGGCGTTGTCGCACCTCGGGGCGCAGACCGACCTATCAGTGTTCCATGAAGCGCGCACAGGACAGACGTTTGGTTTTCCGCTTCAACTCCCCGGCAGTCGCTCGTTGCAATCCAGATCATCCCAACCGAATTAAGTTTCACGCAAGCTGGCTCTATTGGCTCCCACGAACGAGGATGAAGAAGCCCCGGCATGTGAGTCTGTAGCTATGACGGTCAAGTCCAGAAATCGCGTTGTCACATCTAGCGCTCAATGGTGATTTCGGCTCTCGCCTTGCCCAACGCTAAGGAAATCCCGGCTGATACTAATCTTGCGCTTTCATCTTCAAGAACATTGAAGCCGCAGAAGTTGTTCGGACCAGTTGAAACGGCGATCTGTTGATCAAAGCTGCATAGACTCACTCGATCTTGAGAACAATCTCACCGACGACAATGCATCGGCCGGGTGGGTCAATGAAGGCTCGCAATGGAACTTTCAAAAATGAGCCATGTTTGCACTTGGCGGCGAAACGGTTTCCCACTAAATTCCAGATATTGCGGCACGCTTTAATATCGGAATTGAAGATCGGGATGCTCGTGCGGTTGACCAGAGCGAAGCGATTGAGGGCCGGCTGGTTTGTCGCCTTGGTCTATTTGCTTTGTGTGCTTGCGCCGGGCATTTCCTTTGCGTTTTCCGACGGGTCGCGGGCGGCGCCATGTCTTACCGACGAAAATCACGGTCTGGGCATCATTCACGTGCATGAATATGGCGAGGGCGCTTCGCAGCACGTCCATAAGGACGGCCACTTGCACGAACAAGGCGGCGAGGTCCATTTCAACAAATCGAAGAACCTCAGCACGATATCGGTCGCTGACGAAACGCCTGCTGCCCCGGCAAAGGATCATCATAAGGCCTCGGGTGCGCAATGTTGCGGCATGGTGTGCTTGAGTGCATTGCCAACCACGGTTATCGACCTTGTCAACCCCTTGATGCCGACGTCTGTCTGCGTGTCCGAGACCTATCCGAACGTTGCCGACAGAGCACCGCCTCGGCATTATCGTCCCCTTCGTGATCTGACTTGAATGACGTGGGGCGACGCCTGTTGAGGGCACGCGCGTCTATGGTTCATCGGCAGCTCAGGAAAATGTCATGCTCGCGCAGTTTGGGGCGAAGTCCGCCGCCGTTCATTCGGTAGCGGCCGGATTCTTTCAAAGGAAGTTTAGCGTTCTTACGGGGATGGCAGTCGTCGCCGTCACGCTTGTGGGATGTATGCCGCCCGGCGTTCCGCTGGTCGGAGCCGACCCGGCAGATCCGAGCGCCAGGGTTTCGGGCGCCGTCTATCGATCGCAGCTCGGTTCCTACACCAGCATGCGCCCGGTCTCGCCGGGGCCATGGATCGAGCAGAACCAGCGCTCCGCGCCGAAGCCGAAACAGTAGGAGCGCATCATGGATATTTTCAGAGCTTCCCAAGCAGCGCTCGCTTCACTGACCATACCGCTTCTGAGCGTTAAGCTGCGATTGATTCTGGTTGCCGGAGCGGCCGCTCTCACATCTGGCTGCGCGCAATTCTCCACCGACGGCGGGATGAGATTCGTATCAGAAATCGCTCGTCAGGAAATGAACAAGGACGTCGTTGCGCTGAAGACGGCGGATGATGCGGCATCATCGCGCGCGGCTGTCGACAAACTCCTGGCGCGGAGCCTCACGGCGGATGCGGCAGTCCAGATTGCGCTGCTGAACAATCGCGGATTGCAGGCGGCGTTCAACGATCTGGCTTTCGCGGAAGCGGTCATGGTGGGCGAGAGCCTGCCGCCGAACCCATCGATTTCGATCTCACGCATCGCGAGTTCGGCGGAAGTCGAGATCGACCGCCAGATCGTCATGAGCGTGCTGGCACTGGCAACCTTGCCCGCAAGATCCGCAATCGCGGCGGAAAAATTCAGGCAGGCGCAATTGCGTACATTCTGGGAGACGCTGCGTATCGCTGCCGACACGCGCCGCGCCTACTATCAGGCGGTTGCCGCCCGCGAACTCACCGAATTCCTGACCCAGGCACAAGGCGCGGCGGAGACCTCGGCCAAGCTTGCAACGAGGCTTGGCGAAACCGGCGCCATGAACAAACTGGACCAGGCACGCGAGCAGGCGTTTTCCGCCGAATTGGCCGTGCAACGCGCAACCGCCTATTCGGCCGCGACGTCCGCTCGCGAAGCTCTGATTCGCACGATGGGTGTGTGGGGAAGCGATCTCGATTTCAAGCTTCCCAACGCGCTGCCGCCGGTGCCGAAGCGCGCCCAGGCGCTCGCCAACATCGAGGTCGAAGCCGTTCGGCGCCGCGTTGATTTGCAAATTTCACGGATGGCGGTTGACGCACTCGCCAAGGCATATGGTCTCACCCAGGCGACACGATTCATCAATGTCCTGGACGCCGGCTACGCCGATAAAATCACCAGAGACAAGGCAACCGGTCAGCGTACCAAGGATCGCGGCTTCGATGTCGCGTTTGAAATTCCAATCTTCGATTTCGGCGAAGTGCGCGTGCGCGAAGCCGAAGCGATTTATATGGGGTCCGTCAATCGGTTGCTGCAACGGGCCGTCAATGTCCGTTCGGAGGCGCGCGATGCCTATCGAAGCTACCGGTCGACCTATGACATCGCAAACCACTACACGCGGGAAGTTCTGCCGTTACGGAAGATTGTCGTTGATGAAAGTCAACTTCGCTACAACGGCATGCTGATCGACGTTTTCGATCTGCTCCTCGAAGTGCGGCAACGTATCACCGTGAACACGGCGGCGATCGCGGCACGGCGCGAATTTTGGCTCGCCAGCACCAACCTCACCACAGCCGTCGTCGGCGGCGGCTCATCCGGTCCGGCCGGGATCGCGCTGGCAACTGCCAGTGCTTCCGGCGCGGCGGGCGAGTGAAAGGAGCGCTGACATGATTTCGCGAAGAGGTTTGCTGGGAAGTGCTGCGGTCCTTGCCAGTGCAACGGCCGTCAGTGGACGGGTGCAGGCCGCAAGTATTCCGGAAGCGGAGGTCACCACCACAAATACGATGCAGCCGCCGTTGCACCCGACGACCGGGCAGGATTATCAGCCGGTCGTGACGCTGAACGGCTGGACGTTGCCCTGGCGGATGAACGGCGACTGGAAGGAATTCCATCTCGTCGCCGAACCTGTGGTGCGCGAGATGGCCCCCGGCATGAAAGCGCATTTGTGGGGATACAACGGTCAGTCACCAGGACCGACGATCGAAGCAGTCGAGGGCGATAAGGTCCGCATTTTCGTCACCAACAAACTGCCAGAACACACGACCGTTCACTGGCACGGAATGTTGCTGCCGAACGGCATGGACGGCGTCGGTGGCCTGACCCAGCCGCACATCAAGCCCGGTAAGACCTTCGTGTACGAGTTCGTTCTGAAGAAGAGCGGCACCTTCATGTACCACCCGCACGCCGATGAGATGGTACAGATGGCAATGGGCATGATGGGGTTCTTCGTCATTCACCCCAAGGACCCGGCGTTCATGCGGGTGGATCGTGATTTCGTCTTCCTGCTCAGTACTTACGACATCGATCCAGGCACCTATGTTCCGAAGGTCTCGGAGATGACTGACTTCAACATGTGGACCTTCAACACGCGGGTCTTTCCCGGCATCGATCCGCTCGTCGTGCGCAAGAACGATCGCGTGCGGGTTCGCGTCGGCAATCTGACCATGACCAATCATCCGATCCATATGCATGGTTACGATTTTGAGGTGACTTGCACGGATGGCGGATGGGTCAGGCCGGAAGCGCGTTGGCCCGAAGTCACCATCGACATTCCGGTCGGCGCCATGCGCGCCTACGAGTTCGTCGCCGATGCGGAGGGCGACTGGGCGCTGCATTGCCACAAGTCGCATCACACGATGAACGCCATGGGGCACAATATTCGCAATTTTATTGGCGCCCGAAGTCGCGATCTTGTCAAACCCATCCGCAAGCTTGTGCCCGATTACATGGCCATGGGTAGCGCCGGCATGGCGGACATGGGTGAGATGGAAATGCCGTTGCCGGACAACACTATTCCGATGATGACCGGCTTCGGCCAGTTCGGACCCATCGAGATGGGCGGCATGTTCACGTCGGTGAAGGTGCGCGATGGGATCGCGCCCGGCGATTACAAGGATCCCGGTCCTTACAAGAATCCAGCCGGAACGGTGGCCTATGAGGTCGAAAATCCGTCTGCGTCTCCCGCGCGGAAGACAGAAGCACCTTCGTCGAGCAAACCAAACGTCGAAGTCAACGTGGTCAAGCCCGGTACCAAGGGCGGCCACAAGAGCAACCACTAACAGGAGAACCAAATGAGCAAACTTACAGTCTACGCGGCAGCATTGGCACTGATGGGCGCTGCAACGATTCCGGCCAACGCAGGTTCGGGTGCGCCAGGCCATAGTCATGACTCTGGCTATTCCGCGGGCGAGCCGGGTGATCCGAAAAAGCCAGCCCGAACTGTGCAGATCGTTATGCGTGAGTCGGACGGAAAGATGCTGTTCATCCCCGACCGCGTCGAGGTTCGTGCCAATGAGCAAATCAAGTTCGTATTGAAGAACAACGGCGATCTTGAACATGAATTCGTATTGGCGAGCATCGAGGACAATCTCAAGCATGCCGAAGCGATGAAGAAGAATCCCGGCATGGAGCACGATGATCCGAACGCCAAACGGATCGACCCGAAGAAGGGCAGCGAACTTGTCTGGAAATTCAGCAAGCCAGGTCAGTTCGAATTTGCATGCCTGATTCCCGGCCATCGCGAGTCCGGCATGGTTGGCATAGTCGTTGTTAAGTAACGAAGCGCTGGGAGCGTATGGCCTTCAAACCGAAGGTCACTCAACTGAAAGGAAAACACATGCGTAATCAATTTCTGGCCATCACTGCCGCACTCTCGATCGGATTAATGAACTTCAATGCGGCGGCTCAAACACCACCCGTTGAAGGTTCTGTCGTGAAGATCGATGAGGCTGCCGGTAAAATCACCTTGAAGCACGGCCCCATCAAGAAGCTCGATATGGACGAAGGGATGACGATGGTGTTCCGGGTCCAGGATCCTGCGATGCTGAAGACCGTCAAGGTCGGTGACAAGGTCAAATTCGATGCCGACAGGGTCAACGGTCAGGCGACCGTGACCACTCTTCAAAAGTCTAAGTGAGGAGAAGTGCGGTTGCGATCGATTCAAATTATCGAATGCGATCGTGCTTCCAATGGTTGTCCAGTGCCTACTCCTGTAGAGCGAGCAGTTATTCTCTCTCTACAGTCAGGCTTTGAGATATCGCAATATCTCAACTGACCTGACCGGGCTTTTTTGGACCAAGCTTTGTGAGAAACTGAGCTTGGAAAGGAGCTTTGGTCATGCCGAAGAAGAGGTTTAATGCGGAGCAGATCGTGGTGCTGCTGCGCCAGATTGAAGTA
>Ga0255047_10002283_pt1 | contig 12783 bp, 11 predicted proteins | sample JV7_2_1_MG_FD_183640 | JGI IMG/M metagenome (GOLD analysis project Ga0255047, IMG submission 183640) | Seawater microbial communities from Jervis Inlet, British Columbia, Canada - JV7_2_1 | ecosystem: Environmental > Aquatic > Marine > Inlet | place: Canada: British Columbia | collected 2016-10-06
CTCGTGTTGTTGACGTCAGCACGACAATCGGTCGAGTTGTTGCTTCGACCGTGCCGAGTTCAGGAATAGTCACTTGATACGCGTCGAGTACCTCGAGGAGAAGCGCCTCAGTCTCCACCTCGACCCGATCGGCTTCATCGATCAGAAGGACTACAGACTCCTCGGATCTGATGGCCGTCAGCAGCGGGCGTTCAAGGAGGAATGGCTCAGAGAAGATGTCGCCCTCGAGGTCGTCCCACTGTGCACCCTCATCTGACTGGAGACGAAGGAGTTGTTTGTGGTAGTCCCACTCATAGAGAGCCTTCGCTTCGTCCAGCCCTTCGTAACATTGAAGGCGCACAAGCCTGCGGCCTGTTGCTTCCGCGAGCGCAAGAGCCAGTGCCGTCTTGCCTACGCCCGCAGGTCCTTCGGCGAGAATCGGCTTGTCGAGCCTCGTGGCAAGAAACACCACCTGGGCGATACGATCATCCGCAAGATATCCGGCGTCTCCAAGCGCTGCACGGACATCGGCTGGGGAGTTCCAGTTGGTGGGCATGGACAGAGAGTAAACGGTTCAGAGTTGACAGTTGACTCCGAACGTGTCAGGTGAGTACCACCAGGTCATCGCGGTGAATGACCTCGCCGCCGATGGTGTCGCTGTGGTGACCAGCTCCTTCGATCAGATCCTTGGAACCGAACCGGCTGATGCCTTTGGCGACGAGAGAGCCAGAGCCGTCGAGGACCTCGACAGCATCGCCACGCAGGAACTCACCGTTCACACCCGTGAGACCGACTGCGAGGAGGGAACCCCCGCTGCTGCTGATCGCATGGACAGCACCGTCATCGACAGCGATCGAGCCGACGGCCGCTAGGCCAAACGCGATCCAGAGCTTGCGTGCCGACAGCGAATTCGGACGTGGATCGATCCACGTTCCCACCTCGATGCCCGATATTGCGTTCTCGACGACGTCGGGAACATCAGCACTCGCGATCACGGTCGGAATGCCGGAGAAAGCAGCCATACGAGCTGCCGCGACCTTGGTGACGACACCACCGGAGCCGAGTGATCCCACGCTCGTTGCCCTTCGAATACGATCGAGAACATCGTCGGTGTGTTCCACCGCTGACAACAGTTTTGCATCAGACGTCAGCCGCGGATCATCGGTGTACAGACCCTCCGTATCAGTGAGGATCACGAGCATTCCCGCACCGATGAGGTGTGCTGTGATCGCTGCCAGTTGGTCATTGTCCCCCAGTTTCAACTCGTCGACGGCAACCGTGTCGTTCTCATTGACAACCGGTATCACACCGAGCGCAAGCATCCGGTCAAGAGCCGCTCTTGCGTTGAGATATTGGGATCTGTTTCCGAGAACATCCTTGGTGAGAAGAACCTGAGCAACGGCAAGATCTTGATCGGCGAAGTGGGCGGCGTAACGCTCGACGAGCTTCGTCTGTCCAATGGCAGCTGCAACTTGCAGCTCGGCTATCTCGGTTGGTCTCTCGGTCAGGTCAAGGGCAGGGAATCCAGCTGCAATCGACCCAGATGTGACGAGGACCGGCGGGTTACCTCTCCTGGCAAGTGAAACCACGTGGTCCACGACGCGCCCGACAGCAGTGTCATCGAGACCACCGTCGGTTGCGATGACGCTCGACGAGCCAACCTTCACCACCACCGGCTGTCTCGCTGTAACGGGTCGTCTCATAGGTCAAACTCCTGTTCTTCATCGCTGTCAGGATCGAAGACGAACACGATCGACCCGATCCGTACTTCGTCGCCGGACCCGGCCCCTGCCTCTCTGAGCCCTTGAACGATGCCGCTGGCGATGAGGCGATCAGATACGAAGGCAGCAGCATCGGGGACTGTGAGATCTGACAGATTCACTGCCCTGATTGCGGCGATTCCCTCGACCACCCACTCGGGTCCGTCACGTCGAATCGTGAACTCGTCGCGCAGCGGACGATGCAGCACGTAGCCTTCGCGTTCGGGTGCGCTGTGCTCAACCGTCTCGACGACATCTGCGATCGCGTACATCAGTTCCTCGATCCCCTCGCCTGTGAGGGCGGAGAAGGCAACGATGTCATCTCCGAGATCAAGAGCCTCGAGACCTCCCGCCCCGAGTGTGTCCGACTTGGACACTGCGACGATCCGTGGCATTGCAGCCAGCCGCGGATCGTGCGATTGGAGTTCCTGGACGAGCACCTCGAGTTGGCGGTTCGGTGAATCATCCTGCAGAGTCGATGGGTCGAGCAACACGACAAGAGCTCTCGCCCTCTCGGTGTGCCGCAGGAATTCGTGGCCGAGTCCCCTGCCAAGCGCCGCCCCCTCGATGAGACCCGGAATGTCTGCAAGGACGATCTCGCGTTCGCCCACGGTCACAACACCGAGGTTTGGGCTCAACGTGGTGAACGGGTAGTCGGCGATCTTCGGTTTCGCGGCGGAGACCCGAGCGATCAATGTCGATTTCCCTGCGTTCGGATAACCGATGAGCGCGGCATCAGCGAGGAGCTTCATCTCCATACGAACATCGACTTCTTCGCCGTACTCACCCTGTTCGGAAAAGGTCGGCGCCCTTCGACTGGGAGACACAAAGGCTGCGTTGCCGCGGCCTCCCTTTCCTCCACGCGCAATCAGCACCTGCTGGCCGTCCTCGACGAGATCAGCAATCGTGACGCCATCGGGATCCTTCACGATCGTGCCGAGAGGAACCGGCAACGTCAGATTGTCGCCACGCTTGCCGTGACGGAGGTCACCTTCGCCGTGTGTCCCACTCGGAGCCTTCCACACGGGGTGACGCTCGTAGCGAAGCAACGTTGGGACAGAGCCATCGGCGACGAGCGAGACGTTGCCACCCGTGCCTCCGGAGCCACCATTGGGTTTGCCCTTGGGTAGTCCTTTACGCCGGATGAACGATGAGACTCCCGCCCCACCATCGCCCGCCCGAACCTTGATGGCCACCTGGTCGATGAACATGGATGAGACAGTAGACAGTTCACGGTTCGCAGTTCACAGGAGAGGGATCATTGAACACAGAAGCCGTACCGCGTGGTTTGCCTTCCACCAACCGTCAGCTGATTACTGCTCCGCCAGGAGCACGCTCACCTGTCGACGACCGCGGCGGGAACCGTATTTGACGGTACCCGGCTCGGTCGCATATAGCGTGTCGTCTCCGCCCCTGGCGACGTTGACGCCCGGGTGGATACGGGTGCCACGCTGGCGAACAAGGATCGCACCGGCGTTGACGGTCTGGCCGTCAAAGACCTTCGGACCGAGGCGTTGCGCCGCTGAATCGCGACCGTTCCGTGATGAACCGCTTGCTTTGGTTTTGGACATCGTTACGCCTCCTGATCCCCGGCATCGTCTGGAGCCTTGTCGACCTTGGCAGCCTTCTTCTTGCCGGGAGTCTTGATTCCCGTGACCTTGATGGTTGTGTACTTCTGACGGTGGCCCTTGCGGCGGCGGTAGCCGGTCTTGTTCTTGTACTTGAAGATGTCGATCTTGGGACCCATGGACTCTCCGAGGACCTCGGCAGTGACGGTCGCTTTCTTGAGCTTGGCAGGATCCGAGATCACAGAGCCGTCATCAGACACGACGAGCAACGGAGTGAAAGACACCTTGTTGGTGTCCTTGATGCGCTCAATGGAGAGCACATCGCCTTCTGAGACCTTCGCTTGCTTGCCGCCCGTGCGGATGATGGCGTACATGATCCTTCGATGTCTTTCCTGTGTTGGTCAAAAGCGCGGTGAAACGTCCCCTGGGGGAACGTTCTGGGAGTGTATCAGTGTTCGGTGTTCAGTTCACAGTCCACGGTCCACGGTTCACGGTTCGCGTATGCCGTGAACACTGTGGACTGTCAACTCTCTTCTTTCGCTCCCGCATCGTGGGCCGGAACGCCCGTTGCGGCCGCTTCCTCGTGCAGCAGCACTCCCCTGCCGCCGCAGTGCTCGCACACCTCGGAGAACGACTCGAGTAACCCGGCCGAAACGTTCTTGCGTGTCATCTCAACAAGGCCGAGATGCGACACATCGAACACCTGGGTTCGCGTCTTGTCCTTCGCCAGGTGTTCCCTGAAACGCCGCAACACGGCTTCCTGGTGTTTTGCGGACTCCATATCGATGAAGTCGATCACGATGATCCCGCCGATGTCACGCAATCTCAGCTGTCGTGCGATCTCCTCTGCTGATTCGAGGTTGTTCTGAAGAACGGTCTCCTCGAGGTTCGTGGATCCTACGAAACGCCCCGTGTTCACGTCGACAACGGTGAGCGCCTCCGTTCGATCGATGACCAGATGCCCGCCCGAAGGCAACCACACGCGACGATCCAGAGCCTTTCGCAATTGATCCTCGACGTGATACCGCTCAAAGAGCGCTATCTCATCCTCGTACAGCGTGACCTTCTCGACGAGATCGGCTTCCGTCCCCTCCAGGTAGTCGAGGACTTGTTTGTGGATATCACGATCGGCGATGAGGAGTCTGCGAAAGTCCCGCGTGAAGTGCTCGCGGATCACCCTGATCACGAGGGGTGGCTCTTCGTAGATCAGAGCGGGAGCGGAGGCATCGGCACGTTTTGTGTCGATTTCATCCCAGATGGCCATCAGGCGATCGATATCACCCCTGATGTCATCTTCCGTCGCGCCCTCGGCTGCCGTCCTGACGATGATGCCTGTCCCTTTGGGTCTGAGGTCGCCGACAACCTCCCTGAGACGCCTTCGTTCGTCGTCCGGCAGACGCCTCGAGATGCCACGAACGTCCTCACTCGGTGCGAGAACGAGGTATCGTCCGGCCAGGCTGATCTGATTGGTCAGCCGGGCACCCTTGTGACCCATGGCGTCCTTGACGACCTGGACGAGTACCGAATCACCGGTCTTGAGAACGTTCTCGATACGTCTCGGTTTGCCCCCGAGATCGTGCTGCGAGTAGTTGATGTCGCCTGCGTACACGACACCGTTCTTGCCTTCGCCGAAGTCGATGAATGCGGCTTCCATACCGGGAAGGACGTTGCGAACCTTGCCAACGTACACGTTGCCGACCAGAGATCTCCGATCGGACTTGGCCACATAGTGCTCAACGAGAACCGGGCCCTCGAGGACGACGATCTGGGTCTGGGTAGGGCTCTTGCGCACGAGCATCTGCTTGCGTGCGGTCTCAGGCGGTTCGATGATCTCCATCGGAGGTCGACGCCGCTGCGAGGTGCCCCGAGAGCCACCACTTGTCTTCGTCCGGGATTGGCTCCGTGAGCCGGGCCGAGACTTCGGCCGTGTCTTCGTCTTGGCGCCAGGTCGCCCTTGCCCGTCAGGCTTGACGAACCTCCTGACGGTGACCTCTTGGCCGTCGACGACTCGAACATCGCGTTCCTCTGTTGCCTGGCTCGTGCGAATAACTGTGGGTGTCTTCTTTCTGAAGAGTCCCATGGATCAACTCCTTCGAATGCCCGTTGGGGCGAGCTTCTGATTGATCCGAGCCGGGACTTTCTCGAGTGACACCATGCGTTGTTGCATGCGCGTTTGAGCGGTTCACGGGAGTTCGAGAGCCAACGAGGTTGCGCACGGAGTCGACGATGTCGACTCGTGCGGTTCGCGAGACGATCTGCCGAAAGGTCGGCAGCGCTTCGAGCGATCGGACGTTGGCCATACGCGTCCTGGTTCGGAAAACTTGCGGCCGCGACTGCGGCACGACGGAGAGTAGCAAGAGAACGCCGCAAGTCAGCCACTATCCGGGAGGCAGATCGGTCGCACCACTCCATCACCGCAAACCGTGAACCGTGAACCGTGAACGGCGATCGGTCGTTTACGTCGCAACCTCCACATCCAACGTCTGTTGTGATGCCTCCGTCGGGTCGTAGCAGCGACGACAGCGCGCCTCGTATGTGTCGCTTGCGCCGAGAACGACGAGTTCGTCCGACTTGACCACCCTCTGTGTGAAGAGCCCCGGCCCCCCACACCGATGACACACGGCGAGAGACTTCGTCACGTACTCGGCTCTCAGCATGAGCGATGGGATCGGTTCGAACGGGCGGCCGAGATAGTCGAGATCCAGACCGGCGATGATGATGTTCTTCCCCGCCCCCGCAAGGATCTCTGCCACGTCGACGAGCCTGTCGTCGAAGAACTGACCCTCGTCCACTCCGACGACGACGGTCCGGTCATCCACCGACTTCAACAACTCGTCCGACGTTGCGACTGGAATCGCCTCCGTCGACAGACGTGAGTGGGACACGACTTCGGTCACGGCGTACCGCGTGTCGAGGGCCGGCTTGAATGTTTGGGTTGGCACTCTGGCGAGGTGATACCGAGTAACCCTGCGGATGAGTTCTTCGCTCTTGCCCGAAAACATGGGGCCGGCAATGACTTCGATCCACCCTTGATCTGCGCGTCGGTGCATGGAAGAAGAGGCTATCAGCTTTCGGCTGTCCGCCTTCCGCCCTCCGCACCGTGAACCGTAAACCGTAAACCGTAAACCGAAGACCGTAAACCGTGAACCGTAAACCGTGAACCGTAGACCGGGTGAGTTCAGGTGGCGCAGCCGCTCACTCCCCCACAGGGGAGTTCCGTCTGATCCACGCCGAGTGGGCGAGCCCAAGCGACGCGCTCAGGGCGACAAATACGGTTCCGCCTGCCGACATGAACGGCAGGGGAAGACCTGTGATCGGCATGATGCGGATCGTCATCCCTATGTTGACGAATATGTGGAAAGCAAGCATCGCAGCGACACCCGTCGTCACGAGGAACGCGAATCTGCTTCTGGCGCTCGTGGCGATCATCAAGAGACGGAATAGCAGTACGGCAAAGAGCACGATGACTATCGCACTTCCCACGAACCCGAACTGCTCGCCGACCGCAGTGAATATGAAATCGGACGACTGCTCGGGAACGAACCGGAGATTCGTCTGGGAGCCCTCGAAGAGTCCCTTACCGAAGAACCCCCCCGAACCGATGGCTATCTCGGACTGGACCTGGTTGTACGTCTGATCGAGCGAGTGAGACTCGGGGTCGATGAAGGCGGTCAGACGGGTGATCTGGTAGGCCTTGATGATGTTCAACTGGAAGATGCCAACCGTGCCAACAACGGTCGCAACGAACAGGAACCCGAGTTGACGCATCGTCGCCCCACCGACGAAGAGCATCGTCAACGCCACGAAGGCAAAGACAAGGGTTGTCCCAAGGTCGGGTTGTCTGAAGATGAGCAGGGCCGGTATCCCGACGACAACGAGAATGCGGCCAACGACGTCCCACTTGAGGGGCATTTCTGCGCTCGACAGCAGTGACGCAACCATGAGAATCACCGCGATCTTCGCCACCTCTGATGGCTGGAACTGAATCGGCCCAAGCTGGATCCATCGCTGGGCAAGACCTTCACTGTCACCGAGCACGGTGAGGACCACAATCAGGGGCACGATCGAAGCGAGGTATATCGGTCCGGCGAAACCCTTGAGCTCGACGAGGTCGACAGTCGACATCACGCCGAACACGATGAATCCGATCACAACGAAGATCGCTTGGGATCGCAGCTCTGTAGCTGGATCGAAGCCACCAGCCTCGAGTCCGGGCGCCGTTGCCGAATAGACCATCAAGAGTCCGATGGCGGAGATCACCAGATATGTCAGAACGAGTACGACGTCAGGCTTGAGAGGTTCGTCCTTCATCCGGACCGACGTTGGCCTGTCCTTGGAGCGAATAGCCATCAGTCCGCTTCCAATCCGGGAGCCAACTCCGTGACCCCATCTGCGCCGTTGAGTAGATACTGGAGCACCTGTCTTGCCACAGGTGCTGCGACGCGACCTCCACTGCCACCGCGCTCGATGACGATCGAGATGACCCACTCAGGTTGATCGATCGGAGCCACCCCAACGAAGAAGGCGTTGTCCACTTGTCTGAACTTCTCCGATTTCGGTGCCTTGATGACTTCACCCGTGCCGGTCTTGCCACCGACGCGTTCGACATTCGGCCCGAAGTCCTCGAACGCTACGCGTGCGGTGCCGCGCTTCTGGTTGTTCACCACCTGTTGGAGATCCTCGAGCAGCATCGCAACGGTGCGAGGACTCATCTCGACCGTCGAGGCGACTACCGGAGCGATCTCATCGATGGTCTCGTCATCGGTTTCGATGATCTGGGACACGACCCGGGGCTGCCAGACGGTGCCGCCGTTCACCATTGCGGCGAAGCCGTTCGCCAGCTGGAGCGGCGTCGTGAGGACCGCACCCTGACCAACAGCGATATCCATCACGTCACCACCGACCCATGGCCCATCACGGACACGTCCGGTCTGTTTGTCCTGCTCCGCCTTGAACCACTCCCGGTCGGGAATGAGACCGCTCTTCTCGAACGGCAGATCAACCCCTGTGGGTGTCCCGAACCCGAAACTGCGGGCCCAGTGCTGGAGGCGGTTCTCCTTGTCGAGATCTGAATCGTCGTTGCGCTCCTGCCACAGCCTCAACGCGATATCCCAGAAATAGAGATCACAACTGGCCTCGAGAGCACCATGCAGGTCGAGCAGACCATGGTTTCCGGGCCACTTCCAGTCGCGTTTTCGCTGCACCGTGCCGTCGGTGAGCGGGAACTTGAACTCACCCCCGCAGAAGTACTCATCCGTATCGGACTGCAGCGGACGCGGCTGGGTTGTGTCATCAGCGTCGACGTCATCACCCACCACTTTGTCTCCTGCGCCTCTGTCCAAGGGGTAGAAACTGTCCTCGAGGGCAAGGATGTAGGGGACAACCTTGAATGTGGATGCAGGTGCGTACAACCCCTGCAACGCGAAGTTCTGGATCGCCCCAACGGTTCCGAGCGATGCCCACTGTTCGGTGCTCAGACCTTCAACGAATACGGTGGGGTCGTAGGTCGGGAACGAAGACATCGCGAGGATCGAACCATTGTTCGGGTCGATCACCACGCCCGTCGCACGGACGGGGCACCACGGATCCTTGTGCAACAGGATGATCTCTTCCTCCGAGATATCGAGCACCTGAAGCACCCGGCGCTCGTCGTCGACGTGCCCGTTCTTCTTGACAGGGGTCTTCGTCCCTCCGATCGAAACAGTGGCGACAAGGTCGCCTTCCATATCGGCAACGGAATCGAGACGGATAAAACGCGGTTCGATGCCCGACAGTACGCCTTCTCCCCCAAGGGGGACCGTCACTCGCTGCACCGGAACGCACATACGGTCGCTGTCGACGGGCAGCCCGGTGAAGAGTGGGCCAAGCACCTCGGCCGGATCCACCGTGATCGGCTCCGGCTCACGTGCAACATCATCATCGTCCACGCCCACAACCGCGGTCGTTGACGTGGTCTCGGTCGGCTCCTCAGGTATCGCGGCCGCCTCCAGCCGGGCCTCAGCGAGTGCTTCAGCCATTCTCCTTGGCCTTGACATGTTGGACAGTTCTTCGGAGCGTTCCTCCATTTCGAGGAGTCGCGCCTGGAGGAGACCATCGCGCAGCGACCTCTGGAGCTGTTCTTGAAGCGCCGAGTCGACGGTGAGTCTCAGGCTGTCTCCCGCGGTTGGCGCTCTCTCACCTTCGAGGGAAAGCACATTGCGCTTTGCGTCGACGCGATACTGCACGATGCCCTCGTCGCCGCGGAGCTGAGCGTCGAAGCTCCTTTCGACACCGGCCCTGCCCACGTGGTCAGTTCTTTCGACATCGTGCCGTTCGAGATCCTCGTCCGTGGGCCTGCCGATGTACCCAAGCACATGTGCAGCGATGTCGCCGAGCGGATACGTGCGAATCGGTTGCGGCACGACCGTGACCCCAGGAAAGTCCTCGCGGTGCTCGAGAAGGAACGTTGCTTGGGCGTCAGAGAGCTCCCCTGCAACCGCCACCAGAGCACCACGATTGTCTATCGACAGCTGCTCCACGATCTCGGAGGCCGGTTTGTGGAGAAAGGCGGCGAGGCGCTCGGACAATGACCCTATTTGATCCTCGTCGATGAGTGCGAGATCGACAAAGGCCGCCAGGGCGGAGCGCGTACCCGCTAGCTTGACCCCGTTTGCGTCGTATATGTCACCTCTCGGAGCTGGTGCAGGCACAACCCTGACCTGCTGCTTGAGCGCCCTCTCCTCGTACGCATATGCCTCGGTCACCTGCATCGTCCAGAGTCTCAGACCGAGGACCGCGAGAAGCACGCCAAAGACGACACCGACAACACCGATGCGCACAGTGTTCGTCATACTGCCCAACCGCTTCGTTTTGTCTTGAATGCCTTGCCCAGCAACCAGAAAACGGGCACAGTGAGGATCAGGTTCCACACTCCGGGAAGAAGGACCTTCCGAAACACACCCGGTTCGGTGATCGTTCCTTGCCCAAAGAGCGTCCCGAGCACCACATACAGGAACTGGCTCGCCACGGTGAGGCCGAAGACGGTTCCGGCTATGTACACGGGGCCGTCGGGGAATCGACGTTTGAGTCGACCGGCAACGTACGCAACCGCCGTGAGAGTCATGGCCCACAGTCCGATGGTTCCGCTCCCGATCAGATCCATGAGCACGCCGGCGGTGAAACCGATCAGGAGGAGATACTCGGCCTCAACCTGGGTCGATACCGCGATTACAACGAGCGTGACCAGCGCAGGTGCCACGCCGAGAGGTTGGATTCTTCCGGGTGCGAAGACAGTCGTCTGGAGCACGATCGCCATCAGCACGGCAAGGAGGGAGACAACGACGCGGGAGCGACTCATCAGCCATCCCCGTCGGTCGTTGTTGTCGTCGGTTGGGTCGTGGTGGTGGTTTGGTCCTCGTTCTCCTCCAAGGCGGAGTCGATCGGCGACCATCCGATGATCACCTTGACATAGTCGATCTCCGAAAGGTGTGCCGCGGGATCAACTTGTCCACGTAACACGAAACCGACGTCTGCGACGGCTGTTCTGCGCACCGTGCCCACGGCGATACCTGGAGGGAAACGCGACCCGTCTGTGACGACACGATCATCTTCGTTCACGGCTTCCTTCGCACGGAACATCTCGAGGCGGAGGGGGCCATCGCCCCTCCCGGTGACAATTCCGATCTCGTTGGTCGAGAGCACGCGTACACCCACGGAGACCGCCGGATCCGTGATGAGCCTGATTCGGGCAGCATTCGCAGATACGAGAACCACCCGCCCCACGAGGCCATCCTCGTCAACAACGGCCTGACCCTTGACGATCCCGTCGTTCGATCCCTTGTCGAGGTACCGGACGTTGTCGAATGCAGACGGCCCAGCCGAAAAGACCCTGGCTGTCGCCGATGCAAGCTCGCCGGGAACCTCAAGGCCGTTGATCGCCTCGAGTTGCATCACCTTCTCCTCGAGGGCCTCCGTCGCTCGGACCTGGGCCTCGAGTTCGCGGACACGATCCTCCAGGCGGTCATTCTCATCTCGCAGCCCGGCAAAATTCGCCACACCGTCAACAAAACCGATGACGGGCCTGGTGACGAAATCAACTCCCTGCTGCAGCGGTGTAAAGATGGATTGTGTGCCCTCACGAAACACCTCCGATACACCGTCCCCGGATGATCGAACATCGATGGTTGCGATGATGAAACCGATGGCCATGAGCGACAGAAACACGATGGTGACTCGGTCGACTCGGCGGCCTGAGGAGGAGAACATCAGAGGGGCGGCGCCCGTCTATGCGCGGCCGGACGACTGGAGTACGACGTGCAGGATGTCGAATTCCTCCAGACACGCTCCCGAACCGAGCACAACGCTGTGCAGAGGACGGTCCACGGTCACGATGGGCATGCCCGTTTCGTGGGCGAGCCTGACATCGAGGCCCTTGAGATATGCGCCTCCTCCGGTGATGACGATCCCACGTTCCATGACATCGGCAGCGAGTTCAGGCGGTGTCTTGTCGAGTGTGTACTTGACGGCGTCGACAATCGCTTCGACCGGCTCCTCGATGGCCTCCCTGACCTCTGAGCTCGAAAGCACGATCGTCTTCGGGAGTCCTGAGATCAGATCTCGTCCACGAACCTCGGCAGCGGGCTCGTCTGTGTAGGGCCAGGCGGAGCCAATCGCCATCTTGACCTGCTCGGCCGTCCGTTCACCGAGCATGAGCGAGTATTCCTTCTTGACCCAGTTGATGATCGCCTCGTCGAGTTCGTCTCCCCCTATGCGGATGGATCTGGATACGACGATGCCACCGAGGGATATGATCGCGACCTCCGTGGTTCCACCACCGATGTCGACCACCATCGAACCGGTAGGTTCGTGAACGGGCAATCCGACACCGATCGCCGCAGCCATCGGCTCCTCGATGGTGTAGGCCTTGCGAGCACCGGCGTGATATGCAGCCTCTTCGACAGCGCGACGCTCAACAGCCGTGATTCCGGAAGGTACACAGATCACGATGCGCGGCCTCGCGGCGAAACGGCCTGTGTGCACCTTGTCGATGAAGTAGCGGAGCATCTTCTCCGTCACGTCGAAGTCGGCGATGACTCCGTCTCTGAGAGGACGAATGGCCTGAATGTAGGAAGGCGTACGGCCGATCATCCGCTTCGCTGCCATACCGACCTCGAGCGGCTTGTTGTCGCGGGTGTTGATCGCGACAACGGAGGGCTCATTCAAGACGATGCCCTGACCGCGGACGAACACGAGGGTGTTTGCGGTGCCCAGGTCGACGGCCATGTCCCGGCCAGCGAATGACAGAAGGTTGTTCACAAGAAACTTCCTGGCGTGATTGCGACAAGTGTAACCACAAGGCTCACAAACGCCCCAAAAAGACTAGCCGAAGAAGATCCCGAGCTCGCGTTTGGCGCTCTCCAGCGAGTCAGAGCCGTGGACGAGGTTGTGCGTGATCACGATGCCGAAATCACCGCGGATAGTGCCTGGGGCAGCCTCCG
>Ga0255047_10002284_pt1 | contig 12779 bp, 28 predicted proteins | sample JV7_2_1_MG_FD_183640 | JGI IMG/M metagenome (GOLD analysis project Ga0255047, IMG submission 183640) | Seawater microbial communities from Jervis Inlet, British Columbia, Canada - JV7_2_1 | ecosystem: Environmental > Aquatic > Marine > Inlet | place: Canada: British Columbia | collected 2016-10-06
AGCTAGGGATTAGAGTTAGCCTGGTAAAAATCTCTACGGCCAAGCGTTGTTTAGGTCGTTAGGCGTATACCGTTAAGCATCTAGGCTATGGCGTTAGGGGCCGAATCCCTATGACGACCCGTTAGAGACTACGTGAAGGTACTCGAAGCCCCGAAGCCTGTAAAAAGGCCCAACCCGTTCCCTATATCGCCGGCTACCATAGACCGATGGCGATATAGGGTAGAAGCCGGTTAACGGTTCCAATCCGTTAGTGCAGGCTAGGTCGAATTATCCTGTTACTTGAGAGTAACGCGCCGGGAGTATGAGCGGAAAGCCTCTAGGGACTTAGCCGTGAACTGCTTAGAAACCATGCGTTGCAACTGAGTAGCAGTATCGCCGTCTAACGACGTGGTTCAGCAGCCATAATGAGCGCTGACCATAGAGCAGGTAAGGCTCTAGCGTGGTAATTCGAGCTTGACTGGTGCAGACCAGTTGACAGGGTTATTACTTACCGTCTTAATGCAGCCCGTAGTAATACGGCCAGTCACAAGCCTGGGTAAATGCAGAGTGAGACGTAGCTATTAGGCTGACTAGCAGTGAGGTCCAAGCTCACAGCGACGCGGCTTTAGTGGGCCGGGCAGCAGGTGTAACAAACTGTGTCACGCTCCATAGTCTACCTGGGCAAGTAGTAAACTGCCTCGAAAATCGAACAAACCCCGACCTTCTGAGGAGAAGTCCGTGAGCAAAACCTTCATTCGCGAGCAATTCTATATTGACCCGCCCGATGCCGATGCTACCCCCGAGGAATGGGCTGCATGGATAGCAGCAGACGACCGTAAAGCAGCGGCAGCCAAAGGCGCCCATACCAAGTCGCAAGAGGCTGGTACTGGTACAGAGCTACCGACGTATTTGACCGTGGGAGCTTTCGCGGTAAAACGTGAGGGCGTTCATCGCCAGGAATATACGGCATGGGAAGGCGATGCGTCTGTAGGTGACGCTAGCCGAGTGGCTATCGTACAAGCTAGTCAAGACCGACACTTCCAGGCCCGTGGTAAGCGAGCCGGTACCAAGGCGAAAGGCAGCCGCGCCCAGCGTAGGGCGAAGCGTGGTAAGCGTTTCGGGAAAAAAGGAGCGTAAAGTGAGCCAACCACGATACGAGGTAAAACTCGGTAAGTTTACTTACCGTATGGATAAGCGAGCAGCCAAGGAAATGCTCGAAACAGCCCAAGACGAGGGCGAGCAGTGTTCCGTGCGGTGTCTGACTACGGGTCGCATTACGATGGTGTGCCACAAGGACGGTCATCATTTTATGGCGACCGAGAACAAAGCAGAGCAGTGGAAAACTGCCAGTAAAAAGACCTGCGCGGAACTGCTATACAACGCAGATGACGGTGGGCACCAATTTACCGCTGTCCAACGAGCGGTGATGATAGGGCGAGCGGATAAGGAGTACAATCCCAATCCGTTCGAGAAACGTAAGGGCGAGGATGTGGAGGATTATATGGCTCGTCTCAAACGTAACGTGAATCTGTACGCTAAGAGGATGGCGGCAGTGTAATGGGGTATAACAGCGTCATATTCATGTGCAACGATGCCATGGATCAAGTCACGAAAGATCCGGTGGGTTGGTGGCAGCGTACCCGTGAGAAGTTAATGACGTTTGGTCGTAAAGACCATGACGACACTTACGGCTGGGGCTATCACGCCAACGGATTTCAGGCTGTGAGTAATAGGCACGCTGATGAGGTCGTGTTGATTGCAGCAGGTGGTAATTTTGCTACGGTAATCGGCTCGGTGTATAACTCGGGCATGAACCACAACAAGAAAGAACAGCAAATTCAGCTCTTGGAGGAAATACTAGAGCGGCTGAGGAAAGAGAAATGAGAGCACAACGATTCCGAGTAGTATCGGTGCCTGTGTGGCTCGTGGTAGCTACCGGACACACACGAGGACAAGAGCCTATGACTGTACGGCAAGCATCGCCGGTCGGTGACATGCTGGATACAGTCACACGACTGCGTACCTATGGGTATGCGAATGTAGAGACAGCCCGGATTGGCAACCACGAATTGTGGCGTGAGCCGTTCGGTTAAGATATTTAGGACACTTGTGGGCCGAGTCCTGTTAGTCAACGCAACCCTCACCCCTGGCAGACGGGTTAAAGTCTGCCCCTTTCGATGTGTCAGCCATAGCGAGCGATGGCAAGAACTGACACAGAAGGAAATAGGGAATAACGCTCGCCACTAATGCTACCAACGACGGTCCCAAGTCCGTGTAAAAGCAGAGGGGTGCAGTCCATAGCTAAACGTGCTAGACAGGGTTATGTAGACATGGTGTCTTACTTCCCTAAAGCACAGAAAGGAGCTTATTATGGAAAAGCTGCGTTTTGAGATTACCCAAAAGGGTATCCCGTGTGAAAACCTGAGCGACGAGCTGGTGCTCGGTATTGCGAAGGGCCTCGGCCTGGAGCTTCCGCGTAAGGTTACGTTTAAGGAGTACAAGGGTGGGAACTACGCCCAGTTGGCTCCGTTTGCTTATGTGGACAGCGAAGGCGCTGCACGTAAGACGCGACCGTTCTCTATCCGTGTCGAGATCATCGACGCCCTGATTGAGGACCTGGAGCGTGCTAAGGAGGCGCTCACGGCGGAGTAGTCGTAACGACCTGGGTAAGTCTATAAACTGCCTGCCCGTAATGTGGCCTATGCCGGTGGCTAGCCCGGATGCAAAACACAGAGTCAGGCCAGTGTGCCCGTGTAGCTCAGTTAGGCAGAGCGTCACTACTCTTTCTGTGTAGATGCGCATATCACAGAGCATAAGCGATTTGGCCAATCGCGAGTGTTGACTTGGTGAAGGTCGGAGGTTCAAATCCTTCTACGGGCAGCATCTATCTGCACCGTCCTACTTGGGCGGCTAAGAACGAGGCGACTGAACCCGCGCCTACAACCCCGCAAGGGGAGAGGATAGAGGGACACACGACAATCTTTATAGGAGACAACAATGGCGTATCTCGAATTGACACACGAACAGATCCAAGAGCGCATTAAGCGCGGTGACTTGGTGGTATACGTAGAAGAAGAGTACGGATTTCGCCAGTGGTACTGGTTTCCCGACATGCCCGAAGCCAAACTAGAGGAGTATTGGGCCCAGTGCAACGTAGAGGACCACTTCTTTAGCCCGGTTGGTCTACCAGGTGATATGGTTCCGCTTCCGTATGAGTTTGAAACTACGGAAGATTACGACGCTGCTCACGAGCGTGCTAATGCTGACCCGCGAGCCGGTAAGATTCTGGCTCTTGCCCATGATGCCTCTAAAGAGGAGCGTGCCAAAGTCTGCAAGGACTTTGATGAGTGGCAGCAGGAGTTCTTTCCGGTTGAAGGGCTGTGGTGGCGAGGTCACAGGGATATCGATAACAATTGGACTGCTCATATGCACGTTCAGGACGATTCGTACTTGGCCAAGCCGGGCCAGGTATCAGTGCCCGGTGGTAAAAACGGTGAATCCTGGGCTGATGACCCAGAGGAGAACGAAAATGACTGACCAGCAACGATACGACAAGCTCGTGAAAAGCTGTAAAAAGCACATGAGTAAAACTCCGCACATGATAGACGGCGTAGAGTTTTGGCAAGTGGGCCGCAATGCTTCCCACGAGTTTTATGTCGGTAAGCTAGGTCCGTTCTTTTTGCAGTACGCTATAGGTGAGGGTTTGTGGCCAGAGGAAGAGTACTACAAATACGACATGGGCAAGGAGCCCCCACTGGATCGTAGTTTGTACGTCTTTAAGACGTTCGATGAATTGGCTCGTACCTACATGGGCCATTTTTAGGAGAAACGGGTGAATCAACGTAAAATCGACCTTTTTAACGCGCTAAATACCGCCGAAGCAGAGCTGAAAGTGTACTCTGAGTTGGTGACTAAGACGCGCGAAAGCATCCAGACCATACGCGATGAGCTGGATCGCGGGTATAAATCCGATGGCTCTAACTACACCGCTGAGGAATTGGCATCGGTTCGCCGTCGTATTCTGGCTGAATTGGGTAGCCGTGGTGGTGGATGGATGTATCCGCGTGACTTGGTGGAGCGTATCAGTGAGCATTGTCCCACTTTGGTAATGCGTGAGCTGCATAAGCTCGCTAAGAAGTACGCATCCGGTATTATGTGGAATCGGAAGAAAGGTCCGGCTTCCCAATACGCTCGTTACACCAGTCGGGGCGAGCTTTACCGTAGCCTCTAACATATGGGCGAGCAATCGCCCTTCCGTAATGCGACCTACATGGTGTAGCCGGTGACCAGTCCGGGTAAACGCAGAGTCCGGGACATACACACACATACACATACATGTGTAAGGAGAACGAATGAGATCTTTGGTTGAATTGGCCTTGGCCATTAACGAGAAAGAGCGCGTACCGGAGAGTGCCAACCCAGTAGTCAAGAAGGCACTGGAAAAGCACCGCGCCGAGCGTGAGGAAGCAGCGAGCAACGACATCGTTAGCCTGCTGCGCAAGATCGAGGAGCACAAGCTCGTAAACCGTCGCTCCATTCGCCAGCTCAAGGCACGGCTGAAAGAGGCCAAGGCTGCGCTGGATGACTTGGACCGTCGTTGGGAGTACGCTCAACAGACCAGCAACTTCTTGCCGGTGTTGAAGTTCTTTAACGCGGTGGTGCCACACGACCTGGCCAATCCCGCCGACTTCGATGGTCTGACTTCGGTGCCGGCAGACTGGCTGGAGGATACTCCGACGCCAGCAGGCGAGTAACACTACATCCCAGTTTTGGAAGGGACTGGGGCAACAAAACCCTTCCCCCGTTAAGGGAAAGTGCCAGTGAGACTCTTGGGCCAATAAACATATTGCCTTTAATATTCGCATATTATTGGAATGTGTATAGGGCTAGAGTCTGAGACACGTAACATAGAGCACAGGTATATTATATTAACTAGCTCTAGTGTCTCGGTGTCACAAAGGTAGTCCGGAGAGGAACCTGAGGTGACATACTGGCGCAGTCCCTTAACGGTTAAGGAGAACCTATGGCAAAGCGACCGGAGTTGATAAAAGGTGACTTGGTTAAGATGACCAAGCGAGGTGCCATCGTGTTTAACATATGCCCTGATGCTATGTGGCGTGTTGATCGCATTATGTTTCCGCGCGAGCAGTACATTAAGCTGGGTCGCCCGCACCGCCTATCCTCTGAGAGCTGGGCTATGATCCACTTGCGCAATGAAGCGGGCCAGACCATGCAGGCTGAGCGACGTTATCTGTGGCGCGTTCCTAATCAGCCGCGGTATAAGGTTCCTGCGCGATCTGAGTTGCCACCGTACCACGGCTCGTCATTCTCCTCCAGGGGCTTTGATCAGCCACCTCCAGACAGAGGTTTCGTAAGGAGCGACCATAAGTATCTGCCACCGCCACCTCCGCCGCGGTATACGCCACCATCTTTTTCAACGCCACTACCGCGGCCGATGTCGACACCCTGGTATTTAAAGTAATGCGCTTCTTAGCACCTGACGATCCCGAGTGGATTTGGGCTTGGGCGAAACTACGTGTTGAGTACGGAGACTCGGTGCAAGAGAACCAGGGCGAGGTGTGGCAGTACATGGGCAGCTCTCAATATAACCACACATTTAGACACAGATGCCATCCGAGCATCAATGATCGAATGTATCACCACGTACCGGCGTCGGACGTGTGGAGAAACAATGGAACAACGCAAACACTGTGATGATTACATCATGGACTTCGACCTACCGAACTGCATCAAGTATTACCTGCTTATCAATCGGCTTCCCGCTATCGACAAGTGCGTGGTGGTTGAGGAGGTAGGCAACCCGAAATGCTTTGCTACGTGGGAAGGTAAGCGAGTGCGCCTAGTGATGGCCTCTCGTATGGGCGACATCGGTATCACTCCGCATTTGGACCAAGAGAACGGTTACGAGCGGCGGGTATGGATGGATGAGCTGTCGGACTTCAGCAAGGAGTCGTAGTGGCTAAGGCGAAAATCCATATCATGCACTTCTACGTTGGTGGCGGTACGGTCGTAAAGACCTACTGCGGTCAGTATGTGGAGCGTGAGCAGTCCCGAGTAGACCACGAGCGACGACAAGCCAACTGTAAATCGTGCAAAAAAATCAGGAGCAAACGATGAAGTTGATCAGTGCCAAAGTAGACTGGATGGAAGGCTTCGCTAACAAGCCGAACCTTATCCTCACCGTAGACCACATTCCGAAGCGTGACAATATGCGCTTTCGACAATCCGGCAATTTCTACTATGCCGAGCTGGAGGGCTACGTGACCTTCTTTTATTACGAGCGGCCCGGAGCAGGATACGGTGGTAGTACGTTTAGCCTGAAAATGGTAGACGGGACTACTAAGAGCTTGATAGGCCCGTGGTCTAGTAGAGCAGGATCCCTCAACACGGTATTCGGCCCCTGTGTCGACGTTACCATAATCGAGGAGTCTAACGGTTATCGTATGGCCGGGGCTGTGACTTTGGAAGTAGCTGAAAAAGCTGCTGAAATGGCCGGTGCTCGTTTGCAGCGAGTAGTGGACCAAGGAGACATTCGTTATGATCCAGTTAAACGATGATGATCTGCGCGAGAAGTGTGTGGGTCACTCTGGTATAGCCGTTACCCATATACCCACGGGATGTGTGGCTAGTGCTGGTCTAAGTGCCAGTCGTGCAACAAATCGTTCTACGGCTATGATGCGTTTAGTAGCACAAGTTGTTAAGCACCAACGCAATGAGCCGTGCGACGAGAGGGTAAAGCGTAAGTTGTCCCACTTTGCCGCTGAGGCTGGTATGCGTAGTGATTGGCACGGGCCAGGCGTAACAGCCACGGTAGAGGGCGATCACCTGGACAACGCTATGGGTGACTCTGGAATCGCCGGAGAGTACCAATAGCAAGGCGCGGATAATTGATGCTAGTCTGAATTGAGCATCCAAGAGAGGTGCAAAGCCTCTCACCTAACGCTATGTATGCCTAGTTGGTTACCGATGGCTCTAGTCATCAAGCCAACGTAATGAGTAACATAGTGTGTGGCTGCATTTAAGTACACAATGTAGAGCTAGTGGGTAAAGTAGCTGTGACAGCAATACCGCGACTAGCCACCTAACGAGAGTTTAACGGGGTTATACCCCAAACAGAGGAGAAAGCTAGTGAGCTATCTGTGGCGGCCGGCAGATGAGATACGCATTGATTTTGATGCTGCTGGCGGGCTGTGCCGCCGAGCAGATTAACGAGCTACAAAACCAATTGAGGGAAGCTCGGGACGAATGCGCTCGTACCGATAAGGCTCGGATGGTCGTACTTCAAGAGCTGTGCGACCTGCATAACGACATGAATAGCAAGGTCCACAAAGCCACCGAGGCCATTGACCGACTTGGCGCCAATATCAGAGGGTCAATAGTAATGGCCCGACGGAACGCTCGACTAATACTGGAAGGAAAGACCGATGACTCCGCAGGAAAAGGCTAAGTTCTGGGTAATAAGCATCGTAGTGATACCTTTGGCCTATATTTACGTAGGTCTGGAGCAAATCTATTACTTTTTTCGAGGGCCTAATTTGTGCCGAGTGTGTGGAAAGCCTTACAACAACTGCTGCGACGAGGACAAAGATGGCTGACCCAATCGTAGACCTACCAGTGCCACGTATCGTAGTGGCCGTAGTAGATAGTCACCTCGCCCAGTATCGTAAATGGAAAGATGGCGATCATCTGTTGTTTATGGGCGAGATTGACAACATGCCTGGCCACGGTGTATTCGTAGAGCGCGACGGCACGGTACATTGGGGTCATCACCCGGACGAATTCCGTGAACCACGAGAGGATGAGCTATGACCCGTCTAGAAATGCTGAATGAAATCGCTACTCAAGGTCGGATGGTCTGTGACTCGTTCGCCGTGCGCCGACTTTGGTACGCTGGTCTGGTCCACTGGGTCTCTATTACCGAGGTCGGACTAACCAGCGCCGGACTGGCTGAACTGTACCGAGCTGAGGAGCAAGGGAAACTGTAATGGGAAAGACACGTAGAAATAAGCCCTATAAAAAGCGTACTGAACTGCGTCCCGTACGAAACTGGCTCGCGGTTGATGCGCGTATGCGGCATACCGCGGGCCAAATGGGGGACGAACGTAAGGAACAGTCCAAGCAGGAGTGTCGCCAGTGGAAGCGCCGCGGCATGGAGGATGAATGAAGCTCTTTCTAGATGACGTGCGGACCGGGCCTATCTATAACCCTGAGTTGCTTCAAGATGATGCCGACTGGGTTATTGTTCGCTCGGTCGCGAACGCTAAGCGGCTAATCGAGGCCGGTATGGTCACCGATATGTCCTTGGATCACGACCTGGGAGAGCGTGTGCAATCCGGTTATGACTTGGTCAAGTGGATGGTTGACACAGGGAACTGGCCGAGTGGCGAGATCACTGTTCACTCGGCTAACCCGGTCGGTGCAGAGAACATGCGGGCCTTGCTCGACAACGCCCAGAAGCATGGATTAAGAGACCCTGACGTTGCCAAGGCGCGTCGGGAAGCCTGAATAGGTTACTGTCGCCAGCTTGCAGCCCCGCTTAATACAGCGTTTAGCCACTGTGAGTTAACTTGTGCAACAGTAGTTTAGAGTGATTGAGGTGCGGCTGAGGGAGCCTTGATTACTTGCCAAATCGCGTAACATATAGCGATAAAGAAAGGGGTGCCACCATGCTCTAGGGTTAAAGTTCTACCAATTTTTTGCACAACCTGGGCACGTTATAAAACTGCCTAGTAATGCCGTCGTTGCCTGGTCCCAAATCCAGGATGAGAAGGGCAGAGGGAGGTGCTTAAATAAAAGCCTTTTTAAGGGTGTTGGGCTCGGTAAACTGGTTGAGGGAGCCGCGAACATACCAGGAGACGAAATGACAGAGTTTGAGTATCACTGGCATCATATACCTACGGGTAAAAGTGGTATGTCCAGTCAATCGTTCATGGGCCTCTGGAAATTTCTGGAGGCTATGAATGGATGGAACCGTGACCCACGATGGAAGTACTGGAGTTAAAATGAGTGAGCACAGATGCGACCGTAACAACTCGTGGTGGGAGTACGATGCTCAGAACATCCCACTTTGCCGTGTGTGTAATGAGTGTCGAGAGCAGAAGCTGTCTGTCTATCGTCCTGAAATCCTTACGGGATATACTCAGGCTGACGTAGACGAACCGATTGAGGAGGGCTAAATGCTCACGCTGCAATTGGAATGGCCTCATTTTGTGTTTTGGGCTATTTACGCTGTTACCGCTCTTGGTGCTCTTATCGCGCTTGGTAATTTTGCGTCTGGCTTTGGCGTAACTGGCGCGTTTATAGGCTTTATATTTGGAGCCGGAGTTCTTGTCGTTGGTAGTGTCGCGCTGGTGCTCAATACGATCGCCTACTTGATTTGGCTGCAATGGTGGATTCCGCTAGCAATTTTACCTATCGCTATAGTGGCAATAGGATACCGCTTTAGATCGAAATAACGCCTCGTGGTACGCTTGCTGTTATGACCTGTTGTATTGTTCTATTGTTGTGGGTTTAACAATAGGGCTTGCCGCAATTGGTATAGGCATGTCGGAACATAAAACCTCTGTGGTGACCTGCTACCCAAAAAGCATGGGGTATCGTGAGAGCTTGCCCGAATCACGGACCAGGTACTAGGGCTATAATCGAAATTTGTGCTATCCAGGCCAGAGGGAACGCTGGTGCAGGTCAAAAAGCTTGTTGATATCAGGATTGAAGGAGAGCTTGATACTGGCTGGTTTATAGTCAGCCCACATTTAATCATAAGGAAAAACCGATGGAAAATCGCGTGATAATTGTGACCGATCCAGATACCCAGACAGCAGATCGTCAGGTGCATGATAATGCCGATCTTAATGAGAAAATCGTGTACCTACAAATCGACGGCGTGGAGTATATCGTACGAACCGACTTTGGCGAGTGCTGGGGTTGTAAGTCTGAGTACGGTTTCATGGCTGCTATAGACGGTGGTACATGGTGTAGCCATGAGTGTTGGAAGCAATCCGATGATGAGTGTTACGAACGAGGCATAGAGGAGCCAGTTAGTCATGAAGTCCATTAAACTTATGGAGCTTCGTACCCGCCGAGTTAGATTGGGAGAGGTCAAAGAGCCTTACCTAACTGCTGTAGATGCCCCTGATATAGTGGCGTCTGTTACTAGCCGACTTTGCGATGGTATGGACCGCGAGATTTTCCTTGTATTCATGCTGGATGTAAAAAACAAGGTGCTGGGCTACATAGAGGCTGGACTAGGCTCTGTTGATTCTTGTCCGGTTGATCCTCGCGAGGTGTTTCGTACTGCGATACACTTGGGATCATCTGCTATCATCGTGGCACATAATCATCCCAGCGGTAATACAGATCCCAGTACCGATGATATATCTTTAACCCGGCGTCTAGTTGATTGTGGAGACATGCTGGGTATTCCGATGCTCGATCATGTTATCGTCGCCGGTAATAATCATTGTAGTCTGGCAGCACAGGGTTACGTGTAGACCCGCAAAACAAAAATTTAAATTAGAAAGCTCACAACGGACAAGGCTTAGGCCGGTTGCTGTTGTGGTTGGTTGAGGGAGTAACGGCCCTAAGCTAGTGCGCAAAGAACTAGCTCAGACTATAACAGCCTAGAAACCCGGGTGGGTAGCGCGTGGTTGACCAGAGCTTTCTTTTAATTCTAACGGCCCATGTACTTTGGTGTAGTGCCAGGGCTAAATAAAACAACACCAAGGAGATTATTATGGATAAACTTTTGGAAGCGTTGGCAGAAAAGGGCATTAAGATGTCCGGTTGTGAGGATGATGAGATCAAGAAGGTCGCCAAGAACGTCGGCATTGATCCCATTGACTATCTGGACCGCGAGGTTGAGATTGTTCAGCACGAGAACAAGCGTGATGAAAAGAACACGTTTGTTAAGACTCCCAGCTTTGTCGTTGGTCGTAAGGACAACGGGATGGCTCAGACCGTTCGCGGTTTCTTCCTGCGAGTCGAGGCACTGCCCCAGGCTATTGCCGACTTGACTGCGGCACAGGCTATGCTGGACGAAGCTGAAGCGCCCGAGTAGTACGCTGTCACCTGGGCAAGTGTAGAAACTGCTCGTTCTAATGCTACCGTCGGCGGTCCCAAGTCCGCGTATAAAGCAGAGGGGAACACGTACAACCTACCGGAGATAGTGGTGAGTAAATCGTTCCAAAAACGTCAAGCTATTCTTGAAGCCGTAACAGCCTATGAGCTTACCACGTCAGCCGACCGTGGTGCATACAGGTGGCCGCGTAAAATGGCTGAGTTGCTAGAGGCACAAGGATGGGCAACGAGTCATCCCGGCTCTGATAAGTGGGTGGCTATTAAAGGTCCAGTAGTGGCCAAGTGGATTGGCCGTAGTGGTTGGTCCGACAATGCGATCGAGGATGAAATTAGAATCTTTCGCGCTCTTAAACGACTTGGGCTGGGTAAGCATGTACCTCGTGTGTATGCTTTTCGTAACAGAGAGCTGATTGTAGAGCAGCGATGTCCTAGTGATGCTGTTTGCTACGATGATGTCGAGGCATTTAACCATAGCCTGATGTCGAATCACAACATAGAGATCATTGACCTTCATTATCGCAATGCCCGACGGATTAACGGCGTTCTTAAAGTTATTGACGGCCGCATATCTGAACTGCATTAGGAGACCACATGCACATTTTCGATAAAGCCCGTGCTAATCCAGGCAAGCGTTACGAGGAGTCCGACTGCACTACTGAGGACGAACGTGACGCCGTAGAAGAGGGCGGTGGCTCCTTTTATTACTGTGATGTGTGTGACTGGATAGCGCAGCCCAACCGTCCGTGTAGTTGCCCGGCTAGTGATAATGGTATGGGCCTAGGCAACTACGTTATCGTAGAGCAGGGCTACAAGCGCATTGCTGCTCAGATTATCGGCTCTGGCTACAGTACCGAACTGGGTAGTTTTGTTACGCTTGACGTTGATGGCGAGCGAAAACGATTGAAGGAGCGGGACATGCGCATTGTGTGTAGTGCCGACTTCAAATCTCTAACCGAGGAGGACCTGACATGACCTTGACACCAGCATACGGACGTGACTATAAATCTAAGGCCGAAGTTCAGGCCGACTTCGATGGCAATCAGGACTTTAAGATTGCCTCGGTAGGACCTTGGATGGGCGCCTATGTTACTAAGGCCGAGCTGAAAGGCAATGAGGCTGAGGTAAACATTCGATACGCCAAGAACACCAAGGTCGCTGTGCTGTCGGTGTAGCGGTGGACTGTCTCAACTGTGGCAAAGATGTTCCACTTGCGCAAATCGAGGCTTTCGAGAGCTTTTGTGATGATGGGTGTAAGGCTGCCCTAGTTGCTGAGTGTGAAAAGCAAGCGGAACGAGAAGCAGAGTATGATCAACGAGGCCCAGTATCATGGTGTTGTGTCTGTGGTGGCATGGGTGGTGTAGATGGCTCCCGCTGTTGGGGCTGTCAGTAGGAGTATAAGATGGGTTTCCCTAGTCATAGCACTATGGATTCAGGCGAAGTAGTAAACGAGCGGGCTAAGAATCTTAAAAAGGTCAGATTCTATGTCAAGCAAGCAAAGCACAACGGTTTTTGGGAGAATATTCTTCAAGCCGTTCAGACCAATGGATGTGTACTAGCCACAGATGAAGAAGAAGCTGAACACGACAAGCTGCTGCGAGATTTGGAAGCTAAGTGCTCGCGGTTTTTTGATGAACAAGGCGACATGAAAATCGAAATTGACCTTGAAACCGGCGAGGCTAAGGTGTGCCTGCCCAGAGTGAAAA
>Ga0255047_10002285_pt1 | contig 12777 bp, 8 predicted proteins | sample JV7_2_1_MG_FD_183640 | JGI IMG/M metagenome (GOLD analysis project Ga0255047, IMG submission 183640) | Seawater microbial communities from Jervis Inlet, British Columbia, Canada - JV7_2_1 | ecosystem: Environmental > Aquatic > Marine > Inlet | place: Canada: British Columbia | collected 2016-10-06
TGATAGCAATTTACACGAATATTTAACATTTTTTAGTCTGCAAATTATGGCAAAACTCACGATTTTGGAATTTCCTGACCCGCGGTTGCGGAAAACGGCCGCGCCGGTCGATGTGGTCGATGATGCCCTGCGGCAACTGATCGATGACCTGTTTGAGACGATGTATGCCGCCCCGGGTATCGGGCTCGCGGCAACTCAGGTCGATGTGCACCAGCGGTTGCTGGTAGTAGACATTTCCGCGGACAAAAGCGAGCCGCTGGCTCTCATAAACCCGGTCATTTTCGAGAAAGACGGGCTGCTCGTCTCCGAAGAAGGCTGCCTGTCAGTACCTGGATATTATGAGGACGTCGAGCGTGCCGAACACATCCGCTTGCGCTACCAGGACCGAAATGGCGAAGAGATTGAGACCGAGATAGAGGGCTTGCTCGCAGTTTGTGTACAGCACGAGATCGATCATCTCGACGGCAAGCTGTTTGTCGACTACCTGTCCGAGGCAAAGCGTGCACGTATTCGCAAACGCCTGGTGCGCGACCAGCGGCACCAGGCTTCAGCGTCGGTCATGTGAAGATTGATTGGAGGCGCTGGTGGACAGGGTGTTACTCATCGGAAATAAAGCGCAGCGCAGCGAGCCATTTCGATGAGTAATACGGTGGTCGCCAGCGCTTGCGAATGAATTCACCGAGAATCATATTCGCTGGTACGCCCGAGTTTGCGCTCGCGTCTCTCAAAGCGCTGGTGGAGTCGGGCAACCCGCCCATCGCAGTGCTGACGCAACCGGACCGCCCGGCTGGCCGTGGCAAACAACTCACGGCGAGTCCGGTAAAGCAGTATGCGCAGGCGCAGGGAATCGACGTGTTGCAACCGGAGTCACTGCGGGACGATGAAGTGCCTGCCGGGCTGGCGGCACTTGCACCGGAGATCATAATCGTTGCGGCCTACGGCTTGCTGCTGCCGCAGGCAGTGCTGGATATACCGAAGGCGGGCTGTCTCAATGTGCATGGCTCACTGTTACCGCGGTGGCGCGGCGCCGCGCCGATACAGGCCGCAATACTTGCCGGCGATCAGCAGACGGGCGTGTGCCTGATGTCCATGACAGCGGGACTCGATTGCGGACCCGTGTATGCGAGCGCAGTGCTGGATATCGGCGCTGAAGAAACCGCCGGCGAATTGCACGATCGGTTGGCGGCAGCAGGTGCTGAACTACTTGCGAAACATCTCGCAGAGATCATCGATGCAAGGCTGAGCGCCCGGCAACAAGACGATAGCGAGGCGAGCTACGCGCACAAGATCAAGACCAGTGACGCGCAAATGGACTGGCAACAGCCGGCCGAAAATCTTGCGCGACTGGTGCGCGCATTCAACCCGGTACCAGGTGCGTACTTTATGCTCGGTGATGATCGCATCAAGTGCTGGAGCGCCACTGCCACCGCCGGCAACGGCACAGCAGCCGGCACGGTCATTGCAGCCGGACCCGATGGCATTGAGGTTGCGTGTGCCGAGGGCGCGCTGCGCATGCTGAATTTGCAGCGGCCCGGCAAGCGGCCAGTGACTGCTGCCGAGTTCGCAGCACAAGTCGATATCGCCGGCCGACAGCTATGAGTGAGAGTGGCTCGGGAGCGAAGCTGCGAGCGACAGCAGCGCTGATTGTCGACGCCGTAGTCTCCTCGGGGCGATCGCTGGATCGAGCGCTGGCGGAGCACGAGTTACAGCTGGCCGAGCGTGATCGGTCGCTACTGCGCATGCTGTGCTACGGCGTGCTACGGCATCATTGGCATCTGCAGAGCTGGGTCGATGCGCTGTTATCACGACCACTCAAAGCCCGCGATAGCTGCGTCAACGAATTGCTGGTCGTTGGTCTGTTCCAGCTCAGCGCTACGCGCATTCCCGACCACGCCGTTGTTTCGCAGACGGTGGAGGCGACCCGGCATCTGCGCCGTCCGAAACTGGCAGGACTGGTGAATGCGATATTGCGACGCTTTCTGCGCGACCGATTATCAGAGCAACCTGCGTCTAACGATGAGGCTGGCTTCAATCACCCGCAGTGGCTCATCGATGCATTGCGGGCGGACTGGCCGGATGACTGGCAATCGCTGCTTGTGGCGAACAACGACCGGGCGCCGATGTGGCTGCGGGTCAATCCGCAACACGGTAGTGCGGCGGACTATGTGGCGCGGCTGCAAACAGAAGAGATTGACGCGGAATTGCTCGCCGCGGCCCCGCAGGCGGTTCGACTAATCGAGCCGCAGCCCGTGGAGGCGTTGCCGGGATTCGCCGCAGGGCATGTATCGGTGCAGGATGCGGCGGCGCAACTGGCCGCGCCGTGGCTGCTGGCAAGCCTTGCGGACCAGGCCGGTCCTGAATGCCGGATCCTGGATGCCTGTGCGGCACCGGGTGGCAAGAGCGGACATTTGCTGGAACTGGGAGGGGAACGAATAAATCTGACCTGTATTGACAACGATGCGCCGCGACTCGAGAGCATTACCGAAAATCTCGAGCGGCTCGGGCTGAATGCGACGTTGCTGTGCGGCGACGCATCGAACCCTGGAGAGTGGTGGGACAAGCAGCCGTACCAGGGCATCCTGCTGGACGCTCCGTGTTCGGCGAGCGGCGTCATCCGGCGTCATCCGGATATCAAGCACCTGCGACGCCCGACGGACATAGCGGCGCTGGCCGAGATGCAAGCAGCGATGCTGGCCGCCCTGTGGCCTTTGCTGGCATCCGGCGGCCGCTTGCTGTACGTGACCTGTTCGGCGCTGGCGGCTGAAAACGACGAGGTAATCGCGAGTTTTCTAAAGAAATACGACGATGCTCAGGAAATCGATGTGTTGCAAAATAACAACATCCGCGATCTAATGCGGGACAAGGCATGCGGCCAACAAGTACTGCCCGGTAACGCAGGGCTGGATGGTTTCTATTTTGCGTGTCTTGGAAAGGTCTCCTGAAAAACGATGTCACGCGCACAAAAAACAAGTCCCCACCGGTTACTGCCCGGTCTCATGCTGGCGCTTGCGGCGATTTTCGTCGCGGGCAGTGGTCTGGCCCAGGACGAGCCCGATCATGCGGGCTACTTCGAGGTTCGCTCCGCTGAGTCGAACCTGATTGACGGTGTGCATACGCTTGATGCCCGCATACAACTGGTGCTCAGTGGTGAGGCATTGCGTGCATTGTCGAGCGGCTTCACGCTGACTATCGAATTGCAGCTCGAAGTGATTCGTGTGCGTCGCTGGTACGTGGACAATCTCGAAGCCGAACTCGCCAGCCGTTACGAGCTCGAATATAGGCCACTGTCGCAACGATACATCGTGCGCAATCTCAACAGTGGCGATCAGGATTCTTTCGCAACTCTTTACTCCGCGCTGAACAATCTCGGCCGGGTGCAGGGCCTGCCTATTATTGATGATGCAGTTCTCGAAGCCGACAGTGACTATCGCATCCGGCTACGAGCCTTACTGCAGACGAGGCAGTACTCGGCGCCGCTACGGCTGATTATTTTCTGGCGTGGTCAATGGCAACTGGAAAGTGAATGGTCCGAATGGATACTCGGTCGATAAAGCGAGGATTTTATACACTGCTGGCGGCACTTGGCGTCGGCCTTGTGCTGGTTGCCGTGTTCCTGCTCAGTCGCACCGCGCAAAACTCCGATGAGTTCGATCGACTGCATAACATCATTCTGGCGATTAACGTTGCCGGCGTATTTCTGTTGTTTATTCTGCTGGTCGGAAACCTTGCACGCCTGTGGCGGGATTATCGAACGCACGTGCCCGGTGCCCGGCTCAAAGCGCGCATTGTGGGCATGTTCGTCGGCCTGGCGGTGGTGCCGTTGATCGTCGTGTTCTATTTCTCGTTGCAATTTATTAACCGCGGCATCGACTCGTGGTTCAACACTGGTGTTGAAGAGGGGATGGAGAATGCGCTCAAGTTGAGTCAGGCGGCGCTCTCAATGCAGGTGGGCCAACACCTCAAAGCAACGCAGCAGATAGCGCAGCGTCTTGGGCGAAGTGACGAACGGCAGCTGGTGTTCGAACTCAGCATGATGCGCCGTGAAAGTGGTGCCAGCGAGATCACGATCTACGGCAGCAACAACCGCATTCTGGCGACCAGTTCAGACAGTTCACGCGCGGAATTGCCGCAACCGATAAAGGACGAAGTATTGCTGCAACTGCAGCAGGACCGACCGTATGTTGCGCTGGACCCGGAGAGCTATGTGGTTCGTACGGCTGTTTTATTCCGCGTCAGCGGACGTGCGGAACCGGTTGGCATCATGCAGGCGCATTTTCCGATAACCGAACGGCTGGCGCGCATGGCAGAGAGTGTCGATACGTCCTACCTGGGCTATCAACGCATGTTGTTTCTGCGACAACCGCTGAAAAACACGTTGTCGCTAACGCTTACCGTTGTTTTCCTGCTGAGCTTGCTGGCCGCCGTTTATGGCGCGTTTGTATTGGCGCGACGGCTGGTCGCACCGATTCAGGATCTGGTTGCGGGCACGCGCGCAGTCGCCGAAGGCGACTTTGACTTGCGACTGCCCACGCCGGCGAAAGACGAAATAGGATTTCTGATCAATTCGTTCAACGACATGACGCAGCGACTTGCCACTGCACGGCGCGAAGCCAGCTTGTCACAGGCGCTGGTCGAAGCGGAACGAACCAACCTTGAGGTCATTCTCGCCAGGCTGTCGACCGGCGTCGTTGCGCTCGAGGCAGACATGCGCATCCGGACGGCAAACCAGGCGTCCGGTGCGATTCTGAATGTCGATCTTGAGAGCCGTGCCGGCGAAAACCTGATGGATGTTGCGCATGGACAGCCACTGCTCGAACAGTTTGTCGATGTTGCACAGGTACACCTGGCCGCCGGTGAAACTGAGTGGCGCGAGCAACTGGTGTTGCGCGGCGAGGTCGGCCGGCGCGTCCTGACCTGTGCGTGTACGACCCTGCCTGGTGATGAAGATCATGCGGCCGGCTATGTCATCGTGTTCGACGACATCACCGCACTCCTGCAGGCGCAGCGGGACGCGGCGTGGGGCGAGGTAGCCCGTCGTCTGGCACACGAAATCAAGAATCCGTTGACTCCGATTCAGCTCTCGGCGGAACGCATGCGGCGCAAGTACCTGGGTTCGATGAATGAAGAAGACGCGCAGATTCTTGACCGTGCAACACACACCATCGTGCAGCAGGTTGAGGCGATGAAAGAAATGGTCAACGCTTTCAGCGACTACGCACGTGCGCCCGACATGGATATCGGCATGTTCAGCATGGACAAACTTGCGCACGAAGTTGTCGACCTCTATCGGGCACAGGAGAGCGGCATCGATATCGTGCTGACCTCGGATCCGACCATGCCGATGATCGAGGCGGACGTCGGGCGCGTAAGACAGATTCTGCACAACCTGGTGCGCAACGCCACTGAAGCACTCGAAAACAGCAGCGATGGGCAGATTGACGTGCATGTGAGTGCGGCAGAAATTGACGGTATTGAAGTCATGCAAATCAAGGTCGAGGACAACGGGCCGGGATTTCGTGAAGGGTCACTGGAACAGGTATTCGACCCGTATGTAACCACCAAGCCGAAAGGCACGGGTCTCGGTCTGGCCATCGTCAAGAAGCTCGTCGAAGAACATATAGGCAGCATTCGCGCATTCAACAGCACGGGTGGTGGTGCAGTAATAAGTATTCGCTTGCCTCTGAATGAGGCTGCACGCGAAGCAATGATTGCCCAGGCGCCCGCGCGCGCTGAGCAAAGGAGGGAGAAAGCGTGAGTACTTCTCATGTGCTGGTAGTTGATGACGAGGCCGATATTCGTGCCTTGATTCAGGAAATTTTGTCGGACGAAGGTTACGGGGTAACCGTAGCCGCCGATGCGGAGCAGGCGAGAGCTGCGCGTGCAGATAAAAATTTCAACTTGATATTGCTGGATATCTGGATGCCTGATACCGATGGCATCACGCTGTTACGCGAATGGTCGGATAGTGGCGACCTGGCCTGTCCGGTCGTGATCATGTCCGGGCATGGCACGGTAGACACGGCGGTCGAGGCAACGCGGCTCGGCGCATTCGATTTTGTCGAGAAACCACTGTCACTTGCGAAACTGTTGCGCACGGTTGAGGCGGCGCTTGAGTCTGCCGACAAGCAGTCGACATCATCACGTACGCTGTTGCCATCGCTGCTTGCGCCGGTGGGCCGCAGCAAGCAGATGCAGGCTCTGCGCGAAAAAATTCAGCAGTATGCGCAGCACGATGCGCCCATGCTGTTAACGGGTGAGCCAGGAACCGGGCGCGGTGCATTTGCCCGTTACCTGCACGCTCTTAGCAATCGTACAGAGGGTCCGCTGATCAGTGTCACCGGAGCATCGCTGACCGAAAGTAATGCTGAAGAACAACTGCTGGGCAGCGAGGTCGATGGCGAAATCCACGCGGGAGCTTTTGAGCGTGCGGCCGGTGGAACGCTGGTCATCGACGAGCTGACCGATCTCAACGAAACCGCGCAGAAAATATTGCAGGCAGTAATTGAGGACCGTAGTTACCGGCGGGCCGGCGGTAGTGAAAACCTGCGTCTCGATGCGCGCATCGTTGCGACGTCGGGCGTTGATTATGACGCCAGAATCGATGGCGGCGACCTGCGTCGCGACCTGGTCGCGCACATCAGCGTTCTGGCGCTACGCGTGCCGCCACTGCGCGAGTACTCTGAGGACGTCCCGGAGCTACTGTCCCATTACGTTGACAAGCTGGTTGACTCGGAGGGACTGACATTTCGCCGTTTCAGTGTTGCAGCGCAGAATCGACTGCGAAATTATCCCTGGCCTGACAACGTCCGTGAACTCAAAAATCTTGTCCGTCGCCTGTTGCTGCTGGAGGATGATGGCGACATTACTCTCGAAGAGGTAGAGGCGGATATCAGCGCCGGCGCGCCAGTCGATGAGCCACTCGTGAAGCAGGACCTGCTGTCATTGCCGCTGCGCGAGGCGCGCGAACAATTTGAGCGCGCCTACCTGCAACAGCAACTCGTGTTGTGCGATGGCAAGGTCGGGCAACTGGCGAAGCGAGTCGGCATGGAGCGCACCCATCTGTATCGCAAGCTGCGTTCGCTGGGTGTTAGCTTCAAATAGGTTACTGCTGAGGACTAGAAGGGGTCAAACGGCCGTCGGGTGAGAACGTCAGGCCCGGGGCGCCGAAGTCTTCGCTACTCAAGCCGCGAATCAGGTTCAGTGCACGATGTTGCTCATCGATGCTCGGACCGTCCGGCCGCAGCTGAACCGTAGAAACAATCTCTCCTGTGACGAAGCGCCCGTTGCCGTCGAGCGTCGTTGTCAGTATTGGCGCGATGCCTTTGACGCCGTCGACACTGATACCGTAATAAGTGGCGAAGTTGCCCAGGCTGTAAGCGATCAGGCGCTCCTTGTAGAGCTCCATACCGCGCACAACATGCGGGCCGTGGCCGAGTACGAGGTCAGCGCCGGCGTCGACCATGCAACGTGCGAACAACGTGACGTCACCACGCGGTTCGCCGAAATACTCTTCCTCGGCAAACGGTACGTGCAACATCGAAGCGCCTTCGGCACCGCCATGAAAGCTGACGATGACGATGTCGTGTGATGCTGCAAACTCAATTACGGTCTGTTCGGCCAGTTCGTAGTCGAGCATCAGGTTCGATTCCCTGGTTACCGCGTAGGCCAGTACTGCAACCGTCAGATCATTGACCTCGAAGCTTGCGAATTCACCCTCGCGGCCGGAGTGATGAATGCCCACGGAGTCGAGCGCCAGCATCGTGGCACTGCGGCCCTCTTTACCAAAGTCTCGTGCGTGATTGTTGGCCAGGCTCAGCACATCAAAGCCGGCATCGCGATAGTGCTCCGCGTAGCGCGTTGGCGATCGAAACAGGTAACACGCGTCAAGGTTCTTGCATATCTTGCCCGGCTCGCCGCCGTCGACCAGCACGCCCTCGAGATTACCGAATGCGATGTCAGCCGCTGATAAAAAGGGTACTACGGCCTGCAGAAAACTGACGCCGTCATCATCGGGCAGGTGGTCTTCGGGATAATCGGTGCCGATCATCATGTCGCCGACGGCGGCAATGCTGATTCGTAAGTCGCTCCTTTTCGGCAGTGTTGCTTCAGGCACCGACGCTACTGTCTCTGCTTCCACTTGCATCGGCACTGCAACCGGCCCGGCCGGTGCTGCGGGTTCTTCAGTCGGTGTTGTTGTGCACGCAACCAGCGCGAACAATACGAGGCATGGCGCTGGAAGTTTGCGGCTAGTCACTGAGCCGGATGCGCAGTACATCGATTTTCGCTGCACGCAGCCGGCTGCGCAGCATGTTGAGTTCGTCAAGGTCTTCGGTCGGCCCGATGTAAACACGGTGGTAGTTGCGGTCATTTACCTTGACACGCTGGATATGTGATGGGATGCCCTGTAACGCAAGTTGCGCCCGCCGGCGGTCAGCATCGGCGTTGGTTGAGAATGAACCGGCCTGTAAGACATATACGCCGGGTTCAACCACGGCCTGCGGTTGCGTGTCTGCTTCGATAGCCGGCTCTTTTTCCGGAAAGGTAACTTCCACGTCCGGCAGCAATGTGTAGAACGTAAAACGCGGCTCCTTGGCGGGTTCTTCGGCCTGAGCAGCAGGCTCTTCACCATTATCGTCAACGGCGCTCTGCACTGTTGCAGCCTGGGGCGCATTCGCCTGAGCTGCCGGGCCACGGTCCTTGACGTACACGGCAAACGCGACTGCCAGGCCGATCGCCAGGCCAAACAACATCCACATCCAGCCCGGGTAAGCCTGGTTCCTGCTGCGGCTTCTGCTTCGGCTCCGGGTTGCGCGGCGTTTCTTGCGCTTCGCCATTACATTTTCTCCGGTGCGGTGACGCCGAGTATGGCCAAACCATTTGCAATGACGATTTTCGTGGCTGTAATCAGGCCGAGGCGCGCATCGCGAACATCGGCATCAGCAACGATGAATGCGTGCGCGTTGTAATAAGTATGAAAGTCGTTAGCGAGATCGCGCAGGTAATGCACGAGGTGTTGCGGTGCTCGATTATTCGCAGCCAGCAAGATCATCTCGGGATAGCGGCTCAGCGTTGTCAGTAAGGCTTTCTCCTGTGGCTCGGCTAACACCGACATGCTGCTGCGACCGTTGTCCGCATCATGGACAAGACTCTTCTCGCCCAACTGCCGAAACACGCTGGCGATGCGTGCATGCGCGTATTGAATGTAATACACCGGATTGTCATTCGAGCGACTTTTGGCAAGTTCGAGATCGAACTCAAGATGCTGGTCGTTCGAGCGCATGACATAGAAGAAGCGTGCGGCGTCGTTACCGACCTCTTCGCGTAGCTCTCGCAACGTGACGAATTCACCCGAGCGGGTCGACATCGCGAGTTTCTCACCGCCACGATACAGGGCGACGAACTGCATCAGTGATACTTCGAGACATTCTGCCTCGTAACCCATGGCGGCAAGTCCGGCGCGCACACGTGCCACGTAGCCGTGATGGTCGGACCCCAGTACGTCGATCAGGTAGTCGTAGTCACGCTCGCGTTTATCGAAGTGATAGGCGATGTCCGACGCAAAGTAAGTCTTGACGCCATTGTCGCGGACAACCACGCGGTCTTTTTCGTCGCCGAACTTCTCGGCACGAAACCAGGTGGCACCATCTTTCTTGTACAACATGTCGCGCTCTTCAAGCACCATCAGCGCGGCGTCGATGCGGCCCGTTGTTGTAAGGCTCTGCTCCGAGAACCAGTATTCAAATTCAACGCCGAACTCGGTCAGGTCTTCTTCGATGTCCTCACGAATCGACTCCAGCGACTGCTGCCGAATGTGATCGAAGCTAGCGGCACCGAGCAGTTCCTTGGCGCGATCGATTAGCGCGCCGATATGCGCTTCCTTGTCGCCTTCTGGTTCGTCGGCCGGAATGCCATCGAGCACGGCATTCGCATCGACCGCATCGATACATTGGGTATCAATTGCTGTCGCAATGTCACGGATGTACTCACCGCGATACCCGGCCTTCGGAAATCCGATCGTGGTTCCTTGTGTCTCGAGCCAGCGCAGCCAGACACTGAGGCCGAGAATATCCATTTGCCGGCCGGCGTCGTTAACGTAGTACTCGCGCTCAACGACATAGCCAGCCGCCTCGAGCAAATTGCCGACGGTCGCGCCAAACGCGGCATGCCTGCCGTGGCCAACGTGCAATGGCCCGGTAGGATTTGCCGAGACGAACTCGAGCAGTACGCGCGGCCGCTCTTTCTGTGGCTGCCGCCCGTAAGCAGTATCTTGCGCAAGAATAGTTGCCACTTCGGCGTGAAAAGCCGCAGCGCTCAAATGTATGTTGATGAATCCCGGACCCGCAATTTCCAGCTTGTCGACATCGTCACTGGCAGGAAATGCTTCGATAATCTTCGCCGCCAGTTCACGCGGATTCATGCCCGCTGGTTTCGCCAGCCGCATCGCCACATTGGTCGCGAAGTCACCATGGCTTGGATCACGCGTCCGCTCAACCGTTGTCTCGAGGATGAGATCGGCAACCGCATCGGCCAGCTCCGGCAGTGTTGCGAGAGCCTCCTGAACCAGTGTCGTAACGATGAGTTTCATTTGTGGGAGTGCATGTAGGAGCGCTCCTCGGAGCGCGAACCAGAGAACCGGCGATTCTACATCAAAACAACTCGATCGGATCGACGTCGATCGACCAGCGAACCTTGCGGGCGGAAGGATCTGCCTCGAGCACCGGCCGCAACGTCGCAAGTCTCGCGTGCAGGGTTTTTCGATCGCTGCTCTGAATCAGCAGCTGAGCCCGATAACGACCTGCCTTGCGTGCCATCGGCGCGTTGACCGGGCCCAGTACGCGCAGGTATTCGGATGGTTCGACGGCAATGAGTTCGGCTGCACGCTGCAAAAATGCGAGCGCATCGGGTTGGCGGTGAGCGGCAGATCGAATCAACGCAAGGCGCGTAAACGGTGGCCAGCGCAATTGTTCGCGCTCGGCGAGCGACTGCGCCGCTACCTGCGGATAGCCACCATCGATCAGCGACTGCCAGAACGGATGTTCGGGAAAGGCGGTTTGAATCAGAACCTCGCCCTGGCGCGATTCACGACCGGCCCGCCCCGCGACCTGCACGATCGATTGCGCGAGTCGTTCGGCCGAGCGAAAGTCAGTACCGAAGAGCCCCTGATCCGCATTGACGATGCCCACCAGTGTCAGCAGCGGGAAGTGATGACCTTTGGACAGCATCTGCGTGCCAACGAGAATGTCAGCGTCGCCCTGTTCTGCTGCTGCGAGCGCTTCTTCGATAGCACCTTTTTGCTGTGTGCTGTCGCTGTCGATGCGCCGTACCCGGTGATTTGGAAAGCGCGGTAGCAACGCCTCTTCAAGTCGCTCGGTGCCTTCGCCGAGTGGCCGGACTTCGGCCCCGCATTCGGAACAGGATTCGGGCAAAGCCGTACTTGAACCGCAATGGTGACAGCGCAACGTCCGATCACGTGCGTGTACCGTCATGCGTGAATCGCAGCGCGCGCATTCGGCCATGTGACCACAGCTCGCACAGATCAGGGTTGGCGCGAATCCGCGCCGGTTAAGAAACAACAGCACTTGTCCATCGGATTGCAGGTGGCGTTCGATCGCCGCGGCCAGCGGTTCGCTCAGGCCGTCGGTCGTGGCCACACGACCAAGATCGACCAGGCGAATCGTTGGTGGCCGGGCACCGCCGGCGCGCGTGGGTAACGCAATATGCGTGAAATTGCCTGCCCGGCAATGTTGCAGGGTCTCGAGGGTCGGCGTGGCAGAGCCCAGAATGATCCGAATGTCACGATTTCTCGCCCGGACTATCGCGAGATCGCGCGCAGAGTAGCGCAGACCTTCCTGTTGTTTCAGTGAGTGGTCGTGTTCTTCGTCGACAACAATCAAGCCCAGATTGGGCAGCGGCACAAAAATCGCCGAGCGCGTGCCGACAACAAGCCTGGCATGCCCTTGTTGTGCGTTGCGCCATGCTCGAAGGCGCTCAGGATCGGTCAGGCGAGAATGCAGTACCGCTGGCTCGATGCTGAGTCGTTGCCGCAAGCGGGTAACGAGCTGCGGCGTCAAGCCGATCTCCGGCACAAGTATAAGAACCTGTTGGTCACGGGCGAGAACATCGCGAATGACCTGCAGGTACACCTCGGTCTTGCCGCTGCCCGTAACGCCATCGAGCAGGAACGCGGCGAACCCGTGCTGTTGCCGGAGTGTTTGCAGCGCTTGCTGTTGATCATCGTTGAGCTGCGGCCCGGGCGTCGCGGCGACGACGCACTCGGGGGCATCGGGTTCCGCGCTTGCCTCGAAGCGCACTATCAGGCCTTTCTCGAGCAATGGTTTGGCCGCACGTCGCCAGTTCGGCAGCAACTCAGTGAGTGCGTCGACGCCAATGCCGCTACCACCGGCGTCGTGCAGGCATTCCAGCATTTCGGCCTGGCGTGGTGCGCGCCTGGCAAGCGGTTCTATATCGGCTGCGCTGCCCGCATCGCTGAGCGCGATGAATTGCAGCGTCGGCACGAGTGGCTTGCCGGCGCGCAATAGCGCGGGCAATGCCGCGGCGACTACTTCGCCAATCGGGTGATGATAGTAGCGGCTCGTGAACGAGATCAGTCGAAGGTCTTCGGCAGACAGGATCGGCGTGCTGTCGAGGACTTCATTGCAACGCCGGATTTTGCTGATCGGCAGGTCGCTGCTTTGCTCATGCGACAGCACTATTCCGACCAGCTTCTGGCGTCCGAACGGCACTACAACTCGCGAACCCGGCAGGACGGTAGCAACG
>Ga0255047_10002286_pt1 | contig 12777 bp, 21 predicted proteins | sample JV7_2_1_MG_FD_183640 | JGI IMG/M metagenome (GOLD analysis project Ga0255047, IMG submission 183640) | Seawater microbial communities from Jervis Inlet, British Columbia, Canada - JV7_2_1 | ecosystem: Environmental > Aquatic > Marine > Inlet | place: Canada: British Columbia | collected 2016-10-06
CATCTTGTTAGGTATTACGAAGATTGGAAATTAAGCGAGAATGGAACCTTTGACGGTACTGTTGGTGATAAACTAGAAGAAGCATATAAAGCATATAAGAAAGCAAAGTAATGAAATATAATTTATCTTTAAGCAACTAGATATTACTCTACTGGTATTCAATAGATATTCTATAGTAAAATAATAAGTGTGTATGAAAATTGTGGTGTTGATGTTATTTTTGAATATTAGTACAGTTAGTGCTCAAGTAATTGAACCACCAACCACTTCAGACGAATTTGGTTGGTTGCGATGGGCAGTTATAGTGCTTTTAGGTATATTAATATCTGGTAGTGGTGTATTTTTTGCATTTATGAAATCTTCACACGTTAGCAGAATTGAAGACAAAGACTCAGAGATAGAAAGATTAATAGCTTTAAATTTAGCTCAGAATTTATCACTTGAAAAAATGCAAGCTGATAAAGATGCTCTAAATAAGGATATGCAGGAAAAAGTTATTCCAGCATTGACAAGCTCTGCGGATTTAATTAGAACATTTTTACAAACTGCTAAACAATGAAAGAATCTACAGAACAAATAAGACAGCGCTTATCAGACGCATGTAATGATTTAGCATCTTCTATACATGAATTTAAAATTCAGTGCAAAATTGATAATTGGAAAGAGAAAGTAGTTAGCATTACTGGTGAATTTACAGAAATATTCACAGATGTTATGGCTAAAATTGCATTCCCAGAAAAAGTAGATGGGAGTAGGACTATTATCATTAAAGCTAAAGCAGGATCAAAATTAGATCCTCATAAAATGCTTCCACTAAGATTCGTTTATGTAGTACATGGAGATCAGAGAGATGAAACTGGTGTTATAGTTTTAAATGAAGATGAAGGTATGACTATTCAACCGTTCGCAGAATCTTCAATGTATTTTAAAGTTGATACTAAACTTATTATGGAAGTTGAAGAATCGAAAGTAGCGTAATACGCTTAAACTGATTAGAATCTTATTTAACTATCAATGGGAATAGCTAAGTCTAGCTTTTCATCCATACTCACGTCTTCATATTTATCATTATTTTTACATCTAGGATGTACAAGTTATGACAATAATAGTTATATTGATAATGTAATTAAAACCGATGACTATTCTTTAAAACATACTATGGTAACTATGAAAAGGGATTACTTCTGGCTAAAGCGTATTATTGAATGCAGGTCTAATAAAATTAAACATAGACCCGCACTTATTATGCTCATTAAATTATATGAAGCCAAGTGGAAATCTAAACCTAATGCAAATCTTGCACTACTGAAAGTTGGGATTAAGAACTTAAAGCACTCTTTGAAACAAGTTTAGTTTAATGACATATAACTGCTAATGGGATCAATAGACAAGAAGTACCAAAAGCTTACTGATGTTGAACATGTCCTGAGGAGGCCAGGTATGTACGTAGGTTCTGTAAAGAATCATACTGAAGAGTGTTGGATTTTAGAGAAAGACAAATTTGTATTAAAGGAAGTCAGTTATAACCCAGGCTTCTTAAAGCTGTTTGATGAAATTATTTCAAATTCAGTAGACGAACACATACGTGACCCAAAGCTTAATAAGATTAAAGTTACGATAGATTCTAATGCTAACAGAATCACTGTCCATGACAACGGTGGTATTCCTGTAAAAATTCACAGTGAATATAATGAGTGGATCCCAGAAATGATCTTCTCTAACTTAAAGGCTGGTAGTAATTTTGATGATACAGAACAGCGTACGGTTGTCGGTACGAATGGTGTAGGTTCCACACTTACCAATATCTTCTCTCACGAATTTATAATATCAACGTGTGATAGTAAAAAGAAGTTCGTTCAGAAGTTTACTAAGAATATGTCTGTCCGAACAGCGCCAAAGATTACATCTGGTAAGGTAGGATATACTGAAATTTCTTATGTACCTGATTTAAAAAGATTTGGTTTAAAGAGCATAGATCGTGGTTCAATTACCATGATAAAGAAACGAATGCTTGACATCGCAGCATGTAACCCTGCACTATCATTAGAACTTAATGGTGAAAAGTTAAAGTATGCTTCATTCAGAAAGTACGCTGAGTGCTATACTTCACCTGTCTTATACGAATCTTCTAAAAACTGGAAGATAGGAATTGGTCATTCTCCAAATGGGTTTAGAGCTGTATCATTTGTAAATTCAGTAGAGACCAAAGATGGCGGTACACACGTAAATGCTATACTATCTCAGGTTATCAAAGCCATGAGAGATTTGATAATTAAGAAGTACAAGTATGACGTAAAACCATCTGACATAAAGCAGCATATATTTCTCTTTATAGATTCTACGATCATCAATCCAGCATTTTCATCGCAAACTAAAGAAAAGCTTATTACTGAACCAAGAGAATTTGGAAGTGAGCATAAGATATCTGATAAGATGATTAAAGACATCTATAAGTCAGAGATACTTCAGTCTGTGTTAGATTGGATGGAACAGAAGCAAGATGCAGAAGCAAAGAGAGAATTAAGAAAGGCTAATAATTCACTTGATCGCAGTAAGGTAACTAAACTTGTAGACGCCAAAGCAAGGGGTGACAGAAGCAAGTGTACGCTAGCAATCTTTGAAGGAGATTCAGCTAAAACGGCCTTTAAAACTCATCGTAATCCTAAGACACAAGGCGCATTTCCATTAAGAGGAAAGTTTACAAATGTCACAGGTGCTAAAATCACTAAAGTAATTCAGAACAAAGAAGTCATATCACTTATGGCATCTTTAGGTCTTCAGATTGGAAAACCTGCCAAGAAGTTAAGATACGGCAAAGTACTGTTCTATACTGATGCAGATGTCGATGGAAACTCAATCTCAGGACTACTTATAAATTTCTTTGCAACATACTGGCCTGAAATGTTAGAACTGGGTATGATATGTAAAGTAGATACACCGCTTTTAGTTGCTAGGAAGGGAAAGCAGATTCTATCATTTTATACTGACGAAGAATACAATACTTGGAAAGATAAAACACGTGACTTAAAGTCATGGGACATAGAATATAAGAAAGGATTGGCAGCATTGGAAAACGATGAATACAAAGAGATCATTAAAAATCCAAACGTATATGCCTTTACTCCAGATGACTTATATGAAAATACACTTTCAGCTTGGTTTGGAGATGAATCTGCACCGAGAAAAGATAAAATAATGGGTGTTGAATCTAAAAAGGTTATACCACCAAAAAAGAAAATAGCAGCACGTAAAACTAAAAGCAAATTATTCTAATGAGACAAAGAACAATTTCATCGTTTTTTGATAATGAATACTTAGAGTATGCTAAGTATGTCGTGTCTAATAGAGCAATTCCACATCTTATCGATGGACTTAAACCATCTCAACGAAAGATAGTTCATGTTGCTAATAAAATATGGAAGCCAGGTAATACTAAACAAATGAAATTGTTTCAGTTAGCTGGGCGAGTTGCTGCTGATGCTTACTATCACCACGGAAATTCTAGTTTAGAGGGAGCTATGGTAAATATGGCTCAGACTTTTAAGAATTCATTACCACTTCTAAGAGGACATGGTCAGTTCGGAACTTTGAGAGAACCTGAGGCTGGGGCAGCTCGTTACATTGGTGCTTCACTTCATCCAAACTTTCATTTAGTTTATAAAGACTTTGATTTACTGGAGCCTAAGATGGAAGAAGGTTACGAAATAGAACCAGAATTCTTTTTGCCAGTTATACCGACAGTCATATTAAACGGTACTTCTGGTATAGCAGTTGGATTTGCTACTAAGATCTTTAACAGGAAGCCTCTTGACGTTATAACCGCATGTATGGATGTATTAAACGAAAAGAAAATTAAACCTCTTATACCTTGGATAAATGATTTTACTGGAGAATTTAAAAGGAGCGGAGACACAGCAGTCTCGTGGTCACTTCACGGTAGGTATAGAATCGTAAATACGACCACTGTTCATATCAGTGAAATCCCACCAAATATCACATGTGAGAATTATGAAAAGCATCTTATAGAATTATTGGATAAGAAAATCATTTCTGATTACGAAGACAATAGTGCAGGGAATATTGATTATACTATAAAGTTCAGAAGAGCTAATCTTAAAGACTATATAACGAAACGAACACTTGAAAAAGTACTTAAGCTTACATCGAAAGATACTGAGAATTTAACAGTAATAGATGAAACTGGAAAGCTGAAAGTATTCGCATCTGCAGAAGATATTGTTAGACATTTCGTAGATGTAAGATTAACTTATTATGATCTAAGAAAGACAAGGTTAATTTCCAATTTTGAAAAAGAAATTACCCGACTATCAAATATGGCTAGGTTCATTAAAGATATAATTGATGGAAAGCTAAAAGTTAACAATGTTCCTAAGATTAAAATCGTAGCATATTTAGAAAAGAATAAATATAATATGATGAATGAATCATTTGCATATCTTTTGAACATGCCAATTTATTCACTGACGAAGGAAAGATTTGAAGATTTACTACAGAAGAAAGGCAACGCAGAAGCAGAACTAGCAGATATAAGAACATGGAAACCTAAGAACATGTATCTTAAAGATTTAACTAAACTTAAAAAAGAATTAACATGACAGATAATACGGTAAACTTTTCGAAGTACGTCGCAGACCACATAATGGACACTGTGTACAATGACATTAATCAAGGCATAGAAGACGATTTAATTTCATACCTTCCAAGAGTTGAAGATAGTAAGGGTGAATTCTTACGTCGCATCAATGTAATATTCCTTGATTATGCTATGAATAGAAGTGGTGAATTTAAGGACCCTGGAAAAGCAACGCAGAAAGCACATATGTGTTGTAGAATTTCTAAGAGACTATATGAGCTGAATGATAAATTAGAAAAGAGAGACTGTTAAACTTTTCAGTGAAAACGAATAAAATACTCATGGGAAATACAACATTTTGGTTCTCTACTATTAACGGAGGACGGCAGTCAATATCTGTTATGAGGGAAACTGAAGCTGAGGCTTGGGAAGCAGTGGCACAAGTGAAAGATCTCTCTGTAGAACAAGTGAAAACATTAATGAAAATAATTAAACGAGATGCTATTAAATAGTCAAGTAGAAAGTAATTCAAGCACAATTAAAAAATGTTATTATGACTTTACGTCAGGTACATTGAAAGTAGAATTTGCAGGTGGCAGCCTCTATGAATATGCAAACGTTTCATCAGATGATTACGATAATTTGTGTAAAGCAGAATCTCAAGGAAAGTTCTTTTCTGAAAAGATCAAAAACAAATACGAATTTACCAAGCTCCTGTCAGATTGAGTCGAGTAATATTAGCAGGTAAGGCTGCAAGCGGTAAAGATTATATGCGTAAGGTGCTTGAGTCTAGAGGATTTAAGTACGGTGTTTCATACACCACTCGTCAACCAAGAAAAAATGAAGTCGAAGGAAAAGACTATTTCTTTTTAACTAAAGAACGGTTTTTAGAGTTAGCTGAACTTGATTACTGGTATGAATACATAGAGTTTAATGGCTGGTACTACGGTACGAGTAAAGAACAGTTTCATGATACTTGCAATTTGTTTATTATGACTCCACACGGCATTAGTATGATTCGTGAAGAAGACAGAGCCAATACAACTATATTCTATGTTGATATTCCACATGCAGTTAGAGTAGAACGATTAAGTGAACGAGATATGCCAGGAGATACTACTACTCGTAGAATTGAAGCAGATGAAGCAGATTTCAAAACCTTTACAGATTTTGACATAAGAATAACAAACCCAAACTTTTAAAATGAACGATCAAAACAATAACCGGGCCCTCTTTATTATTATAGAGGGCCCAGACTGAGACAATACTGGAAAAGACACTCAGCAAAACCTAATTATTGAAAAACTCAAAAACAGAGTATTTCATAAGGTACATTATTCTGCACTTCCGTTTAAAGATAAGGAGAAATTAGTTCTTCATTCTTCTAAGATGTATTCTCAAATGTTTGGAATGATGGCATCTTTAAAAGATACTTCAACTAATATTATCTTTAATCGCTCACATCTTGGTGAAAGTGTTTATGCTCCTCTTTATAGAGGCTATAACGGAGATTATGTTTTCGATATTGAAAAGAAATTCCTACATGAAGTAAAAGATCAAGTATATCTTATTACTCTCGTTAACGATCCTGAAACTATTTTAAGTAGAGACGATGGCAAATCTTTCTATGTAGATGCAGAAGGTGTAAAAGCAGAATGTGATGGATTTATAAGAGCACATAGAACAAGCAAGATTAAGAATAAGCTTTTATTAAGCGTAGGAACAATGGGACCTGAAGAAGTATCTAATATTATTGTGGATTTTTTAAATGATGCACAGATAGTTTATAACGACCAGCAGCAAACATTAGATTTAGTATGAGGCATTTTAAAGCACAAGGATTCGGTAGTGTCTATAAGATAGCATTGGATGAAGTATTAAATAGTCCAACTTACGAGACGGAACCGCGTGGCATGAAAATCAGAGAGATTACTAATGCATTTTTGGAGTTTGATCCTAGCTATCCAATGTATGAAAATGAAAGGCGTAGTAGTCAGTTTAAGTATATCGGTGCAGAGCTTCTTTGGTATTTCACTGGTCGTAAAGATACAGAGTTCATTACTAAATTTGCAAAGTTCTGGGATCAAATTAAAAATAAAGATGGGACAGTAAATAGTGCTTACGGTAACTTACTGTTTAAAGAATTTAATCTTCACGGTAAAACAGAATGGGAGTGGGCATTTGATAAATTAACCGAAGATAAAGATACACGCCAAGCTGTTGTTCATTTTAATAAACCCAACCATAAGTGGGACGGTAATAAAGATTTTGTATGTACACTTTCTGGTACATTTCAGATACGAGAAAATAAGCTTAACTTTAAAGTACACATGAGGTCGAATGATATGGTCTTAGGTACTGCAACTGATGTTGCTTTTTTCTGTTTACTACAACAGCAAATGCTAAGTCTATTAAAGCCTACATATCCTGATCTTGAATTAGGATCATATATACATGAGGTAGATTCTTTACATATATATGAAAGACATTTTGATCTTGTAGAAGGTATGTTAAAAAGTGACTTTGTAGATGTTGCATTTCCTGAGTTCAGCATAGATTTAATTAATCATCGTGGGATAGCTCACCATCGTTTAAGCGAAATGGTTGAAGAAATTATGACCAAAAAGGTTATGAAAGTTCAGAAAGATGGTATATTAGAATGGATAAGAACTCAGATAAATACATAAAATGGTAAAAGACGCATATAATTATTTGTTTCACTGCAGTGAATACAGAAGCGAAGATCGTAGATGGGCATGTTTCAGTAGAAATGACCAACAGTTCTATTGGAATGGTGCAGGTCCCGATAAATACAACCAGATATTAAAAGGAAAGGTTGCTTACGGCAGTTCTCCAGATGATGCTTGGAAGAAAATAAACATTATGAATGCAGAATCTACTGTCGTTTGACGAATTTATCTCTGAAGGCAATTCAGATAAGTACCCTTCATTGAAGAAGGTATATTTAGCAACTAAAAGAAGCTCTGGTCAGAAATGGCTATCTTATAAGGGTTTTGCTGGAGATAAATTTTTCATCCAAGTTACAGAAAACAATATTGATAAGATTGATATTGATAAGAGCTTTCCAATTTTAAACTATCACGGTGATATTACAAAGCAGCTCTTGAAAGATAACAAAATTTTAGCAGAGAATATTTATAATCATCCAGACCAAATTAGTAAGTCAGGGTCTAAAGTAGAATTTCACAAGCTGGTTGGTGAGGATGAAAATATTCCGAAGACAGTATTCGATATAAAGGACACTTCTGATATGAAATTCCCAATTATCGGAAAACCTAAAAGTGGGCACAGTGGTATTGGGATCGAAGTATTTAAAGATCAGAAGAGTTTAGATGAAGCAGATAGTTCAAAATTCGATACCTTCTCAGAATTTGTAGATAAAGCTGAAGAACACAGATTTATTCTGTTTAAGGGAAAGCCAATATTCTGGATGGAGCGTACACCTACAAACAGTAAAGCCAAAGATGGGAGTGGTAAAACTGATGAGGAGATGGAATTTGGATATAAGCGCTGTGATGTTGATAAATTACCTGAAGACTATTTAAAAGTCTTAGAGAAATTTTCAAAGATTTATAAAGACTTACCCTACATCTGCTTTGATGTTATGAAAAGTAAAGACGATAAAGTTTATGTCATAGAATCTAACGCAATGCCAGGTACACCATTTGACACTACGGTAAAAATATACGAAAACATATACGAGGATTTCTATGGTCATCCGGTAGACGAAGCATCTCAAGGTAAGCTAGATGAGTACTCTAAAGAATTGATAGAAAGAACACACAAAAAAGATAAGAAACGATTTAGTTGACTTATTGTTTGTTATATTATCGTTAAATATTAATTGTAAATTTAGCATCGAATGAACGTTTCTTCACTTGAAGATTTTTATATAACATCTGACACATTCTTTGGTAGGCAGCAAATTTTAGAAATTGCAAATCGTACCAAGTTCTCTTCGTTGAAAGACATGGAGAACACATTGGTAAAAAACTGGAATAAGTCAGTAGGTAAGGATGATTTAGTATTTCATCTAGGCAACTTTGCATGGGACCCTTTAACAGCTCGTAAGATTTTACGAAGGCTAAACGGTAATATTATTTTTATGCTTGGCCACTGCGATGATGCGATAGTTGAAGTAATAAATGAGTTTAAAAACGTTGATCTTTTAGAAGATCAAATAATTAAAATAGAAAAACATGATTTAATTTTATGCCACTACCCACTCGAAGTTTGGCCAGGTAAAGAGTCGGGAGTTATTCACATCCACGGTCATACTGTCTATTCTCATAAGACTGATTTAAGAGCGCAAAAGAGAATAAACATCTGTACAGATAATTGGGGCTTTTCTCCAGTAAAAATTTCAACATTAAAAGACATAATCAATGAAGCAGCGTAAAAAGACTTATCGTGAATTAGCATCAGAATTTAAAAGAACCAAATCAGAAAAATCTTTTACTGAATTATATCATAAAATGTACCCAGGGATGATAAGGTACGTGACAAAAATTGTAAAGGACGGAGATTTAGCACAGGATTTAGTTTCAGAAATATTTGCTAAGGTTCATGCTAAAATTCATACTTATGATCCGGCATGGGAAATTACAACGTGGGCATATCGTATTGCATACAATCAATGTATGGGTCATTTCAGAAAAAAGAAAAAGCAACCTATAACACTTAGCCTCTTAGGTGGTAATACTGAAGATGAAGATTCTTCACTTATGGAAATACTATTACTCAGAGAAGACGAAAGTATGTCAACTGATGAGCATATCGAAGAGGATGAATTAATCAAACAGCAGTTTAATTTTACTAAAGACGCAATCACTGCGCTTCCTCCAATGTATAAACCTTACATGGTAGAATGTTTCTTTAATGGTAAAACGTATAAAGAAATAGCTGCAATGATGCAGAAGCACGAAAGAGGCGTAACTGTACAGACAGTTAAGAACCGCATATTCAGAGGTCGTAAAATATTAAAGGGACAGATTAAAAGTTTCGAAGCAGCACTATAATGTACTTAATAGACGCATACCAAGAATTTAAGACTTGGAAGAAAGTTCGTGACGTTGCATTTGAACATGAAGAGCTATTGATCCAAAACGGCTTTAGAGTGGATTGGGTCGGTAGAATCTATACTGTGATAAATTTACCTGAAGAAGTTATCACAGCAGCACCACAGATACAAGAAGGCTTCGTACTAATGAAGCTTAGAGATTACGATAAGTTATTCTTAAAGCTTGGATTAGCAGCAGAGTTAGTTCCAGAAATGCAACGTATTGATGCAGATGGTGCTGCGGCGTTCTTATTAGTACTATGTCCAGATAGAGATTACGTAGCAGTATGGCCGCTTATCAAGTTTGTATTTCGTATGGGAATTGCAGCATTAATACTAAGGGTTCTATACGTAATCGGTAAACACAATTTAGAATTTATTACTAGCGTATGGCACAAAGCAATAGACCTTCTGATGTAGAAGAAGTTAAGCGTATATTGAGTCAGATTGGAGACCTTGAAATTCAACTAAAAGAAATCCAATCTGAATGTACACATACACCAGACCTTGGCTTTAGCAAAGATTTTAAAGTCAAAATATACTGTACGATATGTAAACATGATTTAGGCTATCCTAGCTTAGATGAAGTATACGAATTTTTAAAAGGATAAATGGCAACAGCAACATCATTAAGCAGAACCGTTAAAATAAAGGGTAAGCGTCATTATATTGTAGGTGACCGCAAACCACTCCCATCTGTTACGACAATTTTAAGTGCAATGACCGATACATCTGGTCTTGACGCTTGGAGAAAACGAGTTGGTGACGAGAAAGCAGATGCTATTGGAAAATTCTCTGCTAATCGCGGGAGTGTTATGCATCAGATGATTGAATACTTTCTTCAATCTATGAAACCTACCAGAGAACTTCGTTTAAAGGAAGCTCAGAAAAAGATTGCTCTTTTTGTAGAACGAGAAGGAATGACCGAACAAGAATATGAAGTAGGTCGTAAATTGTTTTTTAACTTCTATAATGCAAGAACATTCGATGTGATAAAAGATATCGTCTCTATTGAAGAAACGCTGGTATGTCTTAAAGCAGGTGGTTACGCTGGACGCGTAGACACAATCTATCGTAATCATACCGGAGGAATTATCATATCAGATTATAAGTCATCCAATTACCCAAAGAAATTAGAATGGATTGATAAGTACTTTCTACAGGCAGCAGCATATTACATTGCTTATTGGGAAATGACTGGAGTTAAGCCAACTGATTGTGAAATTTGGTTTAGTATAGAAAGCCAAGATGAACCTCAGATTTATACTATGGGTCCAGAGAAAATCAAAAAGTACGGACATCAATTTCTTAAGTATGTAAAAAAATTCCACGAGCTTAATCCTTAGGAATATATAAACAAATTAGTAAAGCTAAATGTTTATGAAATCACATATTAAATCTTTTGATCAATTTTTACTTTCTGAGGAAGAAGCTAAGCACATTGAAGATATTGAAATTGACGATGAATCTGATGAAAAGCACGAAAGAGAGCTTGAAGATTATGAAAAGCAAGAGACAGATACTTGTCCACGCTGCGGTGAAACAGAAGGAGAATGCCGATGTAGTGATGATGACTATTGGTCTACTCAAACATTTCACCGTGTAGAGAAAGGAGAAGAAAAATCTATGGAGCCAAAACAGAAATTTAAAAAAGACTAAGTATGGACAATAAATATACAGATTACGCAATTTATGCAATTGGGGCATTGATATTGATTATTTTCTTACAGACTTGTGGTATGAAATCCACATTAAGAGACACTGAAGATTATATGATAGAGAGAATGGATTCGATTGCAAAAATTCAAAACGAAAAACTAATGTCAATTGATGGAGTTGTAATAAGTGAAGAAAAAATGAAAGAACTTATTAAAACTACACCGGCATGGAAAACATTAAGACTTGAAGAAATAAGTGATAAAGAACATATTTCTATTAATGCTCTTGAAGAACAAACAGAAATAAAATAAAGAAATAAATAGTGGCGTCAAGACAAGAAATAACAGAAAGACTAAGGCGAGAAAGCTACGCTAAAAGAGCAACTGCTTTAAGGGAAGCAGCTCAAAAGCAGGCCAGCAATATACCAATTATAAGTGCATACGGCAGTTCATCCGGTGGAGGTGGTGGATCTAGTTCATCATATCCAGACCGGGTAGATATTTCTATTGAAGGAAAATTCGTTGGATTTGCATGTAATACAAAGGACATGTACAATGACGGTGATACTCCAATTTATTACGGTGAAATTTATTTTGAGAAGGTGCCTCGGGGTATTTATCTCTATTGGAATGGTAGCAATTGGGGAATAGATGACGATTTAGATCCACCATATCAAGCTATTGGACCTACAACAAAAGACAATGTATATGGCACCTATACTGATGATAAGGGATTTATAGGTGAAGTAAGTGCATATTCTGGTGATCTATCTAAGGAATGTCCAGCTTTACCTAGTGGACCTGGAGGCATAGTTACATCTTTTATATCAAGCCCGGAAATAGGTGTCACATGGTCATGGGAAGGTGTTCCTACTAGAATAGGATCAGACGAATACGAAGCAGCTGGTAGAATATCTGGTTTTCAAACTAATGATCTCCCAGCATCAGTAGATACTCTTACCGGAAGTTTTAGGCTAACCTATAAATCTTCTACGTCTTCGTGGACTATAACAAACAATGGTCCTATAGCGATGTGGGATATGACAGAACCCATATCGACTACTGTTTTCTCCTTACTTGCAGGTGGACAAGTTGTTTTAACTGGAGATAATCCAGCTACTGATACTATTGGTTACTTTGATAAAGGAACCTTTGGTGGTCAGGTAACGTATATTTCATTTTAAAATAAAACAAAGAAATAAATAATGGCATCAAGACAAGAAATAACAGAAAGACTTAGAAGAGAAAGCTACGCTAAAAGAGCAACTGCTTTAAGGGAAGCAGCTCAAAAGCAGGCCAGCAATTCACCAATATCAGCAGCAGCCGGTGCCTCATCGGGAGGCGGAGGTGGAACTAGTTCATCATATCCAGATCGGGTATCTTTTTCTGTAGGGGGAGAGGTTGCTGGATTTGCATGTAATACAAAGGACATGTATGGCGACAGT